>Ga0208375_1000017_pt1 | contig 348264 bp, 426 predicted proteins | sample RifOxyD1_FD_184038 | JGI IMG/M metagenome (GOLD analysis project Ga0208375, IMG submission 184038) | Soil microbial communities from Rifle, Colorado - Rifle Oxygen_injection D1 (SPAdes) | ecosystem: Environmental > Terrestrial > Deep subsurface > Rock core/Sediment | place: Rifle, Colorado... | reverse complement strand
GTCAAGCAGAAAAATAATTCTTTTAACTACACTTGCTATATCCACAATCAAAGCAAGTTGGTTCGCTACATCCAGAGATCATTCCAACATTTGAACTAAAACATTTAGAACAATAAAGATTTTTTATATCTTTGTCTATTTCCACTACTTTCCCATTCCCATTATCAAGAGCATGTCCATTTTCTAGAGGTTTTATTTTTCCAGTTTTGATTAAATGTTTTCTTATTGCTATTGAAAATGCATGGGGTAAAGAATCAACTCTATTCTTTCCAAATCCATATGGCTTCTCAGATTTAATTGAATTTAGATGTTTCAAAATTCTAACTGGATCTCCACCAAGTTCAAGGTATTTAGAAAGTATAATTGCAATTGATGTTGCCATTCCAGAAATTTCGGTCCCAATAGGGGACAAGTTAGCAAAAATTTTGGAAATTCTTTCCTCATTATAGTTAATATGAATATGAATCGGACCTTGGCCAGTTTCAATTTGATAGTAATCAGAGAATTCTGGAAGATCTTTTTTAATTTCTTTCTTATTTTTATCCGTCAAATTTAAAATTTGAAACTGTTTACTTCCGTCTCTATATATTGTAACTCCTTTAGCCCCGTTCTCATAAGCAAGCATATAAGTTTTTTCAACATCTTCGGGAGTTGCATTGTTTTTCATATTTACTGTTTTTGAAACAGCATTGTCAGTGTATTCTTGAAATGCACATTGCATCAATACATGTTCTTTTGGAGTTAGATCATGTGAAGTCAAGAATAAATTTTGAATTTTAATTGGAATCTCTTTTATTCCAACTAATGTTTTGTGATTATCATTTATTTTGGTAAATAATTCTTCTTTTTTTAATCCGAAATAATTATTTTTCTTTGCAATTTCTTCAAATAGAGGGTTAACCTCAAAAAAAGTATCTTGCTCTTTTGGTTTCTCTCCTTTTTTTAATGCATCAATTCCAGCAGCATTATATCTTGTGTAGACAACGGCAAAAAACGGTTCAATTCCTGCTCCCTGAAGACCAGCAGCAATACCAATAGTTCCAGTTGGAGCGATAGTAGTTCTTGCTGAATGTCTTAGGAAATTTTCTTTTCCTTTAAAAAATATGCTGTCTCGATCATATACACTTCCTTTAAATGCTGGGAAAACTCCTCTTTCTTCAGCAAGTTTTTCAGAGTATCCTAAACAAGTTTCATTTATTAGTTTCATAACTTCTTTTGCTTTTTGTAGTGCTTCAAAAGAATTGTAAGGAATTTGAAGTTTGACCAATGATTCAGCCCATCCCATCACTCCCAAACCAATTCTTCTTGTTTTTTTTGCAATCTCTTCTATTTTAGGAATAGGATAATTATTTACATCAATCACATTATCTAAAAATCTCGTAGAAATTTCAACCACTTTTTTTAACCTTTCATAATCAAAATCACTTCCATCTTTTTTAATAAAATTAGACAAATTTATTGAGCCAAGATTACAAGGTTCATATGGTAATAGTGGTTGTTCCCCACAAGGATTTGTTGACTCAATCATTCCAAGGTGAGGTGTCGCATTGCTTCCAGTAGAATTTATTCGATCTATAAAAATTATTCCTGGATCTCCAGATTCCCAAGCTCCGTGTACCAACCTTTTCCATACTTCTTTAGCATTTAACTTTCCTGTGATTTCCTTGTTTCGAGGATTAATCAATTCATACTCTTGGTTATTTCTGACAGCATCCATAAACCGTTCGTCAATTGTGATTGAAACATTAAAATTTTCCATCACTCCAGGAGTTTTTTTCATATCAATAAAATTTAAGATATCCGGATGGGTATAATGTAAAATTCCCATATTGGCTCCTCTTCTTGTTCCTCCCTGTTTTACAACTTCAGTTGATTTATCAAATATCTGCATAAAAGAAAGTGGTCCAGAAGAAATTCCTTTAGTAGATAAAACTGCGTCATTAGAAGGTCTGAGTTTCGAAAAAGAAAATCCAGTTCCACCACCACTTTTATGAATTAATGCCATATTTTTTACTGATTCATAAATTTCTTCTATTGAATCCTCGACGGGGAGAACATAACAAGCACTTAATTGTTGTAAATCCCTTCCAGCATTCATCAATGTAGGAGAATTTGGAAGAAAATCAAATTTAGATAAAAGCTCATAAAATTCATCTTCTTTTTCTCTAGTTATTTCAGGATGTTCTTTGTTTATTTCTTCTAAATTCTTAATAAACTTCTTAAAATTTTTTCCTCTTTCATTATGGTCTAAAATATTTTTATGAAGTAAATAAGTTTTTATTTTTTTATCTTTAAATTGATCTTCTATAATTTCACAATTAATATCCTTAAAAATTTCTTCGTCAGAAATCTTCTTTGAATGCAAAATTTCAGAAAGAGAAATATTGTGGCAAACAGTTCTAATCCATTCTTCTATAGTAGGAGAATTTTTTAGATATTTGTCTCTAATCACTTTTAATTGATTTATATTCAAATCAAGTTTTGTTAATTTTCTCAATTCGTTATCTAATTCGTTTTCCATTTACAAGCTTTTTATTTCCTCCTTAAAATCTTCAATATCCTTAAAATCTCTATATACCGACGCGAATCTAACATATGCGACTTTATCCAGTTTTTTTATTTTTTTCATTACAATTTCACCGATAGTTTGACTTTTAATTTCTTTTTTTCCTTTTTTCATTATTTGTTCTTCAATTTCAAAGATAGTTTTGTCAATTTTATCTTTTGGAACTGGTCTTTTTTCAAAAGCCTTGTCAAGACCTCTTTTTAGTTTTTGAAGATCAAATTTTTCTCTTGAATGATCTTTTTTAATCACATAGATTTCCGTTTCTGCAATTTTTTCGTATGTTGTAAATCGTTTCCCGCATTTAAGACATTCCCGCCTTCTTCTTATTCCTTCAGGAGAATCTCTTTTATTAGTGACCTTAAATTTTGTATCATGACAAAATGGGCAGTTCATTTTTTAATTTAAGTACAATATCTTGTACATTATAACCTCTTATATTACTACAATCTGTATATAGCAAGATCATTTAGAAAAAGTTCTTTTTAAACTTTGTTAACTATTTTTTAATGAACAACTTTTAGGGCTTTGCACGATAAGTAGGCATTCTAAAAATGCCTGACCTAGAAGTCTTAATATGGTTTAATTTAGTCGTATGTTTCAAGCTCTTCAAATTTAGTGGCTAATACTTTCTGGTCAACGTATATTTTTAGTGAATCTTTGAAATCAATTTGAACATTATGTTCATACATTTCTTGAATAAGGCAACAAATATTGTGACAAATGAATTTCATTAAGAGTTCGTTTCTTTGTGCTTCAAAACTTTTACATCTAAGAAATTCTCCGAATCTTAATTTAACCATTGCGAAAGTACTTTCAACATTAGAACGTTTGTGATAATGTTCTTTCCATTCTTCTTGTTTATCTCTAAATAACAAAAACATTTTATTCCAAATATCAGGAGAATCTTTTGTTGGTTGTTTTGTTGTGTATTTGAAAGGAATGTAAGGGATTGCTCCAATTGCTTGAATAATCCTGAAGACCATTTTACTTGAGTATGCTTTGTCAGCTGAAACTTCTTTTATATTGAATCCTTTTGCTTTCTCTAATAATTTTGGAAGCTGTTTTACGTCGGCTAAATTGCCTTCGGTAATTTCTGCGGAACATATAACATTTGTTCTTGTTCCAATTAAAATATGTCCTTTCAAATAATTTCTCCATCCACGTTTAGACATTTTCCCAGTTGGGTCTTTTTGGAATCTTACTCTCATCCATCTTTCATATTGATAACTTCCAAAACCGCTTGAGTCTATTGAAAATTTATCTTCTAATTTATTTAAGGGAATTGCAGAAACGGTTAACATTTTAGAAAGCAGTTCATAAGTTGCAGGACAATTAAGAAATTCCGTTAATGTGTTGAAGTGAGGTTTTACTGAAATGTATCCCGCATCATTTGCTTTCTTTAAATCACTCATTGTTTTTCTTCCAGAATAATTTGAATAAAGTTTTAGTCCTACTGAAAAGAATAAATCTTTAATTGGAATAAAAGGTCTTCCGAACCTGTAAGGTTTTTCTCTTATGAGTTTTGATAAATCGTTTAATAGTTCATAGAATAATAATTTCTCATTGCACTTCGCAAGATTATACTTGTGCCAATCTTGAGTGTATTTCTTTTCAATAGGAAGTATTGTTTGGACTTCTTTCCTGTTTTCAAAAGTTTTATTAACTGTTGTTTCTTTTTCCATTTGTATTTGTTTAGCGACGAATACCTGCCCCTTCGGGGGCAGTTTGTTTAATTGAGAGAACAAACATAATCCATAAAGTGCCCGCAACCCATAACTGCGGGCCTCGTTCTCCTCATAACCCATAATTATGACTCATTGAACATTATGTTTATTCTCTAAAATATCATAGAAGCCCTAGTATTTAAAGTTTTCTATAATCGGTTATTACCGATTTTATAATCTCCCATAATCGCAGATTAAAACAGAAAAATATATAAATAAGCAAGGTATCTAAATTTATGGTAAAAACAAAAGCAATAGATTACCCAAGTCTTAAATTTGATGAGGCGATACAATCTGTTAAAATATTAATTGAGAAATTAAATGGAGAGGCTAAAAATCCAGATAGCTTTGCTTCTTTGTTGGGTCACACGAACTCCAAATCAAGCGCTTTCATTGTTAAAGTCGGAGATTTGAGAAGATATGGATTAATTGAGAGAAGGGGGGATATAAAAGCCACATCTTTAGCAAAGGAAATTGTCCATCCAGTAAATGAAACAGAAAAGCAGAATGCAACAAACCAAATAATTATAAATGTGGACTTATGGAGAATGCTTTATGAAAAAATCGGAAGAAATGTGCCCCCAGAAAATGAGTTTTGGACACAGTTGGTAGAAGTCTCCAATATAGACAGAAATGTAGCGATTAAAGAAGCCGATAAAATCCGAAAATTATATATAGATGCTATGACCTATTACAAGGATAAGAATGAGTTTTCAAATTTAAATTTACAAAAAGAGGAAAATAAGAATTCAACAAAGAGGGTAATAAAAGAAAATATGATAACAGCAAATTCGGGAGATGTTTACATTGAAATGCCGAAAGATAAAAGGTATATTAAAATAGTTGAAAGTTTATTGGCAAATCTTAAGGCTCAAATTGAGTTAGAAGAATATAAAGAATAAAAGCCACTTTCCTAAAAAGAACTTAAAATTGAAACCCGATGATGGAATAAACCAAGTTAGGGAAGAATGGAAAGGTAAAGAAATAAATTCTTTTGATGAAATTATTGAAGGAATGAAAAACTTTAAGGGATAGATATAAAACTCATAAATAAATTAAAATTTTAATCATAAAAATGGAAGGAAAACTTAACTGGGACTTTAAAGGAGAGAACACGAAAGAATATACTCACGGATTTCATACTTATCCTGCAATGATGATTCCACAAGTTGCAAGAAGATTAATTGGAATGTATGGAGAAAATGCAAATATTCTACTTGACCCTTTTTGTGGTTCGGGAACTTCACTCGTTGAGGCCTCACTAAGAAATCATATAAATGAGGCTTATGGCTTTGACTTGAATCCTTTGGCGGTTCTAATTGCAAAAGTTAAGACCACTCCAATAAACCCTGAGAAATTAAAATTACAACTCAAAAAATTCTTTAATACAACTGGGAGTTCAAGCATCCCTAATTTTAAAAATATTGAATTTTGGTTTAAACCAAAAGTAATTGAAAGACTTGCCATAATGAAAAATGAAATAAATAAAATCCAAGATAAAGATGTAAGAGATTTCTTTTTAGTGTGCTTTTCTGAAACGGTTAGGGACGTTTCAAATACAAGGAATAAGGAATTTAAACTTTATAGAATGGCCCAAGATAAATTAAAAAATTTTGACCCAGACGTTTTTGCAGAATTTGAAAGGACTGTCTTAAAGAATATTAGGGGAATGGAAGATTATATTAATGAGAGAAAAGAAACAAAAACAAGTTCTAAAATTGTAAATGCAATGGGAGGATTTCCCCTCAAAGAAGGAAGTGTAAATATAATTGTGACTTCCCCCCCATATGGGGATAGCAGGACAACGGTGGCTTATGGGCAGTTTTCAAGACTAGCTTTACAATGGTTAGGATATGAAGAAATTAATGGTTTGGATAATGAAATGCTTGGGGGAAAACCCACAAAGGATTTAGAAATAAGAATCGGTTCTCCAACTTTAATAAATATAATAAAAAGAATTGCAGAAAAAGATGAGAAAAGAGCAAGAGAGGTTTTAAGTTTCTATCAAGATTTTGATAAATGTGTTATTCAATTACATAAAGCAATGGCTAGAGAGGGAATAGTTTGCTTTGTAGTTGGAAATAGAACGGTAAAAGGAATTAATATTCCAACAGATAAAATTATGGCGGAGCTTTTTCATTCTCACGGAGAATATGAAGATATTGCAACCCATACTAGAACAATTCCAAATAAAAGAATGCCCAAAGAAAACTCTCCCACAAACATTAAGGGGGAAAAAGTAACAACAATGAATAATGAATTTATTTTTGTTTTAAGGAAATTATAATTTCTTGTTTATTAAATAACTCTCCTAAGTGCTTCCGATTCATTCTAAATCCTGAGCCATGGTCTCTTATTGCTCCCGAAGGTTTAATGTGTAATCTAAACTCCCAAATGATTTTTCCAGAAGATAAAAGTTCTCTAAATTTCTTTTCATTAAGTCCTGAAAAAAGAACGGCATCTTGATAATGGAAATGTTCTTCGGTCTTCTCTTTGCCATATTTAGTCTCCGCAAGGACAAAAAGTAAATTCTCCCCTAACTTATGCTTTAATATTTCCATTAAGTCTTTTATTTTGTAAAAGCAGATTTTTCCTTTCTTTCTACTTATTATTTGAATTTCTCCATCCGAAAGCCTCATTGAAAATCCTTGTGGACTAGGTCTAGTCATTGAAATTGTAATTTTTAACCCTATTCTCCCTTGAATATCTGGATAACCTAATTCTTTTATAGTTTTTAGCTTATCAACAGACCAGAGGGGTTCTTTTGTGGTTAAAGTTACTCTAGAACTAGCGTGTTTTCTTTGGGCTTTTAGCTCAACCATCTTTTCCCCTAATTTGAAATCACACCCCGCATAATTGTTTTCTGTAATATCCATCTCATCTTCAAGAGTTTTTCCAATCCCCGTATTATTAAGTCTGTGGCTTTTAATGAAACCTCTTCCAGATATTCTTTCAAGAGCTCCCTTAAGCTCTCCTAAGTTCTCAAAGTTCATAATCACATTAAGAAGGGTATATTTTAAGACTTTATGGTCAAAAACATTAATTTTCACACTTTTTCCCGACTTCTCGGTCAAAAACAAGGTAATTATTTATAAACCGAGACTTTTAGTGCAAAGCTAACTTTTAGGATTTAAAATTCACAATCTTTTTAAAACCGTTTATGTTTAAAACTTTATGTTCGAAGAAATAATTGCCAATTCGTTTTTTCAATCAATAATATCCTGGGGATTACTTGCATGGGGATTAACGTGGGAATTGCTTGCGATGTGGAAAGCAGTTAAAAAAAATCATGTTTTCTGGTTCATCGTTCTGTTTGTTGTACAATTACTAGGTTCAATTTCAATTATATTTTCAATAGCCGGAACATTTGGAATTCTTGCAATCTTATATTATTTTATTTTTTCTAGGATAAAAATAGAAAAAGACAAAGTCCAATTTGAAAAATGGAAAAATAAATCCGAAAAGAAAAAAGGATAATTTTATTAACCTTTCTGAGACATTCTTTCTATGGACTTTAATGTGTATTGGCTTTTGAAAAAAGAAGATTCTCTCAATTTGAAATATTGTCTAGAAAATTTTTCTCCAAAAAAATTTCATGTTAGAAATATAAATGGATTGAGACCAACAATTGTAGATGAATCTGTTGAAGGAAAGACTTTAACTTTTAAAAAGAAAAAAAATAGTCTGTTGTTTTTAATTGATCAAAAAGAATGTTATACTCTCAAAACTCATGAAAAATCTTTTAGTTTAAGATATACTTTAAATGAAAAATTAAAAGAAGATACTGAATTAACAAATGCAGATTATGAAAATGGAGATTATTTAGAAATCACATTTAATGGTAAGATCGAAGTTGAACCTTCAGAATTTGAAAGAGCTCCAGGAATTCCGTTTTACAGAATCAAGAAGTCTTAAAAAACTAAAAGTCTTTCTCATTTTATGAAAAATAACAAATTTGAACTTTTAGCTCCAGCAGGTGATTTTTCTATGCTCGTTGCAGCAATAAAAGCAGGAGCTGATGCAGTCTATTTTGGATTAAAAGAGTTTTCCATGAGAGACAACGCAAAGAATTTTAATATTGAAGATTTAACAGAAATAAATAAAATTTGTGGAAAAAAGATAAAAAAATATCTCACGCTAAATGTAATTATATACGAAGAAGAGATAAAAAAAGTTGAAGAAATTTTAAAAAAGATAAAAGGGAAAGTTGATGCAATTATTTGTTGGGATTTGTCTGTAATAAATCTCTGCAGAAAATTAAAAATTCCTTTTCATATTTCAACACAAGCTTCAATTTCAAATTCGGAATCGGCAAAATTCTATAAAAAATTAGGTGCTGAAAGAGTTGTTTTAGCAAGAGAATTAAATTTAGATCAGATAAAAAAAATCTCCAAATTTGTTTCAGTAGAATGTTTCATTCATGGGGCAATGTGTGTAGCGGTTTCTGGAAGATGTTTCATGTCCCAAGAATTATTCAAGCGAAGTGCAAATAGAGGGATGTGCACACAAGTATGTAGAAGAAGTTATACTCTTAAGGATGATGAGGGAAGAGAACTAAAAATAAATAGAAATACCGTGATGTCTGCAAAAGATTTGTGCACGTTGCCTTTTATTGAAACATTAAAAGATGCAGGAATAATCTCATTTAAAATTGAAGGGAGAAACAGGGACGCACGTTATGTAGATACCGTTGTTAGAATTTATAGAAAAGCATTAGATAAAAAATTAAACAAGGAAGAAATTGTTGATGGATTAAAAGAATTGGAGAAAGTTTACAATAGGGGATTTTCTTCAGGATTTTATTTGGGAGTTCCAACCAACGATGATTTTTCAGAAGTTGAAAATTCTTCAGCAACAACAAAAAAACAATTTGTCGGGAAGGTAACTCATTATTATCCAAAATCTCAAGTTGGAACTATTTTTATTTCAACTGGAGAAATTAAAATTGGAGATGAATTAAACATTATAGGACAAGTCACGGGAATAGAAAAAACAAAAATTGAAAGAATAGAAATAAATAAAAAATCAGTTAAGAAAGCAGTTAAGGGTGAAGAAATTGGGATAAAACTTCCAAAAGTGAAAGTCAATGATGAAGTTTATATTATAAAATCTTTAAACTAGTTCTTGGCTTTCATTGTTTCCTCTAGCCTCTTTTTCTAAAAACTATAAAAAAATAAAAAAATAAAAAAACTTACAATTGAAATTCGTAAGTTGACTTAATATCACAAAGTTTTTCTTTCCCGTCAGTATCAATATAATACGGAGTAATTTCTACTTTTGTAGCATTTACAATTCCGGTTATAGGTCCGATAGTCTTTGGTTGTAGCGGAGCGAAAAACTCACTTGGAGTTTCAACAGCTCCTGGATTTCCAGCAGCATCAAAGAAGATTAATTTTACACCGAAAGATCCTTCCCCGGCAGCACTTCTTTGTAATGTTACATTGTAAGTCATAGGTTCAACACCTAATTCATTAGCATTTACTACTTTTGTTGCTCTAATATCTACATCAAGACATTTTGTTTTATCAATTGCACCTTCCCCTTTGGATAGAAGATCACTTATTGGTCCCCAAATAATTCCAATTGCGGCGAGAGTCAATAGTACAATAATTAGAGTTGTTACAACAGTAGACAATCCCTTTTTATTTATCATCATTTCACCTCCTTCTCAATTCTTTGTTAGCATCACTGCTATTCTATAATAATAAAAAACTAGTATAAAAAGGTTATTGTTCTCGGAGAGTTATTCATTGAATCCATCAAGAACTTTAAAGAAATCTTTTTGGCTAATCACTTTATCCACATCTGTTAGTCCTCTTTGTTCTGCAAATTTTTGAAAAGCTTCCGGTTTATATCCTCTTTTCTTAAGTGAAATTATTGTTGCAAGCTTCTCATCATCTTCCCCTGAAAATTCTCCAGATTTTATCCCTTCAGTGATTTTTCTTTTTGATAAAACCATATCTTCAAATTTTAATCTCCCAATAAAAAATGTCCATGGGAAAGGTTTCCCAAAAACATCAAAAATCATTTTTTGTCTTTTTGCGTTATCAGCATGATCTTTCCCCCGAATTATGTGAGTCATCTCAAGATTCATATCATCGACGGCGACTACTAAATTCATAAGAGGCCAAACGCGATATTTATTTTTTTGCCGTGGGTGTAAGGTTAAATTTATCCTTGCCAGAGGAAAATCTCTCATCGCTGGATTCGCATCCTGCATACTTGATTTAAATCTTAAAACAGCACCTCCTTCAGGAAATCCTTTTTTGCCAAGCATTTTTTCCCAATCTTTAATATTTACTTTGATAGATTTTTTTCTGCATGGGCAATCTTCTTTTTCATCGGAACATTTTTTGAATTTTTCTGAGGAGCATTCACAAATATACGCCTTTCCTTTCTCAATTAAGGCGACAGCATAATCGTAATATAAATCCATTCTGTCTGACGATGCAATATATTCAGTAACATTTCCAAAAAGCCAATCACAATCTCTTTTTGCATTTTTATAACTTTCAGGGAGAATTTTTTCAGGATCAGTATCGTCGACAATTACATAAAATTTTCCTCCGTATCTTTTTATATACAAAAAAGTTGGAAGTCCTGCTCCAATCATATTTCCAATGTGAATTGGCCCAGAAGGGGCAGGCCTAAATCTCATTACAACGCCTTTATCGGAATTTGGAAGTTCAGGTAAACCTTCACGCGATTCCCGTTCAGAAAGAATTTCTTTAAACTTTTCATACTCTTTTTCTTGTTCTTCTAAACTTAATTTAGAAATTTCATCAACTAATTTTTGAATTTTTGGCATAACTGTTTTTACCTCTGATTTTTCAAGGCCTTCATTAAAAAGAGCAGAAACAATTGAGCCAGGATTTGGTTTTCCTCCATAATGTATCGAGTTCTTCAAAGCATAACCTTTTATTTTTTTCTCTAAATTTTCAATCATATAAAAAAATAGAATGAGAAGTTTATTAATTTAATCAGTATCCAATTTTCTGTTTTCTTTCAAGGACTTCCATTCTTTGCTTTAAATGGTAAATTTGATTTTCAAGGTCTTCCATCTTAGTAGTCATATCAGAAATTATTTTTGTTAATTTTTTTCTTCTTTCTTCTGGATTTTCAGTAGGTGACTTTTCTGAGGTTCCAGCGCTAGAAGCAGAACCACTTCCTCCAAAAAAGCTAAAAAATCCTCCAGAGTTTTCTTGTGTTGAAGGCTTAGAAATTGGTTCTTCTTTCATATTTGACTTAAAGTTTTCAACTCTCTCTTGTTGCTTTCTCATTTTATCAGAAAGATCAACATATTTTTCCTTTTTTTTCCACATTGTCATAAAGAATTTAATTCTTTTAATTATTTAAATTTATCTTGGGCTTTAGAATATTTTTTAAATCTATATTCCCATTAAATTACATGGTGAAGACTATTGCTGAGACAATTAAAGAAGTAACAGGAAAAGATCCAGTAGATGAACACAAACTCGTTTATGATTCTCCAACTGAAACTCTTGAGCCAATATATTTTTTTATATTAGACTTAATGAGTGATTTAGGATTAAAACCAGAAAAATTAATTGATAATTTTGTTTCAAGTCCAGGTTCGCAGCATTTCGGGGAGATGGGTCAAAGAACTTCGGTCATGCAACAACAAGGGGCGAAACTCCTTGGAGATATTAATACTGTTTTAAGAAGTATACTAAATCTGATTTATGATCTAAGAGAATTTAAAATTCGTTTAGTAGCTTATGAAGATTTAAAAAATTCTTCAAAAAAAGCAAGTGCAATATTAAGTTTAAAACAAGTTTGGATGGATAAAGTAGATATTCAAAAAGGGAATTCTTCAATTAAAGCAATGGCACTTGGCCAAGCAGGATTTAACACCCTCATTGACGCGTTTTTGGTTGTGAATAGCGAAGAGGATATAGACAGGCTAGACTTGAATCAAATTGTTAAAAGAATTTTAAAGCCAAGATTACACGATTTTAATATTTGGTTAAAAGAATCTGAAGGAGAACTAAAAAAAAGATATGACATTGAAAGAACTTATTTGAAAAGCCAAGTGAATTCACTTAAAATTTATTCTCGATGGGCAAAACCCTATTTGAAGGCCGCCCAAGATTTAGAAATGTCTGGGAATTCAAAAGATCCAACTTTAGTTAAAATGTTTAATACTCTCCTATTGGAACTTACTCTTTTTGGAAAGCAAGAACTTAGAGTAAAAGACGAAGCTAAAGCAGGAAACTTTCCAGAATTTTTTGCAGGAGAAAAATTTTTGGGATCACTAAGTGAAAAGTATTATTCATGTGTTTTAGTTGATTTTAATTTTAGAGGAATTCCTTCGAGAACTCAGCAGGGATATGTTGTAGGTGGGAGGGCAGAAGTCGTGTTTAGAGGATATGCTCTAACCGAAACAGAAATAAAACAAATTTACGAGGAATTAGATAAATCGGATTTAAACGACGCTTTAAGTTTAATCGAAGGGTCTACCACAGAAAGTTTGGGGACTCTAAAAGAAGATATTGATGCTTATTTGAACAATGAAGAAGAAGTAGAGGAAAAACCAAAAAAGAAAATTGGTTCAAATCCTTTCTTTGCACTTTTAGGGATGTATAATGAACCAAAAGAAAAATCCAAAAAAGAAAGCAGTGTAAAAAAGAAAAAAATTTCAAGTCCTTATTCAAAAAATCTCAAATGGTACGAATCGGAATACTTTTTTCCGACAATAGAAGAAAACGCTGCAAAAACGACAAAAACACTTTTTGAGACTTATAAAAAAGCACATGGGATGGCTTCTCCTGCTTAAGTTAGTGTTAAATATACTTCTTTCCTAATTTGCTTATGAAAAAAAAAGAAAATAAGAAAGATGATGAAGAAATTTCTATAGACTGGTTTGAAGATCATGAAGTTTGTGAAGATAAAGAAGAGGAAGAACTTGATGAAGAAGATCTTGAGGAAGGCGAAGAATATTTTGAAGAAAACTTTTTTAATCGAAGACTAGGCCATTTTTTGGCAAACCAAAAAAAAGATGTTTCTCTAGAAAAAATGGTGGCACCAAAAACAAATTCTCTTGAAGAAAATTTTTCTATCCAAAAAAAAGATGAAAAAAAAGATGAAAAACCAATTGAATACGTCCCTAAAAACGAAGAAAATAAGATGGCATATAAAGCAGTTAGTGTCGATACACATTTCTCAAAACCTCAAATGTCTACTTCAGAGAAAATTTTAGAAGACCAGAAGGTTCTTTACAAACATCTTGAAATGTCCGGAAATATGATTGGAAATAATAAATCCGAATTAGACCCAATCACACCAGAAGAGACTACAAAAAAAGATTATCTCAATAAAAAGAGAATTTAAAGATTCCATCAATACTTTAATAAATATCATTTTCTTGATTTCTACGAGGTGAAAAATGAGACAATCTGATTATAAAATTGAAAATGTTTATGAACCTGGATATGATTCTTTCAAACCAAATGAAGACTCTCCTTTTCTTGGAAAAAATGGAATGATTCCTGTTAATCAATTAGGGCTAGGAACAGATCCACGGGTTGCGAATCAAGTTGCAGCTTTAAGTCAAGCTTTAAATCAAGGAATTTCGGTTATGGAAATTGGAACTCTTTCTCCCCAAGTTTTCGAAACAATTCCAAAACAACATTTCGCTGAAATGAGAAGAAAAGCAAAATTGGCGGAAGCTCAAATTACCCTTCATGCACCAATTCAGGGAACAGATCCTTCAGGATTTGGACAACAAGGTTATGAAGAGTCAAATCGATTATCTGTAGAGAGGCAGTTAAGAGATGTAATTGATAAAGCAATCGAAATGGACTCAAAAGGGAACATGCCAATTACAATTCATGGTTCAAATGCCGCCGGTTCTACCTTTAAGTATATTACAAATGAGGAAGGTGAAAGAGAAAAAGTTACAGATATGCTCGTCGCAGTAGATAGAGAATCAGGACAATTAAGGCCTCTTAAAGAAGATGTAAGTTATATCCCAGATTTTGGAGTTTCAAAGATAAAATATTCTCCAGAAAAGAAACTCGAAGTTGCAAACAGAACTATGTGGGAAGATCAAATTGACAAAATTGAATTTCAAAAAGTGAATGTAGATAATATTCTTTCAAAGATTCCAAAAGAAGTTCAAATAATGGCTCAAAGAGCAAATCAAGATAAAGAATATTTCAAACAACTTGCTCCAAATGAAAGAGATTTGGTTTTGAAAGTTAATTCTGCTTCATCGTACCTTGAGGATATTCATCGTTCATTAAATAGCACTTTTTCAAAAGCTTATGAATTTGGAAATGAAGATCAAAAAAAAGAGCTTGAAAAATTGTCTAAGGAATTTGCTAAAGATCTTTATGGAGTTGATCCAGATAAATTTAAGAGTGGGAAACTAAGTCGAGAGGAGGAAATGTTAATGAGTCGAACTTATCATGATTTTCAAAACCAAGCAAATTCTATGCAAATTTTCGCGGAAAAATTAAAAAAAGTGAATCCTGGAATGCTCCAAGATATAGAATCTTTTTCAGTGAGCAAAGCTTCAGATACATTTTCAAATGTTGCGTTTTATGCTTATGAAAAAAAGGGAGATAAAGCCCCAGCACTTTCCATTGAAAATTTATACCAAGAGATGGGATTCTCTCAGGGGGACGACTTAAAAAATTTAGTTGTTACTTCAAGAAAAAAACTTATTGATAATTTAGTAAAACAAAAAGGGCTTTCTGCTGGGAAAGCGGAAGAAGTTGCAGCAAAATTAATTGGAGTAACTTTTGATGTAGGACATTTAAATATGTCTAAAAAATATGGCTACAAAGAGGAGGACTTAGTTAAAGAAGCAAAGCAAGTTAAAAAATTTATAAATAAAGTTCATTTGACAGATAATTTTGGATTTAATGATACTCATCTTCCTCCTGGGATGGGAAATGTTCCTTTTCAAGCTCTTTTAGAGGCAATTGGGGAAGAGGGTGCAAAAGCAATAAAAATAAACGAGGTTGGAGGATGGTTCGAACATTTCAAATCTTCCCCTTTTCCACAAATATTGGAAGCCTATGGTTCACCAGTTTATTCGACGGGTTCTGGGCCATCTTGGTCTCAAGCAGCAGGATTTCAACAAAGCTATTTGGAAGGTTATGGACAAATGCTTCCTCCAACGCATTATCAACTTTTTGGTGCTGGATTTTCTCAACTTCCAGAAAGTCTTGGAGGTCAGCAAGGACAACAAGGTGGAGGAAGAATGGGGGGCGGAGGTTTTTAAACTTAATATTTAAATACCTAAAAATATATATTAGAGTATAAAGATGGTGAAAAAGAAAATTAAAAAAAGTTCTAGAAAAAAGCCTTCTGAAAAAAAGGAGTCTCTTTCTAAGAAGGTTCAGACTTTAGACTTAAAAACAGATCATCAAATCGCAACCGATTTTGCGGTTAAAGCTTATGAAAAGTTTAACAAAGTAATAAAATCAGTAATTTTATTTGGCTCTGTCGAAAAAGAAAAAACTACTGTTGGTTCGGATATAGATCTTATCATAATCATTGACGATGTTTCTTTGAATTGGGATCAAGAATTAATTGCTTGGTACAGAGAAGAGCTTGATAAAATTTTACAAGCAAATCCATATTCTATAAAACTTCATATCAATACAATTAAACTAAGCACATGGTGGGACGATCTTATGAAAGGTGATCCAGTGGTGTTAAATATAATTCGAAGTGGATTTCCAGTTTTAGATTATGCTGGATTTATAGAACCCTTGAAATTTCTTTTACTTAAGGGAAAAATTAAAGGAACTCCAGAGTCAATTTATCAATGTATTCAGAGAGCACCGGGTCATCTTGCAAGAAGTAAAGCTGCTGAGCTCACTGCAATTGATGGAGTGTATTGGTCAATGGTTGATGCTGCGCATGGAGCATTGATTGCAGCAGGTTATTTTCCACCTTCTCCAGAACATGTAATGGTGGATTTAAAAGAAGCCTTTGTGGATAGAGGGATTTTAAAAATGAAATATGTTGAATGGTATAAAAATATGTATCACCTTCACAAAAAGATAGATCATAGGGAAATTTCTGATTTGAAAGGTGCTGAAATAGATCTTTGGCAAGAACGAGCAGAGGAATTTTTAAAAGAAATGATTTCAATAATAGAAAAAATTGTTAATTCTAAAAAAAGATAAATAAAATTTATTCTTCTTCATCTTCAGGAGTTTTTTCTTGAGAATGAACTTCTAAAGATTTTTTATCTTCTTCTTTCTTAGGAGCATACTCTTCAGAAAGTTGCTTGAATAAACTGTTATATCCCCCAGCAAGAGACTGACCTAAAAGGGAGTAGCCTGCAAATTCTTCATAAGCTTTTGTTAGTGTTTCATGGTATGCGAAAAATGCTTGTTCTTGTTTAGTTGGATTATATTTTTCCTTGGCTTCTTTTGCTTTGAGAGATTTTTCTTGAATGGATCTTCCAATTTTTTCATAGATTAAATCTTCTAATTCTTTAGGAATTTCGATTTTTAATCCAGGAGAAATCTTTTTAACAATTGAACCAAGATCTTTTAATTTTAATCCTCTTTGAGCGTCATGAATCAAATCTAAAGAAGCTTTTTCAAGTTCATAATTAGAAGTATATTCTGGTTGTGAAATTGTTCCATAATTTTGAGCCTCTTCAACTTTTGTGTTATAAACGTTTTTTCTTATTTGCTCTGCTTTACTTCCAGTTAAGAATTGATTAAATGCAAAACTTCCTGCTTGTGCTCCTTTAGCTCCATAAGGTGTTCCTGGTCCTTTAAGATATTTAGCTCCACTGTACCCTAAAAGAGATTCCAAATTATTAATCCTATCTTTTCTTAAATCTTCAGCAGCTTTAATTTTTGCTTGTTCTTCTTTGTTAATTATTTTTTCTGTCATTTTATTTTTGAAATTCATATTTTGCTGTAATACGTTGTTCCAGCTTTGGATTTAATTTTCCTACTCCAGTATTCTTTAGTGCAGGGTTATAAGAGATAAAAAAACCCTTTAAGAGTTCTTTTTCTAATTTTATTTCTACATAAGCATACTCAAAACCATCTTTTCCATTAAGGTTAATTTCACCAAATGTTGAAGCTTTAAATTCTAAAGGGAGTTGTGCTGAAGCAGAATATCCAAGCATACTTCTATTTTCTATATTTTTTCCAGTTTTATCTTTCCAAACCGGAAGAAAATATACTTTTGCAGAAGTCTTTTCAGGAGTAGGAAGATTTAAACTCATACCCAATCCTAATTTAGTATCAAAATTACTTCCAGCAACAATTTGAGATTTTATTCCTAAATCTTCATAAACTTCTTTATCCAAACTTGTTTTTACTAAATACTCTTTTTTATCTTTTTCATAAAACTCTCCAAATGTAAATCCCTTTACTTCAAGAGGAAAATTATAAGAAAGATTTGGCCTGAAATATGAACAATCTTTTTTAAACGAGTTTATCCTCTCTAAATTTGCATTTACTTGGGCATTTGCATTTTTTATAGGAAAAATACCTGTTAAAGCAAGTAGGATTCCTATTGCAATACTCTTTATTTTGTTTGTCATATCAAATCAACAATTTTAAAGTTTATAAATCTTTCCATATGTAGTATCTGAAGAATAGTAACAAAATTTTATTCCTTCTTTAAAGAGAGATTTTCATAGTCAGCTCTAATTCTTCCTGGAAGCTTAGACTTAACTTGAACTATTAATTTTCTCGTGAACTGAACAGCCTTTTCATTAGGAAGATGGAAAATAAAAAGTTCTTTTCCAGGTTTTAGAATTGCAGCTTTACCAATTGCTTTTCCAAATGCTAACTGCATTCCAGTCTGCATACGATCAGCTCCTGCACCAGTAAGCATTTTATTTTCTCTTTGTATATGATGTGGAAAAGGAACAACTTTGAAAGTGTATTGCCCAGCAAGTTCTTCATCTAATTTTTTATTCAAGAATTGTCTGCAAGCTTCAAGTGCATTATGTCTTATTTGGACTTTTTCAGTCGAAATAATTTTTAAAACGTGAGGAAGTTTTCCATCTCTAATTAAAGATGGTTTTCCCATTTCAAATTTAACAATTTTTTGAGGAGGAACAGTCTTGATAAAAGATTTTTGCCTTTTTTTAGAAACCCTTGTGTAAGGAGTAACTTTTCTTTTTGAATATGCATTTGCTTTTCTAAGTGATGCCATTTATTTTATTTCAACCTCTGTTGTAACTGCTTGACCAGGTAATCCTTTTTCAAAAATAACTCTTAAAACTCCCTTTTTTCCATGAGGAGCAGAAACTTTACCTTTGATTATTTTTCCTGCTGGAGATTTCCAAATAACTTCTTTTCCAATCATTTTAGAAGCATTAACTCTCGAATCTACGCCCTCTGCTTCAATCAAAAAATGCTTTTCATGAACAGTATGTCTGCCCATTCTGAATTGAACTACTTTGCCTTTTACCATAATGATTATCAATAAAATTAGTTTAAAAAACCTTCGTTCAGGATTTAATTTATTCGTTAATGAATGAAGAATAATAATTTATTAATTCTTCTCCAAGATAATTTATTTCTTCAGATTGGGCCTTAGGGAAAGTTTTTCCGTCAGAATTAAGAACTCCATCTTTAGTTTTATAAAATTCTTCAACACAATTTTTCCACATTTCTTCTCCAAATTTTATCCCTCTTTCAATTATTTTTTTATCTGCAAAATCTTCTTTTTGCCATTTTTTATTAGCCAATTCAATTCCATTGGGATTATCGATCATATTCAAATAATCCCTATCAAATAATACGATTTTTCTATCTCTTCTTATTTTTGGGATAAAGATTCCATTAATTTTTTCTAGCGGAAATTTATATTTTTCTTGAACAATATAAACCGGTTTATTTTTGAAATTCCTATGCTGAATATGGTGTTCTAAAAAATTTTCTTCCATAAATTCATTCAAAGGACCTTTTTTTATCAAGTTTTCTTTTGCTTTATTCATTACATAAATTTGGGCAATTGCATCAACCCCATAAATTAAAACACTTTTTCCAAGAGCATAATTATCTAGTAAATCCTCTCTTGTCAGATCATTCAATCGATTTTTAACTTCATCACTTAATTCTTTCATAATAAAAATAATTTGGACGACTTTATAAACTTTTCTCTTGTAACTACTAAAGAATTAATCTATTTTTCTAAAACGTAAATCATTCTCCCGACAATTTGGTTCTCTCTAAATTCTGGAAGTTCATAAATCAATTTATAATCAGTTCTTTTCAAAATTTTTTCTATTTCTGGATGAATCCTTTTTTTTCCAATTCTAATATTTGGAGAAGTAAAGACAACCCGTCCAGAGATTTTTTCTTTAAAATTATTTAAAATATTTACTATCAAATCTTCAAACTTTTGTAGTGTCTCTTTTGCTTTATTCTTTGTGGGAATCTTTTTGAGAATTTCCCCCAAATCAGGTTCAGTAGCAATGGCATTAACATAATTAATCTGGGTTTTAGTAGAATTTGAATTGATTAATTGATAGTCTTTTTTATCAAATTTGGACCATTCCAGGTTTTGTTTTGCTCCAATTATTGCCTTTTCATCTTTATCAATTCCCATAACTTTAATTTTCTGCAAAAGTGCTTCTGAAAGGATAGTCCCTATTCCACAAAAAGGATCCAAAAGAATTTCATCTTCTTTAACCTTTGAAAGATTTATCATAATTTTGGCCAAACGTGGAGATATTGCAAGAGATTCTCTTCTAACTGGTTTGTTCATGTCTCTTTCTTCTATAATCTCGTAATTACAAGTTTGAAAAATTTTTCCAAAAAAGAGTTCTTTATCTCCAAAAATAAAATATTCTTCATTAATCAATTTTGAAGAAGGAACATTTGCCATTTCACCTTCCTGCAGTTTTATTTCTCTTGTCAAATGTTTCAAAGTTGCCTTAAGTTTTTCTTTCTTAAATCTCTCCTTCAAATAGTCTCGGATGAATTCTAAATTTTTTGAAAAGTCCCAAATAGTGTAATTTAATTTATTTTCAGTCCCAAAATATAATTCTTCTTTGTCTATATTTTTTAGCAACTCTTCTTCTGTTCCAGAAGCAATAACTTTTCCAATTGAAATAACTCCCCCTAAAAAATCAATTTCATTTTCTTTAATCGGGTTTTCTAAATCAAGGAATAATCCATTTTTTTCTAATTCATATTTTAAAATTCTATTTCCGATCTTTTCAAAATAAGAAAAAACCTCCGCTTTAGAGAGTTCAATATTTCTTCCAAGAATAAACAAGTATTTCATAAAAATAGGATAGGACTTTAGTTTTTAGAAGTTTTGATTAAAACAAAACATCAAATTTCCCATACTCTTTTTTTAGAACTTCAAAGATCTTAGGATCAATTTCTACTTCGTCTTTTTCTTTTTGCTTTAAAAGTGCTTTTTCAAGTTCCTCAAGAGAAGATTCTTCAACTTTCTCCTCAACTTTTTTAATTAGATTTCCCTCAAAAATGAAGGTTTTTCCATCGGCATTTATAATCTCAATTTTCTTATCTTTTGTTTTCAAAACCATCTTTCCCTTGTTAAGAGCTATCAATTCTTTTCTTTGTACAAATTCAGTTAAATCTTTAATCAAAATATCAGCATCTTTTCTCACCATATCAATTTTGTGTGATTCAGATTTTCCCTTTTTGAATTCTTTTTTCGATTTAACAACATCCTTTAAAATTCTTAAATGTTGATTTGTAAATTTAGATTTTTTGACATACTCTTTTTCAAACTCTTGAATAAGCTTTTCAACTGATTTATTTCCAAGTATATTTTTCAAAAGTTCAGTTATGTCTCCATAAATTTGATCAATTGTTTTTTGCTGAGCTTTCTCTTCAATTTCCTTTCTTAATTCTTTTAATCTTTTTAGATAATCTTCAGTTTCAGCCAATAACTGATCAATTTCTTTGCCAGAAACCTCTTTGATTCTTTCATGTTCATAATCCTTCCAAGTTTTCACAATTTTTTCTAAAAAATCAACGTATTTCTTTTCAATCATCTTTGTATCCAAAAATGCTTTTCTGAATGAATTAACTAACTCTTTAGAAGTTGGAGGTGGAAATCCTCCTAACATTAATATTGCTTGAGCAGGAGTCGTAACCCCCCAAAAAATATTTGTAAAAACATCAGAAAGAAGAGTTTTTTTACTTCTTGAAATTACTCCATCTCCCATGCTCATGAACATATCGATAGCTTCTGGACTTGGTTTAAGTTTACCCATTCTAAGAAGAGATTTCCAAGGCATGAAAGTTCCACGATCATAAAGAGGAACTCCATCACGAATAAATGTGAACATTACAGGATGTGCATCTTTAACTGCATCCCAAAAATCTGTCAATAAATAAATTTGAGGTTCTAATCTATTTTTAACTCCTGCAATTTGTGTTGCTTCTGCAACATATTGATAAATTATTCCTCTAAGTCTTTCAAGAAGTTCACGTCTTGGCATTCTTTTAACATCAGTATCGTTGATAATCACAAAAACATCGACATCACTACTCTTAACAGCATCTCCTCGAATTAAACTTCCACCAATTACATAACTTACAACATATTTTTCAAATTTCTGCAAAACAAGAGACTTATGTACTTCTGCCACTCTCAATGCTCCAAGGATTCCTTTGTCGTAAAGAGGATAGCTCATAGCAATTGCCCCTGAGAGTTCAAACTTTTGATCCATGCAAATTTCCCAGATTTCGGAAGGAGTCATAATATGAACCCAAACTTTTTCTTTAGATTTTTGTATTTCTTTTAAAACTTCTTGTTTAATTTTTGGAATTTCTTTACTCTTTTCATCAGGAATAATAATCTCAATATGAACATAATCCTTGGAATCTTCAGGAGCCTCTTCTTCTTCAATAAATTTAGGGATTGCTTGAGGGGGTAAAATACCAATAGCTAAGATGTACTTAAATTTTTTAGTCAAAAAAACTTTAACTTTTTCTATTTCCTTTTTAGTTTTATCAAATTTTTTTCTTTCTTCTTCAGGATTTGGGGTTGGAATCTTTGGCTTAGAATAATTTAAATCCATGCCCGGAATAGAGTCGGTATTTTGAGCCATATTCTAAAAACAGTTATCTTGTTTATAAAAGTTTTGAAAAAATGATCTCAAATTAACTTTTCTTTTTGATGAATTAAGCTCCAACAAATTCTACTTGAGTTTTTGTCATCTTCTGATAGAACTTCAATTCTGGGAATCTCTTTTTTGATTCAAATATGAGGAGATTTAAGCCCTCCCAAAATAAGAACCATCCAGCAGGTTCTGAAATGACCACAAGAAAGGTAATAATGTAACTTGATGTTTGATTTGTTAAAAAGAAAGTTACAAAAGTCATGAATAAGATTCCTAAAAATATGAATAAAATTCCCTGTCTAAATAACTTTTTTTGAGAAATTTTAAGGTGAGTAAGATGATTTTTGAAATGTTCTTTTATTCTTTTTTTTATTATTTTTTCTTTTCCTAAATTTCTTTCTTTTTTTGGTACAAAAAACTTTATTTCAAACTTTCCTTCTTTTTTATCTTTAACAACTCGATTCATTTCGCTAAGAAGATCTTCAGAAAGAAGTTTTTGAGAATAAGGTCTAGAATCAAAATCTGAGAAGATATATTCATAATCTTCAATCCAGAGTCCAACATCAGAAAGCTTTTCAAACTGTTCCTCTTTTTTTGTTTCCATGTTATTTTCTCTTTGATTTTTTAGGGATGAAAGCTAAAAAATGTAAAAAAAGAAGAAAAAATAGATAGTTCCACGAATCATATATTCCAAGAAATCCCAAGAACCCAAGGAATCCAAGCCAACCTCGCGAATCTATTTTTTTTAAAGTCACCACTTAAATCTGTAGATTTAATTATATTTAAAACTTGTCATTAAAAGAGGGCCCCATAGAGAAATTTAGGCAGTTATAAATAAGATTAATGAAAAATTAAGATTTTTGGGAATCCCTCTTAATTAATCAATTTATTCATGATCTTTTCATTATACTCTTTAAGTTTTATTAAATTTTTGAAATCTTTACTTTTTTTAAATTTTTTTTCATTCATTTCTTGAAATATAATTTGTAAACAAAATATCAAAAAAAGAATTGCAAAGATTAAACAAAATATAAAGTATTCTTCTTTAGCAATGGCAATTCCTAAAAAAATACTTAACAGTAAAAATATGGCTTGAATAATAGAATCTTTAATCTTTTTCCTAGAGAAAATAAAATATTTTTCAGTTTCTACTAATGATTCTTGTAAGTCTTTATCAGTTATGGATGAAAGAACCATCCTGACATTCTTAGATATTTCTTCTATTTTAGAATCTCGATATGATTTTTTTCTCATAAAAAATAATTTCTTTAATTCCTTATAACCATTTCCATACTCAAAAAAATGGTCCATGGAGGAATCGGACCTCCGCCTTCTCGGTGTAAACGAGATGTTCTACCATTAGACTAATGGACCCAACATAAAAGAATTGCTTTATAGTTTTAAAAAGGTTTTTATCTGCTTTTTTTCTTAAGCTTAATGTAAACTATTAGGCTGATTACAAATAATATCAAGAGTCCTGAAAAAACTAAACTGAAATGACTCCAAATAAACTCTTTTTTTGTTCCAGCAAAGTATCCGATCAAAATTAAAAATGAGTTATATATTCCTGATCCGATTAACGTGTAAATTGAAAATTTTAAAAGATTCATTTTTGAAAATCCTGCTGGGAAAGAAATAATATGTCTAAAACCAGGAATAAATCTCGAAAGGAAGATGGTTAAAGGGCCATTATTCTTAAAAAAAGATTCTGATTTATTTAAATGCCTTTTATTCAAAAATGTAAATGTTTTATATTTTTTTAATAACTTTTCAGTTCCCTTTCTTCCAAATTTAAATGCAATAAAATAACTGATAAGAGATCCTACAAGGCTCCCAATAGTTGAAATTAAAATCAAATAAATTAAAGAAAATTTTCCTTCAGCAACCAAAAATCCAGCGGGAATTAACACAATTTCTGCAGGAAGAGGAATCGCAAGACTTTCAAGGGCAATTATAATAAAAACTCCAAGGTAGCCCCAACCTTCAATAGTCGATATCACCCCATTAGCGATGCCAAAAAAATCCATCATTTAGGAAGAAGATTTTAATTTATATTCCTTTGTTTTGATTATTCTAAGCTAATTCTTGTTTCTTCTTCTGCAATGGAATCCAAGTATAAAATAACCATTTCATAACTTTTTGGAAATCCTTCCATTTTCTTTTCAATCCAATCTTTTTTCTGGGTATCTACAATTTTTCTTACTATATTTTTCTTCATTAATAAAATATCTAAGCCCCTTCTCCGATTTTCAATTAAGCTACTTCCCAAATCAACATAACTTCCTTGAGACGAGGGATTCCAATAAATATGGACTGTTTTAGAATTTAAAATTTCATCACAATGATCTGTTACAATCCTATACCCCCCAGTTTCATCTTCTTGAGGAGTTTCTGCAGAATAATGAACTTTGAATCCTTTTTCTTCGAGCTTTTTCTTATATTCTAATAAATATTTTTTTTCTTCATCAGTCGCATTTCTAACTGGACATAACATATAAACATCATAGAGATAATCGTTTTCCATTTTACAATATTTATTATCTAATTTAAAAAGTAATCGGCAATAAAAAATATATTTCAACATGCAAGGTCAAATTTTTAATTTATATTCCTTTGTTTTGATTAATTTATTTAATGGAACTCTCAGATTATTTCATTAGGAGTTTAAGAAAATTTCCTTCGGAACCTTTTTCATTACCCATAGAATCCAATTTACTTTCTTTAGAAGTATGTACCAAGAAAGTTTTATTTAAAATTTGCTCTTCAAATTCTTCTTTAGTTAGGTTTTTTCCATCAACTTGTATTGGAGCAAGATAGTCATAATTAACAAATTTTTTAAAATCTTCTACAGAATCAAATGTTAATTGATAACCTTCTTTTCCGTTCAAGAGATCTCGGTTATAATAAGCATGCCCTCCTAGATAGTCAATGTGCCCACCCATTTGAAACTAAAAAATTAATTCTTTATAAAAATTTATATTCAAAAAAATAAAGAATGCGGAAACCGGGAATCGAACCCGGGTCACAACCTTGGCAAGGTCATATTCTACCACTTAACTATTTCCGCATAAACCTACTCTAGTTTTTTCAATTTAAAAATATAACTAGCCTCTCATAAAGCTTTAATCAAAGAATTAGCAACATTTATATTAGTATTTTGCTTAAATAACAGATGGTGACGCAAGGGTATGGAATGCATCATTTTCATAAACGAAAAAGGATTCATTTAAAAAAAGAAGAATTTCCAAGCAAAAACAAAAAAGTCAGATTCTTAGACAGATTAATTTATGTGGTAAGTGTGATTGGACCACTGATGACTCTGCCACAGATTTTTAAGATTTGGGTTCTAAAAAATGCAGAGGGAGTTTCTTTCATCTCTTGGGGAACTTATACCATTTCAGCAGGTATATGGCTTTGGTACGGAATTGTTCACAAAGATAAACCAATTATTATTGCAAATATTCTTTGGATAATTGTCCATTTAATGGTGGTAGTTGGAATTTTAGTTTATGGAAAAAATCTTTTATAGAAAATGATTATTGATGTTCATGCCCATGCAGATTTTCTTTCAGAAGAAAAGTTAGTAGAGATTCAAAAGGATAAAAAAATAAGGGTGGTGATTTCAAATTCAGTTAATTTAAATTCATGTAAAAAAAATTTAGAGTTCTCCAGAAAATATTCCAAAATCAGATTAGCTGCAGGGCTTTATCCAGAAGAAAATTTAACTCTCGCCGAATATTTTAAATTTGAAAAGTTTGTTCGTAAAAATAAAAAAGAAATTATCGCAATTGGAGAAATTGGAATTGATAAAATAGAAAAATTAAATTTCGAATTGCAAAAAGAAATTTTTATTAATCAATTAAATTTAGCTAAAGAATTGGATCTTCCAGTAATAGTGCATTCCAGAAAAGCTGAAAAGGAAGCCCTTGATATTTTAGAAGATTATAAAGACAATTTAAAGATAATTCTTCATTGTTTTTCTGGAAATTTTAATTTAATTAAAAGAGCCGTTGAACTTGGGTTTTCTTTTTCAATCCCTGCAAATATTATGAGAAGTGAACATTTTCAAAAAATGGCTGGAGAGATTCCTCATGAAAGAATTTTGACTGAAACAGATTCCCCTTTACTCTCTCCTTACAAAGAGATGAAAAATGAACCTTCTTTTATTAAAGAGTCAATAAAAAAGTTTTCAGAAATATGGAACATTTCCGAGGACAAAGTTGAAAAAATTATAGAAGAAAATTTTAATAAAATTTTTAAATTTTAGATACTAAATTGTGCAATCTACTCTAAAATGTAACTATTCTTAAAAGGTAAAAAACATAAAGGTTTATAAGCATGAAGAGATGTAATTATTGAATGATAACAAATAATAATTTTGGTTACGGTGCAAAAATTGCCGAATTGGTTGGGGCAGGAATTGTTTATTTTGCGTCTCCTATGCTTGGCCAATCAAAACAAAATAATCTTGAAAGAACATTAACTAACAAAGAAAAAGTGAATTTACAAAGAGGTTTGCAGGCTCCAGGATATAAAGGAGAAGATCCAAGTAAAACTCATTTTATATTCAAATTACCGTTTAGTCAGGATCTTGAAAGAGCTATTAAGAATTCTGAAAAACCAGAAGTTTATCTCATAACCAAAAATGGAAAATCTGTTAAAGATAGTTTCATCAAATTCAATCAAGATAGTTCTTCATTAGAATTATATTACTCAAAAAATGGTTTTAATGAAGGAGGAGAAAGTGAAGTTATAGGGGTCGGTATTAAAGAAAGAGGGAAAAAAAGCGTTTGTGACCCAACAGGTTTGGGAAGTAAAGTTAACTATTTACCATTTAGTTATCTAAAATTGAAAAAACCCATTTTGCTAAAAGAGGAATCGCCAGATACAATAAAACAAGCTATAAATAATTATTATTATATTGACCTCGATATAGAGAATAAGACAATAAATAATTCCTTTTATCCTGAAAATGGGGAGCAATCTCCAGAAGACACATCAAATAATGGTCTTCACATTGAAGCTTCAAAAGCAATAAACAGAGAAAATGGTTTGTCAATCGAAGGAGGATGGGAGAATGAATTAACGTCTGGAGAAATAGGAAATCTTTCAGGAGGATTTTATATTGAAGGGAATCTAGATCATTTTGAAAGATCTAATTCAAGATACGAAGAAAAAACTGAATTAATCAGTCAACCGGCAGATCTTTACGCGAAAACATTTGGAAATTTTATTGAAAAAACTAATGTCTCAAGACCATTTGGATTTGGAATAGAAGCAGATTTGAGTTCTGCAAACAAAACATTCGGCCTAAGAAGTGGATTTGGATTGAAGTATCAAATAAAAAAAGATTCAATAATCTCGCAAGGGCACGATCAAATTTTAGAGGGAGATAAAGTAATTGATTCTTCTCCTTACTGTTTTGGAAGTGAACTCTCAAATAAAAAAGAGTTAGTTCCTTCGGCAAAAGTTGAAGCTTATCTTGCTCCTTTCAAGAATAAACTTGCTCAATTTGAAGTTGGAGTACAAAAAACTTGGGGAAAAGTTAGAAACGAAGGGATGAGAGTATATGGTGGATTTAGATATAAATTTTAAAAATGAAAAAAATGAAAACAAAAAGCATCTTGTCAATAGGAATAATTTTTCTTTCTTTACTTTTAGTTGTAAACTTTGTGAGCGCATCATGTCCAACAGGATGTACAGTAAACACTTTTCTAAAATATGAAAATGCTCCAACAGAAACGACAAAAACGGTTACACAGGGAGATAATATAAATTTAGTTTTAGTTGCGTACTCTCACGGAGAAACACTTTCTCTTGAAAGATTAAGTGCAAATTCGACACTTATATTACAAGAAAATCAACTAGGAATTGAACAAACAACTCTAACCTACTTGTATAACAAAGTTTACTCTTTGGACACTTCAAAATTGAATCCCGGTTCATATACTTTAAAGTTTATGGCAAATTCTCAAAGCGGAGTTTCAGACTTTTCAGGATTAACTATAACAATCTTAGAAAAAATTATCTCAGATACAACCTCACCAATAGTAAATATTTTAAGCCCATCAAATGGAGCAACTTACACTTCGAACCGAACACAAATGGTTGCAACAATTACTGACGATTCATTATCACAATGTTGGTATGACCTTGGGGCTGGAAATATTTCATTCTCATGTTCAAATGGAACCAATACAATAGATTCAATTCTTTCAAAGCAAGGAAGTAATACCTGGAAAGTTTACGCTAAAGATTTAGCAGGAAATGTTGGAAGTGATACAGTAACATTTACAGTTAAAAGTTCAATGGATACAACCTCACCAATAGTAAATATTTTAAGCCCATCAAATGGAGCAACTTACACTTCGAACCGAACACAAATGGTTGCAACAATTACTGACGATTCATTATCACAATGTTGGTATGACCTTGGGGCTGGAAATATTTCATTCTCATGTTCAAATGGAACCAATACAATAGATTCAATTCTTTCAAAGCAAGGAAGTAATACCTGGAAAGTTTACGCTAAAGATTTAGCAGGAAATGTTGGAAGTGATACAATAACATTTACAGTTAAAAGTTCAACAAAAACGACTGGATGTACTTCATGTAATTCGTATGACAATGGACCTCTTAATGAAACAATTCTGGACAACACAAGGAACAATCCTGGAAGTTTTCCTACTGAAGAATTCATAAAATTAAATGTTAAATCAGAAAAATTAAATATCTTTGAGATAATTTTCCTTTGGGTAAAAAATCTTTTAGGATTATAAGTATAAAATGAAAACAGAAAAATTAGTTAGTTTATTTGACTTCATCTTACTTGTAGTTTTAGCAATCTCAATGGTTCTCTTTTTTACTGGGAGTGTTGGAACCTTCAATTTACAAAATTCTGAACAGGTTACACTACTTGTTTATTTAATTTTGACATATATAATTATTTTAATTTTGGTTTTAAGATTCAAAAGAATTTTTTTAGCAAGAATATTAGAGAAAGATAATCAAAAACAATTAGTTGAAAAACCAATCTTTAGAGATATAATTCACTATCGTGATAGACCCGTAATAAAAGAAATTGAAAAACCAATTTACATTGAAAAAAAAGCAACCCCAGTAAAGAAATTCAATTTTTACGGTTCAACTTTACAAAAGACTTATCACAAGGAAAAATGTAGATTTTCAGGAATGATAAAAAAAGATCATTTGATTCTTAGAGATACAAGAACATATTTCAAAAAGAAAAAATTTCATGCTTGTAAAAATTGTCATCCTGAAAGAAAATAGTTAAGGAATAATTTCTGGACCAAAATATTTTTCGTATTCAAATTGTTCTTTTTTAACAATTCCCTTTTTTAGCAAATTTTCTATCTCAGGAACTTTTTCTTTAATTGAATTTATTAAATATCCAATCGTTTCGCAAATTAATTTATCTCCTTCTGGAGACCAAAGCTTAGCATCTCTCCAATACAAACAACGTCCTCCACAAATTTTAAAGTTTAAACATTTCTCACATTCATCGTCTTGGACATGAATCTCTTTTTCAATTCCTTTTTCGATATCTCCACAATAAAATTTTTTAACAGAATTCATAATGGGGCATGATGAAATCTTTCCAGAGGTATTGACAGTAAAATTTTCGTATCCGGAACCGCAAGGTAATTTAGTTTCTTTATCCCAACCAATGATTCTATTAAAAATTCCTAGAAAAGGGTATATCAAATATACTTTCCCATTTCTTATTTCATTAGTCCACCAATTAACTAATTGGCTAATGTTTTTATTATACTCTTTAACAAATTCAGAAAATTTTTCTTTATCAAAATCAAATTTGTAAAAACCAGCGTCGATTTGCCAATGAATCGAATTAATTATTTCTTCTTCAATTAAAGAAATTAAATGTTTTACTTGTTTAAACAAATCTGGAAAAAGTAATGTCATCCTTACAACAATCTCTCCTGAATATCCTCGAGAACGCAATTCTTTTAAATTTTTTATTACAATTTCATAAACTCCTTTACTCCTATTAAAATTTGTTCTTTCAGAATCTCCATCAATTGAAACAAGCATTTTATCAATTCTTTTAATGTATTCAATTGGAAGTCTTTTCAATAAAATTCCATTAGTTTGAATTCCAAATTTGCAATCTAAGTTATCCATAATCTCTTTTATTTTCTCAACCATAACTAAAGGTTCCCCCCCATAAAAAATAAGTCGATCTTCTGGTTTGATAAATTTTTTTAGTTTATCAATTGAAACTTCAGAATCAAAGGGAGTATCTTCATCGTAATCCCATTTTTCTCCAAGGCCATTATCGAATTCTTGCATTGATTTTTCATAACAATATTTACATTTAAGATTACATCTTTCAGTTAAGATTATGTGATATTGCATGAAAGGAAAAATAAAATTATTGTTTAAAAATTTAACTTAAAACATTTTCTCCTAAAGAATCCATCTCTACAAACTTAAATTCTTGATGTTTTTCCATTTCTTTAAAGTGTTCATGATTGGGCCTCAAATCATAATCATAACTATTAGAATAATATCCAATTTTTCCTTCATCCAGCACCTTGAATTTTCCAGCCCCAACAATTTTATAAGACCCATTTTTATTCTCAATAGGAATTGAATATTTTCTCTCTTTACACATTCTTGTTTCAAAAGAAATTTTGAATTCTCTCAATAATCTTTCAAGAATTTTAGAATGGTTAAAATCACTTACCCTTATAATTGGTTCTTTAATTAACCCATTTATAAGATAGACCTGAACAAATTTAAAATTGTTTTTCACTTCGTTAATTCTTTTCTCAATTTCCATTATTAGCTCAAACTTTCCATATAGTCTGGAAGTCTTCCAAGATCATTCATCCTTCCTTTTTTTGAAGGCTTTGAAGCAATTACATCATCAATTCTCAAAATCATTGTTGCAACATCTGTGGCTGAATTAATTGCTTGAACTTTTATTTTTGCAGGTTCAATTATTTTTGAGTTTAATACATTTTCAACTTTATTTGTAAAAAGATTTAATCCTGCATTCATCTCTCCAGCGTCGTGTCTTGCTTTTAGTTCAGTTAAAACATCTATTGGATCAATACCTGCATTTTCAGCAAGAGTGATGGGAATAAACTCCAACGCATTTGCAAATTCTTCAACTGCGAGTTGTTCACGTCCGGCAAGAGTTTGACCAAACTCTCTTAATCTTTTTGCAATTTCAATTTCAATTGCACCTCCTCCAGGAACTACAAGTCCAGTTTCAAGTGCACTTGCAATATCTAAAAGTCCATCGAGAAGAGCACGACCAATTTCATCCACCACATGTTTTGTTCCACCATGGACAAGAATCGTAACTAATTTGGGATTTTTACAATTTTTCAAATAAGTCATAGGTTCACCACTCACTTTTATCTCTTCAACTTCTCCTGCTTCTCCAAGTTCAACGGAATTTATTTCATTCAAATTAGAAATTATCTTTGAACCAGTTGCTTTAGAAATTCTTTCGAGGTCAGTTCTTCCAACTCTCCTACAAGCATAAACTCCAGATTTTGAAAGTAAATATCTTGCAAAATCATCAATTCCTTTTTGGCAGAATAAAACATTGCATCCAGTCGAAATAATTTGTTCAACCATATGTTTAATTGATTTCTCTTCTTCATCTAAAAAGTTTTGCAATTCTGAATGACTTGAAATTGAAATCTTTGTATCCACCTCTGGCGTTTTAATTTCAAGGGGGAAATCAATAACTAATATTTTTGAGTTAAATACTTTCTGAGGCATATCTTTGGAAATTCTTTCTTTATCAATTATAATTCCCTTAACAAGTTCGGTATCTTTTATCCCTTCTCCAACAACCTTTTCAATTTTAACATCTTCACTGTCTACTCTATTATTTGTTTGGACAATTTTAACCGCTCTAACCAAAATTTCAGAAAATCTCTCTTTTTCATCTTCAGCACCTTTGCCAGTCATAGCAGTCATAGCAATTTGTTTCAATACGTCATCATTTTCAGGAGAAATTTTTAGAGAGATCTCTTTTAAGATTTCTTGTGACTTCTCTTGGGCCATTCGATATCCTTTAACAATAACTGTTGGATGAATCTTTTTATCTAAAAGTTTTTCTGCATTTTCTAGAAGTTTTCCGGCAATCATAACCGAAGTTGTAGTTCCATCTCCAACTTCTTTTTCCTGAGTTTTGGCAATTTCAACCATCATTTTTGCTGCAGGATGCTCAATTTGCATTTCATCTAAAATTGTAACCCCATCATTTGTAACAATTATCTCATTAGTAGGACTAACAAGCATCTTATCCATTCCTTTTGGGCCAAGAGTAGTCTTCACAACCTCTGATACAAGCTTTGCAGCAAGAATATTGTTCCTCTGTGCATCTCTTCCAATTGTTCTCTCCACATTCTCAGACATAAAATCCCCTTTGTTTACCATTTAATTTGAACTTATGTCAATTATTTAAAGATTGTTACAACAGAAGAATATTTAAAATAAAAATTCATATTATCTTCATGTCAGAGCAAGATGAGGTGTACTCAAGTAAGATTTCCTACAAGGGTTATTTTACATTTAGAGATTTTTATCAGTTTTGTTATAATTGGTTATCCGAAGAGGCCGGTCTAACTGTTGAAGAAACTGAGTACGGAGAAAAGATTGCAGGGCCAACAAAAGAAATAAAGTTCAAATGGGCTTGCACAAAAGAAGTAACTGATTATTTTCAATTTGAAATTAAACTAGATTTTAGAATAGATCAATTGGCAGAAGTTGAAATAAATAAAGGTGGGGCAAAAGTTAAGACTAATAGTGGTTCAGTTGCTATTAAATTAAAGGCTTCCTTGGTTAGAGATTACGAAGGAAAGTTCGAAACTTCTTCAAGAATGAAACTTTGGAGGGGAATTTACGAAAAATGGATCATTTCTCAAAGGGTAGCAGAGTTTGAGGACAAACTTTCAGGAATGGCAGACGAATTTTTAGGTCAAGCAAAATCCTTTCTAGATTTAGAAAGTGCAGATAAGTAAAATTTTCTCTTTTAGATTATTTTACTTTTTTATACAAAATTTTATATACTCTTTATTGAATCTTTTTAAGATGGTTGATAATATGTACAATGTAGTCTTTGAATATACAAAAGAAGCTAAAGGATATAAAGGAATAATTTTCTACACCTCATTTGCAGATAAAAAAACTTTCGAAAAATGGTATTCTCCTAGTTTACAGAAAAAACAGAAAGTGATTGCAAAAGGAGTTACTCCAGAAGAAGCAGTTAAGATCGCAGATGGAACACCCTACGAGTGTAAAATAAATGCTGCTTTCCAAGATGCTATTGATTTAAATACTAGAAAAATAAATCCAAAAATTCTTGAAATGAGAGTTGCAACAGTAATAATGGCAGAAGAATTGAAAGATTAACATGGGACATCATTTTACAGAGTCATTTCCCCGATTATATGCTCCAATTGGAAAAGATCCGTTTGATATTGTTATTGTTCAATTAATTCTGGAAAAATCTTTCCCAGTCTTAGCGATTAGTGATGAATTTACCTATGGTGCGGGATTGCTTAAAAAATTTTTAATTGAAAATGGATTGGAGTCTTTAGAAATTCCAAGTTATGGTTGTCCTCAAATTATGGTTCCTTCATTAGATGGAGAATCTTACAATGTTGTGGGAATGGATCAAGGGTATGTTTTTCCTAAAGAAAAACACATAAGGTTCAATAATGTGGGGGATGAATCTAGAGATTATTCCGCCTTAAAATTGAATTTTTCACACTTGGAAGAAATTTTCAGTCATTTAGATTGGACAAAAGAAATTAAAAGGACCTAATTTTTCATTAAAAGCATCCCTAAATTTTTATAAACTTCTTTTTTATTAAGATCTTATGGAAGAATTAACTATTTCTTATAATGGTTTGTCATATTTAATTTTGGGAAGTGACGAAGATTCTGGAGCCCTATTAGAAACAAACAGCGAATGTATAAATTATTTGTTAAGCTATTGTAACCCAATTAATCTTAAGTTTGATGAAACTATTGGAAACAATAAATTTTCAGAAGAAGATAAAAAGATGTTCGAAAAGGTCATTTCAAACCACAACAATTTAAAAAATTTAGAATCAGTCTTAAATAAATCGCCATAGAAATATTTAAATAGAAAATTTGCGACTGTTTATCATGAAAAAAATATATCTCCTTTTTATTTTAGCTTTTTTTATAATTCAACCTGTTCTTGCAATTAATATAAATGTCCAAAAACTTTCTGATCAAGAGGTTATGATTGTTGGTTTGAACGATCCAGCAACTTTCAGGTTAAATGTCACAAATAACGGACCTTCGGATACTTTCGCATTTTACACTTTTTTTAGCCCACTTCTATCTCCAAATGAATCTATAAAAATAAACTCTAAAGAATCAAAAATAGTTGAATTAAAAATTGCCCCAAGAAGTGATTTAAAATTGAGAGGATATGTAACCTTTAGTTATTTTATTCAAGGAAAAGATAAATCCGAGATTGAACAAAAATTAAATGTAAAAATAATTGAATTAGGAGAAGCGTTTAAACTTGGAGCAGATTCAATAAATCCGGAATCAAGTTCCATTAATATCTTCTTGAACAATGAAGTAAACTTTGAATTCAAAAATTTGAAAGTTCATTTCTCTTCACCTTTCTTTGAATTAGACAAAACAGTAAATGTGTCTGCTTACGAAAAGAAAAATTTCAACAATATTAAATTAGCTAAAGAAGATTTCTCAAAACTCACCGCTGGATTTTACACTCTTGGTGCAGATGTTGAGGTGAGGAATATTTCTGCACATATTGAAGAAAGTATAAATTTTAAGGAAAAGAATATTTTAAAGGAAGAAAGAAAAGATTATGGGTTAATTGTTTCTACAACTATAATTGATAAACTAAATGAAGGGAATACCATTCAAGAATCAACCATAATGGTTAAAAAGAATATTATCTCGAGGGTTTTTACAACATTTTCTCCAGAACCAACTCTTGTTGAAAGGAATGGTTTCATTGTAAATTATGTTTGGAATAAGCAGATAAGTCCAGGAGAATCTTTTGAAGTTCAAGTAAAAACAAATTGGTTAATTCCATTTTTAGTTATCTTCTTAATCTTAGTTACGGTAATTCTTTCAAAGAAATATTCTGAAACAGATTTGGTTATAAGAAAGAGAGTCGGATTCATAAATGCAAAGGGCGGAGAATTTGCACTTAAAGTAATGATTAATGTTGAATCAAGAAGATTTGTGGAGAATGTTAAAATCTTCGATAGATTACCTCCATTAGTTAAAATTTATGAGAAATTTGGGGGAGATCTTCCAAAAAGATTCAATAAGACAAAGAGAGTTTTCGAATGGGAATTGGGTAATTTAGATGGAGGAGAAAGAAGAATGTTCTCATATGTTATTTATTCTAAGGTTGGAGTTTTGGGTAGATTTGCTCTTCCAGCAGCTTATTCTATGTTTGAAAGGGAAGGAAAGCAAAAAGAAGTTACTTCAAACAAGGCATTTTTCTTGGCTGATCAAAAGAGTGATTAAGATTTCAAATTAGAAACATTTAAATTTTCTTAGGAAGATAATAATAAGATGTCAGCTGAAAAATTAGAATTCCTTATAGTTGTTGTTCCTGGTTTGGTGAAATCCGATTCATTAGAACATTTCCATGAAATAGCAAAACTTGGAACAGATCTTTCTGAGGAGATAAAAAATGCAACTCATAAGTGCAAATCAATAACTCAAATTGAAGGGCATCAAGCTTCAATTATAGGGCTAAAAATGATGGGCTATATTTCTGTTAAGAACATTGAAGTAACTTATTTATCTAAAGGAGAAACTCATAAAAAAATTTATTCTAAGGAAAAATTTTATGAATTATAATTAAGACCTTAAAGATTCATGAAGGAATGAAAGAATAGCTCCCTAATTATTTCATCCAAACTTTTAAAAACAAATTATTCTTGAACTTTTCATAACCACCCATAGCTCAGTGGTTAGAGCGCCTGGCTGTAGATAATCTAAGGTGGAGAGTCAATTTCGACATTCTATGAAACCCCAAAAGCCGGTAAATCGCGTGGCAAGTTAATAAGCAGTGCCCGGGAGATCCCCAGTTCGACTCTGGGTGGGTGGATAAAGGTGGGGCGAATAAAAGCCCCATTTATTTTTTATTAAGATAATTTAAACAAATCATAAAACTTAAAATCTTCTAAAAACTTTTTATAAAAATGTTTAAATAATTCGTTTTTCTTGTTTTTAAATGAAAAAAGGAAAAAACAAAACACTAATTTTTGCAGGTGTATTTGTTTTTGTTCTTTTGTTGTTAAGTTTTGCTAGTGCAAATATTTTTTTTGACTTGTTGGGAAAGTTTACTGGAAAGGTAATTGATGCACAAAATCAGGAAAATATTTTGGATTCAATTGTAGGGCAATTTATTTCTGGAGAAGGAACCATACATTCTGTAGATTTCGAAGGGGGATGTTGGCAAATTGTTGGAAAGAATGGAGTAAATTATGAACCATTGAATCTTAATGAAAGCTATAAAAAAGAGGGATTAGAATTAACTTTTGAAGGAAATGTGATTAAGAATTTTGGCAACACTTGTCAGGTGGGAAAATTGATAAATTTGACAAAGATAGAAAGTTTAGGCAAATTTTGTCAAAATTTTCCTCATACAAATTTTTGTCCTAGCGGAGTAAAGAATATAATTATAATTGGAGTAGATAAAAATGGATGCGCAATTTATTCATGTTTAAAACAAAACGAAACACAAAATAATTGGTCGCAAGATTTTTTAGTTGATAATTTGTCACCTAATTCACTTACTCCGAACATAATGGCAGATAAGAAAGGGGATATACATTTAATTTGGGGAGGTTATCCTTTCAGAATTTTTTATAGAGAGTTGGATGGTCAAGGATGGTCAAACATCCTAAATTTAACTAGTAATAATACCTATTCTAGAAACCCTCGAGCCGCTATCGATGAAAATGGAATTATCCATTTGGTCTTTTCTCAAAATACGGCAGCAGAGAAATTCAATACAAATTACAGCCTTTATTATACTCAAATTGATTCAAATACGAGGGAATCCATTAAGGAACCCGTAAAAATAAATATAAATTTTCCATTAAATTTTGAACCATTTAATGACATTTTAATTGATGATTCTGGAAACATTAATCTCATCGGTGCATTTTATCTGCGAATAGACGAGAACGGCAAAGTATTAGAATATAACCAAGAAATAACAGGTCAAACAATATCCAAAGACAAGGAGGGAAATATTTATGTTCCTTATCTTAGTAGATCTTCTATATTAATAAACAAGTTCAATGGGGTAATCTGGTCCAAACAACTTCTTTTTGAGGAAAACATATTCACTTCAGGTTATGGAGATATGTTTATCTTTTCGCATGAAAGCAAAACATTTGTTTTACATTCTTCTACTGATCAAAATCTACAAGAAAGAGGGTTGTATGTGACTGAATTCAATGATCTAGGGGTGATAAATTCAGAAAAGATATTAGCTAATACCCATCAAATTGATGAGCCTAGAATATTAATAAATGACGATGGAAAAGCAGTCATTCTCTTTAATGAGTATGTTGATGAGGGATGTGACGCAAATACGGAAATCTTCTATATAATTTCCAAAGAGTTTGATTCTATGCAATGGGGGGATGTTCAAAGAAAAACATTTGCTCCTGGTTTTTCATCTATTCCAAAGACCACCCCGGATTTAAAAAATAATTGGCATATTGTTTGGAAAGATAATAGAAATGATCCAGATATAAATTTATGTAACACCTTAGGGCAAATAAATCCCCAAATTTATTATTCGGAATTTGTTAATTTATTAGAATCTCCAGAAAATAAAACCTTATGTGCAGCTCCAATTTGTGATGGACGTCTTGATACTGGGAAAGTAGATTCAAATGGATGCAAAATTTATTCTTGTCCCGTTGTTACTTGTATAGAACCAATATGTGAAAAAGGTTTAACATTATATGATACTGGGAAAGTAGATTCAAATGGATGTGAAGTTTATGACTGTTCTGGAACTAAAATTGCTTGTGAATCGGGGTGTTTATTAGATAATCAATGTTATTTTTATGGTTACCGGAAATCTGAACAATATTGTAGTGATGCCGAAAGTTCTTTCGTTCTTCAAAAGAATCAAGATGCTTCATGCCAAAATAGTTTTGAATGTGGAAGTAATTTATGTATTGACAATAAATGTATAGATCAAAGAGTATTTCAAAAAATTTTAGATTGGTTTAGTAATCTTTTTGAATAAATTTTTCCCTCAATTTTAAATGTCTACTCCTCATTACTTCTGGTTTGAAAATATTATTCTGTAAATGTTTACTTTTAATCAGTTATTGGTGGGTGGATAAAAGAGTATCCGACGACAAAAATCGGATACTCTACTTTTTTAAAAATTATTTTTTCTGAAAATTACCTTTTTAAATGTTTTTATAGACGATGAATTTAGGCATATTCCCAAAATAATAGAAGAATTTATATACTATTTTCTTTTTAAAAAAATATAAAAACGAGGTACAAGTAAGACTTGTAAACTACAAAAAAATGGGTGTTGACAAAGGTTTTTCGGAAGACGACGACTTTGAATCGAACATTGATGATCTTAACTTAGACGATTAATTTTCGGATAAAGTTGTAAGGATTAGCTGATTATTTGCTAGGGACAGCTCGCTTTCAGGAGTTGAAATAGTAATATTTAAATTTTTTATATCTCTTTTTGAAACCCAAATATTACTAAGAAAAATACTCAATCCATATCCAATTTTTATTTCTTTAATATTCATCTCTTTAATCAATTCATCATCTCCATAAATTTTAAGTTTTCCATCTGCTGAATCTTTTAATCCTATATTTTTTATTGAAAGATTTACATTCAAGTATCTTCCGGACGTTGAGGCAGAAACATTCTCAAGTTTAAGATCTGAAAGTTCAGGAAAACTATAGAGAGTGTCTATTTTGTCTTTAATTTCATTTCCAATAGTTTGAGAGCATTTACTAATTGGGTACATTATATTATTTCTGTTTTCCGAATGATCAAATCCAAGAACATGAAGAAGTTCGTGAATCTCAACGTTCGGCCTTTCACAAGAGGATTCTCTTAATAGAAGAATTTTTCCACTGAAAATCACATCAAAATTTTCTCCAGAACTAATCTTTACAGGCCCCCCTTCTCCAGCAATAAACATCCCATTCTCTGTAGTTTTGGACTCTTCTTCGCAACTAATTGTTATCTCTTCATTCTCTTCAACGGGATAAAATTTTAGAACAGTTACATTTTGCATAAAATCAAAAGCACTGATCATCTCACTTTTCTTTTGAAGTGAACAACTCGGTTCAATCTTATATGAGATCTCTGAACTCGGGAATCTCATATTTGGATAAAACTGCATATTATTTGAGAGATTACCCACATTAAACTCTGGATTTTTATTTGCTCCAAATTGGACTTCATTAAAAGGTAAAAACCAATATCCAAAAAATAGGGCTATTAAAAAGATTCCCACAATTCCCAAACCTACTTTTTTCCAAGACATCCTTATTAAAGGGAATTTTCTTATATAAAACTTCTTTAAGTTCAAATCCAACAATTTATATAAAGATTTTAACCTTTGAGAAATAATGGAAAAAGAAGAAATAATAAATTTTATGAAAATCGATTTCAACATAAAACCAATCGATGAACTAAACAAAAGGATCTCTTTCCCGAATTCTCAGATTAAAAAAATAATCTTCAGGGAAAGATCAGGGTTTTTTTATAAGTTCACCTTTAGCACAACTTTTGATTATCTTGAAAATAAAGAAGTTATTTCGAATGAAATTTACATTTTTAATCTTAAATCAATCGAAGGAGACCTATCTGAGTATGTTCTTTTAGAAAGCAATCTCAAAAAGGAAGAAGCTCCAAATTTTAAGAATGCCTATTTTGTTGCAAAAGAAGAATTAAAAAAAAGGATCCAAGAAAAAACAAATAATCTTTCAAAAGTTCTTATTTTAAATCTTGAAAAAGAAAAAGAAAAAATAGAAAAACGGTTTGGAATTGAAACAAAAGGATTTCAAAAAGAACTTGAAGAAATAACCAACAAATTAATGGAATTTGCAAGAAAAGGAGAAGTTGAAAAAATTTCAGAGCAAAAAAAATTAATTCAATCTATCAAAGAGAAGTCAAATTTTCTTGCATTTGAACAAGATAAATTAAGAGAAATTCAGTTAGAACACCAAAAACATTTGTTAAATGTTGAAAATAAACTTGAAAAAACTACTGTAATTCAATATCCAATTTATGTGTTCACTTTAGATGTGAAAGCAGAACCATTAAAAAAATCTTTTGTTGTTGAATTTGATCCATTAGCCAAGGAAATTTCTGGTCTAACTTGTGAGAGCTGCTCAAATAAAGTTAGAGAAATATTTATCTGTAGCTCTGGACATGCATCATGTAAAAGATGCTCTCTAAATTGTGAATCTTGTAATAAAGATTTTTGTAAAAAATGTTTGAAAAATGTTTGTGAAGTCTGTTCAAAAAAGATATGCAAAGATTGTTCAGTTAGATGTTTTAGATGTTCAAAATTAGTATGTAAAACGCACACTAAAAAAAATTTGATTTCTGGAAGGTTCTATTGTAATTCTTGTCTAAAAAGATGTGAAAGATGTGCTGAGATGAAAGATCCATTTACATTCAGAGTGAGTAAGAAAACAAATGCGGAAATTTGTGAAGATTGTTTTAGAAAAGAGATGCAAGGAAAGGTAATCGGAGAAGTATTCAATTAAAATTCTTCAAAAGAGAAAGATTCTTTCACTTCTTTATTAATAAAATAAGTATGATTTTTTCCAGAATAGGTTAAATAAAGATGATTTTTTGCACGGCTTATAGCAACGTAAAAAAGTCTTAGTTCTTCTTCTTCCCGATCATAGTTATACACATTTATTTTTTCAATCACCGGATGATCACTTGCTTTGCATGGAAAATTTGAAAGAGTGCATCCAATTACGAAAACAAGTTCAGCTTCAAGTCCTTTTATTGAATGAATTGTTGCAAGCGTGACTTCCCCTTTCTTAATAGAAGAATCATTAGATCCTTCTTCTTTAACAGAATGATTTATTTCTGCTGCTTTCAAAACTTTTGAAAGTTCTTCTATCTGCCTATTTGTCCTAGATAAAACAAAGATTTCCTCTCTTGGAATTTCAGAAGAAAGAATTTTAGACTTTACAAAATTGAATTCTTGAATTTCATTATCAAATTTGCAAATTTTAAGATCTTTTTTATTTTCAAATGTTGATTCCAATGGAGAAACCTCCATTTTTTTTGCTAAATCATTCATAACTTTAACAACGTGATTATTACTCCGGTAATTTTTAGTTAGATTAATTATTTCAGAATCTGGATATTTTTCTTTGAACTTTAAAATATGATCAATTTCTGAACCCCTCCATCCAAATATTGATTGTCTTGGATCGCCAGTGCAAAAAAGATTTTTAGAATTTAACAAATCTAAAAGTTCTATTTGCTCAGAATTTACATCTTGAAACTCGTCAACCAAAACGTGATCAAAAATAGGAATAAATTTTTTGTAAACTTTAAAAAAGTCGATAGTGTTTCTTACTTGATCTCCGTATGTTCTGAGCCCATTAGTGGCCATATGAAAATCAAGATATTTTACTATTCCAAAAATCATTTTCAAACTTTTTAGGGTTTCATCAGAATAGTTTTTCTCAAACTTTTCAAAACTTAGTCTCGTAGACTTAAAATATTCAAATACTTGAAAGCAATCAAATACAAACATGCTCTGTAATTGATAGATAGTTTTATTCTTGTTTCCGTATATAAAATAATTTTGAATAGCTTCTTCCATGCTAATTCCAAGATTATCTAATGCTCTCAAAACTGCAAACATTTTATCTTGAAAAGTTGCAATTTTCATCTTTCTTCCATATATTTTCCCACCATATTTTAACAAAATTTTTTCTGAGAATGAATTAAATGTTTCAACAACTGCATTTACTCCAAATTCTTGAAGTCTATTATTCATCTCATCTTTGGCTTTTCTTGTAAAGGTTATTGCAAGAATTTTATCGCTCTTCACTCTTTTCATCTTATTGAGAAATTCTATTCTTTTTGTTAAAACAGAAGTTTTTCCGGATCCTGCTCCGGCAATGCATAGAATTTTTTCCTTTGGACTAACAATTGTCTTTTTTTGCTCTAGATTAAATCCCTTCAAAAAATCTTCAAGTTCTACAAAAGATGTCATCTCCTCTTCACTAATTTTTGTTTCTAATTCCCAATATTTTTGAGAGAGCGATTTAGAAAAAAAGGTAGGATTAATAATTTCAGCTCTTCCATTTTTTCCAATTGAAAGAACCTTTGAGAAATTATTAAATACAGAATTTGAGACTTCAATAAGTTTGTTAGTAACTAATTTATCTATAATTTCAAAAATTCTTTCTTTAGTCATAGCCGACATAGAGCCAAAACTTTCAAAATCAAATAATTTATTCTTTTCAATTGAAGAATTTTCTAATTCGCCATAAAGAAAATCAACTAGTAAATTTTTACCAACTGGGAAAGGGATCTCATTAAGTCCTTTAAGAACAAACAAATAGTCATTGGATTCATCTCTTTTATATTCGGGAATTTCCGCCATAAAACTTTAAGAAAAAGTAGGTTTAAATTATTAATTGCAATATGATTCTTCTTTGCAATCAAAAAGTTATCTACTAATAGGTGACAACAGAACGGAAGATTTATAAATTCTAAATCTATGTAATTTTATGAAATTAGAAGACTATTTACCCTCAAATATAATTGAAAGAGAAATTTATGAGAAGGTTTTAAGCGGAAAGGAACTTTCTAAAGAGGAAGCAAGTTTAATTGGAAAAGACGGAGACTTAAATGGGAATTACCCATATAAATATGCTTTTTCAAAAAGTGATGCGATCGGAACTAATGGAACTCATTCAGTAGTATTTGCTATTTCGAGGAAGGAATCAAATTTAGTAGGAAAATTTCCCTGGAATCCCAAAGATTGGTGGAAAGTTCAAAGAGGTCAAATTATGCAAGAAAAAGCGTACAAGATAGGAGTTAAAGTTGCTAAACCTGAAGGTTTATACAGGGTTTTTAATTTGGATACTAAAAAATTTTATTCTGGATTTGTTATGGAACACCTGGGAATGTTACCTTTAAATGAAATAAGAAAATTAAAGGAAAGCATTTGTAAAGATGGAGGAGGAGATTTTAATTCAGAATTAAAGGAAAAAATAAGAAAGGCTGGCATTACGACTAAAGCACTTCATGATAAAGCACTTGAGGAATACGAAAATGCAAAATTATGGGCTGAATTAAATGGTTTTTCCAAAATTGATTATAGAGAAACAAATGCATTTTGGGTTCCAGAACTAGATGATATAAGAATGATTGATTGTGATGAGTGGGATCATTTACCAAGGAATTAATTTTAATCTTTCTTATCAAAAATTTCTTTGCTTAAGACATAAAAAAAGATTGAAGGAATTATAAGAAGGATAATTCCAAAGCCAATTGTAACAATTCTTGGAAGAACAATTAAATAATTAATTTGAGAACTTAAAAATTCAACTGCTTGTGTAATATTCAAAGTTAAAGCTTCTCCAGGGCCATTATAAGAAAGTTGGACTGCAAATAAAGTTAATATAAATCCTAAAAATCCAATTAAGATATTTCTTCCTTCTTTTTTATAAGATTTTTTCTTAGCTGGAACTACAATCTTTTTTACACGTGATTTTTTTTTCATTTTAAATTATTTTAGAGAGAATCTCCCCTACAAAGTAAGCTGCAACTGCCGCAATACCTCCAATCAGGAATGTAATCATTCCGGATTTGAACCAATTTTTATTTGTAATTTTAGATTTGAACACCCCTAATAGGAAAATTGATACTCCAGAAAGAATAGATGCCCAAAAGAAGGAATTCTTAATTGTAATATTAAAAACAGTTCCAATGAGAAAGATAATCAAGGGAAGCATTCCAAAAATTAAGAAAGCAAGAAATGTTGAAAGGGCATTCTTTCCAGGATTAACGTTTTCATAAGCAAGACCAAGTTCATCATGAAGCATAGTGTCAGCTTGGTAATTTTTATTTTTTGAAATTAAAAATGAAATCTTCTTCGCGTCGTTTCTATTAAATCCTTTTTTGATTAATAGCAATCCCATTCGAGTTATTTCCTCCCTAGGATTCTTTTTAGTTTCATTTTCTTCTACGCCTTTTTCAGCTTTGTAATATTCTCCTTGGGACTTTGTTGAAAGATAATCCCCAACAGCCATTGAAATTCCATCAGCAATCAAGTTTGCAAATCCTAAAACTAATATAATTGCTGAAGAAAGGCTTGCCCCAACAACTCCCGCAACTACTGCAAAAGTTGTAACAACTCCATCAAGTCCTCCATAAACCCAACTTTTAAGATATTTTCCTCCAAAAGAAGAATGTAATTCTTCATGATTCTTCTTCTTTATCATTAAGATATTAGGAAACAAGTATTTTTAATGTTTCCCAAAAGATAACTTAATAAATATGTTTTTCCTTTAAGAAATAACAAGGAGGTGTATCATGAAAAACGTTTTAGACATGGTTGCTATGGTTCTTGTACTCATAGGTGGCCTAAATTGGGGACTAGTTGGAGCTTTTAATTTCAACTTAGTTGAGACAATTTTCGGAGCTGGAGTAGTTTCGATGGTGGTCTACATTTTAGTAGGAATTTCAGCAATCTACGGCGCATTTGTATTTTTCCAAGAATAAATTAGCTTTTAATTTATCTTTTTCTTTATTTTTTACTTTAATCTATTTACAAATTTGTAAAAAAGAATATAAAGGGGGAACCTTCTGATCTATTATGAAGAAAATTCTCTTAACAAGTCTTGCAGTCCTTTTATTTGCAAATCCCAACTTAGAGTTAGATAAATTTGCTAAGATTGAAGATTTCAGCCCAACATCAGAAAAAAAAGGATCTTTGTGGGTTCCTCAATTTTCTTCGGAGTACCTTTCAAAATTTAATCTTTCCGAGAATTTCAATCTTGAAAAAAACAAAGAAATCACTTTAATAATTCCTCCAAAAACTTTAATTGGTTTAGATAGCAAATGCTTGAATTTAAATTCAACAATTTTGGAAAGTGTAACTTATCCTTTTGAGGCTCCAACCGAATTTAAAAAATTTGCATATATTTTTAATAGTTCAAACAAAGAAAGTAGAACGACAATAAAATACGATTCAAATTCTGTTCTGAATATAAAAACAGATTTCTCTGAAGTTCGAAACGGCCCTTTTTTGATATCAATTGAAAATGAAAATCTCAAAGTAAGAAGTTTCTATAACACTTCAGATGTGATTCCCATGAAAGTATCTTCATCTAAAGATGAAGTTGAATTCAAAGATGAACAAAACTATCCTCCTTACTTTGTTTCTAAAAGATTAAAGGAAAAAGATTCTATCTCTGTTGAGGATGCTAAGTGGATTCTAGATGCATATGAAAATCTTTATGGAGATTATTTCAAGGTGAATTATAAGGGACTTGTATGTACGGATGCTGCAACTTTAATACTAAAGACTACCGGAATTGATTTAGAAAATGAGCTGGATAGGAAGAAAATAGGAGGAAATAGTTATCGTCAAAAAAATGTTTCCACAATTAAAAGTTATGTTAGGAGTTTAGATCCAGAGAAGGTTCACTTGTTCAAAGGAGGGGATCTTGAAAAGGTCTTAAAATTCGGATCTTATTATGATTTAACTCCAGAAAATTTTGGAATGGAAAAGTTTTCTCCAGGACAGATTCTTCTTATGACGAGATTTTTTAACTCAGGTCCAAAAAAAGGAAAGATCCAAAGGGAGGACATTCATTTTGGAGTTGTGTATGATACAAAAGACGGGAAAATTACAAAATCTTCAATGGTAACTTCTCATACTTCAGAACCTCCATACGATACGGAAATTCAACTTTCAACTATCGACTTCGAAGATTGGTACAAAAAAAGGAGTAACTACACTGGATCAGACGAAACTACAGAATCTTTAACATATAGAATTTATGGAGTTATGGATTGGATTGAGGCCATAAACCAAGTAAAGAGTGAAAACAATAAATTAAAGAAATAATTTATAAAACTTCTTTATCACAAGGTTTAAAAATAAAAATTGGTATCAAGAATCATTCATAAGCTCACATGGTCTAACGGTTATGACACTAGCCTGTCGCGCTGGAAACCCGGGTTCGACTCCCGGTGTGGGCGTCCATACAAAAGGTTATACTCCCAAAGACTTATAAATAACCTTCTCGTCAGTAAAACATGCCTAAAGAAGATGTGAATAGAAAGTCGGTTCAATGGGAAAAATATAAAAAATTAAATTATTTTTTGACGGGAGTCTCAGAGCATAATAAAAAAATTGCTTCACAATTCTTAGATGATTTTGAACTCGGTCTTAATGTTCCAATAATTTCAAAAGGGAAAAGAACTTCGGGAACTCTTTTAAAATTAAGAGGAATTTTAATTTTTCTAAATAAACATTTGAATAAAGATTTTGAAAAGATAACAAAAGAAGATTTGCATAAACTTTTTGATGATATGCACAAAAATAAAATAACAAAAGAAAATGGAAAGAGTTACAAGGACACGGGAGATTTTATCAAGAATACAAAAACGTTTTGGAAATGGATGTTAAAAACTAAAAAAGCAAAACAAGATATAACCGAAGATTTATCTCGGGCTTCTTACAAGAAAGGAAAACCTGCTTGGGTTTATTTAACTCACGAGCAAATGAAAGTTTTAATAGATAATGCAAGAGGAGATTATCGGGCTTTGATTATGTTCTTATATGATTCTGGTGCAAGACCGGGAGAAGCATACCGACTTTGTGTTTCAGATTTAGAATTTAAAGAGAATGAAGTTCTTTTAACAATCCCAGAATTAAGGGAAAATGGGGAGAGGGTTTCAAAAACATTCCAAAGAACAATTAAATTAAAGACCTCTGGAACTCTTATAAAAAATTATATTGAGATTAATAAATTAAATCCTTCTGATCTTCTTTTTAACATAAGACAAGAAGCATTTAATAAATATCTGAGAACAATCTCAGAAGCATTATTTGGATCTAAGGTTACAAAAGCAAGAGGAAAAACAAACGAGTTAAAACTTTATGACCTAAGACATATTTCAGCAATTTTCTGGTTAGACAAATATAAAACTCATAAAGATTTAATGTATAGAATGGGTTGGAAAAGAGAAGATAAAATTCTTTATTATTCTGAATTTTTGGGAAGAAGAGACAAGATTGATGATGAAGATATGATGACTCTAGAAGACAAATCAAAATATGAAAAGCAACTTGAAACTGAGAAGAAAGAAAGAGAAATACTGGAAGAGAAATTTAAAGAATTAGAAAAAATGTTTAAAATCTCTTTAAAAGAAGGAACTTCAACAATTCAAGTAATGAGAAAAAGAGTCTTAACGCATTAGTTAAAAACAATTTTTATAAAGTCTTTTTGATCCTTTTTATGATCGGGTGAATAATTATGAATACAAATCATAAAAAGCCCTCTAAGGGCATCGCAAAACTGAATTAGCTACGACTATAAGAATAAGTCAAAAGAACAAAGAGAAACTTATTAGATTGTCGGGTTATAAACAAATTTCAACTATGAAAGTTGAAAGCCCAGATTCTATCTTAACTGATTTATTAGAATTATCAGATAATTTAGACTATTCTAAACTTAAAAGTTAGAGGTATTTGGGTAATTTTGTTATATTGTTTTTTTATTTTGTTGTAAATATTTAGAGACGGCTTAAATAGAAAGAAGATTATTTCTTAATGCTAGAAGAAATTAATTTTAATCTCATTGAAGAAGAATTCGAAGAATTCATGAGTTTATGTTCAGAAGTAAAGAAAGAACTTATTGGACTGGATGAAAGGTCACTCAAAACTTCTCCAAATGACGGATCAAAATTCGGCTCCGTGAAACAAGTCGAATTTTGCGTCAATAAGGAGAAGTCGAGATGATTTCCGATTTAACTCTTCCCCAGACCGCAAAGCGGTCTTTATTAAGTAATAGTGTAATAACTTCACATCTCACTTGCTCTAAATGTCTTTCTTTAGATGTTATAGATTATGGGGATAATTTGTTTTGTAAGACTTGTAAGAATTTAATTAAAAGAAAGGACTTCAAATCCTCTTGGGATCCTTCAAAAGGCTTAAAGGAAAAAGTTGAAATTCCAGTTTCAAGTTTAGAAGATCCTTTAGTAAGTTCTCTTCTCGACTTAGGATATTCTAAACCCTCAATTTATTCTATGATTAAATGTGGTACAATGTCTGGATTCTCAGTTGTGAAAAGTTGCGATTGCGGAAAGGAAGTAATTCCCTTAACTTATCATTGTAGTCTTAGAACTTGTTCAAATTGTTCTAAGATAAGAAAAAGAAGGATTTCGAGGAAGTATCTTCCTTTTCTTCAAAAAGTTCATCAAGATAGAAAGAATTTTCTTTATTTTCTAACAATTTCTCCAAGAAATTATGAGAACCTAGAAGAAGGAATGGATCACATTAAAAAATCTTTTAGCAAATTTATAAGGCATAAGTATATCCAAGAAAGAATAAAGGGGGGTTTGTATGTAATTGAGGCAAAAGGAAAAGAGGGTAACTGGAATGTTCATATTCATGCTATAATTTATGGAAGATTTATTGATAACAAAGTTCGAAAAGAAAAAGATTCTAAAATTGTAAGATTTTTCAATCAGTCTTCAGATAGAGAAGTGAACATCCACATTACAAAACAAAATTCTGTAAGGTTTACACTAAACTATATGTTAAAATATATTTCATCAAATAAGAATGATTTTGAGACGGTATTGGATATGGCAAAATATATGGTTGCTATTAAAGGAAAGAGGTTAATTCAAACTTTTGGATGTTTTCATAAAATCAAATTTGAAAAACAAATATGTATTTGTAATAAGTGTCATCAAAGGATAGAATATATTATTGATCAAGAAATTATTTCGATTATTCAAAAGGTACAGTCGGAATCTCGCTCCCCACCTAGATATTCTCCCCAACTCGTACTTTGTTCTCCTTTAGAATTAACAAAAAGAGTTAAAGAAAAATTAGTTCGTACACCATCTCCAAAAAAATTCTTTAAAGAAGAAGAAATTGAGATAGAATATTATAAATGGACTAATGGAAAGCTTGTTCAAGTTAATTCTTTAAACTAAACAATCTCTCAACTCTTTCGGTTTCATCATTTAATCTTTCTTTAACGAGTCCTTGCTTTTTCATAAATTCTAATGCTTTAATCGTTGTTTCCCATTGAGATTTAACTTTTCCTGAAATTTTTTTAACTGACATCTCTTCTCCCTTAGAAAGAGCCTTTTGTATATCTTCTATTATCTCTAAAATATTTCTTCTAGGCATATGTGTAATAGCACAGATAATCTTTTATAGCAAGTCTGCGTAATTACACAGAGGATGAAATCTATAGATAAATGGGAAGAAAGTAAACTAACTGGAAATCATGCAGAAAATATTGTTGAATTTTTGGTTAATTCTGTCCCCGATTGGAAATGTGTTCGATTTGGAATTGAGAACCACATTGACGATCTAAAAAAGCTTGTAAAAGGAAATATTAATCCGATAACTAGAAAAATTAAGTCTATGCCTGATTTTGTCGTTTTTAACTCCAAAACGGGAGAGACTTTTTTTATAGAGGCAAAGTTTAGGGGATTTGTTGATCAGAGAGGCTTTGAAAAGTTAGAGTTTAAGTTAGATTTCTTAGAAGAATATCAAGAATATTGGGAAGGGACTAAATTAATTATAATTCATGGATATGCTCCATACTTTTTTGTTATTGATTTAAAAGATGTAAAATCAAACATGTGTAGAAAAGAAGGAATGAACTATTATTGGAATTTTGTAGATATTCGGAAGGGAATTAAAGAGCTATTTCCTGAATTGCCTGAAGAGACTATTACGAAGGCTATTGGAATGATTCCTAAGAAATAGAAAAATAGTATTATTCTTTCTTAAAGATAATTATGGATTTTGATAAGGGAAAATATAAAAACTTTAATTTCTTAAAAAGATTATGGGATTAGGAAAAGGAATGTTACTTTTAGGAGTTCTTTTGATACATTGGTTAAAAAAATAAAATGTTAAAATTTAAGATTCAATTCTAAAAAGAAATAGAATAACCTTCTTGAAGGAGAATTAAAACAATAATCTTAATAAATGGATTAGACTTTTAATGAATAGTTTAGAAAATGTCAGGAGAAATAAACCAATTTGTTAGGGGAGATAAAATTCACGAAATAAAAGTTATGGAAAGCTTGAGAACCCCAATTATTAACCTCTACAAAACATATCCTCTTTATTATTCTTATGGGATTATTGAAACTTATTTTAATGGTAAGTATGGGGAAGAAATTGTAACTATTTTAGATAAAGAAGGTTTTATTGAAATAAAACCAAAAACTAATCCCAGGCAATATCGTCTTACTTCAAAAGGTGTTGATTTGGCTATCTCTTTTATAAATTTGGAGAATAGTGAGAGGGTTTTGAATTATAGCGATAAAACAAATAGGCTTACCGATTGGATTTTAAGCCTTACAATTGTGTTATCAGTAATTGGTCTTGGACAATTTCTTCTTGTATGGCTTCAATTTAAACCTTTTTAAAAAATTAAAAAGTCCTGACATTTGACACAAGAAAAGATTTTGTATAAAAGTCCCGTTAACTAGACAATCCCCCTTGAAAGGAATAATTAAAAACTTCCTAAGAATAAAATGGATATGGAAAATGATTATACAGATTTCCTCAAAGAAAAACTGAAAGAGTATAATATTGAAACTTTTGAAATTGGTAAAACCGCGGAATTTCATATTAAAAGGGCAAAAAAAGAAATATCCTTAATTAAAGAAGAAATTATTAATATGAAATTCTTAAAGATTGTAACCAAAGAAAAAATTTCTGGAGAGATTAGATATAATCTTTATTTTGTTTACAGCAAAAAAAAAGGGATGAAATATACTATTACTCTTAGAGATAAAAATATTAGGTTAATAACCACAATTCCCCTAGGGAGGAGAACTCTTCGGAAAACAGGAAATAAACTCAAAAAAACATTTAAAAAGGAAAGTCCCTTTGAATGGATATGATTAAAGAAAAGGATTTTAAAAACCTGTATAATGAAGAAGATGACATTTTAACCATTTATGATGTTAAGAAATTTCCCTCTGAGTTTGTTGAAATTTCAGACTTCATGTCCCTTGGCTTAAATAAAGATGGAAGTTTTAATTCTCTTGAAATTTCTGATGCATCAAGTTTTTTAAATTCCATTAATAAAGAAGTGAATAAGGACTTCCTGAAAGATTTAAAATTAGCTAAAATAAAGCAGAGTATTTTCAGAGGGGTCTTCTTATTGTTTTTAGTCTTATTTTCAAATGAAGGAAAGGTTATAGAACAGTCTCTTCCCCCTTTATTTAAATTTGAATATGAGAGTCCTTTAATTAGGACTTTAAAGAATTAAATAATTATCAAAGGAAATAATCAGGGAGTTAAACAAAAAGTTCTTCGCTCGGTGTGGGCGTATTTTTTTATGGTGAATGACCACTAAAATTTTTTAGCTAATAAAATAAAAAACTTTTTTCTTTTTTTATAATTCTAATTCAACTTCAAACAGTTCAAGACTTTTTTTGAGTTCATTAATTAAATCTTCTTTATCCAATTCAAATTTTTTAAATTCTTTTTCAAGGCGAATTTTTTCTTGATTAAGCTCATTAATATTCTGGATTATTTTTTCACTGGAATAAATCAAATCTTTTATTTTATCTTTATCAAAGTTATTTTCAATTTCCATAAATTTTTCTCTTTTAGTTTTTATTTGATTCACCTCATTAGAAATTTCTTCGCTGTTGAGTTTGGCATTTTCAAGGAGATTAATTATACCTTTTCCAAAATCTTTTTTAAAAGCAGATTGAAAATCATCTCTATGTGCATTCACTTTTTGCATTTCATTTCCAAAAATATGATAAAATCTCCCAAGTGCCTTAAAGTCAATGAGCTTTTGTAAAATCAAGATTTCTTTTTCCATTTCGATTTTTAAAAGATTGATTTTATCCTGATTTTTTTGTCTTTCAGCATATTCCTCACTTTTTTTTATTGAATCTATTTCAGAAATAAGCGTTCCGTTTTCTTTTTCACTTTCGATGATCTTTTTTTCAAATAAAGAAATCTCCTTCTGTTTTTTTTGAATATTCTGTTCTATTTTTTCAATCTGATCCATTTTCAATTTAATCAAAGAGATTCCCCTAAACTGCTCAATAAGATCTTTTTTTTCATCAAAGGTTTTTATTAAAATTTTAAAAAATTCGTTTATGCTCTTCCTTAATTCAACCATCTCTTTTCCTATAAGAATTGTAGCTCTTTCGTAACCCATTCTAGATCTTTTGTTAAAATCCAAGAAAATTCTCTCTGTTTCGTGTATGGTCTTTTCTAAATTTTCATTTTTCATATCATTTAAACTATTCACAAGAACTTCAACAGAGCCCAAATATTTCTTTCTACCATCTTCAACAGCTGATTTTATTTTTTCTCCTTCCTTTCTCAAATTAACATCAAAATTTCTAGCGGGAACAATCTTTTCTTTAATCTCCTTTGAAAAAGATCCTATATGCCCATAAATTTCGGTAAGTACTTCTTTTTCTTTTAGTTTAAGAGATTTAGTTTTTGTCTCAGACCAAGATTTTAGGCTAGAAAAAGAAATTCTCTCCTTCTCAAGCTTTTTTGCAACCTCAATTGGTGCCTTCCGTTTAAAAAAATTAAAAATTCTCATAATTCTTTTATTATTCCTTGTTTTATATCTTTTTTGATTAATCACAAATTAATTAAACGCCAAAACCATTTAATTTACGTTTAACTTCGGTTGAACATCGGAGGTAAAATCTTCGGATCTTACCTCCACCTTTTTTTATGAAAATAAGAAATTTATTCACATAGAAACCCTTTTAAATGGACCAAAAGTAAGTTTATTGACTCACATGGTAGAACCAGGACTAAAAATGATATTAATGGATTTAGAACAAGAAATGAAATCTTTAGGAAGGAAAAGGTTTAGTCAGAGCAAAAAAAATTCTTCTGAAAATTCTCTTTTAAAACAGATTTTTGAATCAGAAACATTGAAATTGGAAGGGATGTTTATTGGAAATGATTATGATGAAGGGAAAGCTTTTGCAACATCACATTTAACAAAATTAATTGAAATTGCTTCAAAGTCAGGAGTAGAGTTTAACTCTCAGAAAGAAAGATTTGATTTTTATTTCAAACTAAGAGAAGACGTAGAAAAAATAGTTTCAAGAAAAGAATATAGCATTATGGATGGAACACTAAGTCATGGATATCATGACGGAATTGATTTTTACTTTGAAAGGCTTGGAAAAAGTTTATTATAATTATTTTTTCATTTCAATTCTTTTCTTTCCGCCCATATAAGGTTGAAGAACTTTTGGGACTGCAATTGATCCATCTTTTTCCTGAAAATTTTCCATCAATGCAATTAACGCTCTTGGCGAAGCAACAACTGTATTATTTAAGGTATGCACAAAATAAGTTTTTCCACTTTTTTCTGCCCTAATATTAAGCCTTCTTGCCTGAGCATCTGTTAAATTTGAACAACTACCAACTTCAAAATATTTTTTTTGTCTTGGACTCCATGCTTCAACATCAGCAGATTTTGCCTTCAAATCAGCAAGATCCCCGCTACAACATTCTAAAATTCTAACTGGAATTCCAATTTGCCTAAATACTTCTACACTCAATTCTAGCATTTTTTCATACCACTCATAAGATTCTTCGGGATCACAGAGAACAATCATTTCTTGCTTTTCAAATTGATGAACTCTGTAAAAACCTTTTTCTTCAATTCCATGTGCTCCAACTTCTTTTCTAAAACAAGGAGAAACTCCAGTGATTTTATAAGGTAAATTTTTTCCGTTTAAATTTTTGTTTATGAACATTCCAATCAAAGAGTGTTCTGAAGTTCCAATCAAGTATAAATCCTCTCCCTCCATTTTATACATCATATTTCCTTTTTCTTGGAAGCTCATTACTCCGTCAACAACTTCACTTCTTATCATAAAGGGGGGGATAATAAATTCAAATCCTTTCTCAATCATATAATCTTTTGCAAATGAAATTAGTGCAGAGTGAAGTCTTGATAAATCTCCCCTCAAATAATAAAATCCATTCCCGGAGGTTTTTCTTGCAGTATCAAAATCAACTCCTCCAAATTTTTCAGCAAGTTCAGCATGATTAAAAATTTCATAATTTGGAATTTTCGGTTCTCCAAATTTCTTTATCTCAACATTTTCATTTTCATCTTTTCCAATTGGAACAGAATCATGAATTATATTGGGTAATTTATACAAAATTAATTTTATTTCTTCTTCTAATTTTTTCCTTTTCCCTTCAGTTTTCTCAATCATTTCGGGAATTTCTTTTGCTTCTTTTTTCAATTTTTCAGCTTCTTTTTTCTTTCCTGCTTTCATTTCATCTGCAATTTGTTTAGAAATTTTATTTCTTTCAGACCTAAGTTTATCTTCATCATACTTTAATTTTCTCCATTTTCCATCAATCTTTAAAATTTCATCAACAAGAGGAATTTTTTCTATTTGAAATTTCTTCTTGAGATTTTCTTTAACCTTTTCCGGATTTTCTCTTAAAAAATTCATGTCAATCATTTCAACAAAAGAAGAAGCTTCTATTTAAATTTAATCACAATAATATTTATTAATCAAATTTGATAATAGCTAATATGGACGAATTTAATTGGAAAAATATGACTATCTGCTTTCCAGAATTTTTTTCAGGAATTGATAGTAATGGATATCCAGATCAACCAAGATTTATGGAAAGGAAAATTGAGTTTAGACTTAATAAAGAATACGGAATTGAGTTATATCTAAACCAAGAAATTCCTAAATGGATAAAGGGAATAAATGAAATTGATCAAGAAACTATAAAAAACAAATATAAAGAATTGTCAGAAAAAGTTTATGAGGATGTTTCCTTTGATTTAAATCAATCTCTAGAAATTTTTGAAAATTGGAGAAATTTTATTCTTAAATTTGATAAATCTAAAGGTTGGATTGGAAATTTGCAAAGTCACATTGAATTTTCAAACGAATTGAACCAAGTTTATTATCCAGATTATTATTCTTATTATCTCAAAGAAAAATCTTTAAGCCCAACAGATGTTCTTTTGAGAATAAATAAAATTCCTCAAGAGGGATTAAACCACACTTGGAAAAGATATTGGGATATTTCAAAAGACGTGTTCTCAAGAAATGGAAATGAATCTTGTAATTTTATAAAAGGAAAAAATTTAATTGAATGCATAAGAAATGCAGATAATATTTACAAAGTTGCTCCAGAAATTAAAAATTTAGATTTTCAGTTCTAATAAGATTTAAAAGTAATTCTACCCTAACCTTTTAATGGAAGGGGTAGCAACAGGATTTGCAAATCTGCTTGAAGAGTTTTATTTGGGAATTATTCAAATTCTCCCTTCATGGGCCCAAAACTTTCTTAATCTTTTTTTATGGTCAGTTTTATTAGTAATTTATGCAATTTTTATTTGGAAATTTTACAGATGGATTGCAAGAAAAGATATTCTTAAACTTAATCTATCCAAGTTTAATCCCTCAAATCATGCGGTCATTGCAAAAATCTTAGGAGCATTAATTTACTTCTTAGAATATTTAGTAATTTTACCAATAGTTGTATTCCTTTGGTTTGGAGGATTTACCTTATTTTTGATGTTCTTAACAAATGGATTAGCAATAGAAAGTATTTTAGTCATTTCGGTAACAATCGTCGCAGCAATAAGAATGACCGCTTATTACAAAGAAGATCTCGCAAGAGATTTGGCAAAATTAATTCCTTTAACTCTTCTTACCGTTGCAATTTCACAGGGCCTCTTTAATTTTAATAAGGTAATTGAACAAATACAATTAATCCCAACTTTCTTTTCAGACATATGGTCTTATCTAATTTTTATAGTCTTAATTGAATTTATTTTAAGGGTCCTTGATATCATTTTTGTTGCTTTTGACCTTTACAACGACGAGGAAGTAAAATCAGAAGATACTATTAAAGAAGGGAAGTAAACTAATTCTTTTCAACTTCAGGATGATTAGCTCCTTTAGAAAGAATTTCTCTCAACATTCTTAAGTGTTTATTCCGCTCATCTTTGTAATCTTTATCTCCACTTTTAGAATGATTTATCATTTTTGCAACATATTCTCCTCCTAAAAAATGAGGAGTTAAAACATAATTAGCTCCATCTTCATATAATTTTAATGCATCTTCAATGGTATGGGCTCTCAAAATAACTACGACTTTTCTATTTACCGCTCTTACAGTTTCAATTAAAAGTTTATTTGTTTCTACATCTGGTACTGTAGAAATTATTAACTTTAGTTCTTCGAGATTTAATTCTTCTAAGAAATCCACATCATAAACGTCACCGTATAAAGCCGGAATACCAAATTTTTTAAGATTACTAATGGTATCGGGATTGAAGTCAACCACCAGATATTTTCTCTTCAAACTTTTTAATGCATTTAAGATACTAAATCCAATTCTGTTATACCCAAATAGAATAGTATCATATTCTTTTTTTACTTTCCTTTCATTTTTTATTCTTTTATTTTCAAATATCGAAAGAAAATTTGAAAATCTATTATAAAGTTCCCAAGAATAAGTTATTGAATAACTTGAAAGGAAAATGGTGATTATCAATGTTAAAACAATTGTATTAAAAATAGTTGAATTAATTTGTCCAACTGAAAGTCCTAAGGCTGCAACTATTAAAGAAAATTCAGAGATTTGCGCCAATGTTGAACCTACCAAAAAGTTTGTTCTTTTAGTATATTTGAGCCATCTTCCCAAAAACATTAAAACTAAAGGTTTAAAGATTAATGCAATTCCAGAAAGAACTATTGCAGGAATTATAACTTCTTGAACTTGTGAAATTTGCATTTTAAGCCCCAATATTATAAAAAAGATTATTAGAAAAAAATCTCTAAGAGGTCTAATTTTAGAAGAAATTTCCGTCGCATAAGGACTTATTGAAAGAATAATTCCCGCTAAAAGAGAACCAATCTCCATTGAAAATCCCACATATAAAAAAAGAGCGGCTAACACAAAGCACCAACAAATTGAAAATAAAAAGAGAAGCTCTTGAGACTTTGCAATTCTTTTAGTAATCTTAGGAAGAATAAAGTATCCTATAAGGAAAAGAAGAACTATCAAAATTCCTCCTGCAGCAAAACTTTGTAAAGTATTCGAATTATTTATTCCGGACATCGAAGAGATAAAAATTAAGACTGCAACTGCAACTAAATCTTGCACAATCAAAATTCCAATTGATATTTTAGAAGAAAGTGAATCGAGCTGCCTTTCATCAGACAAAATTTTCATTACAATAATTGTACTTGAGAATGAAACGGCAATCCCATAATAAATAGAAGGGATAATTCCTGCATTAAAGAGATAATTAGAAACTAAAAAAGTAGCAGTAAATGTCAAAATAATCTGACCTAATCCGATTATCAGAGATTTCCCCCCAATCTCTTTTATAACCTTTGGATTTAGATGAAGCCCTACAATAAAAAGAAGGAATGATATTCCTAACTCACTAAATACATTAATTGTCTCCGTAGAAGCTCCAGCTCCAAACAAGAAAGGACTGATAATCATTCCAGCAATGATATACCCAATAATTAAAGGCTGCTTAAGTGTCCTCACAATATAAGAAACTACAAAAGCTGCAAGCAAAATCACCGCAAGTTGAATAAAAGTACTGTCCATTTTCCTCTTTCAGTTACTAAATAAAATTACTATAAAAAGGTTTTTAAAGCATTTCACAATAAAAAGACTATGGCTAAAGTCAGAATAAAATTAAACTCAACAGATATCGGAATGCTTAATGAAATTTGCGATTCTATAAAAGAATTATCAAAGAGCTCGGGAATTACAATTTCTGGACCTGTTCCACTTCCAACTAAAAAATTAAAAGTTACAACAAGAAAATCTCCTTGTGGAGATGGAACTGCAACTTTTGATCGATTTGAAATGAGAATACATAAAAGATTAATTGATCTTCCAGCAAATGAAAAAGTTCTCCACCATATAATGAGAATGAAAGTCCCAAAGTCAGTCAATATAAAAATTGAAATGAAAGACTAAAACTTTTGTTTTAAGCTATTTTTTTCTTCCCAATCCCATATATAACTTGAATTTATTCCCAAATTTTGATCTTCCCTTTGATTGTAAATATGAAGCGTTGGGAAAATTTTAATTTCCCTAGTCTTGAAATTTTTTTCCTCTAAATGTCCTAGGAGAGTCACTGGCATTTTAGAATTTTCCATTAATTTCAAAAGAGTTTTATCTCTTCTTAAATTTAAAACCCATTTATCCACATAACCTCGTTCAAGAGTGATCTCTTTTAAATTTTTTAAAAAATCATTATAATAATTAAAAGCATTTCTGTTAAGGAATATTTTTTCTAATGAAAATTTAAAGAGTTTCTCCTCTTCAGTCCATTCTTGATTTACTCTATGGAGATAATCGTCAAATTGAAGATTTTCAAAAATGTTCAAATTCATCAGCTCTTCAAAAAAAAGCTGTCCATTTAAATGAGGAAGAGTTCTTTTTACATCCCAGATAATAGATCGAACAACACTATCCACTAAAAACATTATAAAAAAATTTCCTCCGTTTTGAAAATAACTCAATATTCATGTCTAAAATTTTCATAAATCCTTTTAAATTAATTCCAATATCAGAGTCTTCTAATGGATTCATAAGAAAAACAGAAATTTTTAGTTTAAAAGAATTATTGCTCAAAACGACTATTAATCTTGTTTTTCAAATACAATAATTTTTATAAAACAAAATATCATTAGATTCTTTATGGGACTCCTCTTAGGAAACTTTAATTTTAACAAAAATTTGGAAAGAATAATTTTGGAAATGAAAGTTGGCGAAGAAGGTTGGATAGAACCTCAATCTTTAGAGATAGATTACGATTTTGAAGGATATCTAGATTTAGAAGGTTCAGTCGTAACCAAAATGGATACTCTAGAGAATTATACCGTATACATCAAAAGAATAGGTCCAGAAAAAGATAATTTTTTAGTTGACATTTCAAATGCCAAAAAGTATAGTTGGAAAAGATTGTCTAAGGAAATGATTGAAGATCTTTTTGAAGATGGATATGGAGAGATGATTGTAAAGTTGAATTATCAAAAAGAAATTTCTTCTGTAGAAGAATTTTTATTAAATAAAGAAATAGATAAAGCACTTTTAAATGAAGAATATGAAAAATTGGAAAAATTGGAAAAGGAAAGATTAAGAAAATTTAAGAAATATTAAAAATAGCTTCTAAAAACCCTTATAAATCTGTTCTTCGTTGTTTAGTCAAGTGGTGAAAATGAAAAATAGAGAGACTGATTTTGTTCTTCCTTTCAATGAAATAAAAATTGAAGATATTCCTCTTGTTGGAGGAAAAAATGCTTCACTTGGAGAGATGTATCAAGAACTAAAACAAAAAGGAGTTGAGATTCCAAATGGTTTTGCAGTAACTGCTTTTGCTTACAAACATTTTATGAGTGTGACTGGATTAAAAGAAAAGATAAAAGATATTCTATCCACTCTTAATACAAAAGACACTAGAAACTTAATGGCCCATGGAAAGAAAGTCAGGGGGGAAATATTAAAAGCCAAAATTCCAGAAGAGATTGAAAAAGAAATAATTTATTTTTATAAAAGATTATCTCATGAATACAAAGAAAAGTATACTGATGTAGCAGTTCGTTCTTCAGCAACGGCAGAAGACCTTCCAGATGCTTCATTTGCAGGACAACAAGATACTTTTTTAAATATTCGTGGTGAAGAAAAAATTCTTGAAGCCTGTAAAAAATCATTTGCCTCACTTTTTACAGATCGAGCAATTTCATATCGTGAAGATAAAGGGTTTAATCACTTTGATATTTCATTGTCAATTGGAATTCAAAAGATGGTTCGAAGTGATCTCGCTTCTTCAGGAGTAATGTTCTCTATAGATACTGAATCTGGTTTTAAAGACGTAGTTTATATCACTTCAATTTATGGGTTAGGAGAAAATATTGTTCAAGGTGCAGTAAACCCAGACGAATTTTATGTTCACAAACCAACATTAAAGAAAGGATTCAATTCAATTATCTCAAAAAAGGTTGGAGATAAAAAATTGAAGATGATTTATTCTGAAGAAAGCAATAAACCTGTAAAAAATATTTTTGTAAATGAAAAAGAATGTAATCGATATTCAATAACAGATAATGAAATTTTAAAATTAGCAAAATGGGCAGTAACAATCGAAGAACATTACAAAAAACCAATGGATATGGAATGGGCAAAAGACGGAAAATTGGGAAAACTTTTTATCGTTCAGGCAAGACCAGAGACCGTTCAAAGTCAAAAGGACTTGAACAAACTTGAGGAATACATCTTAAAAGAGAAAGGAAAAATTTTAGTCGAAGGAAAAAGCGTCGGTTCTAAAATTGGTTCTGGAAAAGTAAGAATCATCAAAGATGCCTCCGGAATTAATTATTTCAAAAAAGGAGAAGTTTTGGTTACAGAGATGACCGATCCTGACTGGGAACCAATTATGAAAATAGCCTCTGCAATTATAACAGAAAAAGGCGGAAGAACCTCTCACGCAGCAATAATCTCAAGAGAATTCGGAATCCCTGCAATTGTAGGAACAAACGATGCAACTCATAAATTAAAAAATGGGGAATTTGTAACTGTAAGCTGCGCCGAAGGAGAAAAAGGATTTGTTTATTCTGGAAAGTTAAAATATAAAATTATAACTCACAATTTAAAAAAAATTCCAAAAACTAAAACAAAGATTATGCTTATTGCAGGAACTCCAGAACAGGCATTTGAACAAAGCTTCATTCCAAATGATGGTGTGGGATTAGCAAGAGAGGAATTTATAATTAGTTCATACATAAAAATTCATCCAAATGCTTTAATAAATTTTGAAAATTTAAAAGATAAAAAGCTGAAAGATAAAATAGAAAGTTTAACTTTAAATTATAAAAATAAGAGACAGTTTTACATTGATAAACTTGCAGAAGGGATAGGAACACTTGCGGCAGCATTTTATCCTAAGGATGTAATTGTTAGAACTTCAGATTTCAAAACAAATGAATATCGAAACTTAATTGGAGGAGAACTTTATGAACCAAATGAAGAAAATCCCATGATAGGATGGAGAGGTGCAAGCAGATATTACAGCAAAAACTTCATAGAAGCTTTCAAACTTGAATGTTATGCATTAAAAAAAGTTAGAAATGAATTTGGGTTAAAAAATGTTAAAATAATGATCCCTTTTTGTAGAACTGTTGAAGAAGGAAAGAAAGTTCAGAAGATAATGGAAACATGTGGGTTAAAAAGAGGAAAAGAGGGGCTAGAAATTTATGTTATGTGCGAGGTCCCTTCAAATGTATTATTAGCTGATGAATTTAGCAAAATCTTCGATGGTTTTTCAATAGGATCGAATGACTTAACTCAACTAACCCTTGGATTGGATAGAGATTCAGAGATAATAGCTTCTGTTTCGAATGAGAATGATCCCGCAGTAAAAAAGTTTGTCTCGGAAATAATCGAAAAAGCAAAAAAGAACAAACGAAAAATTGGAATTTGCGGACAAGCCCCAAGTGACTTTCCAGAATTTGCAAAGTTTCTTGTAGAAAAAGGAATTGATTCAATCTCTTTAAATCCAGATTCCGTAATAAAGACAATTTTGGAAATTTCAAAAGTTGAAAAGAAGTTAAAACGATAATCTAATCATTATTTTATATTTTTATGAGTTCTATAAGTTTATAACAAATGAAATGATTTATTTCTAATTAGTTTCTGAAAATATATGGAAAAACAAAAAGAAATTGATAAAATTATTTCCGATGCAAGAAAATCAATTGGAAAATTTTGCATTGAAGAATGTAATGCCTATTGTTGCAGAAAAGGATATATTCTAATCAATGAAAGACAACTAAACCTTCTCGTAGAAGAAAAGGAACAAATTGAATTAAAAAAAGAAAATAAGCTAAAAGAACTTTCTTTTTCTGGGAAGTTTATGCTCGACTTTTCAAATTATCTTGGAGGTTGTCCAAAACTTAAAGGAACAAAGTGCTCAATTCATTCTAGTTTAGAAAGACCAAAAGTTTGTCAGGAATTCCCAATTTTCCTTCTTGGAAATAATTTAAGAATTTCTTCGAAATGCCCTGCACATCAAAAGAATATGTTTTTCCCTTTTATAAAACAATTAGAAGGATTAGGATGCGAATTAACCGAAGATTAAATAAGCTACTCAATACAAAGCATTATAAAGTAATTTTTCTGAATTTAATAGTAAGAGCCCAAAAACCTCTTATATAGAATAATATAGGAGGAAAAATACCCAACATGGAAGAAAGAAGAGAAAGGCCCGAAGGTTCTGGAAGAAGCTATGGAAATTCTGGTGGAAGAAGTTCAGGCGGAAGAAGTTTTGGAAACAGTTCTGGTGGAAGAAGTTCAGGCGGAAGAAGTTTTGGAAACAGTTCTGGTGGAAGAAGTTTTGGAAACAGTTCTGGTGGAAGAAGTTTTGGAAACAGTTCTGGTGGAAGAAGTTCAGGCGGAAGAAGTTTTGGAAATTCTGGTGGAAGAAGTTTTGGAAACAGTTCTGGTGGAAGAAGTTTTGATAGAGGAGAACCAGCTGAAAAACATAAAGCAACTTGTTCAGAATGTGGTCAGGAATGCGAAGTTCCATTCAAACCAACACCCGGAAAGTCAGTTTATTGCTTTGAATGTTTCAAAGAAAAAAATCCAAGACCTAGACCTAGAAGAAATTAGATAAATCTTTTAGATCTTACAAAATTTATTTTTATTTTTTAATTAAAAAAGTTCCATAAGATTTTTATATGGAAAAGTTTGTGAATAAGTATGAAAGTCGCGATTAAAAAGTCAATACTTAAAAAAATACTTTATCCATTTTTAATTGTTCTAGCTTTGGGAATAATTATTTTTTTATTTTTACCTCAGTCAGCACAACATAAGGTTTTAATCGAAACTAATTATGGAAAAATAACTCTTCAACTTGATTCTTCTAAAGCACCCATAACTGTAAAAAATTTTGAAGATTATGTTAAATCCGGATTCTATGATGGAACAGTTTTTCATAGAATTATTAAAGGATTCATGATCCAAGGAGGAGGTTTTGCAATTGATGGAACTCAAAAACAAACAAATATTCCAATAGTTCTCGAATCAAATAATGGATTAAAAAATATTAGATACTCAATTGCTATGGCCCGAACTAATGACCCAAATTCCGCAACCTCTCAATTTTTCATAAACGCGGTAGACAATAGTTTTTTAGATTACAATGCGGGAAATCCGGGTTACGCAGTCTTCGGAAGAGTCATAGATGGTTTTGAGACAGTTGACAAAATTGAAAACCTTCAAACTGAAACTAAAAACGGAATGTCGGATTGGCCAACTGAAGAAGTCATAATTCAAAAAGTTAGTTTAATCTAACGAATAACTTTTAAACTTAATTTTCTTTTAGATTTCATGGCAAGAGTGAAATTAGAAACAAATTACGGGAACATTACTATAAACTTATACAGCGATATGCCCATCACTACGGGAAATTTTATTAATCTTGTTAAAAAAGGTACTTACAATGGAGTGATTTTCCACAGAATAATAGACGGATTTATGATTCAAGGAGGAGATCCGACTGGAACTGGATATGGAGATCCAAGTATCCCGAATATTCGTGATGAATTTACTCATACTGGCGGAAATAAGAACAGTCGAGGAACAATTTCAATGGCAAATGCTGGACCAAATACCGGTTCTTCACAATTTTTTATAAATTTGGTTGACAATAATTTTTTAGATACAAAACATCCTGCATTTGGAAAAATTGTAGAAGGAATGGATGTTATTGATAAAATTGCAAAAGTTCAAACTAACACAAATGACAAGCCAATAAAAGAGGTAAAGATCATTAAAGCAGAAATTTTGTAATTAATTTAGAACACAATAATTCTTAAAAAGAGGCATCTATAGCAAATTTAATGAAAATCAAATATTTCAAAAATTATGGTCATCTTGGAGATTGTTATGTTGGACAAAAAGAAAAAGAGCAATTCAATTTTTTTAAAATAGTTTCAATAAGCAAATCAAATTTATGCCTTCTTGCTAATGATGAAAGTTCAAATTACCAAGATGGAAGATTTGATGGACTTTACAGGATGATGAATGTTTCAAAAAAGAATTTTAATCAGTTACAAAATCTGGCAGGTGAACAGAATAGAAAAGAAGGGTTGAACCTAATTAGAAAAATGCATGAAAAAAATCCAGAGAAAGGCAACAGTTTTATTAGAATTGAGGGAAATTTAGAAAATTTTGATTGGGAAAAAAACTTAGAAGTATATCAAAACTCTAAACCTATATTAGAATAAAATGGCAATTTATTTTGTAACTACCAATATTGAAAAGTATCTCGAAATGAAAGAGATTGTTCCAGAATTGCAAATTAAAAATTTTAATTTGGCTGAAGTTCAGGAATTGAACTATGAACTAATTGTAAAAGATAAATTAAAAAGAGCTTCAAAAAAATTTCCAGGATTGGATTTGATTGTAGAAGATACAGGATTACATTTAGACTGTCTAAACGGATTTCCAGGGCCTTTCATAAAATGGTTTTTAAAAAAACATTCTTTTGATCAAATTTATGAACTAGTCCATCAATTAGGAAATCAAAATGCAAAAGCAAAAACAGTGATAGGATATTTGGATTCATTAGGTGAAAAGCATTTATTTTATGGGGAGCTTGAGGGGAAAATAGTTCCACCACAAGGAGAAGGTTTTGGATGGGATTGTATTTTTCAACCAGAAGGTCAGGATTCTACTTTCGCAGAAATACCAAAAGAAGAAAAAAATAAAATTTCTCATAGAGGAATTGCAATGAGAAACTTAAAAGAATTTCTAGACAAATAAAAACATTTATATAACTAAACCAATTAAAACAAATATGGAAAAAGAAATTGGAAAAATTCCAAAAAACGACCAAGCAGAAATTCTTTTGAGAATTGACGATTTTGGAGGAAGAAGGGGATTTACAATAAGGGAATTTGTAACTTCTGAGAAATATACCGGATTCACAAAAGCCGGAGTAAGAATTCTTTCCAAAGATTTCCCAAAATTCAAAGAAATGATCAACTCAATTTCTGAAGAAGATATGACTGAAGAAGAAAAAGCTGGAGAAGTTGAAGAAAAACCTAAAAAAAAGACTCCTAAAAATCAAGAAGAACTTCCAGATTATTAAAATTTAATGCAGCAATTCTTAAAAAGAGCAATTTATTAAATTAATTTATGGAAGATGAAGTAAAAGAAGCTTTTGATAGATTAATGTCAAATATAGAAAACAAAAGAGACTCTTTACAAGAATCTTTTAGTCCAAGTTATAAAAAGAGTAAACTTGAACTTTCAGTTTATGAACTTGCTGACCTTGCAGGGCTAAGAATATTTAATACAAATTATGATAAATTCAATTTAACGAAAAAGAAAGGACAATTAATTAGGGCATATTTTCAAGGGAATATAATTGAGAAATCAATAAATGAACTTTATGATTTATATCCAGATATTTTTTCTGGTGAACCAAGATGGAGAATAGACCCTTCCTTAATCGGATCTCATGTTCCAACTTATGATGAAACAGAAATAGAAAATTAATCTAATTATTCTACTTTATAACTAACAACCCAATTTAAATTATTTAAGATAATAATTAATTCCCTTAACCTTCTTCCACTACACTCAACGATATATTGGTATTTTTCAACCTTTTCTTTTCTATTAATTTCTATAGAAATCATCTTAACCTTTCCAAATTTTTTTAGAAATTCATTAAATTCTTTTGATTTTTTTTCTTTAATTTCAAAAAAGAATCTTTTGTGATAAGATCCAATCCCATTTTTTTCAAGGAATCCGTCAATTAGAATAATTATCCAAACAAATAAATAAGTCATCCCTCCAATGAAATATTCTCCTACCCCCATCAAAAGCCCAAAAATTGAGAAGACCCAGATACTTGCAGCTGTTGTGAATCCAAAAATCTTGTCCGTTGTTCTAATTAAAGCTCCAGCCCCTAAGAAACCAATTCCTGTTACAATACTTCCTAAAAGAGGAAGAGGATTTCCCATTCCTAGATTTACCGCAGTTATTGCAAGTCCACATGCACCAACCGCAACAAAAGTAAAAGTTCCAAATCCAATTAGCTTGTGACTTCTTTGTCTTTGAAATCCGAATATTAATGCCGGAATAAAGGTTAAAAGCATTCTAAGTAAGACTATCCAAGTTTCCATGTAATTCTCATAAATTTTGAGTATTTAAAGTTAGATGTGAAAAGATATTTAAAATTAAAGAACATCCTTTTTCAATGAATAAAAAGAAAAAAGATTTAATTTTTAACATAAGTGTTTTCATAATTTTTATAGGACTAGTTTATTTTCTTTTAATTCCAAAGGGAAATTTACAAACAAGTGAAGAAGTTGCAAGATGTATAGGAGAAAATTCAATTGTATATGTTCAAGTTGGATGCTCTCACTGTGTAGACCAAGAAGAAATGTTTGGAAACAATTCTGCACTTTTAAATAAAATAGACTGTTTTTACGAGCCTGATAGATGTCAGGATATTGAGGGTACTCCAACATGGAAGATCAAAGGAAAATTGTATGTAGGAGTTCAAAGCATTGAAAAATTACAAGAACTTACTGGTTGTTAAATTTTAAATTATGAAAAGTTAAAAACTTAAGTTTTTATTTATCTTCTCTAATATAAAAGAGGGTAAAATTTTTTTTGCAGAATAGTCTTTTTTTAATTCATCTGGCAATAAAAAAAACTCTTTCACTTCCTTTCTACAATTATCTGATTTACAATTACACTTCATAATCCATTTTTCTTGCCAATCAATCCCCCAAATAGTTCTATCACTCCATTCTGTTGTTGAATAGTCATAAGTTATTTCTTCTTCTTTTTTTATATCTTTTATTGCGACAAGGATAGAAACTTCCCTTATTCCAGAATTTGGAGAACAAGAATGATTTATAAATAAATAAGGAGAATCCAACAATAAATAAGTATCATCCTTGATTTGAAAAGGATCATCAACTCGAACTTCTCCAGAGACATATCTTTTTTTTAGTTCTTCGACAGAGATTGGATTACCAGTCATATGACAGATAATTTCTCCTTTTTTAATATCCGAAGAAGCAAAAATTCCTTTTCCTTCAATACTTGAATTTTTAATATGAATCATGAAATTATTAAATTGAGTATATTTAAAAACTTTAATTAGGATTTCTCACTCAGATAACTAGGCATTAAAGAATTATGACCAAATTGTATCATTAGATCAATTCCAAGATTGTCGAATCCCACAGGAGAATCACAAGCTCCAAAACAGCTTCCAAGGAAAATTAAAAATTCTGCGTCTGTTCGCTCAGAGAGATAATCAATAACCACTGTTGCGTATTGCTTCAATCCATCGGGAAACTGGACCAAAACAAGCTTCGCTTTTTCATCTTTAATCTGTTTAACTGCTAAGTCTAATTCAAGAGAATATTCTTCTTCAAGATCTTCAAGAGTTCTTTCTTTTATCATGGGTATTCAATAAATAAGAGGATTATAAATTTAATCCCTTCCAGCAAAAAAAATTTTGATTTCCTTAGCCAAAAACTTTAAATCCAGCGTTAAACTTTTTCTTTTATGGAACAAAAAGCAAAAGAAAAGATTCGTCAGCCAATTGTTACGGTTGCAGGGCATGTGGATCATGGAAAGACCTCAATCCTAGATTCAATTAGAAGCTCAGCCGTCCAAGAAACCGAAGCAGGAGGAATAACCCAAAAGATTTCATTCACTTCTTATCCAATTGACAAACTCAAAAAAGCCTGTCCTTTAATTGAAAAATCAGGCATAAATTTGAATATTCCAGGATTTCTATTTATTGATACCCCTGGACATGCAGCATTTACAAATTTAAGAAAAAGAGGAGGATCACTTGCCGATTTGGCAGTTTTAGTTATTGATCTCACTGAAGGAATCAAACCCCAAACTGCAGAAGTTATTCAAATTTTAAAATTAAATAAAACTCCATTTATAATTGCATTAAATAAAATTGATAAAATTACTGGATGGAGAAAATTAGATGAGAATTTAAAAAATTCGGTAGAAATGCAAGGAGAAAGGGTGAAAGAAGTTTTCGATGAGAAATTTTATACTCTTGTTGGAGCATTACAATCTTATGGTCTTGAAACTGATTTATTTTATAATATTCCTGATTTTACAAAAAAAATTGCAATGGTTCCTTGTTCGGCTTACACCAAAGAAGGAATTCCGGAATTAATTATGATGCTTTGTGGATTAAGCGAAAAATTTTTAACTAAAAGACTTGAACTTCATCCTGACCCAAAAGGAGTTATGCTTGAAGTAAAAAGAGAGAGAGGTAATGAAGCTATAGAAGCAATTCTCTATGACGGTGAATTAAACAGAACTGACGAAATAGCCGTCGCTTCAATAACTGGAGAACCAATTGTAACTAAGATAAGAATCTTAGAAGAAATCATTCCTCTTTCATCGAAATTTAAAACAACAGAAAAAGTAAACGCTTCAACTGGAATTAGAATTCAATTAACTGAAAAACAGGAGATACTTCCAGGCATGCCTTTTGTGAAATTCAAAAATAATTTAAAAGAAATAAGTGAACAATTTAAAAAAGAGTTAGGAGAATCCATAAAAACAGAAAAATTTGGAATTATTGCAAAAGCAGATTCACTTGGAAGTTTAGAAGCCTTATTAGTTTTGCTTGGCCAAAACAATATTAATGTTGTTAGAGCAGGAATAGGAGACATAAACAAGATAGATGCAATAAATGCCAAGGCAAATTTAGAGATAAATGAATTAGATTCTGTAATTGTGGGGTTCAATGTAAAGATAAGTGAAGATGCAAGAGAAATTTCTTCAAAAATAAAGATGATTACTGGAGAAGTTGTTTACAAAATTATTGAAGATTTAGTTGAATGGAGAAAGAAAAAACAAACTGAAATCGAAAAAGAAAGATTAATGGGACTTTCAACAATTTGCAAATTAGAAATTTTACCTCAATACGTGTTCAGAAATACCAAGCCTGCAATTTTTGGAGTTAGAGTTGTAGGAGGAAAATTAATTAAAAATCTTTCTATGATCGACGAGAACGACGAGAAAATAGGAAATATAAAAAACATTCAACATGACAAAAAGTCAGTTGAAGAATCCAAAGAAGGGGATGAAGTCGCAATATCCATTCCAAATTTAAATTGTGAAAGACAACTTAAGGAGAAAAGATTTCTTTTTACCAATCTTGGAGAAAGCCAGTTTAAAGAATTTAAAAAAAATAAAGATTTGCTAAGCGGGAACGAAATAAGTATAATAAAAGAAATTGCAGATATAAAAAGAAAAACAAAAGAAAACTGGGGAGTTTAAAATGACAAAAACCATCGAGGTATATAGTGCAATAATTCTAGAACCCATAAAAAAGGGTAAAGATTACACTTGTTATATTGTCTTCAATAAATTAGAAGGAAACGAAAAAAAATTTCTAAACGAGACAAGTAATATTGAAGAATTAGTAACTATTATTGAAAAAGAAATAGAATCAATAAATCAGGGGTCTTTTAAAAATCTCAATATTGAATATCCCCTAAATAAAGGCCATTATCTCCATGAATCAACTAATAGAATTTATGAATACTCCGAAATATGGAAAGAAGGTATAAAAAAAATTTCTAAAAAACTAATTAATTTTAACAAAAAATAATTACTTAAGTTTTCTTCGTTCAGCCATCAATTTTTTGTTTCTTTTTCTTCTATAATACCAATAGCCAAGTCCTACAACAATTACAAGAAGAATTATCCAAGTCGTTGCTGAGCTTCCATTTTTACTTGAAAATCTATCTTGGAAATATTTTGATTCATAAAGAACTTGTTTATTCAAAGTTCTTCTAACGTTTGATTTATCTGTATATGAAAGTTCTATAGAGATGTTCCCATCTTTTGGAACTGCCTCAAAGTCTGCAGTGGTATATTCATTAGAGTCTAAATCTCCTACAATATTAAATTTAGCTCCTTTAATCTGAACATTTTCTTGATCTGGAACCTCGACAGTTAAAGCTTTTACATCAACTTTTGCAACATTCAAAATTTCAAAAGTTAATGTTCTGGTAGTAGAATCATAATTTTTAACATGAACCTCAAAGTTCGCTCTTGAGTCCTGAATATTCACACTAAATTTCTGTGAAAACATATCAGTAGCGGGAGTATTAACTCCAGACGCATAATAAACTTGAACTTCAGCATTTCCATCCAATGCACCAGAATTTACTTTAAGTGTGTACGGAATCAACCAATCATTTTTGTAGCTTTGAGCATAAGTACTCCCAGAAAGAATCTTTGTATCTGCATCAACTCCATCAGCAAATGAAAATGAATATTCCGGATCTAATCTAAAAATGGTTCCTTTACATTCTGGATTTTGAACTCCACTCACTTGGAACAAAAGTTTAACACTGTCTCCTTGAACTGCAGGATAAGGATCTTGATTAACCAGAGAAATTTTTAAATTACAAGCATCAGCAATAACTCCTGTTAGACTCAAAACAAAAAAAAATCCGAACATAATTCCAAAAACCAAACCATTTTTCATAACTCAATTAGTTAAATTTTATTTTTAAATCTTTTTAATTAAGAATAAAAAATCTTTATCTCATTTATGTCAACGTTTTCAGAATTATCATAATTTTTTAAATTTCCTAGTTCATAATTCAAAAAAAGATCCCAAGGAGTATTTCCAACTAAAGTAACTTCAGTAATATTAACAAGAATATCTTTTGAATTGGGATCTATAACCCCTGTTTCAAATAAATCATTCTTATTTAATTTAAAATAAATTTTATGACTAAGATCATAAATTTGAGAAATAATTCTATCTTCCATAAGAGAAGAAAAATCCTTTTGATTTAATCTCACTTCAAGATTCTTTTTCTTTTTATCAAATTTTGTCTCAACCATTTTATTCTCCAAATATTTTAACTAATTCCTCAATAGGTGCAGTGTAAAGTTCATTTATATCTCTTCTGTTTCCATTGAATTTTTTTTCCAATATATTTGCCCATGAAAGATAATCTAAATCCTGGAAAAATTCATATGGAGCCATTGGAGATTCCCCAATACTCATCATAGCATGTTTGAAGTATTTTTCCTTGAGTTTTCTTTCTATAAAAGTAGCATCACCTTCAATAAGTTTCATTAATGGAGAAAGTCTATCGTGTTTAATTTTTCGTTGTTTTTCAAGAACAGACACCCCATCATAAAAATTTGGAAAAGAATTATCTTGTGCGTGATGTGTTACTTCATGTCCTAAAACAAGTTTAGTAGCTTCTTCATTTCCTATAGGTTCATTAAAAAGCAAGAAAAGATTAGTTCCCGTGACATATCCCCCAAAACTATCTTCAATCTTTGTGTATTCTTCTAATCTTGATTTAGATAGAAGAATAACTCCAAAGTTTTTCAAATTACATTTTAACTTACTTTCTTCTTCCACAAGAGGTACTACTTCTTCAATACAATTTTTTACATAACTTTTATCAAATTTTGTCTCAACCATTTTATTCTCCAAATATTTTAACTAATTCCTCAATAGGTGCAGTGTAAAGTTCATTTATTGATTTTCTATCTTTTCCATTGTTAAATTTTTTTCTAAGAATTTCTTCCCATGAAAGATAATCTGGAGACATTCCCCAATTAAAAGGGATTAAAGGAATTTTTAAAAAGTTTATCTTGGCATATTTAAAATATTTATCTGAAAGTTCTTGTTCAATCAATGTAGCATCCCCTTCCTCAAGTCTTATTAAGGGAGATACTGTTGAATGATTTTCTTTCCAAAGTTTAATAAAAGATTTTCTAAGATCAGAAAACCCTGGAAATGAATTGTCTTGTGCATTGTGAACCAACTCATGTCCTAAAATGAGTTTGGTAAACTCTTCATTTCCTAAAGATCTATTCCCTATTGAAAAATTATTCTTGCTTCTATATGACGCAACTCCTGGAGTAATACTTTTTAATTCATTCTTTGGTAGAATTATTAAATTTAAATCAGTTAAGTCACATTCCAGTCCACTTATTTCCTCAACTAAAGGTGCTACTTCTTCAATACATTTTTTTACATATTCTTTTGTTAATTTCATAAAAAAGAAATGGTCCTTCCATTTTTAAAACTTTTTATGTGTTACTTTTTAAAAATGGTTACTAAAAATTTATTCATATCTCAAAGCATCAACTGTATTTATTTTTGAAGCTCTAATTGCGGGTATAACTCCCGAAATTGCCCCAGTAATTCCGGCGAATAAAATGCATCCTGCAAAAAGCCAGAATGAATAATAAGGAGCTAAGAAAGACCATCCTAAACTAGCTAAAACGCTTCCAGCAACGCTTGTAAAGAGAAATCCCAGTAAAACCCCCAGAACTCCTGCTAAAATTCCTAGGAAAGCAGATTCAAACAAAAAGATTCCAAAAATTTCCCTATTCCTTGCACCAATTGCTTTCAAAACTCCAATTTCCTTAAATCTTTCAAGAACTGAAGTAATCATAGTATTTGCAGTATTTATTCCTGAAACAAAAACTGAGATTAAGGCAATTAAAATCACAAACCCAATTATAATATTCAAAGCAGAAGTATATGACTCTACTAAATCTTGAAATGATTGAACGTAGAAATCTTCTTCACCTTTATTGACGTTTCTTTCACTTCTTAATCCCCTTTCAATATTCTGAACAACCCAGTCTATATTCCGGATGTCTACTCTTGCAACAATTTCGGCATAAGAATCTTTAGATGGAAAAAGATTTTCAAAATAATCATTAGTCACATAAATATTTGAATCATCTTGGGGGTTTCCAACTGATTTCAAAAATCCTACTATGTTCAAGTTAGTTCCATTTATTGTAATTTGTTCATTTATATCCAATCCCTTTTTGAAAATTTTATTATCTATCATATAATTATATCCAAGTAAAACTTTTTTTATGTCTCCGGATTGCAAAAGCCTTCCTTTTTCAACTTTGGCATTAAAGATATCTAATATTAAAGGAATCTTAGGATCATAAGAAGTAACAAAAGTATATTTTTTTTCGTCCCTTTTTTCAACTTGAACAACTTGGAAATACAAACCTGTTGCTTCGTAAACTCCCGCTGCACGATTAATTGATTTTAAATCATCATTAGTTAATTTGAAAGTATCATCTATTCCAGGAGCTCCAGTTCCTTTTGCTAGAATTAAAACCTTGTCAGCTGAACCTCCACTGGTTAGTTCTTGGGTATAATTGTAAAGTCCAAGTCCAAAACTAATAAAAATAAAAATAGTCGTTATTCCAACGAGGATTGAAAACACGGTTAGAAAGCTTCTCCCCTTTCTATGTCTTAAATTTCTTAAAGAGTATTTTACTGATTCCAGATTTATCATTCTCGTAAAGCCTCCAATTTGAGCGACTGCGTCGGCGAAATAATCTGAAGGCTCATTCTCGTAAAGCCTCCACAGGATTTTGTTTTGCAGCACTAAGAGCAGGAACAATGCCAGCAATTCCTCCAATCAAAAAACTTCCTAAAAGGGCACTGAGAAGTAAACCAAAATTTAATGTAATTGGCAAATTTCCATTTATGAAATTATTTATTCCAATGGTTCCAAAAATTCCTATAAGTTCTCCGAATAAAGCTCCAATTAATCCTCCTACAAGACCAAGCAAACTAGACTCAATAAAAAATTGCAAAAATATTTGATTATTTGTTGCACCAATAGATTTCATTATTCCGATATCTTTTTTTCTCTCGAGAACTGATGTAGTCATTGTATTTACTATTCCCAATGATCCAATAAAGATTGAAATTGAAGCCACAATAACAATGAAAATTTGCACCCCTCCAAGAACTTGATTTATTGATTCTAAAGAAGCCTCGGGAGTAGAAACCTGAAAATTTTCTTCACCAACTTTTACATTTCTTATTCTTCTCAATGTTTTTTCTACATCTTCTTTTGTTTTTTCAATTGAATCCTTGCTAATTGCTTGAACTGCAATTATATCCACTTTATTTCCATAATTACTAATTTGATCAAGATCTTGTTCATTCATATAGACTACACTATCAAAAATAAAACTTCCTTTTTTTTCTAATATTCCAATTACTTGAAAGGTTTTATTTTGAATCACAACTGTATTCCCAACTCTTACAACTTTTTCAAGTCCAACAGAATCAGTATAAAAATTATAACCCAACATAACCTTTCCCACATCTCCATCTTTCAAAAGTCGACCAGAGATTGTCTTTGCCTCAATTTGATTATATATAAATTTTCTATCCTCTCCTGAGGGAATATTTGTTGCATATCCAAAAATTGCTTTTTTATTATATTCAAGTTTTCCAGAAACGATATTCCTTCCAATTGCTCGTTTAACGCTACTTAATTTTTTTATTTCATCTAATTCTTTTGTTGTTAAAGGCTCAACTACTCCTGTCCCAGGAGGACCCATTCCAGAAACTCCTCCCGCCTGAACAGTCAAAAGTTCAGTATTACTAATCCCAAATTGACCTGCAACTGCAGCTTGTAACCCATTACCTAAAGAGATTAATGAAACAACCGCTGCAACTCCAATAAATATTCCTAACAAGGTTAACCACGAACGAAGTCCTCTATGTTTCAAGTTTTTCAAAGACAAAATAAAAGCGTCGCGAATCATTTTTCACCTTAAAACATAAAATGAATATTAAGTTATAAATTTGATTGTTTATTAAAAAAGGCTTATATAATTTAAATAATTAAATCCTGCATGCACAAAGATTTACCAACTCCAAAAGAAGGATCAATCTTTTATGAAGATAAAAATTTATACGCTACCTTAGCAAATTACCCTCTTGCAAAAGGCCATGTAGTAATCGTTTGGAAAAAGAAAGTTGAAGATTTGCACCTCTTAGGAAAAAAAGATTATGATCATCTAATGGAGATAGTTGATTATGTAAGAAATTCTATGATTAAGAGTCTAAAAATAAAAAAAGTTTATTTAATTTACATGGATGAAATAAAACATGTTCATTGGCATTTAATTCCTAGATATAATAAAAAAGGATTGAATGTTTTAAAAGAAAAACCAAAAAAATTGATAGACCTTTCATTAGCAAAAAAATTTAAAGAAAATTTGAAAATTAATTAGAAAAAAATAATTACTTCCATCCAGGAACTAACTTTTTCAATTCACCATCAACATGCTTTTTACCAGATTTCTTCTTTGTAATCCGTTCAAGTTTCCCATCTCTAAGCCAATATACAACTTCTGCATGATGTTCAGCCAGTTCAGGCTCGTGAGTAATCATAATTATTGTTTTTCCTTGCTTGTGGAGTTTATCCAAAAAATGCATTACAATATCACCTGTTTTAGTATCAAGATTTCCAGTTGGTTCATCAGCAAGAATTACCTCCGGATCATTTGCCAAACTTCTTGCAATTGCAACTCTCTGCTTTTGGCCTCCAGAAAGCTCATTAGGATAGTGATCCATTCTATCTCCTAAATCAACCAAAGTAAGAAGTTCTTCAGCTTTTATCTCTCGATCTTCCAAAGGAATATTTTGAAAAGTCATTGGAAGCATGACATTTTCTTTAGCAGTCAAATTTGGAATCAGATTAAAAGATTGAAAAATAAATCCAATTTTTTGTCCTCGAAGTTGAGCAAGATCAGACTCTGAAAAAGTTGAAATGTCTTCTCCATCTAAAAAAATATGGCCTTTAGTTGGAACATCTAAACTTCCAACAAGATTCATAGAAGTTGATTTTCCTGAACCAGAGGGTCCCATAATTGCAACAAATTCACCTTCTTTTACTTTCAAAGAAATTCCATCGACTGCTTTCACGATATTCTCGCCCATGTAATAATATTTGAAAACATCTTTAAGTTCAATTAATGCTGAATCTTTATCACTTCTTTTCATAAACTAAAAATGCTAAATAGTTATTTAAATTTGTTGGAAAAAAATTATCTTCCTTTTATGAAATCTTTAAGTAAACTGACCACTTCATTTTTTTTGTAAGGGAGAAAATTAATTGAACCCGCATTTTTATGACCTCCACCATTAGTAAAAGCCTCAGGTAATTTCTTATTTAAAAAATTAATAAATTCATGAACTGAAAAATTAGCTTCATCAGTTGCTCTTAATGTGATTGCAGTATTCATTATTCCAGCAGTAACTAAACTTGTAACTTTTTTTTCAGTTTGGTAATTATCATGTATTAATCCCACTGCTCTTCCTGGTTTAGGGAAAAAACCAAATCCTGGGAAAGTTTGTTCAATTTCAATTGTTTGAAGTGTAACTTTTCCAATCTTTTCTTGCTTTGCATTACTCTTTCCAATTTCAAGACCTTTTCTGTCCAGATCACGAATATAGGGGGCCATTAAACTAACAAGTTCTTTTTGCCTTGCTCGAGGTTCTCCAAATAAAACTTCTATATATTCACGAACCTCCATGAATCTAACCTTTGAAGAAACATAATCAATCACCAATGCAATATCCGAAAGAAGCTCTTTAGAATAACCTTCCTTTTCTGCAATTTTTAAATATTCGCTCATTACTTTAGAATTTCCAAGATCAATTCTATCGGCAAATCCTGCCATAGCCGGAATTTGAGCAATATTCTCAACATTGGGATTTATGAATCTTGCAAATTCACTACAAAGCATTCCAGCTGAAAAATGAGCTCCATCTTCCCCAACTAAAAATGGATTAATATGAACTAAAACTTCTTCACTTATAACATCTTTATCGAAACCGTGATGATCTACTACAATGAAATCAGCCCCATGAACTTTTCCTTGCTTTATTGCCATAAGATCTTCTGGACTAGACCCATTGTCTGCGATTATAATCAAGGGCATTTTATTTGAAAACTTTGCGACGTTTCTCAACGAATTCGCCATGTCTCTTATAGAATCATCAATTTCATAGAACGGAGCTTGACTTGGAGCTCTCAAGAAAAATTCCCAAGGCGCTTTAACAGAACTATGTTGTTTTACAATTAAAGGAAGTATTGCTCTTTCAAGTGAAAACCCAGAAGAATATCCATCTGCATCATTATGATGTCTTACAATTATTGGTCTGTCTTGAATTATCGCAAGTCTAACCTGTGTTGCAGCTTCTATAAATCTTGGTCTTAACTTTTCCAAAATTTGACTTTTCACTAAAAATTCAGGGGGCGTTACTTTTGCTCTTTCTTTTTCTAGAATTTTCAATTCTCTCAAAAATTCTTTATGCTCATAATCATTTAACTTTTTTACGAATTTAATTTCTCCTTCGATTTCACCTTGAAATTCTCCAATTGAAACAACTGCATTTATGGAGTCTCCTTCTACAATATCTGGATAAGCTCTAAGTCCTGGACCTATAAATCCCTTTAATGAAAGGTTGCCTGTTCCATCACTAACTACAAAAACAGTTGGTCCTCCAGTTTGAACAATTCGATTTATAATTCCAATTATTATAACATCTCCTTTAGAGTTCAAATCTACATTTTCTATGGAAATTTTTTTCGGCTCTGATCTACTAAATGATTTTGTTACAGGTTTTCTAAAATTATTATTTTGTTTTCCTTTGTTTTTTTTATCTTTCATTATCTAATTTTACAGACTAAAATATACTCATCTAATTAAAAAGCTTTGCATGAAACTAGAAATATTCTATCTATTACAAATAGAAATAAAAAAGTATATATAAACTTTTGGATTACTTTTTCACTAATTTTTCTAAATCTTTATAACTCACTTTCTCACTCTTTGAAGAAAAAAATTTCATATTATCCAAGCCAGAATCAAGAAATTCACAAAGAATTCCGTGATAAAACTTTCCAGTCAAAAGACTACGTCTCAAATTTTGAATAACTCGATTATCTTTTGAAAGATCTTCTAACTCTCCTCCACAACCAGAACAATAAAATTTTATCGGGTTGAGAGTTTTATACCTATCCATTATGAAAGTAAGAAATCAAACTTAATAAGATTTTCCAAATCTCCTTATCAACTCGCTGGACAAGATTAGATTTACAAGATAATCGTTGGTTAGGATTAATTAGAATGGCGAGTATGATTTAATTATCTAGCAACAGTTCTTCTTCTTACCATTTCACATTTAAGACATCTCTTTTCTAAATCATTAACGTGAGACATAGCGAAAGCAATTACTCTCCATCTTGTCCACTTATGTAATCCAATTTTACATAACAAATCTTTATCAAATCCTTGTCGAATAATTTTTGACATGAATTATTTAGAAGATTATAACTTAAAAATATTTCCATTAAATGACGTTTACTTTACAGCTCTCCTTATCAAAATCTTTATAAATGAACTTCTATAAAATAATTCATGGCATTCAAAATTAATATCGGTGAAAAGTCTGGCAAAACATACAAATTAGAAGCAAGCGCTCCGGGATTAATTGATAAAGAAATTGGAAACAAAATAAATGGAAAAGAGATAAAGGACGATCTTGAAGGATACGAATTTGAGATAACGGGAGCTTCTGATTCTGCAGGTTTTCCTTTATTAAAAGAAGTTCCAGGTCAAATTCTTAAAGGAGTTTTATTAAAATATGGAAAGGGTATGCACAAAAAACCTCGTAGAGAAGGAAAAAAACCTGCAGCCGATAAAAAACCAAGAGGACTTAGATTAAGAAAAACCGTAAGAGGAAGAGTAATCTCTGAAGCAGTTGTCCAAATTAATTTAAAAGTTTTAACTGTCGGTAAAAAACCACTTTCTGAAATTTTTGCTCCCGCAATTGAAACTTCAAAAGCTGAGTAATTGTTACTATTCATTAGACACAACAGAATAGAAAGATTTATATATCAAATATTTCTAAATAAATTATGACAAACGATAAATATAACATTCCTTATAGAGAAAATGATAGCATAATTGGAAAACCCTTACAGACTAATCCAAAAATTCAACCAGAAAGATCAGGACTTTTGAAAAAAATTGTAAAAAGAGTTATAATTCCAATCTCAATAGTTGGAACAATCATTACTGGATCTCAAGTAGAAAAAATAGAAACACTTTCCTTAAAATATCAAGGATGGTATCCTTCAAAAACAGAAGGAAGAAATGTAATTATTTTTGATGAGAATAAAACTGAATTAAGAGAAGGAAAAGATCCCGCATATGAGATTTGGAACTACTCAGAAAGTTTGGATTTAGACACTTTAGAAATGCAAAAAAAATATAAAGTGACTCTTGAAAAACACAAGATTGGATTTTTATTTCCAGATAAAATCACTTCAATTGAATCAGAAGTATCAAAATAATTCCCGTAACCTTTTTTAACTTACCTTTTCTAAATTTTTAATGACAAATGAATTACCAGAAATAAATGTGGGAGTTGTTGGGCACATAGATCACGGAAAGACTACCCTTTTATCAAGACTAACTGGAAAGTTTACAGATACGCATTCTGAAGAATTAAAACGTGGAATTACAATTAAATTGGGGTATGCGGAATTAATAATACATAAAGATGGAAATAAATACACAACAGACAAAGGAAAACCAATTCGTTATGTTTCTTTTATCGACGCTCCTGGACACGAAATGCTCATGGCAACTATGCTTTCTGGAGCAGCAATAATTGATTCTGCAATATTGGTCATAGCTGCAAATGAGGGAATAAAACCTCAAACAAAAGAACACTTTATGGCACTTCAAGCAAAAAAAATAAAAAATATTATTATTGTCCAAAATAAAATTGATTTAGTTTCAAGAGAGAAAGTTATAGAAAATTACAAAAAAATTAAAGAATTTGTAAAGGGAACTATCGCTGAAAATGCACCAATAATTCCAATTTCTGCACAGCAAAACGTAAACATAGACAAACTTTTAGAAGCATTAAGCGAAATTCCTATTCCAGAAAGAGACGAAACAAAAGATCCAATTTTCTTAATTGCCAGAAGTTTTGATATAAATAAACCTGGAACAGAAATTAAGAATCTTCACGGAGGAGTTTTGGGAGGCATCTTAAAACAAGGAAAATTAAAAGTAGGAGAAAAAATTGAAATAAAACCCGGAAGAACTGTTAAAAAAAATAATCAATATTTATATGAGCCAATTACCACAAAAATTATTTCCCTTCACAAGGGAAACTCTCTAGTAAATGAAATTTTTCCCGGAGCAAGTATTTCAATAGAAACAGAATTAGATCCTTTCATGACAAAAACAGATTCTCTTACTGGTTCAGTAGTTTCGACCATAGGAAAATTACCTGAGATCACTTCAAAAGTAAAAATAAAGGTAGAACTTTTCAAAGAAGTTTTAGGAGAAGAACAAAAAGAAAAAGTAACTAATTTGAAAACAAAAGAAATGCTCATGTTATCTGTTAACACGACTATTACAGTTGGAACTGTAGAAAAAATTTCAGATGATCTAATTGAAATGAATTTGAATATTCCTATTGTAGCTCTAAAAGGGGATAATGTTGGTGTCGCAAGAAACATAAACGGACACTGGAGATTAATCGGATTTGGAGAAATTGTAGATTAATAGACGAATCTGACTAAAACTTTATAACTTAATTCGACATTTTAAATTTATGACACTATATTCACATTCTAGATTACAATCATTTGAACAATGCAAATACAAATACAAATTAAAGTATTTGAATAAGATTCCCCCTCCAATAAAAAAATCAGTCGAATCTCATCTCGGGGAATGTGTTCATGATGCTCTTGAATGGTTCTATCAGAAAGTTATAAATGGAAAAGTTCCTGAATTGGATGAATTAATAGAAAAATATTCTTCATCATGGAGTGAAAAAGACGATGAAAAAATGTTAATCGTTAAAGATTTGCCAAAACAAGATTATTTTAATAAAGGAGTGAAATTTCTAATTGATTATTACATTAAAAATAAACCATTTAACGACGGAACTCTTGAAACCGAAAAGAAAATTTGGATTAATTTGGAAAAAGATTTTCCTCACAAGGTGATTGGATATATTGATCGATTAGTTTATAATAAAAAAGAAGATTTATACGAAATTCACGATTACAAAACTGCAAATGCACTTCCAGCTAAAATAAAATTTGAAAAAGACAGACAACTCGCACTTTATTCAATTGCAATAAAAGAGTTATATGGAAATGAAAAACCAATCACATTAATCTGGCATTATTTAAACCACAACATGAGGATAACTTCAACAAGAACTAATGATGAACTGGAAAAATTAAAAAAAGAAATAATAAATTTAATCAATAAAATAGAAAAAACAGAAGAATTTCCCCCTAACAAATCTATTCTTTGTGATTGGTGTGAGTATAAACCATACTGTAAAATATGGGGAAATTCTATCCCTAAAGAATTTCTTCAAAAACAAACAAAACTTGATTTTGATGAAAAAACCATGAAAGAAGAATTTCCAACCACTTCTAAATATATAGTTGATTAAATTTAAAGAAAACTTTATATATTCATATGATTGCCTTTTCATATGAATAAAGAAAATTTAAAATGTAATTCTTATCATACATTTTTCAAGAATTTATCTAATGGAGTAAAAACTCAAATTATAACCTCGTTAAAAGAAAAACCAATGTCTGTAAATGAATTGGTAAAAGAACTAGATCTTGAACAATCCAAACTTTCTCATTCTTTAGCAAATTTAAGGTTTTGCAATCTTGTAATCTGTAAACAAGTTGGGAAAAAAAGAATTTATTCTTTAAATAAAAAGACTATTCTTCCCATTTTAAACATAATAGACAAACATCGACAAAATGGGTGTGAAGGATGTAAATTAAGAAAATGAAATCTGTTTATCTTGATAATGCAGCGACGACAAAATTAGATAAGAAAATTCTTAAAACAATGCAACCTTATTTTAAAGAGTTCTACGGAAACCCTTCTTCAGTTCATATTAAAGGGCAAGAAACTAAAAAAGCAATTGAAAATGCAAGAAAAATTATTGCTGATTCAATGAATGTTAAATCAGAAGAAATTTACTTTACTTCTGGAGGTACAGAAAGCAATAATTGGGCAGTTAAAGGACTTTTTTTTCAAAATTTTCCAAAGAAGAACCATTTAATTATCTCAAAAATTGAACATGATTGCATTCTAAACGCTGCAAAATGGATAGAAACCAAAGGAGGGAAAGTAACTTATCTTGATGTAAACTCTGAAGGATTCATAAATTTAGATCAATTAAAAAAATCTATTACAGAAAAAACTTTTCTTGTTTCAATTATGCAAGCAAATAACGAAATTGGAACAATCCAAAATCTTGAAGAAATAGGAAAAATTTGCAAAGAAAAAAATGTACTCTTTCATACTGACGCTGCTCAAAGTTATACAAAAATTCCCCTAGATGCAAAAAAAATGAATCTTAATTTAATCACAATAAACTCACATAAGATTTACGGACCGAAAGGAGTAGGTGCACTTTTTATAAAGGAAGGCACAAAAATTGAAGCATTGATCCATGGAGGAGGACATGAAAGAAATTTAAGGAGCGGAACTGAAAATGTTTATGGAATTGTCGGATTTGGGAAAGCAGTAGAACTCTCAAAAAAAATTGACTATAAAAAAATCTCAAAGCTAAGAGATAAACTTCTTGAAGAAATTTTAAAGAACCTCTCTGAAACAAAACTTAATGGTCCAAAAGGAGAAAAAAGACTTCCTAATAACGTAAACATTATCTTCAAAAATTGCGAGGGCGAAGCATTGGGAGCATATCTAGAAAATAAAGGTATTTACGTTTCTACTGGTTCAGCTTGCATGTCAAATACAAATGCCCAAAGTCATGTCTTAAAAGCAATAAAAATTCCTGGAAAAGATCAGGATTCATCAATAAGATTTACCTTAGGTAAAGAAACAACTGAAAAAGAGATTCAATATGTTCTAAAAATTCTTCCTGAAATTGTAGAAAAAATGAGAAGAATAAATGGTTTAAAATGAAAAAAGAACTGATCAATAAAAAAATGAGTATTTTGGAGATTATAGATAAAAAGCCAGATGCTATTGAAATTTTACTTGAATTTGGACTTGGTTGTGTTGGCTGTGCATTTTCAGAAGTAGAAAATTTAGAGCAAGGTGCACTGAGTCATGGAATGACTAAAAAAGAAATAGATCAATTAGTGGAAGAAATAAATAAACTTTAAACATTACTCCACAAAGTTTATATATGAAAAATTTTTCAAGTTTATATGGAAGAAGAAAATTGTTGTTGTGAAAAATGCGAAGAAGAAGTTTTAACTATTAATCATTTGGCACCAACCTTCAAAGCAGAAGCTTTTCACGAAGGAAAAATAAGAAAAATATCTTTGAAAGATTATCAAGGTAAATGGGTTATAATTTTCTTTTATCCTGCCGACTTTACTTTCGTTTGCCCAACTGAACTTGGAGAGATGGCAAACCAATATGAAAAGTTTAAAGAACTTGGTTGTGAAATTCTTTCAGTTTCAACAGACACTCCTTTTGTTCACAAAGCTTGGCATGATACAAGTGAAACAATTAAAAAAATAAAATTTCCCATGGTAGCAGATCCAACTCATGAAATTTCATATAAATATCAAACTCTTATTTCTGAAGAAGGAATTGCTCTAAGAGGTTCATTCTTAATTGATCCCGATGGAATTTTGAAAGCTTATGAAATTCATGACAATTCTATTGGAAGAAACGCAGAAGAATTACTTAGAAAACTTGAAGCTGCAATATTTGTGAGAAATAACGGAGGAGAAGTTTGCCCTGCAAATTGGAAACCCGGATCAAAAACATTAAAACCCGGACTTGACCTAGTTGGAAAGATTTAAGATTAATTCCCTTCCAAAATGCTAACATAAGTTCTTAATTTTATAAAATTAATTCTTTTTGAAAATATTCTTTCTAACTAAAGAACTTATCCCGTAACCTTTAAATATGAACCGCTTTTCATATGTTTAATAGGAGGTTTAATGAAAAATGCCAAAAATAAAGATGAAAGGAAAGGAAGTCACAATTCCAAAAGATGGAAACCTCTCTTCTAAATTAGAAGAATTGGGAATCGCTCTTAGTTGTTGTGGAGGAATTTGCGGGACATGCAAGATAAAAGTTCTAAAAGGCATGGAAAATATTAATCCAAAAACCGAAGAGGAAATGGAATTTCAACTAGAAAAAAATGAAAGACTAGCATGCCAATGCCACAAAATAAAAGGAGATATTGAAATAGATTATGAAGAGTGGTAAACTTAAAGAAATTTATTCTAAATCGAATAAAGAAGATTTAAAATTCAAAAGTCCAGAAGGATTAACTGAAGAATTAGTTATACAAATTTCAAAAGACAAAAAAGAACCTGAATGGATGTTAAAAAAAAGGCTCGAATGTTTTAAAATTTTTAAAGAAAAAAAGCTACCTGCTTGGGGACCAGATTTGACAAATTTGGATTTAAACAAAATTCATTATTACATCAAACCAAATGCCAAAAATAACTCACGTTCATGGGATGATGTTCCAAAAGAGATATATGATACATTTAATCGTCTTGGAATTCCTGAAGCCGAAAAAAATGCCTTGGGAGGAGTTGGAGCACAATATGAAAGCGAAACAATCTATCACAATTTAAAAAAAGATTTAAAAGAAAAGGGGGTAATCTTTACTGACTGTGATACTGCCTTAAAAGAAAATGAAGAATTGATGAAAAAATATTTTATGACTACTTGTATTTCTCCTCATCTTCATAAATTTTCAGCACTTCACGGAGCAGTTTGGAGTGGAGGAACTTTTATCTATATTCCAAAAAATCTGAAAGTAGAAATTCCCTTACAAGCATATTTTAGAATGAATTCGAAAAAAGGCGGACAATTCGAACACACTTTAATAATTGCTGATGAAGGAAGTGAACTACATTATATTGAAGGTTGCTCCGCTCCAAAATATGAAGAAAATTCCTTACATGCCGGAGGAGTTGAAATTCATGTATTAAAAAATGCAAGAGTTAGATATTCCAGTATTGAAAATTGGTCCAAGAATACTTACAACTTAAACACAAAACGAGCATTGGTCCACGAAAATGGAATAATTGAATGGGTAAATGGGAATCTCGGAAGCAAAATCACTATGCTTTATCCTTGCAGCGTATTAGTGGGAAAAAATTCAAAATCAGACTATATTGGAATTGCCTATGCTGGTAAAGATCAATATCAAGATACTGGATGTAAAGTTTATCATTTGAACAAAAATACCTCTTCAACAATTCTTTCAAAAGGGATAAGTTTAGATGGAGGAACAAGTTCTTATCGGGGATTGGTAAGAATAAATAAAGGATCAATAAATTCAAAATCAAACGTAAAATGCGATGGACTTATGTTAGATGGTAAAAGTAAAGCAATGACTTTTCCCTCAATGGATATCCGTGAAAATCAAGTAGAAGTTTCACATGAAGCGACAGTAGGAAAAATCGGTGAAGAAGATTTATTTTACCTAATGTCAAGAGGGCTATCTGAACACGAGGCAACAAAACTTATCGTTGCAGGATTTATAGAACCCGTTGTAAAAGCACTTCCATTGGAATATGCTGTAGAATTAAATAAATTAATTGAGTTAGAAATAGAAAATAGCGTTTGTTAAAATGAAAACAGATTCAATATACAAAGAAGGATTGATGGATATTTATAGTGAAAAACCAAATTTTGGAAAATTAAAAAATAAGACAAATTCTGGAACTTTAAAAAATCCTGGATGTGAAGATGAATTCACTCTTGAATTAGATATTAAAAAAGGAAAAATTAAGGATGCAAAATTTCACGGAACAGGGTGTGTTATAAGTACGGTCTCGGTATCAGTTTTGACTGAAAAAATAAAGGGAATGGATTTGGAGAATGCAAAAAAACTAACAAAGAAAGATCTAGATCATCTTCTAGGAATAGAAATAATTCCAACACGAATTAAATGTGAACTTCTAAGTTTAGAAATTTTAAAAAGAATAAAATGAAAAAGAAACTCCTTGAAATAAAAAATCTTCACGTTGAAGTAGAAGGAAAAGAAATTTTGAAAGGAATAAATTTGAACCTCGATTTAGGAAAAATAAATGCCTTGATGGGCCCTAATGGTTCAGGAAAATCAACCCTAGTAAATACAATTATGGGACATCCAAGGTATAAGATTACCCAAGGAAAAATTGTATTTAAAGGAAAAGAAATCTCAAAATTGTCTCCAGATAAAAGAGCAAAATTAGGAATATTTCTTTCATTTCAATATCCTAGAGAAATTTCAGGAATAAGCGTATCAAAATTTTTAAAAACGGCTTCAAAAGAGTTAAACCCAAAATTTTCTATCTTTGACTTCAAAAAAAATTTGAAAGAAAAAACGAATCTTCTAGAAATATCCAATGAGATGACTGAAAGATACTTGAATGAGGGATTTTCTGGCGGAGAAAAAAAGAAAAATGAAATATTACAAATGCTTGTATTAAACCCCAATTTAATTATGTTAGATGAAACAGATTCGGGATTAGATGTAGATTCTCTAAAGATAGTAGCGAAAGGGGTTAATGAAATTATGAATCAAGAAAAATGCACTTTAATTATCACACATTATAAAAGAATTTTGGAACACATAAAACCAAATAAAATTTTCATAATGCTAAATGGAAAAATTGTATTAGAAGGTGGCAAAGAGATAGTTGATCAACTTGAAGAAAAAGGTTACGGCTGGATAGAAAAAGATTAAATCTTCGCTCTTCTTAACAAATTAGCATTTGTAACGACGGTTATTGATGAAAGTGCCATTGCAATCTCTGCAAAGACTGGGTGTAAAACTCCGCCAACAGCAAGGGGAATTGCAACTATATTATAAGCGAAAGCCCAGAATAAATTTTGTTTTATTTTTTTAAAAGTTTTTTTAGATAAATTAATCGCTTCAGTCACTCCAACCAAAGAACTTTTAGTTAAAACGATATCTCCCGCTTCAATTGCAATATCAGTTCCACTTCCCATTGCAATTCCCACATTTGCTTGTTTAAGTGCAGGAGCATCATTAATCCCATCTCCTACAAATGCAACAAAACCAGACTTTTGAAGTTCCATGATCTTCATTGATTTCTCTTCAGGTAAAACACCCGCAATAACTTGACTTATTCCAACTTTCTTTGCAATTGCATTTGCAGTTCTTTCATTGTCCCCAGTAATCATAGCTGTATTGTAACCTGCTTTATTGAGAATATTAAGAGCCTCCTTTGAATCTCCTTTAACTGAATCTGCAACACATAAAAATCCTAAAACCTCTTTTCCTTCTGAGACAGTCATAACTGTCTTTCCTTCACTTTCATATTTTTCAATGTCTTCAATAAATTTGGTTAAATTGATTCCATTTTCTTCGAGAAGTCTTCTATTTCCAATAAGATATTTCTTTTTTAAAATAACCCCCTCGATACCTTTTCCTCTTAAAACTTTGAATGAAGTTACTTTTTGGTATACTTTCAAATTTGCATAATTTACTATTGCTTTTGAAAGAGAGTGTTCACTTAATTTTTCAAGACTCGCAGAGATTTTTAAAAATTCTTTTTTGTCTGTTTTTCCATAAATTTTAATATCCGTTACTTCTGGCTTTCCTTTTGTAATTGTCCCAGTTTTGTCAAACATAATTGTTTTTACATCTTTCATTGTTTGAATTGCTTCACCCCTTCTTATCAAAATCCCCCTTTTAGCACCCATTCCAGAACCAACAGTCAAAGCAATTGGTGTTGCAAGGCCTAAAGCGCAAGGACAAGAGATGACTAAAACCGCTATAGCTGAACCTATCGCTGAATTTAAATTTCCAAAAATAACCCATCCAACAAAAGTCAAAAATGATAAAACGAGAACTGCTGGAACAAAAATACTTGTTATTTTATCTGCAAGTTTCTGTATAGGAATTTTTGAACCTTGAGCTTCTTCAACTAAATCAATAATGTGGGCCAAAAAGGTATCGCTTCCAACTTTAGTTGCACGAACATATAAAATTCCGTCTTGGTTTATTGTTGCACCAATAACTGAACTTCCTTTTAATTTATCCACGGGTAAACTTTCTCCACTTATCATTGATTCATCAACACTACTCTCTCCTTTGACAACAATCCCATCTGTCGGAATTTTTTCTCCAGGTTTAACAATAATTACATCTCTAATTTTAACTTCTGATATTGGAATTTCAACCTCCTTACCATTCCTTAAAACTAAAGCATTTTTTGCTCCAAGCTCAAGTAATTTTTTTATTTCCTGACCAGCCCTACCACGAGCTTTTGACTCAATATATTTTCCTGTAACAAAAATTGCCATAACCATTGCTGAAATCCCAGAATAATTTTGTATAGGATAAAAAAATTGAACAATTCCAGTTAAATAAGCAACAACCGTTCCAAGAGAAATTAATGAATCCATATTAAAATACAAACTTGTAAATCCCCTCAGTCCAGATTTTAAAGTTGAAAATCCAAAAATAAAGATTACAGGGAAAGCAAGAATGATGATCATAAGTGCTGTGGTAGAATTCGCAAATAATTGAATCCCAAAAATCATTTCTGAATACATAACAAAAATTAAAGGAATTGTTATTATCCAACTGCTAACCAATTTTCTTTTCCAAGTTCTCATTTCCAAATCCTCTAAATTATTCTCTTTTTCCATTTTTCTCAAAATTACTCTATAGAAACTACCTTATATCCTGCTCTTGAAACAGCTTTTTTTAATTCTTCATCCGAAACTTTATCGTCGACATCGATAATTGCTTTTCGGGTCATCATACTTACAGCAACAGAATTTACTCCCGGAATTTTTTTAAGGCTTCTCTCAATATTCAAAACGCAGGAAGCACAATACATTCCATCAATTAAAATCTTTTTTTTCATTTTATTCAACAACTAAAGTTCCAGTTCCCATTCCCATGCTACAAGCAAACCTAAAACTTCCTTTTTTATTTGGTGTAAATTCTACATAGTCCGTTGGATTTTGAAGATATTTTGCAATTCCAAAATCTCTTATGGTAAAAGATCTGTAACAACCACTCACACTACTATCTAAATAAATCCTAACTGGTTGTCCAACTTTAACCGTAACTGTATTTGGATAATAATTATAATTTTTCATGCTCAAAGTTACTTTTTGTACATTTTCAGTGGATCCATCATTTGACACGTTTGCATTGACTGTCCAAGAACTTCCAATAAAAAACCAACCTCCAGCTATTATTAGAATAATTAAAGTGAATAACATTAATTTATTATTCATGAAAATAAAACGCTCCTTGGTCCAAAAACCATTAGCCAAACTGTAAGTGACGTCAAAATTATACTCAAGAATATAATTACTGTATTATCTTCTTTGTAATAAGAATCAATCTCTTTCATTTCAAAATAGATCATATAATTCAATGAAAAAATGATTGATACCGAAATTAAAAAAATGATTATAGAAGCAATTTTTAAATTATCATTCAACAACATCACAGAGGTCATCGCACCCATCAATCCCCCCATAAATCCAGCCATTAAACCTTCCATAATTCCCATAATTCCGCAGCACTTCCCATTCCAAATTCCAAGGGAAATTCCAACGACCATTCCAAATACCACTCCGTAAAACATTCCATTAGTTGCCCCAATAAAATAACCTGGTAAAAATCCAGCAATCATCCCAGTAGTCATTCCAATCATCATTCCGGGCATACAAGCAAATTGCCTATAAGCTCTGACATGTTTAAGAGAAGGTAAAATAACGCTATAACTAAGAATTGTAAAAAACAAAAAGAAACCATATTTTGGAACAAATTCCTCAATATACTTTAACCTAAAAAAATAAAGTAGAATTAAAAGCCCAAATGAAAAAATGAATGAATAAAAAATAGATTTAACCAACTCCCCTTCTACTCTTGACCCATTCAATTCTTTTATGAAATTTTTGAAACTCATAGTTCAATCAATAAAACTTTCTTTTTAACCACTTTGGAGAAACTAGTTTCACATCCACAAAGTATAAAAGACTTCTAAACAAGTTTTATATATGGAAAATAAAAAAGTTGGATGGCTAATTATTGGAATTGCTTTTGTAATGGGAATAATCTCTTGGATTTTTAATCAATCACTCAATAAGATAATTGCTGAAACTTGTATCGAAGGTCCAAGCTGTATAATGCACGAAACTTCAAATACTCAACTTGGATTAAGTCTTGCAATAGTTTTGGTTATTATAATGATTGGTTTATATATTATGCTCTCAAAACCTGATGAAAGAATTGTAATAAAAAAAATAAAAGGAAAAGAAAAGAAAAAAATTTTTGATTTATCAAAATTAGATAAAGATGAAAAAAAAGTAATTGAACTTGTTATTAATGAAGGAAAAGCAATGTTCCAAAAAGAATTAATGGACAAATTAGAAATTGGAAAAGTAAAAATGACTCGCCTTTTAGATAAACTTGAAGCAAAACAATTTATTATAAGAAAAAGACGTGGTATGAATAATATTGTTGTTTTAAAAGAAGAGTAATCAGTTTCACCAAACCTTTTATAATAAACAATCTCCTCAAAAAGTTATATAAACAACAATTTAAAAAAATTTAATTCAAAGTCCATTAACTTTAAATATTAAAAAAAATTCACAAGTTTATAAAAATAAAAAGGAGGAAAATATAAATGGGCGACAAAATCGAAATAAAAAAAGACACTTTTTTTAAAGGAACAATTGCGATTCTGGCTATTCTTTTGATAATCTCTATTTTCACAGGAGGTTTTGGATTTGGGGCAAACCCAAAAGAAGTCATAACAGATGAGGGAGGAAACACTGCACAACCAGTTAATATGAATGTTTTGGAAGACCCTTCACTTTTTCCTGTTATCGGATCAAATAATGCAAAACATACTGTAGTTGAATTTTCAGATTTTCAATGTCCATATTGTGCAATTGCTTCAGGACTTCCAAATTGGGCGACTCAATACGAGAGTCAATATTCAGATCTTTTTGGAGTAGCAGGGAAAATTCAAGAAATGACCTCAAATGGAAATGTTAAGATGATTTATGTTCCAATGAGCTTTTTAGGACAGGAATCTGTTGATGCTGCACAAGCTGCACTTTGTGCCAATAAACAAGGAAAATTCTGGGAAATGCATGATGCAATTTTTAACGCACATGATGGAACTGAGAATAAAGGAGTATTCACAAGGACTAAACTTAAAACTTTGGCAAAAGGAATAACTGGCTTAGATACTACAAAATTTAATACATGCTTAGATAACGATGAGACTTTAAAAGATGTTCAAAAAGTTGCAAGCATTGCAAGCCAATTTACTAAGGGAACTCCTACATTTTATGTAGATGGGGAAAAGGCTTCTGCATCTTGGTCACAAATCTCTGCATTGTTAAACTAAATTTTTTAATTTTTTAATTTTTTTTATTAACTTCTTGAAATGAGATAAAAATCTTTTCAAGCAGAAATTATTTTCACTTCTTCTAAAACTTTAACCGCATCTTTTTCATTTAAGCTAGTTTTCTTAGCAAGTTCTGAAGAAGAAAAATCAAGTAAATCTTTTGCCACAACAATTTTTAATTGATAAATTTCATTGAGAACTCTTTCAGAAAGATTTTTCAAAATTGTAATTGGATAAAGTTTCTTTTCTTCAATTAATTTTTCAAGATTTTCATCTTTTGGAAATTTCCATGCAGTCACTCTAAGACCAACTCCTTTTGCGTATTCAATTGCATCTTCTGAGCATCTTGTATTAGTAACTAACCACGGACTATCAAAATGATGTTTCCCTAAATCCAAAAATCTTGCATAAGTATACATTGCGGGATGGAGCTTTGTTATAGTTCCAGCCTCGTTATGATATTTGCATTCAATCATCCATTTTTTATCCTTAATTGCAACAATATCCACTTCATGAATTATTCTCTTTCCTCTGATTTTATTTCCGGTAGTCGTCTTAAATCCATAATATTCTAAAACTCTAGCAAAAAAGCTTTCAAAGGGAAATCCAGAAGGACCAAGAGACAAAATTGCTCGCTTAAGATCATAACGCTGTGAAACTCCTGGTTCTTTTTTCAAAAAATTTAATAATGTAATTAAAATTTCATTGGTCGAAACATCTTTGGTATACCTTTTCTTTATGAATTTGACTGCTTCTTTAGCAAGACTCTTTGAACCTCCTGCTTCACGAATAGAATAATAAATTTTCTTTCCGCTGAACCTCTCTTTTTCTCCAGAAGACTTTATTACTTGCATGGATAAACAAAGAAGAAGGAAGTTATAAATTTAATTAAAACAAAACTCATCCTTCTCATTTAAATAGATTGCAATTAAAACAATTATAAACCCAATATCTCGAACAGTTATCTCATTCCAACCTAAAGAAAATACAATTAATAATAATCTTATAATGCCAAAAACTGAAAAAAATCTTAGGTAAATTCCAGAAATTAAACTAATTCCTATTAATAAATCAAATATTCCATTTAATATAATTATTAATAAAATTGAAATCCCTAAACCGTAAACATATCCTGGAACATAACCTATCCAAGAAGTTGGATTAATCAACTGCCAAATTCCAAAAGTCAAAAAAACTATTCCAATTCCAAAACGTAAAAAAATTTTAGGAATTTCTTTTTTGTTCATCTTAACTTCTCCTTCAACTTTTTTCTTAAGTAAAACGATTTCAAAAAGAGCAATAAAAATAAAACAATTAAACCGATTATATAATAAAGTGTATCAACTGAATTCACGTCTTTAACTTGGATGTAAAAAGTTTGTTTTTCAATTATTTTCTGATTATTTTTAAAATGAAAATCAAGTGAATAGTTTTCCCCTTTTGGAAAAGTAAATGTAAAAGGCAAACTTGCATTTTTTGGAAAAAGTTCTCCAGAAAAGATAATCTCTTTAGAAGAAGAAATTCTAACCAAAATTGAAGTTAAATTAATTGGTTCTTCCGTTGTAGAATTTACTAAATTAATTACAAAATTAGTTGGACTAAGAGAAACTACTTCTTGTGGAACAAAACCAAAGTCAATTATATGACCATTTTTAATTATATCTTGACCATAATCTAAGTGAGCCAAAACAAAAGCAAAACTAAAGAAAACCTCAATCATTCCTATTACTAAAAATAAAACTAATCTTTTGTCAATCATTTTAAAATCATTATTGAACTATTAAACTTCCAGTCATACTTCTATGTTCTAAACCACAATAGACATTACAATAAAAAGTGTAAATTCCAGCTTTGTCAGCAACGAATTCAACAGTTATATTTTGACCAACTGGAAGAATTTGACTTACTCCAAACTGAGGGATGGCAATACCATGTTCAACATCAATACTTTCAATATGTAAAATTACCTCATCTCCTTCATTAACAGTTATTGTTCCTGGAATAAATTCAAATTTATTCGCAATTATATTAAATTCCTTTATTTCTCCATTAGAATTTGCAACAATTTCGTTAGATGAATTTCCAGAATTAGAATTAACTAAATTACTTCCTCCAGAACTAAAAATAATAATTAAAACTCCAATTAATGCCATAAGTCCTACTCCGAAGAGAAACATGTTTTTACTTTCTTTTTTCATATTCATATGAAAAAGATTTCATTTATAAATATTACGAATTTCTTAAAAAATATGAAAATGGCCCTGAAATAAAAATTGCCCAAATTGAAATATTTATAATGATAGGTGAACATAGAATTGAAGACTTAGAGAAACTCTTTGGAAAAGTCAAAGAGAATTTGTCTAAATGGAAAAAAGAAAATTCTTTTGAAACTCCAATTAATTTAAAAATAATTCCTATGAAAGGAAAGTTTGAAGTTAATATTTAAAAAGATAGACTTCACGTCTACTTCCTAAATTAAAAAAAATAAAAAATTTATTGAATTTGGTGTATTCTGAGACCAATTTCTTGGCCATTTCCTCGAGCCATTCCATTTCCTTGGCCTTTGTTACCAACTCCATACTGTTCTCTTAATTGTTGCATAAGAGTATAGTTTCCAAAGTCACGAGCATCTTCCATTTGGGTTCTAAATTCACTCATTGTTCGCGCCCTTGCTTGAATAGAATCAAAATTTGCTTGAGTAAGTCTAGATTCCATCAAAGATTTCCATGTTGAAAAATCTCCGCTTGTAACTGCATTATGAACTTGTGTTTGAAATTCTTGGTTCTGCGTTGAGTTTCCGGAATTTATTCCCATTCCAAATCCTCCAGCAGAAACAATTCCTGCAACTCCTAAAACCAGAACTGTAAAGACTGCTAAAATTCCAACGTTTGTTTTGTTTTTCATGTTTGTTTTCCTCCTTTCTAACTTTCTAAGTAAAGACTCTAACAAAAAATCCTTTTTAAGCAAGATAGACTCTCCGTCTACATTACTTATAAAAACTATTTAATTCTCTTATTAAAATGCCAACAGGATTAGGTCTAGGACAAGGAATGGGGATGGCTCGTTTAGGAGAAGTCTTAACCATCGGTTTTGGAACCGAAATAATTTATTCTTTTATAATTATCCTCTGTAGTCTTATGATTTACTTTGGAACCAAAGAGCTCTATGAATTAAGTTCTTATAAAGGATTAAAATATTTTAGGCAAGCATTTTTATTTTTTGCAATTGCATATTTCTTTAGATCAATTATAAAATTTTTATTGAGTTTTTTTGACGTAAGGGGAATAATTGACTTCCCACAAAGAGTTTTTGGAATTATGACTGGACCAATCGCACTCTTCATTTTTATGTATTTTAGTTCAATTGCAATTTTCTATCTTCTGTACAGCGCGAGTTGGAAAAACCTAAAAGAAAACAAATACACAATTTATTCTTTCCACATTCTTGCTTTCGTAATCGCTTTCCTTTCAGTTGTATTTAGGAATCCATCAATTTACTTGGGACTAAATTTGGTCCTTTTACTTTTAACAATTTTTACAATCTTTATAGCCAAAGAGAAAAAAGGTAAACACCCTTTCTACAAAGTATACTTCCTTCTAACTCTTTTCTGGATTTTGAATATAATAGATATTCTTCTCCCCGGATTTTTTTCAACAACACAAATTTTAATCTATCTCGCGTCAGCCGGAATTTTCTTTACCATTTTCTACAAAGTTCTAAAAAAGGTGGGTTCAAAATAAAATGTTTAAAAGAGGAAGATTAGAAATTAACCATGACATCTTACTTCTTATTCAAAAAAATAAAAACCACATAAAACCAACTCCTCTTTTAAGAAAATCAAACACTTCCGCAGGACGTTTTAAAGAATATCTAAGCGAACTTTTAGAAAAAGGTTTTGTAAAGAAATCCTTAGAAAAAGGAAAAGTTTTCATAATTTTAACTGATAAAGGTTTCAAATTCCTAGAAAAATATTCAACTATTCTAGACTTTATTGATGAATTCGGAATTTGAGACTTTGTAGAAAGTAAATTAGTCAAATCAAAAGTGAAATTTTTTTAAATTTTTGGGAAAATAAATCCTCCTTTTGGCCAGGATAATTTTTTTCTTGAAAATAAAATAGTTAAATTTTTGTGTTAAAAACGGAAAAATTTACTGAATTTATTTTTAACTTTATACAAAGCCGGAATTTGAAAAAAATAAAAATAAAAATAAAAAAAATAAATTTATTCTAATTTGAAAACTACACTAACACTTGCAAAGATATCCTGATCCCCAGGTTGAATACTTGATTCTACTTGTTTCAAAGTTGAAGTATCTGCAACAGCACCGTAAGCCATCCAAGGATAATACCCAAAATCGTTCACGCTTACTGAAACCAGCTTTCCAACTTTTTTACCCAATCCTTCTGCAACAGCATCCGCTTTGATTCTTGCATCTTCTGAAGCTTGCTTCATTGCTTCTGCTTTATACTTATTTTGAGATTCTTGAGTTAGTTCAAAATTAATATTGCTCACTGAAGCTCCAGAATCTAATGCGATTGCAATAACTCTTGAAGCCTTTTCAGAATCTTTAGCATCTATCTTTACCGAAAGCATATGGACCGCTCTGTATCCATTGTCTTTTCTAACACCGTTATTATAACTATAGTCTTGATAAATGTTAAAACTTTCTGTCACAATTTCCTCACGACTAAGACCTTCTTCTTTAACAAGAGAATCTATCAATTTATTAAGAATAATTGCATTTTGATCATTAGCTTCTGCACTTGTTTTTGCTAAGTTTTCAATGTTTATATAAACTCCAATTAAATCTGGCATTGCTTTAATCGTAGCTGTCCCTTGAACGTTTACTGTATTTTGAGTTGAACTACCAGCAGGCCCAAAAGCTAACAAAAACCCTAAAGCAACAATTAGAATAACTCCTGAAATTATTGAAGTAATAATTATTGAATTGTTTCTTTCCATGTTTTTATCCTCCTTTTTAATTTTATATTTAAGTTATAGACTAAAAGTATGATTAAAATCAAGATTAAAATTATAAATAAGAGATAAAATAAGATTACATAAATTTCTCCCTGAATACATGGTCCAACTTCCCAACCAATATAAATGCAAAGATTATTTTTCATAAACAAATATAATCTCCAAAATAAAGCAAAATCAATTAACCAAGTTAAAACTAAAAATTTATTAAGTTTCTTCATAAATTATAATTTCCTCCAATTTACCATTGCAAAAATTAACAAAGCTAAAATTCCCCCAGATAAAAACCATCCCCAAACCGCATTAGCTTGAATCACATTTGACATTCCATTTGAAAGTTCTGGGACATTTTCCAAAATCATTTTTTGAGAATTTTGAATGACATAATCTTGAGCAATATTATTTTGAATATTTCCACTTTTTATTGTATCAAAAACCCAAACCGCAAATGTTCCAGCAAGTGTTAAAATAAATCCTGGAAGAAGCGATTTCAATTTTTCGCTTGTTCCCCTATTTGGAGAAATTAAAATAGACTTATTCGAAAGTTCGTACATCACAATTTTTTTACCTTTCTTACTCCAAAAAAAGTTTTTCTTTTTTTCCACAAAACCGCTTTTAAGAAGTTTTCCAATGTTGTATTCAACGGTACTTGCAGGTATTCCAAGAGCATCCACAATATCTTTTTCACTTGCCTCACTGTGTTCAGCTAAATAATCAATAATCTTTTTAGAAGTTTTATTTCCTAAGACATCTGCCAAATGTTTTGTTTTTGGATCATCCATTGAAATAATAATATACTTATTTTCAGTCATAAAATACTTAATTGAAACTTATTTATAAACAATTTGAAGACTTCAAGATTAATTGAAACTATTAAAAATAAAAATGTTTAATTTACAAAAACCATTATAAATCTCTCTTTCCTAAAATAAAATAAGCAAAGAATGAATTTAATTCTTTCTCATTGGATAAGAAAAGATGAACAAAATAAACATAAGAAAAACAAAAAAAGAAGATTTGAAGATAATTTCAAAAATTTACAGAGATGAATTTTCAAAACCTCCATATAATGAAAATTGGACAGAAAAGAAATCAATTAATAAAATGAGATTTTTCCTAAAATTCTATGATTTATACTCCGTAATATTTAAAAAACAAGTGATAGGATTTGCATGTATAAATAAAAATTTTATGTGTCCAGGAGAAGTTGCATTTTGGGAAGAATTTGCAATAAAAAAAGAATTTCAAAATGGGGGAATTGGTACTTTTGTATTAAATGAAATTTTTAAAATCTACAAGAAAAAGGGATATAAAAAATTTATGGGAATTGTAAATCTTAATTCCAAAGCAAGTAAACTTTACAAAAAATTAAATATCTTGCCAAGCAAAAAAAATATTTTGATAGAAAAAAATTTAAGATAAAATTAGTTATTTATTTTTTCAAATTATCAAAAATAGAATTCAAAGTCATTTTTCTTTTATTTCTAGAATTAAAAATTGGTAAATGAAGATCAAATTCAAGATTCCCAAAAACTCTTTTAAAATTTTTAAAATCACTGAAAACATAGGGATTCTTCTTTATCTCTTCAAGATAATAAAAAAGAGAAGTGATACTTGCAGGATTTAAATTTGCTTCTCCAAAAACATAAGAATTTCCTTTTTTGTATAAAAAAAGACTTGAATTTTTCAAACTCCACTGAGAATGCCTTAATGAAAATCCATTTTTCCATAAAAATTTTCCTTCACGCTGAACATACAATAACTTAGGAACACTTTCAATTGCAGTATAACTTGGATTTAGATCCCCATCAAAGTTCAGAAGATCTTCTTCCTGAGGATTAGCACTAGAAGAATATTCTTTTATAAGGTAAAAAGGTCCATCATAAAATATTTGATTAGCAAGAGTAATCTCTGGTTGATTATTCAATTTCTTCTGTGAATATTTTAATTTCCCATTCTTTAAAAAAACAAAATCTGCAGGATGAATTTCAGTTCCAACACGAATCTCTCCTTTAAGAATTTTATAAAAACCAGTAAAATCGGTATCAAAAGAATCTAACGAGTATAAACTTTGGAAATCTTCCTTTGAATTAAAATCTTTTTTGTATTCTCCGGCAAAATCAACAAATTTTTCATCTGATTTCTGGTAACCCCATTCTTCAGGAAAATATCTAAAATTGCTTACAAGATTTATATTTTTTCCAAATTCTGCCCAAAGATTATCATTCATTAACTTAAAACAAAACAGGCTCGTTTATAAAAATTGTTTCAATTGAATTCATACTTAAATTAAGTTTTTTACCCTAAAATTTAATTTTCTACTATACATTTCAATGTTTTTCTTATCTCCATATTTCAAAAATTTTATTAATCAAATATTAAAGTTTAGCATTTTTCCATAATAATTCAAAATAATTTCTGAAAGAATCTGAAACTTGTTTACTTTTTATAACTGTTGCAATGGGATTATCTCCCCAAACAATAAATGCTAAATTTTCTCCATAAATAATTGTGGTGCTTGGTGAAAAATATTCTTTTGGTAGATACCTAAATGTTGCGTAAGAGACTTTCTTTAATTCCTTATTTTCCCTAGCCAAATCAGACTGAAGCACTTTTGATTTAATTTTCATTTCTTTCTTTCTTAACTGAAAATTAATAAAATCATTTTTTAAATATTTCATGAAACTTCCAGATGAACCAAAAGCAGAGTATTCTTTAAGCTTCAAAATTTCATTTAAAATTGTTTTTATCCCTTTTCTTCCATGATAAATATTTGCTTCTTCATAATCTATAGAATCTGAATAAATCTTCTCCAATTTTGGAATTAACTCCTCTGCTACTTCTTCTTTCTCCTGAATAGATTCCAAAATTTTTTTTGGTGAGACTGGCCTAAAAACCTTCCTATTCGCAGAAATTACATATGTGACAAATCCCTTCTCAATTAAACGCTCTAGAGAATCATATATTGTTGTTCTATTAATCTGTGTTCTCTTGCTCAATTCACCTGCTAGGGATTCTCTAAGTTCAAGTAAGGAGACATAAATTCTAGCCTCATTTTCATTAAATCCTAGTCTTTTTAAATCTTTAAATTCCACAAAAAGATCAGAAATTTAAACTATTTAAACTTTATTACTGTTAAGAGTATCCTTACAACACAATCTTAAATATGGAAATGTTATTACTATCTCATGAAAATAAAAATAACAAACAAAAATATTCAAAGAAACTGTCTCATAGGGGTATCTAAAAAAGAAGTAAAGGGGGTAAAATAAAATGAAAACATTAATGACAAAAATAGGGAAGAGCCTAAAGACCATCGGAAAGGTTGGAACTGGACTTTATCTTGCTTCAAGATTAATTGGATGTTCTCCAGAAGCCCCTGTTCAAGATTACAATTGGTATCAATTTAGTAATTTTAATGAAATAGAGAACTTTATGAATAAAGAACATGGAGGCTTAAAAACTTTTGGATATAATATAGATATGGATGGCGATGGGGAAGGAGACTATATCTTTGAAGGAAAAGATAATAAAACATACCATACTTCTTCATCTATTCAAAAACACATCTATGGATTTAGGATATATGAATTGGGAAAATTTGCATGGAAATTTGAGCCAGAAATAGGAATGTGCCCAAATAAAATTGAGGACAAAACTAACAACTAAAAAGTAGACTTATTTTAGTGGAGAAGATATTTATTTTACTTCAATTTCCCCTCTAAAAGAATTTGCCCCTTCACAAATTATCTTTTTACCTACAAAATTCAAAGGACGAGAAAATAAAGGGCAATTTGTCACAAAGGTTTCAAATTCTCCTCCTTCTCCGGCAGGATGAATTTTATACTTTTCATTTAATGCCATAATATCTGTGATAAAATTTTTATCAATCTTTCTAAAAACCCAACTTTCACTAAAGGGATATGCAAATACTCCAGTCAAAATGATTTCAAATTTATTCTCGACCAACTCTTTCAGGTATTCCTTTTCATCTTTTTGCCAAAGAGGATTAACACATTCTAGTTTAAGCTCATCACAAATTTTTTGTATTCTGGAAGCCTGATAAACTGATTTTATCGCCCCAGTTATAATTCCTTGAATTTTATACTTTTTTTTAGCTTTTTGAATTAGATTTTTCAAATCTTCAAGTTCATCTTCTTTTTTACCTTCTGTTTTTCCAATAATTAAAGGTAAACCCATAACTTCTGCTTGAATTTTGGTTTTATCAATTGAGGGGGTATGGAACATGTAACTTTCTTTATTCTTTGAATGAACCGAGATCAAACAAATAATTTCATGTCCAACACATTTCGCTAGATAAGTTGCATAAACTGAATCTTTTCCTCCTGAAAAAAGCACACCAAGTTTCATATTAAAATCAAAGATAAAGAGTTTTTATTTCTTACGAATAAATTTGGGAGTATCAACAATAACCCCATCACGTTGTGTAATAAATGGAATTAATGAGTCTAATCTTGATTCGAAAGAAGGTTTCTCTAAACTAAATTTTTCAAGATTATTTAATTTAATCTCTTTTTTTGTTTCATCTTTTTTTAATCCAAAAGAATCCGAAAATTCATAAATTCCATGTGTAAGCGCTAAAGAACTTGCAACCATTAAACCCGCTAGCCCAAGTTTTGTTTTCTGTGAAAAATTTTGAACAACTTTTGGTAATCGATTCGTATTTTCAAAACCAAGAAGATCTTTCATAGTATCTGTAAAAAAACCCTCGGTCATCCCAACAAAATATGCTAACGGAAGAGTACCTAATGTGGTAGGAATTACCTTGGATAAATCTCCTCCAAATTTGATTCCATAAGGAACTGAATTTGTTAAAGGACCCAAAACGGAGTTATACATTCCATCATGATTTCCAAAAGATTTTTTCTTAAAATAGTTTCTACTAAAAATTCTTCCTTTATCCACAAAATAAGCAACTCCTCCAATAACTGGTAAAAGACTCCATCTCAAAACTTTAGATTCATCAGAACTCATTTCAGTTAAAACTTGCATAAAATCTGGAAGAGACCTCATTAATTTGGGTAAAACACTTTCATAAAAAGCATACAAAGGTGTCGCTACTATCACTGCTCCCAAACCGCATGCTGAAAAATCTCTAAAAAAAAGATTCCATTTATGATCATAATAGTCTTTCAAATCTTCCTTTACTTGATTTAATTTTTCAAATTTTTTACTAATCATAAAGAAATAAAAAAAATTCCGCTTATAAAGACTCTTGTTCTAAATCTTCTTCAATAGAAATTTCAATTTCAGGCCCAAAAATTTCACTTTCATCTGTTAAAATTTCACCTTCTTCAAGAGTTTCTTCACTCCAATCTCCATCTTTAAGATCTGCATATAGATTTGGATTTTCTTTCAAAAAAATATGTTTGAGCCATATATGTATTTCTTCAAAATGGGCTTCTTGTTCAAGCCAAAGTTTACCATTATTCTCGAGCTGCAAAATAGGAAAAAATGAAAGTGCCCTTTCTTCTCTTCCAATCCCAACAATTTCGGTATAAGGAACTTTCTTATGGGATTTATTTTTTTCGAAATGATCCATTATTTTTGAATGCAAATTTAAAAGTTTATTTTTTATGTTATACTTCTTTTTAGGTAAACTAATTCCAGACTCACGAAGAGCGTTATTATCAACAATTACTTTTTTTATACGTCTATTTTCGGTTATAATTGCTTTGTTTAAAGATTCTATAAGTTCATTCAGTGTAACTTTTCTAAATCTAGGCATAGGACTTCTAAGAATAAGTTCGGGAATTTCTTCATCAAGCTCTATTCTTTCTAAAACGCTCTTTTTTGATTCCTTTTCTCCAAAAAGAATATCATCAATACTTTTCATATATTGACTCAAAATAAGTTCTGATTTGATTCTTAAAAGCAAAGCCGCCGCGAGTAAAACTTTACTCGAAACAAAAAAGTCTGTTTCTTCATATTGTTGAATTTTTTCTAAGAATCCTTGAGTTAACAAAGTAATATCAATATCCCATGGATCAAGTTGATCTGTATTTATCAAATCATAAATGATTTCTTTCCAACCAATCTCACGATTAAACAAAAGATTATGAACTTCTTCTTGTCCAACACTCGACTTCATCCCCTCTTCCATAAGAAAAAATAAGGGATCCTATTTTATAAATTTATTATCAAAATTTAGAAATTTATTTGAAGGAATGTCATTTCATGAGAGTAACAGAACAGAAAGATTTAAATAGTATTGGGACCATCTTTTAGAATCACCTCTTTTACCCAGGAGAGGACGCAAAGCTATCTAATTTTATTTGGCTTTGAAGAATCTCCTAGGTTTCTTTATTTACGGGTGATAAAAAACAAAATGACAGAAGAAAAATCAAAAATCAAGGGAATAATTGAAAAAGCTGAAAAAGACTTAAATATTGAATCAGTTGGAATTTTATCCATTGTAAAATCTAATGAGATATATACAGGTTTAGATTTGAATAGAGTTGTTATAAAGACTGGGAAAGATGCAATTATCTATTTGTATAAAATTCCTGAAACTGAAGCATTTTCTTATGAAATTTACCAAGACAAATCTTCAAACTAAAGATTATTCTTTTTCAAAACACCCCTTAAATTTATTTAAATGTACATTAAACCTTAAAAAATAAAATGACCATAATAAAATTTAATAATGAGTATGCTTACCGAACTGCATTTACAAGGACAGTTTTCTATGCGGTTGAAAATGAACTTTTCATACAAGACATCAACAAAGATGCGGGTAGAATGTACAATAAAGAAATGGGAATTATGATTTCAGTTTTACACCCCCATAAATTCATAAAAATTGAAGGAAATGACCCCAAAAAAATAAATTCCCTTGAGTCAGAAATTCTCAAAATAAAAGAAAAAGAAGATTTTCCAAAAAAAGAGAAATAATTCTTAAAACCACATTTTATATATTTCAATCTCCTTAAATTGGAGTGAAAAACGTAGAACTTTGGGTTACCGATATTGAAGATACTTTTATTGTTCTTGATAGAACTCAATTTTCAGAGATTAGTGAAAATCCCATTATAAAATATTTCAAAAAGGAGATTCCAAATGAATCCACAGAAGAAATAAAGATGAAAATAAAAGATTATCTTTCTGATAAATACAACAAATGCAATCATAATATAGAAGTCAATTTAATTTATCAGAATATCCTTTCTAACATAAATTCAGCAAGATTAGAATTAATACACTTTTAAAAATTATTTTTTCTTAATTTCTTTAGGAACTGCGGATTTTCCAAACTCAGCATAATGACATTTTCCACAATAAAGCCTCTCCTTTGCTTTCATTAAGAAGATTCCTGGGCCACATCTCGGACAAAATCTTTCTTTCTTTAAAGTTCCACCTTCAACTTTGTACATAGAATATTTCTTACTTGTAGGTTTATTTTTATGAGGTTTCTTTCCTTTCTTTACTACTTTTTTCTTTCCCATTATTGCGCATCCTCTTCTTTAATTTCTTCTGAAGATTTTTTTGCTTCTTCTGCAACTTTCTTAGCTTCTGCTTTAGCCTTAACTTCTTCTTCGGCTTGCTTTTTTTCTTTTTCTATTTCTTGCTTTGTCTTCTTCACAACCCTCTTAAATTCCTCTTTAGACCCATAAAGATTAACAACAACATCAAAAATTTGAGCTCCAAATTTTCCACTTATTTTTTTTATCCTTAATAATTCTGGATTGAAAGAAAATTTTTCCTTAAGAATTGCTTTAACTTCTTCATGACTTGGAACTGCTTGAGATCTTATTTCAAAATGAAGTTCTTTTCTTGAAAAGAGAGGATTTTCAACTTCAGAGATTTTTTTTATTTCCATTTTATCTTGTCTTTACTGCAAACTTTCCGTTTGAGCTTAAATTTATTTTTTTGGCAATTTCAGATTTTTCATGATTTAAAATATAAATTTTTCCTTTGTATGAATCCGTTGATTCTTTTGAATCACAATGAGGACATTTATCTCCTTCATAGATTGTCTTACAAATTTTACATGCTTTATCTTTTATTTTTGCCATTATTTTTTACCTTTACCTGTTTTTGCTTTACCTTCTTTAGATTTTCCTTCTTCTTTTTTAGCTACCTTTTTATTCTCAGATTCTCTCTTTGCCTTGTCTTCTTTTATCCAGTCTATCTTTCCAAGCCCTGGTTGTCTCATTGTCAATCCAATTTTTGGTTCATCTCCTTTGTGAGAGATTGCAACAATTCTTGCAACGCAAAGATCTCCTTCTTTCAAGACTCTTCCACTTGATTTTCCTGAAAGACTTCCCGACTCACTAAAACTAACATAATCATCCATAGTTTGACTAATGTGGATCATTCCTCTCATTGAACCAAGATCAATAAATGCTCCAAAATTAGTAATCTCTGAAACTTTTCCATAAACATGCTCTTGAAGTTCTGGCTTCCAAACGAGAAGTTTGAAATCGCATCTATAATACGCAGCACCATCACCAGGAATTATAACTCCTTCACCAACATTCAAAACTTCTACAACCGCAACAACTTTCCCAAGCTCTTTTTCATAATACTCAGCATAAGTCTCATCCAACTGTTCTCTAACAGAATCCGAAGTAGGCAACCCAAAAAGTTTTGGGTCAACTCTTACATAATCTTCAACTTCCGTTAAGTAAAACATTTTAATCGAAATTTAAAGCAAAAATTGGTTTAAAAAGCTTTTCCTAAAAATCAAACTTTTAACTGTATCTTTTTTAACTTTTTAAATGACAAATTATCATAACAATCCTATTGTAACTCCAATTTCTTTAAATTTCTTATCACAATTTTTCTATTTCTAACAGATTTTTTTAAAGCTTTGTCAACAGTTGCAAGTAAGAATTCTGGATTTTTTTCAAGATATGCTTTTATTCCAGTATCAACATATTTTCCTGGACAATTAACCTCTTTGTATGTTTCAGATTTTATCAACTTTAATGCAAGAACTGCTTCATCTCGAACCTTAAGTGCCTTTGTTGAATCTCTTATTCTTTTAATTTCGAGCTTAACCTCTTTAGGAATCAAGATTGTATGCCCCTTATCCAAAAGTTCCTCATAAAAATCAAGCTTATTTCTAACACAGCTCAAAATAAAACTTGTATCCAATACTACTTTTGCCATAAACAAAATTAGGATCTTATATATAAAAACCTGTCTCCAAAACTTTATAACTGTTTTTACCTTCAATGTTTAATGAAAGAGAGTGAAAACCTTCTTCGGATTTTAGAAGAATCATTCAATGCATTCAAAAGTAAAGATTCCCTCAAGCTAAAAAAATTAAGTAATGAAACCGTTCATACTTCTTCTTTAACTCAAGATCCAAGTAATATTTTAATTGCAGTTGTAATTTATTCACTTGGAAAACTTCTCGAAAGGGAAAATTATTTTAATCTTCCAGGATGGAAGAATTTTGAGTCTCTGACTACTTCGGCTTTAAAAATTTCAATAGAAGATTTAAAACAAAATAAGGAAGAAAAATTCACTCAAGATTTTATTCAAATAAGAAAGGCAATTGGAAAAATTTCTGGAAAATTAAAAAAATATATTGAAGAAGTTTTTGAAAAATCGGAGATTACAAAAGCTTCAAGAATCTATGAACACGGAATTTCTCTTGGACAAACTTCAAAACTTTTGGGGATAACTATCTATGATCTAGCAAATTATACTGGACAAACTGGAATTTCTGAAGTTTCATTGAATCAAACAATAAATGAAAAAGAAAGGGTAAAAATGTTGGAGGATATGTTTATATGATTTTAAAAGCACAAGAATTCGCAAGACAAAAACATGAGAACCAAGTTAGAAAATTTCTTGGAGAACCATATCACAGCCACGTAGAAAAAGTTGCAGAAATAATAAAAGAGCACAAACAAAGTCACAAAATAAACGAACTCATTTCGGCATCACTTCTTCACGATACTCTTGAAAACACAAATACCACAGAAAAAGAATTAAGAGAGAATTTCGGAGAACTGATTACTTCTCTAGTAAAAGAATTGACAACAGAAAAAGAAGAATCAGAACTTCTTGGAAAAAAAGAATACCTTGCAAAAAAACTTAGTGATCCGAGTAGAATGACCAATTGGGGACTTGTAATAAAACTTGCTGATAGATTAGACAATGTTTCAGATTTGCAAAATGCATCGATTGAATTTAGAGAAAGATATTTAGAAGAAACTAAACATATTCTAAATGCTCTAGAAGAAAAAAGAATTTTGACTGAGACTCAAAAAAAATTAGTTAAAAAAATTAAGGAGGCCTGTTTATGAAACAAAACGTTTTAATTTTCGATTCTAGTACCCTAATCAGCATCGCAATGAACGGACTTTTGAATGAACTTGAAAAGCTAAAACAAATTTTTCCTGGAAAATTCATAATTCCCCAAGAAGTTAAATTTGAAATTGTAAATCATCCTCTTGAAACAAAAAGATTTGAGCTTGAAGCTTTAAGATTAAATCAACTTTTAAAAAAAGGAATTTTGGAAATGCCAGAATCAATTGAGATTTCTTCAGCTGAAATTTCAACAGAATCGGAAAGACTTTTGAAAATTGCAAATAGCACTTTTTTTGAAGGGAAAAAAAGAGAAATTCATTTAATTGACTACGGAGAATCAGCCTGTTTGGCTCTAAGCAAAATCTTAGAAAAAAAAGGAGTAAAAAATTTGATCTTAATAGATGAAAGAACAACAAGACTTTTATCAGAAAAACCTGAAAATCTAAAAAAATTATTAGTCAAAAAGATACACACAGAGATTACGCTGAATAAAGAAAATCTTAAATATTTTTCTGGAATAAAAATTGCACGTTCAGCTGAATTGATGTTCCTAGCATACAAGAAAGGAATTATAGAAATAAAAGATAAAAAAACCCTCGACGCTATTCTTTATGCACTTAAATACAAAGGTTGTGCAATTTCATCAGAAGAGATTGAAACCTTAGAAAAAATGGCATGAAAGATAAAAAAATTATTCCTTCTTCAGAAAAACAGCAACATTTTTTGAAAAACAAAGAAATTTTAAACAAAGAAATTGAAATTGCGAAGCTGGCAAAAAAAGATAATGTATTAGAAATTGGGACTGGAGATGGAAGATTAACAATCCTAATCGATAAAAAAGTAAACTCAGTAACTTCTTTTGAAAATGATCCATCCCTAAAACCAGTTTTAGAAAATCTTAAGTTAAAGAACACAAAATTTGTATTTGAAGATGCACTTAAATTTTCTTGGAAAGAATATAATAAAATTGTCTCAAATATTCCATACTCCCTTTCTGAACCGGTTATTATGAAAGCAATCAAAGAGGAAATTAAAGAATTAATTTTAATCATTGGAGAAAATTTTGCAACACTTCTAAAAGAAAAAACGAGCAAAATTGGAGTTCTAGCTAACTTATATTTTGAAATAGAGTATGTAGAAAAAATAGATAAAAAAGAATTTGAACCATCTCCGAGAGTAAATTCATTCTTAATACACTTAACAAGAAAGAAACCAAATGAAATTGAACTTGTCCTCCAAGCAATTTTAGAAAAAGAATCAAAAACAAAGAACGCAATAATCAAAACCCTTCAAACTTACGGAAAAACAAAAAATCAAGCTCGTGACATAATTAAAGAGATGGAATTAAACGTTGACTCGCTCGATAAAAAGACGAAGACATTATCAGCAAAATTTATTGAAAAATTAAAAGATGGTTTGAATAAGTTTTTCTAAAAATGGGCCTGGGGAGAATCGAACTCCCTTCTTCGGCTCTGGAGGCCAACATAATACCAGTATACTACAGACCCATTAAACATTAAGAGAATTTAGTGTTTTTAATGATTTTGTTTGAAAAAACCTTTCTTATTCATTATTTGTTTGTAACTATTAAATTAATACAAAAGAAAAGTTTATAAAATTAAATCCTAATCTTTATTTATGACACATTTAGAAATAATGCTAGAAACGAAAGAAGAAAAAAATTTAGTAAAAGAAATAGATAAACTTCCCTATATAAGTTTTCCTTACACAAATGAAAATTTAGAAGCAATTATTAAAGGGATGCAAATTAATTCTGAAGATTATGTTTTAGGCATTATGGGTTCAGGACAGCAAGGTTTGGCAATGATTGAAAAAGGTGCAAAAGCAGATCTTATTGATTATGACTTCACTCAAATAGAATATTTTCGGAAAATGCTTCGATTTTTAAAAAATAATAAAAATTCACATGAAAGTTGTAAAAAAATTTTAATGAGTTGGGAAGGCCCATCAAAAAATTATTTTTCTTTAAATGAGAGAATTTTTAATATAAGAAAAAATCTAGACAATTTAAAAATTTTAGAGAAGGGAGATATTTTCAGTTTAAAAACAGAATTTTCTAGATATAATAAAGTTTATCTTTCCAATTCTACAGATTATAAATGTCAGGATTATTTAAAAAATCAAAAAAAATTTATTCAATTTGGAAAAAATTTCAATCAAAAAACCACATTTTATCTTTCCAGATCAGTTTTCGAAAGCAACAGAAAATTAAAAAAAGAGGGATTTAGAATCAACGAAGACTTAACCAAAAAATCCAATAAAATTGAAATGGGTTGGAAACCTCAAATAATAGTTAAGGATGATGAACAAATAAGTCTTATTCAGAGAATCATCAAAAAAATAAAACCCTTAATCTAAAAATTTTTAGGAAAAATCTTTTCTTTTAACTTGACAATTTCTTCTGTAATAATTTCATTTTTAAGTTTAAAATCTGTAAATAAATCATCAGGATAATCCTTAGCATATAAAACCTCATCACAGAATTCAATTCCTTTTTTAGAAAAGAAGAATAATTTTTCTAAGTCCCCTTTAAGAGATGGTTTTTCTTCAAGAAAGATCACACCATCATCAACTAGTGAAGTATAAAGTTCCTTTAACTTCAACACCATATCTATTTCATTACTTAGGTTATACATCTCTCTTATAGAAAAAAATAATATAAAAAGATTATTACAATTGCTCATCATCATGAACTTTTACCACATCAGTTACATAATCTTCGGATTGCAATTTCAAAATTCTAACCCCTTGGGCAGCTCTTCCCATAATTCTAATATTTTTCAAACTCATCCTAATCACTTGGCCCTTCGCTGTAGTTATGATTATTGAATCACTATCGTTAACTGAAATTGCATTAACTACATTTCCAGTTTTTTCATTTATCTTCAAATTGATAACTCCTTTTCCAGCCCTTGCCGTCTTTCTATAATCTTCAACCGCAGTTCTTTTTCCATAACCATTCTTGGTGATTGTAAATATAGCTTCAGTTTCCAAAACTTCAAGTGAAACAACTTCATCTTTTCCAGATAGTTTTATTCCAGTAACCCCATAACTTGAACGACCCATTGAACGAACTTCCTTTGAATTAAATCTAATTGCCTTTCCATCCTTAGTTGCAAGACTTATCTCTTGTCCTTCTTTAACAATTTCAACCCCTATAAGATCATCAGAATTATCTAAAGGCAAATTAATTGCTTTCAATCCAGAAACACGAGGATTAGAAAAATAAGAAAGTGAAATCTTTTTTACAACTCCCTTCTTAGTTGCCATAATCAAAAAGTCATCAAAATTTTTAACAGAGATTACTTTTGTTACTCTCTCTTCTTTTAATCCTAAAAGATTTATCAAAGCCTTTCCTTTTCCATATCTTTCAGACTCAGGAATATCATAAGTTTTCAACCATAAAACCCTTCCTCTTGAAGTGAAAAACATAAGATAATCATGAGTGGAGCAAGTAAGAATCTGTTTTGTGAAATCTCCCGTCGTGAAATTGTTTCCAATAACTCCCTTACCACCTCTTTTCTGTTCCTTGTAAGTCTGAACATCCATTCTTTTAGCATAACCCTTATCTGTAATTGAAATTACCACTTCTTTATCTTGAACCAAATCTTTTTCCAAAATTTCCGAAAACCCTCTCTTAAAAATTTGTGTTCTACGAGAATCACCATATTTTTCTTTAAGTTCCAAAACTTCTTTCTTTATAATTTTCAAAACTTCATTCATGTCTCCTAAAATTTTCTCATATTCCTTTATTCTTCTTTCAAGTTCCTTAAATTCATCTTTAAGTTTATCATTTTCTAAAGAAGTTAACTGTCTCAAACGAAGCTCAAGTATTGATTTTACTTGAATCTCACTAAATTTGAATTTTGCCTTTAACTCTTCTGAAGGATCTTTTCCAAATCTAATTATTTTTATAACTGCATCCAAATTGTCTAAAGCTTTCAAAAGACCTCCAACAATTTCTTGTCTTAATTTTGATTTTTTTAATTCAAATTTAGTTCTATTTCCAATTATTATCTTTCTATACTCAACATAGTTTTCTAAAACATCAACTAACCCCAAAACTCTTGGTTTCCCTTTAACTAGAGCAAGGAAGTTTACATTAAATGAATCTTGCAATCGAGTATACTTGTATAAAGCATTTATTACAAATTTTGAATTTACTCCTTTTTTTAGTTCCAAAATAATTCTAATTTTTCCTTTATTTGATTCGTCCCTCAATTCAGAAACATCTTTTATTTTTTTATCTCTAACCAAATTTGCAATTTGTGTAATCAAAGTTGATTTATTTACCATGTAAGGAATTTCCGTAATTACAATTGTATCCTTTTTCTTTGATTCTTCAACACTTGTTTTCCCACGAATAACAACTTTACCTCTTCCAGTTTCGTATAATTCCTTCATATCTCCTTGAATTAATCCTCCCGTAGGAAAGTCTGGACCTGGAATAACTTCGAGGAGTTCCTTCAAAGTAATTTTTGGATTTTCTATATAAGCTGAAATTGCATCACAAACTTCTCTCAAATTGTGTGGAGGAATATTTGTAGCCATTCCCACCGCAATACCTGTTGCACCATTAAGCATCAAAGCTGGAAGCTTTCCAGGAAGTAAAGCTGGCTCTTGCATAGAATTATCAAAATTTGGTAAGAACTCTACAGTATCTTTCTCAAGATCTTCCAGAAGCTCTTCAGCAACTTTCTCCATCTTTGCTTCAGTATACCTATAAGCCGCCGGAGGATCACCATCAATTGAACCAAAGTTACCTTGACCATAAACTAAAGGATAACGAAGTGAAAAGTCCTGCGCCATACGAACCATTGCTTCATAAACTGCAGTATCACCGTGAGGGTGATATTTACCAATCACATCTCCCACAATCCTTGCCGATTTTTTAGTTTGAGTATTCGGTTTCAAACCCATTTGTTGCATTGAATACAAAATTCTTCTCTGAACAGGTTTCATACCATCTTCAATTGAAGGAATTGCACGTGAAACAATTACACTCATGGCATAATCCAAATAAGATTTCTTCATCTCACTTGAAATTTCTGAATCAAAAATACCTTTTTCATTTTTAGAAGGTTCGGCAGATTTCATAAAAGATTCTTCGACCTGAATCTTATCAGAATCCTGTTCCACTTGATTCTCATCAATCTCTTCTTCGTTTTCTTCTTCATTCATTTCTTCATCTTCCTCATAATCATCATCTTTTTTCTTTGCCATTTTTATTCTTCCTCCTCGGATTCTTCATCAAAGTTAATCATTAATTCACTTTCATCATCAAGAGGAAGCGTAACATTTCCACTTCTTTTCTCTCTTAGCTCTTCAAGAGAAGAAATCCAATAATTTATGTCTTCCTCAGTTAAAAAAATCTCAGTAACTTCTATGTCTACTTCTTCCATATTTTCAATTTCAATTTCTTCATACCCATCTCCACGAGATTTCTCTTCCATCTTAAGCTACTTCCTCCCCTTTAGCATCTAAATATTTCATAAATTCTTCCTCATCCAATTCTTCTTCATTTGGATTTTTTCCTTTCCATTTACATTTAGAACATTCCCAAACTCCAATTTCTCCAATTGCAACTCTAACATCTTCCTTACACTTCGGACATTTTCTAACTTTGAAAAGTTTTCCAACTTTTTTTACTTTTGGGGGCTCTTTACCTTTCAATATCCAATCTGGAGTTTGTATCTTTGATTTTTTTACCATTATAATTTCAATTCCTTAATTTTATCTATCAAATCTTCTGAATCTTTAAATTGAATAGTTTCGTCAAACATTTCAGGAAGATAAGTATTCTTCACATTTTTATTAATCATTAAAATGATTCTTTTATTTTTAGCAATAGAATATCCAATTTCAATTAACATCCCCTCACTTTTGTTCTCATTTCGAACAATCGCTAAAAAAACATCCTTTTTATCAATTAAATTAAAGGCATGTTTAAAAATTTCTGTTTTGGTTTGGTTCTGAAAAGAGTTTGCTTCACACAAAGTACAATAAGGATCATACCCATTTTCTTTTAATAAATTGATAATTTCCAAACTTTCCTTCTTAAGTTTTTCAAAGTCACATCCAGTCACTGCTTGCCCAATAAAGATTTTCTTTTTCATTTTAAATATCCAGAGCTGCTTCATGCGCATTTTCTGCAATGAAGTCTTTCCTCCCTTGAACATCGTCTCCCATAAGCATAGAAAAAACTTGATCTGCTTCAACGGCATCTTCAATAAAAACTTTTTTTATTTTTCTTGTCTTGGGATTCATTGTCGTATCCCAAAGTTGCTCTGAACTCATCTCACCAAGACCTTTAAAACGAGTTATATTTGGATTTTCAATTCCGGCAGTTTCTTTTTTCAATTCATCTTCGGAATAAACATAATGATCCTTTTTCTTTCTTATTCTAAAAAGAGGGGGCATTGCAATATAGATGTGACCATTTTCAATTAAATTTGGCATGAACCTAAAAAAGAATGTTAAAAGCAAAGTCTTAATATGTTCTCCATCCACATCCGCATCAGTCATAATTATTACTCTTTTATATCTAAGTTTGCTCAAATCAAATTCTTCACCTACGCCAGTTCCAATTGCAGTTATCATATTTGTAATTTCTTCACTAGAAAGAACTCTCGAAATATTTGCTTTCTCAACATTCAAGATTTTACCTTTAAGTCCTAATATTGCTTGAGTTTCTTTACTTCTTGCATTCTTCGCACTTCCACCTGCCGATTCTCCCTCAACAAGATAGAGCTCAGAATCTTCTGATTTTTTACTTGAACAATCAGCCAATTTTCCAGGAAGTCCTCCAAGTGAAAATAAATTTTTACGTCTAACGAGATCTTTTGCTTTTTTTGCAGCAAGTCTAGCTTTAGCCGAATCAAGAATTTTCTGTAATATAACTTTTGCAACACTTGGATTTTCTTCAAGGAACTCCGAAAGCGAAAGAGTGACTGCAGAATCTACATATCCTTTAACTTCAGAATTTCCAAGTTTACTTTTAGTTTGGCCTTCAAATTGAGGATCTGGAATTTTTATACTAATTATAGCAGTAATTCCTTCACGAACATCATCCCCCATAAGAGTATCTCCATTTTTCAAAAGATTTTTCTTTTTAACATAATCATTAATAACTCTCGTCAAAGCAGTTTTCAATCCTGAAACATGAGTTCCACCTTCAATAGTATTAATTGTATTAACAAACCCAAAAATATTTTCTTGGTAGCTAGTAGTATACTGGATTCCAATTTCAAGAGACATATTATCTATTTCTTTTTTAAAATAAATTGGTTTTGGATGAAGAACCTCCTTAGATTTATTTATCCACCTAACAAATTCCATAACTCCTCCTTCCGCATGAAACTCCTCACTCTTACCTCTTATTTCATCTTCCAAAAGAATCTTTAAACCAGCATTAAGAAAAGCAACTTCCCTAAATCTTGTCTCTAAAATTTTGTAATCAAAAACTAAAGTTGAAAAAATTTGCGGATCTGGGAAAAATTTTACAAAAGTTCCAGATTCCTTTTCACCACATTTCCCAACAACTTTTAATTTTGTCTGAGGTAATCCCCTTGAATATTCTTGTTCGTAAATTTTTCCATCTCTTTTAATTCGAATAAATAACTTTTCAGCAAGAGCATTCACACAACTAACCCCCACTCCATGTAATCCTCCAGAAACTTTATAGGAATCTTTATCAAATTTTCCTCCTGCATGAAGTTTAGTTAAAGCAACTTCTACTGCAGGAACTTTATAAATAGGATGTATTTCTGTTGGAATTCCTCTTCCATCATCTTCAACTGAACAAGATCCATCTTTATGAATGATCACTTTAATAATAGAACAATAACCAGCTAAAGCTTCATCAACAGAATTATCAAGAAGTTCATAAACTAAATGATGCAATCCTTGTTTGTCTGTTCCTCCAATGTACATTGCGGGCCTCTTTCTTACTCCTTCAAGACCTTCTAAAACTCGAATATTCTCTGCACCATATTTTTTTTGATCCGCACTTTCAGCCATTTTTTCAAGATTATTTTAACGATTTTTGTTATTTTCTTGCCAAAAAAGCAAGGATAATTTCAAATGAATTTTATCTTATTTTGAATCCCGTTTTAAGGTAAAATTCATTATCTTTTTACCCCCTAAAAAAGGGGGTTTAGTTTATAAATCTTTATATCTAAAAATGCACTTTCTCGACGAGATAAAGCAAAGAAGACCAAAAATCAAAGATAAAATTGAAAATCAATTTTTGAATAAAATTTTTAAGAAAAATAGGATAAAATAAGACTAATTTTTATGAAAAAAACTACCCAAAAAGATTTGAAAAGTGATTAAATATTCCTTCCAAAAGAGATAGTTAATTTATATTTCTAAAAGTCTTTTCTAAATTTATAAAAAATAAACCTCTAAATGTTTTATAAAAACTATTACTAATTAAAACCTATTTTTTACGTTTTTTAGTTTTTATCTTATTTTTCGGATTAAATTTCAAGTTTGTAGAAAGCCAACGAACTTTTCTTCTTCCCATAGCCATATTCTTTCTACATTTAGAAGAGCATAAATAGTTTACAGTTCCATCTTTCATAACTAAAGTTAATCCTCTTGGAAACTCATAACTTTTTTCGCAATAAACACATTTAGGCATTTTGAGTTCCCCCAGAATTTGTTCCCTTTCTTTCTGCAGTAACATAATATTTTTTTGGTTCAGAATATCCCACCAAAAGTGTATTTACAGTATTATCTTTAAAAGTTATTTTATAATCTTCTCTTTTTTCAAATCTCTCTTTTAATTTTCTTACTGCGAATTCATCCAAATCACTAAAAGACTTTATTTTTCCAAAAGGGATATTTTCAATCTCATTTATCACATCCAAAAGTCCTAAGTTACCAAAAGTTTTATTTAAACTTAGCATATTAATTATAATTCCCCTTTGTAATATTTGATTTGATTCTTCTTGCTTCAATTTCAGTTTCTCTAAGCATTAAAACATCTCCTACTCTAACTGCCCCACGAACATTTCGCCTCATCGATCTTCCTTTATCTCTTCCTTCTTCAACCAAAACTTTAACTTGAGTGATTTCTCCTCTAAAACCAGTTCTACCAAGAATTTCTTTGACTGTTGCCGGAACCGCCTCGCCTACAATTTTTTCGCTTCCTCTTGAAGCCTCAGACTTTCCCTGTTTTTGGTTTTGATTTTGATTTTTTGCCATACTTTAAATTACTAAAATAATTTATTTTATCGAAGCGATGTCTTTACTAGCGTCACCTGCATCTATAATAGCAATAGAAGAAGCTGAAACCGGAAGACCTACAGCAATCCCAAGTTTCTGTTTGCTATCCACTTCAAGATAAGGAATTCCTTTTTCTTTGCATAAGATGGGCAAGTGTGCCACAATTTCCTTAGGCTCAACATCAGTTGCGTAAACAACAAGTTTAGCAACTCCTCTTTCAATAGATTTGGTTACTTCGTTTGTCCCCTTCTCGATCTTTCCCGTTCGCTTAGCTTTTTCAACAATTTGATATCCGTCCATTTTAATTTGTCGTCGTATTTAATTAATCGAAAGAAGTTAACTCTTCATTTGAACCTGAAAAGTGTTCATCCGATTATTATTAAGACAAATTTCAGTTTATAAAGTTTTCTTAAGAGGTTAGAAAATTGGATTTATTTCAATTAAAATTATAAATAATGATTTCCCATTAATATTATGAAAAAAAATAAAAGAAACATTCTTGCTTTCTTAATCTTCATTGGACTTTTGGTATTATGGATCTTTATGTTCAAGTATATTAATCCTCAAGCAATTGTAGCTAAACTAGGAGCAACAAATGGATATAGCATTTTATTTCTTCTTGGAATGATCGGTGGAGCCTCGACATTCACTGCACCATCATATTTTATTGCACTTACTACCCTTTCCATTGGAGGTCTTAATCCTTTTTTATTGGGACTTGCAGGGGGACTAGGAATTACAATTGGAGATACCATAATATTCTTTATAGGACTTTCAGCAGGAAAAAAAGCTCCAGACAAATTTAAAGAGAGAGTGCAAAAATTAGAAAAACGTTTGGAAAAGAAACCAAAGTGGGTGGTAAATTTAATTTTGTATTCTTATATTGGATTTACTCCTCTTCCGAATGAGATTGCAACAATTTCTATGGGACTAATTGGACATAAAAAAAGAATAATTCTTTTTATCCTTCTTTTAGGAAATATTACAAGCGGCATTCTTGGATCAATTCTAATTCGTTATGGGGTAAATTTATTTAATATTTAATTTTTCCAACTGACTTTTACTTCATCAGTTCTCTGTCTTGGTTTTATATCTAAATCTTGTGCTTTTTTTCCAGAAAATTTTATCCCTGATTTGAACATAATCTCTCCTAAATAAGCAATCATTGCACCATTATCCACTAACAAACTTTTTTCAGGACAAAAAGATTTTGCGCCTCTTTCTTCACACATTCTTTTTGCCATATCTTGAAGTCGAGAATTGCATGCAACTCCTCCCCCCAAAAGAAGCTCTTTTTTTTCTAGATGAGCCAACGCTCTTTCAGCAGTTTCTAAAAGCATTGCAAAAACAGTTTCTTCCATAGAAAAACTCAAATCTTCAAGAGATCCCTCTTTTTTTTCTAATTTTTGTTTTAGATTAGTTAAAATTCCAGAAAATGAAACATCCATCCCTTTAACTGAATAAGGAAGTTCAATATATTTTTTTCCTTCTTTAGCAAATTTTTCTATTTTTGGTCCTCCTGGAAAACCTAAATTTGCATAGCGTGCAAAGCTATCAATAAAATTACCAACTCCCATATCAAGAGTCTCTCCAAATATCCTGTATTTTCCTGCAGCATAACTTATCACTTGGGTATTTGCTCCAGAACAATAAAGCAAAACTGGGTCTTTAGATCCGGTAATTCTTCCAATCTCCAAATGTGCAACACAATGATTAACCGGAACCATAGGTTTTCCAAGTTTTTTTGAAAGATTTTTTGCAAATTTCATTCCTTCAATTAAACAAGGAGGAAGTCCTGGACCTTGACTAAAAGCAATTGCATCAATTTTTATTTCTGAAATTCCCGCTTCTTTTAATGCTTCTAAATAAATATTTGCACAGACCTCTCTATGGTGCTTAGCTGAATCCATAGGAATAATTCCCCCTCGCTCCGTGGTGTACATATCTCTCTTATTTGCAATTACTTTTCCATTCTTTACAATTCCAACTCCAAAAGTATGAGCAGTTGATTCAACACCTAAAACAATTACCATTAAGAGATAAAACAAAAAGAACTTTTAAAATTAACTTTAAAAGTTAAAAAGAAAAAGTGACTAAAAAATAAAAAAAATAAAAGGTAAACCCCTATAAACACCTCGTTTACCCAGATTTATTATAAAAATTTACTAGAAAAAAATTTATCTTTTTTTCTTTACAGCTTTCTTCTTAACTGGCTTTTTAGCAACTTTCTTTTTCTTTTTGCCACCTCTAGCCATCTTAGCTTCACAAACATTTCCCTTAGCGTCTATATAATAAAGATGCCCTGGTTGTCTTTGAATAGCGTTTTTTAAAATAACTTTTCCCATTTTAACACCTCCTTTTTATTGATTATAAATTCCCATTAGGGATATTTTAATAGAATAAAACAAAACTCCTATTTAAATCTTTCTTTAAATCGACGGAAATTCCAAAAAATTGTAGGTTTTATTAATAGGAATCTCAATCAGCTTGACAAACTTTTCCGACGGTGAAATCCCAAATTTAAACGGTTTAACTAATTCTGAACCAATAATCTTATTCTCAGAATTTAACCAGATTGCAAAGAAAGGAAAAAATACAAAGAAAGAATGAATCTTAAACGAAACCGGTTTTTTGAATTCGAAAAGCAAAGCTCTAGCTTTTTCACGACGCTGGAACATTAATCCAATGCCTTCTTTCCAGAAAGGAACCTTAAAAACTTCAAGGTTTCTTTTTTTTCCTTTGAAAGTCAAACCAATCAATTTTTTTTTCATCTTTAATACACTCATTATACGCTCTATAGCATTGTTCAACATTTTTTTCACAAACAACATCATGATTTTTGAAACCCCCACCAAAACTTTCTGGAATATGCATAAGCTCATGGATCATCACTTTTATTTTTTCTTCTTGATCCATTTTATTAAATTTTTCTCCAAGAAATTCGAGAGCATAAAACGCGGGAGTATCCATTGCTTGCTGCATAAGCTTTCCTAATGCATGACATCTTGCAATTGTACGTTTAGTTGAAGAACCATAACTTCTAAAACATTTAACTCTTCCCATTTTTATATGGGGAAAAATTCTCATTGCAATATCTTCTGCCAAAAGCTGTAGACTAGGAGAAAATTCATATTTCATCTTTAAATTCCCAAAAATTTAATCTGCCATTCACAAATGGACCATCAATTCTCTTTAGATTTCCTAAAATAAAGCCATATTTTCCAAAAGAAGAATCAGCTAAATGTTTGCTTTTATCTTTTTCGTGTTCAAAATTGTTTTCATATTTTTTAACATCAATCAATTTGGCACTTCCAACAATTTTCCCTAAAGGCAAAACTTCAAAGCCAAATTTTTTCATGGAAAGATTATCTGGAATTTTAGAAGAATGAATTAAAAAATCTCCTCTAAAATGAGTATTCCAACGACGGAGCTCTATTGTTTTTATTCCAGAAACCACTAATTCTGCAAAAGGCTGTTTTAAAGATAAAGCTTTCATCATGAATAAAATGAAAGTATGTTAATAAAATTAATCCTCAACTTCGACAATTTTATTTCTTGAAGTGAACCCATGAATAACCTTAACTTTTGACTTAAAATAATTTTTCAGAAATTTTTCAAGAGAATCATTTGCTTTTCCATCAATAGGTTTTTCTTTTATCCAAACTTCAAATTCACATTCAGAGATTTTCAAAATTTTTTCCTGAGAAGAACTAGGATGAATTTTAATTTTTAATCGCATTTATTTTAACCCACGCTTTCTTATAATCCTCGATGGTTGGGATATAATTGTATGAACTATCTCCTAAATCCATAAAATGAAGCATTAGATACTTTTCATCATTTGATAGTCCATCTTTCATACGATCAAAATGTTTTTCAACTTTTGAGATCAATTCTGAATCTTTTTTAAGTTGAGAGGTCCATTTAAAAGGATTAAGATTTCCAGTAGCAATAGCAAAAGCCATGTAAACTCCTAAACAAAAAGTTAACATTCTCGTCCCAGAATTTTTCAAAAGAGAATGTCCTATTTTTGTCTCCAAATCATTCTTCATAAGAATAGATCTTTCTCGTTGTTTATATTCTTTATTGTATTGAGAATGATTATTTATTAAAAGCTATTTGATTTTTCCCGCTTGAAATAAAATTTCATAAGCCACAAGCTCATGAACCTCAAGATTATCTTGATCTTTTAAGCTGTCTTTATTAATTCCTATAGTTTTTTCAAGATCATTCATTTCAAGTCCCAAATCAATTTTTCCATTTTTATTATAATCAAAATATTTTTCAACTTTTTCAATTTTAGATTTTAATAAAGAATGATATTCTGGAAAAAAATAAAAAGGAGTTTCAATTTCTTTTGGAATTAAATTAATCAAAGAACTTGTAAAACACAAAGTTAAAAAAAGGTCTTTAGAAGTTTCTAAAATAAAATTTTTCAAGTCTATTTTCTCTATCTTCCTCTCCATTTTATCTTGTAATTATTTCTAAAGCATCTCTTGGTTTAAGTTTATAATCTTTTCCTAGGATCATTTTTGTTTTAGCGTTTATTGCTTTAATAAAATTTTTTCCAAAGTCAGTATGCAAAAAATATGCAAAATCTAAAGCAGTTGAACCTGGAGGAAGTAAAAAACAATCTGGTAAAATATTTCCCTTGCTATCTCCTAACTTATTTGCCCCAGCAGGGAAAATTGGAAGATATCTTAATAAATCAAAAACAGCCGTATTTAAAATTTTTTGGACCCCTGTTCCAAATTCAAATTTTGAAAGAACATTTTCTCTAATTTCTTCTAAAGCTCTTTTTTGTTTTTCATTTAAATCTTTCAAAATTTTAAAGTCTTTTTCTCCAGGGGTATATTCAATTAACCCTGCTTTACTTGCTTGACGAAGAGCAAGCTCTGAATCAGCTGAACAAGGAATTATGAGCAAATTTGGAAATTCTTTTTTTAATTTTTCATAATTTTCAAAACCATTTTCAATATCCACTTTATTTGCAGCAAGAATCATTGGCTTTGAAATTTTTCGAAGTTCAAAAGAAAAATTTCTTAATTCGAATTCGCTCCATTGACTTGATTTTGGTGAAGCATTAATTTTCAACAAAACTTCTTTTACTTGATCTTCATTTACTTTTAATCCTGAAAATTGCTTTGCAACTGCTTCACTTAATTTTCTTCCTTCAATATCCACCTTTCGAGAAAAAGAAGGCCAAATTTTCATTAATATGTTAAAATACCATTTATTTAATTCATCTTCTAAAAATCGTACGTCGTCAGCAGGATTATGATTCTTTACTGGTTTTCCCTCGGAATCAGTTGTTCCGGAAATGTCTACAAGGTGTATAAAAGCATCCGCTTGACGCAAATCATCTAAAAATTGATTTCCCAATCCTTTTCCTTCTGAAGCCCCAGGAACAAGACCCGCAACATCCATTAAATCAATAGGAACAAATCGATTTCCATTCAAACAAAATCCATGATTTGGATTACATTTAACATTAAATTCTTTTTCTATACAATCCACTTTAACATAACCAACTCCGTGATTTGCTTTTATTGTAGTGAAAGGATAGCTAGCAATTTCAACCTCCGCCAAAGTCGCTGCTTTAAAAAAAGTACTCTTCCCTACAGAAGGTTTTCCCACTAGTCCAATTAGCATATATACAAGCAAAAAAAGAAGTTTATATTTCTTGTTATAAAAGACTATTCTAAATCATCAGGTAATTTGGGAACTTCATTTGGAATTTGTTTACTTAACTTTCTACTTTCTTTTTCATACTTTTTAGATTTTTTAGTAAATTCAAATTGATGTTTCAATTTTTTTTCTTTGTAATGCCTATAAATTAAATACGCTGCAATAATTATAATAATCATTAAAATAAACCATGAAATTGTTGAAATCTCTTCCACAACAAAAGTATCATAACTAGAAGCACTTACATTCTTATAACTAACCTGCGAATAAAACAAATAATCTCCAATTGAAATATTGCTCGGCAAATCTAAAAAGAAAACATTGTTGTAATATTGCTCAATAGCAAAGTCTTCTTTTTTAATTGTATAAACATTCTGATTAAAATCAATTATTTTATATTCTAAGTGAACATCAAAATTTCTTAAATCCCCTTTATTAATTAAACTAACATTCGCTCGAACTCTTCCTCCTGGAGGAATATATTTTTTTAACATCTCAGTTCTAATATCAAAAAGTGCATCCGCTTCTTTAACTTGTAAAATTACATTTGCCTCCTTGGTTAATTGAGAAGATCTGAAAAAAATCTTTCCGATATAAACATCTGCCGGTCTTGCACTAGAAACATAAATATCCAATCTTAAATTTTTTGATTCTCCTGGAGAAAGTGAAAATTGTAATACTTCTGGAAAAATAAAATTTTCAAGACCAGTGATTGAAAGAGTAATAGTTAATGGATTTGTTCCGTTATTTGTCACATTAACAAATTTTTGATAATATGTTCCTTTCTCCATTTGTAATTGAATAAAATTTGGATCAATCTTAAAGTCATATCCGGGAGGAGTCGTCGGAGTTGTGGGGGTTGTTGGAGTTGTTGGAGTTATCGTTCCTCCACCTCCACCTCCACCTCCGCCAGGAGGAGAAGTTGCACAATCGGCAGGACAAGTAGATGAAGTCTCACCAGATTCGCAAACTCCATTTCCGCAAGTTGTTGAACTTGGAGTTTCTCTAAGATAATAAACTCCACTCAAAGAAGGTGTGCTAAATTTATAGATGTTAGAAGAATAACTAATAAAAACACAATTTGTACAAAGAACCGCATCATGATAAATTAATGGAACAGCATAAGTAATCCCATACAAAGAAATGTTTGCAGATTTATTAATTCCAGGAAGATTAGAATTTTGTAGATTAATCAAATTGTCAGAAATGTTTAAGTCTATGTCAAAATTGACGATTAGATCTCCTCCAGCCATTGTAACTAAATCTAAATTTTCATTAAAATCAATTCTACCATGACTCGTATTTTCTAAAACAACTGAAGGCATATCTCTAAGCATACTTTCACTTAACCCAGTAAAATTTGATGTAGAACCATCATAAGTATCTCTTATCACTTGAAAAGCCCTTATAGTTACATTTGAAGGATAAGTCTGTTCTATTGCAAATCCTGTTATTGCGAAAATAAATCCTATATTTAAAAGAAGTATCAAACCAAATAAAATTTTATTCAATTTCTTTTTATCAAACCTAATTTCCAAACCTCTCATCAAAACTAAAATGAAAAATACTTTTTAATTATTTCCGAAGACTACTTTTTACTCTTTTTGATATTTTTCTTGTAAATCTTCCAAAGAAGCACAAGTAATGCAATTATTCCGACAATTATGTAGACTAATGAATAATCTCTAGAATGGGCAAGACATTTAACTTTAACTTTTAATGGTGCTGAAACTGACATTGAAGTAGATGAACCTCCACTTCCACCTGGAGTTAATGCAGCTTCATTAACTTCTAAAACTTGAACTTCTCCAGAATAAATCTTCATATCTTCAGTACAATCTTGTTTACACAAAAATTTATCAAAAACTAAACAGTCTTGTTTATAGACAATAGGTGTTTTAAAACAAAACTTAACTGGAATAGAAGCATCATGAAAGGTATATTTTGGAATACTATCAACTTTGACGTCAGAAGATTCAACAATTTCCTGAAGAGACTCTGAAAGAGTTATTTTAACATATGAATCTGTTGGCCAGGGATTATAAAGACCATAATTCAAACAAACATTCGTCCTCTCGGGAATTAGTGCCGTTTCTTGACTCCAAACAACTCCTACTCCTGCAGAAATTAAAGGAAATAAAGATAAAATTAAGAACGAGGACAAAAACAAATTAATCACTACTTTTTTCATTTTGTATTTTATATTTAATTTAAATAAATCCTCTTTTTAATCATTTTCATTTTAACACGAAAGACCATTCACTACTCCCTTAAATGAAACGGTGTTATTATAATCTCCACTTGGTTGTGCTGCAGGAACATCTAACCAAAATCTCCAATAACTTGAATTTCCTGGAAGAATATCTGTTGAAGGAGCTTTTACATAACTTGTAGTTATAGAAGATTGATTTGATAACATAGGATGAGTTGAATTTGTCAAATTAGATGAAGAATAAGTTTCATTTGCAAGACCAATAACATCCAAAGCAGGACTTGTAAGACCTGCATTTGCTCTTATACAAAAATCAATATGAGTATTACTATCCGTCGAAACATCAATTGTATAAGTAGTTCCTGATGGGTATGTAGAACTATCATTATTATGAGTTGCGTTTATATCTGTTGCAGGTAATGTAGCTACATTCCCAAAATAAATTCCAGAAGACAAATTTGAACCAAAAGCAATTGCAAGATATTTTTGAATTGAAACATTTGAAGTAGTAGTTCCTTCTGTCGCATAGCCAGTCATAGGAAAATTATTGAAAAAAAACAAAAGGAAAGAGGCAGCAATTACCAAAATCAAAAAAACATTAAAATTTCTTTCAGAACCAACTCTTTTTTTCATTTTGATTTCACTCCTTTTTAAAGATAAATCTCTTTTTAAATTATTCGATGATAGGGGATATAATAATAATAATAATTTAACAACCCGTTCCAGTAACTATCCCATTAAATGAAATAGTATTATTGTAATCTCCACTTGCTTGTGATGCAGGAATATCTAACCAGAACCTCCAATATTCATTAGAGCCTATAGGAACAGCGGTACTAGATAAAACATAATTTGTAGTTAAGGCCGTTTGAGCACCAAGAAGAGGATTTGTTAAATTACTAGTTCTAGAATTTGAGTAAGTTTCATTTCCAAGACCAATTACATCTAGGGCAGAACTTGTAAGCCCAGTATTCGATTTTATACAAAAATCCACAGCAGAATTGCTATCTTGAGAAACAGAGATATAAAAATTAGATCCACTACTTCCTCCATCATAATTATGTGTTGCATTAATATCCGTTGCAGGTAAAAATGAAACATTCCCAAATTGAATTCCATCTGATAAACTTGGACTAAACTCAATAGATAAATATTTTGAAACACTTACATTTGAGTAGGTTGAACCTTCAAGAATATTTCCAGTTAAACCTCCTAAATTTTCAAAAATTAAAAGTAGCAAACAAATAGTAATGATCAAAATTGGTAAGGAATTTTTTTGTTGTGCAAAAAACTTTTTCATATATTAAATTGCCAGTCTAATTTTAAATACTTTGTTTTTTGCAAAGAAAAAAAATCTACGGAGCTTGTCCAGCACGAACTGCCTTTATAGATAGATTATTTGTATAAACTCCTGCAGCCTGACTCGAAGGAGCATCTAAATAAAATTTCAGAAAAACAACTGAATTATCCCCCATAGAACTTCCAATTAAAGAATAATTTGTAGTCATAGTTGTTTTATTTGAACCTATAAGCGTGGAGTCACTTGAATTAAAAGTATATGTTTCATTTCCAAGACCTATCACATCAGACCAATCATTTACTAAATCTCCATCTGATTTCATATATAAATCAACCAAAGTATTAATCGCTGAAATATTTATTAGATAAGATGTTGAAGCATTGAGATTATTTCCCATGGCATCTAAATCATCTACTGGCAAAGAAATTACATTCCATTTCACTCCAATAGTTAAATTTTCAGAAAGCAAAATAGAAATTGCCGCACTATTTGCAATACTAAAATTTGTTGAATTAGTTCCCCAATTATTACTTGTATCATTACAATAATAAGTAAGATCATGCGGCCCAGGACCAAGACTTGGAGAATACCAAAAATAACTATCATTTAATCGATTCATTGTTACATTTGGATCAAAATCCAAGCTGTATAAACATGCAGAAATATTTTCATCATCAATAACACTAATATTAAAATCAACTGAAAGGGTATTATACTCAGTTTCATTAGGGCTAATTATAGTTATAATAGGGGGGGTTCCTTCAAGAGTCACATATTCAATTCTACTTCGAGTCATATTAAGATTTCTTGAATCATCAAAATAACCAAATTTAGTTGTGTTTAGAGTATAATTTCCTTCATAATACTTATTAGTATAATTTTGAAAATATTCTCTTAAGAGTTGTCTATTTATCCACCCATCACTTTCCGTCAAATCACTAAATATTAAATTTAAATTAGAATTCCATGAACTTACATTTGCCTCAAAGAGACTAACTCCAAAAGTATTATTCACATAAGCATCTAAGTACCAATTAACATATAACTTATTAGAAGTCGCAGTACTAAAATATCCTCCTCCAAAATTTGAAGCATTTGTTACATTAAAAATATGTGCAGAAGAAGCATATCCAAAAAGAATTTTATTTCCATTAAAATCATCATTTGTAGAAAGATAGGTATTTGATCCCCTATAAGCATAAAGAGAATAACCTCCTCCACAATTAAAATCATTTTGCTGAAAATAGCTTTGAGTAGAACTTTGAGAATCCAAAATCATACAAGATGCAATTGTATTAAAAGTATTTTTAGTGAAATTTTCATAATCAGTAGCACCATAAAGAAGAACCCCATAATTTGAACCATAAGAATCAATTATATTATTGTAAAACAGAGTATAGCTCGCACCTTGCATATAGATGGCATATTCATTTGTAGCTTCATAAATACGAGAATTTTCAATATTATTATTATTTGAATATCTAATCTTTAAAGCATTGACATAATCTTTAGTTTCTGAAATATATGAATTATTAATTAAATTTCCATTGGAGTAAAAAAGATAAACTCCGTGGGAAGTATTTGAAGTGATATTTGAATTTTTAATAAAACTATTTGTGGTCCCTCCAAACAAGAGTCCATCGTTTATCACAGTTACATTTTCATAAGTTACATTATTACATCCTGCACAAACAACCTGTCCATAATTACTAAAATTAACATTTTGAAAAATATAATTACTTAAAGAATCATTATACCACACTGGTTTTCCTTCTGCTAAATTAGAGGTATCAATATCTGAGGCATATCCTCCTTTTGAAATATAAGAAGGGGACTTATATGTAATTACATTATTGTTTCTAAAAACGTTATTAGTTCCAAAATAAATATAAATTCCGAAGCTGGAATCACCTCCCGCATCATCTTGATCAGTAATGATAGAATTGTTATAAAAATAATTACTATTTCCTGAAATCATTAATCCATCAGAATTTGTAAAAAGAGTATGAATAAGGTTCCATGAAATGTTGTTTTGATTAGAATTTACATAAATTCCATGTCCAAGATAATTATTTGTTAAAATAACATTATTTGTTAAAGTGTTATTGCTCCCGGAAGATAATGAGATTCCATAATTCGAATATCCTGTATAACCCGATGAAAGGGCACTAATATTACTATCTTTTATTATTGATTTTTGAACATTATTAAAATAAATTCCATAATTATTTTTATTTTCCGCGGTAGAGATGGAAGTGGTTGTAACTTTTATATTATCAATTGTATTATTTAAAGCTCCTCCGTAAACATAAACTCCATATGAATTTGCTAATCCAAAATTACCCAAATTAAATTCACAATTTTCTAAAGTTACAAAATGGTATCCGTTATTAACCAATCCATAACCTACAGTTGTAGTAGAATAATTAATTGAATGCCCCTGACAATTAAGAGTCACATTTTGAGCAGCGACTGTAAAACATGTTCCAGTACTAGAAACATTTTGAGTAAGAGTATAAACTGCTCCAGTGTCTGACAAAGCTCCACAAGAAGAAACATCTATTGTACTAGCTGAAAAAAATCCTTCAATATTCGCTCCAGGACTAAGAAAAATTCCCAACCCCCCACCAGAATTAATTGAAAATACATCTGCTGATACCAAAATTCCAAGTGTGAGAATTAGAAAGATAAAAACTCCTAAAACTTTCTTTAGTCTCATTTTTTTCCTCCAATTCTTTTTTTTAAACTAGGATAAACCTTTTTCGCAAAGTTAACTACTTTATCCGCATACTCTTCATCAAAAAGTTTCCCATAATAGTTTATTGAATTTCTATTGCGTCTTAATTCATTCATAAAAGAAATTTCATTCTCTGAGAAATTTAGTTCTTTCAGATAAGAAACTTCCGCTTCGTGAGAAAAATTTCCAGAGGAAGAGTATCCATCCAAAAAAAGTTTTGCCCTAATTAATTCCATCAGTAGGTCATAACAATCTTTAATTATTGAATTCACATTATCTTTATCTATTCCCATTAAATCTAAACGTTTATTTAACCCTCTAAAAGTTCTATCTGATTCTTCGACTAAAAATTCTGATTTTTGAAAATCTGGTTTTATTTTCCTTATAATTCCTGCATTGATAAAAGAATTAAATTCCTTGGGAAGATTCATAGTTCAACCCCCCCAGAGAGAATTATTCCATTTAAGATATTATTTTTTAAATTTTTATGGATTTCTTCCCAAGATTTGTAAAAATTGATTATAATTTCTCTTTCGAGAACTTTTTCAAACTTAACAAGATTAATATTTTTCCCTTTTGTTCCAATAATAGCTATATCAATATCTGAATTTCTATCATCTTTTTCTCCAAAAAAAACATCTTCCCCCCTAGAGTAACTTCCAAAAAGAATAATAGTGCAACCAGGAAATTCACTTTTAAAAAATTTATCTATCTTAGATTCGTAGATTAATTTTAGATTTTCAATTCTCTTAAAATTAATTGCCTCATCGCTATCCCGATTAAATCCAATTGATGTAAAATTCATAGTTTGAGATTTTTCAATTTTTATTACTTCTTCTTTTTCTAATTCTGAAATAGAATTAGCAATAGCTGTAGGAGAGACATTCAACAATTTTGCAATTCCTCTTAAATTAAAATTTTGCCCAGCTTTAATACATAAAATCCTAAAAATTCTTTGCTGCAGTCTTGTCCACTTTACTTTATACATATCCATTTTAATTTATAGGTATCAAGATTAGTTTATATATCCTCTCTTTTACATTTCTCAAACAAAAAAGAACTTTTTATACTATTAAATAAAATCTACTTACCCACTTGTGTAAACCACTCCTATCAAATAAACCTTATACTTTTTTCCATTGTATGTTACTGTGTCTTTCACAGTCTCCCATTCAACATCTTCTGTAGCTTTTCCAAGAGTATAACTATGTACCAAATCATCATTTTGTTTCATTCCATATCCTGCAATATTAGAAGTAGTAATATAATCTCCTGCTTCAATATTTCCATTTATATCTGTAACTAAAACTCTTCCATCACCCAAAGCATTTATTATTCCAAATTTATCTTCTGGTTTTGACAAATTAACATACCAATGATCCTTTGACAAAGAGATTGTTTTTACAAATACTCCTAAAATTTTCTTGTCATTGGCTATTTCTGAAAGTTTAACTGTTGGTAATGTTGAGGAAATTGCGACTGTTCCATTTTCTATTTTCTTTTGACTCTCTCCTGTAACTGAAACAATCATTCCTGGTTTAAATTTAGTAGATAATCCATTTGAAAGTTTAGCTTCGTGACCCCCAGTAAATGGACCTACTCCATTGTTAGGAGCATAAACATCAAAGCTAGATACTCCTTCAGCATAAACACCATATTGTCCTCCATAAGCTTCCACTCCATAAGAACTTCCATCTCCATTTATCCCAATTTCTCCTCCAAACCCTCGGACTCCAACTCCACCACTTGTTCCAGTTATTCCTGTACTAGAAACACTTGCCCCTCCAATTCCATAAACTCCAACTGCTCCTGTTCCTGAACTATTAACATAAATTCCTTCATTTCCACCACTTTGAATGACAGTTAATTTTCCTAAAAATGAACTCGTCGTTCCAATTCCAACATATCCACTTCCATTTATCATCATCTGGGCAGTTGTCCCACTATCTGTAGAAAACATTATTTTTTGACCTTGGCTTCTTAAAACCAAATCTCCTGAAACAGCTCCATTAATAATTCCTCCTGTAGAAGCTGCTGCACCAATATATCCTTTTGTAGACCCATCAACCTGATATTCAATAACTGGAGTAATTGAATTAGAAACCCCATTAATTGACACTATTTGTCCAGGAGCAGTCGTCCCAATTCCTACTCTTTCAGAAGTTACATTTACAAAAAAGTCTCCATTTCCAATATTAGTATTTCCACCGACGGTTAAGAGATTACTTATATCTGCATTGTAAGTATAAAATGCTCCCCATCTATTTCCAGATAATCCCAAATTTCTTGTATATGCCGTAGAGGGATAAACATCTCCGGTTACATTAACATTTCCAATAACATCTAGTTTCTGTGTTGGAGCAGTCGTTCCAATTCCTACATTTCCTCCCCCTTTAATTGTAACCAATTTTCCATCATTAGAATTTCTAAAACTGTATGCAATTGCATCATTTGTACTATTAGCATAAAAGTTTCTAAAAAGTAATCCATCTGAAGCTACAGAAATTCTACTATTGTAAACCCCCGTATTATCAAACATTTGCAAATTAGATCCCCAATCACCAGCAGTTCCATAAATAGTAAACTTTGAATTTAAGCTTGTTGTTCCAATACCGACGTTACTTCCATTTTGAGTAACAGCAGAATTATTCAAACTTGTAGTCCCGTTCCACATTGGAATATACCAAGCTGTTCCAGTTCCAGTTAAAGTTCCCAACGTTGTACTAACAGCGGTTCCGTTGATTAAAAGATTTGTTGCATTGATGACTCCAGCAACATCAAGTTTTACCGTCGGTGCCGTCGTTCCAATTCCTACATTACCCTCTGTGGCAGCTAAAATTGTTCTATGATTTGTACCATCAACTCTCATAGCCTCATAATAATCTACAGAATCCCAAGTTCTAATTTTAAATATAGAAGAGTCATATCCAGCTAAAGTATCCGCATTACCAAAATCCATTTGTCCCGTAAGAGAAGATGTCCCTGTTTGAACTCTTAAAGTAGTTCCACTCACTCTTGTAGTCCCTGATACATCTAATTTAAAACCAGGTGCTGTTGTTCCAATACCGACGTTACTTCCATTTTGAGTAACAGCAGAATTATTCAAACTAGTAGTCCCGTTCCACATTGGAATATACCAAGCTGTTCCCGTTCCAGTTAAAGTTCCTGTTGTTGTACTAACAGCGGTTCCGTTTATTAAAAGATTATATGCATTTACATTTCCAACGACGTCTAATTTAAATTCGGGGCTCGTCGTTCCGATGCCGACGTTGCCGGAGTTATCAATTCTCATTTTTTCAGAGAGAGTCGTTCCAACATTATTTGTCCAAAATGAAATACGGGTTGCATAATACCCTCCTGACCAAGTCCCATCTGCTTCTCCTAAAATTCTTGCTCTTACATTTCCTCCAGAATTTGGATTATACCAATCAATCTGACCTAAATCATCTCCAGCAATGGGAGTAGTATCATCACTTTCTAAAACAAGATTAGAACTTCCAGCCACTTGATAAAGATGTAATTTTCCCTGTGAGCTTGTTGTCCCGATGCCGACGTTGCCTGCACTCTGATAAATTCCTGAATTATTCAAACTAGTAGTCCCATTCCACATTGGAATATACCAAGCTGTTCCTGAACCTGAAATTCTTGAAGGAAGATTTGTTGAATTATAAAATGCAAAAGGATTTGAACCAACAAAATCATAAACTTGATCCCCCGTTGGAATTGAATCTGTGTCCCCATTTGCGACAGCCGCATTACCCAAATACATATTACCGTTTCCAGTATCGAGGGTTCCAACTTGTAAATTATCTGGAGAATAAATCTCATCTGAATCATAATCAAACCTCAAATAAGATGCTCCAGGAATTCCTGAAGTTACTGCTCCACTTCCAATATAACTAAGACCATTTCCAACATAAGTCATGTGTAATGCAGCTGCACCTAAATCTCCTGATTCTCCAAGAGAAATATATGCTCCCTGAGATAACCAATCATCACCTGAACCAGTTGAATCCAAAACCAAATGAGGGAAAACAGCATCAGAAGTACTTGTCACATTTTGAATTCCAATAATATTTTTTCCATTCATATTCAAATTCTGGCTTAATCCACTTGTTAAATTTGCTGTCCATTTCGGATCTGTTTCAGTATAAGAAGTTAAAACACTTGAACCATTAATTAAAAGATTTGTTGCATTTATCACTCCAGCAACATCAAGTTTTACCGTAGGTAATACCGTCCCAATTCCTACATTTCCAGAGGAATCAATTCTCATTCTTTCCTGCATAGAATTAGCACTTCCTGAATCAGTGTAAAATGAAAGAAAACCATTAGCAGTGTTTCCAGCAGTTTGTGTTCCTCCTTTAATTGCTGCACGAGTTGTCCTCGTAGCTCCAAGATATTTATCCTCAAAAACAATTGTTGCACCTTTTTCTGCAGTATCACTTGACCACTCATTATACAATCTTAAGATTGCATCAGTCCCCACTAAATCTCCTGAAATATGGGTTTCATTTCCAATAATTTCCAATTTACTTCCTGGACTCGTCGTCCCAATCCCTATATTTCCAGTATTATCAAGGTGAAGCATATTCGTACTTCCTCTTAAAATATCAAAATGAGTCGTTGCTTTTAAGAACCAAGCAGCAGTTGCTTTATCATACATTCTAATGTTAGCTGAAGTTGTTTTTTCTATATCCAATATTTCACTTGGTGCCGTCGTACCAATACCTACATTTCCTCCAGTAGAAAACCTCACTATTTCTCCTCCGCTATTATATATAGATAATCCATCTAAATTACTAAATCTTAATCTTCCATTATTTCCACCATAAGAACCCAGAGTTTGATTCTCTCCAAGATAAGTTGTACTTCTTAAATAAGTATTTCCGTTAACATCCAAAGTAGTTGCTGGCAAAGTCGTACCTATTCCTACATTTCCTGCAAAATATGCATCCTTAGCTGAAATTGCTGCAGTTGGTAAAGTCCAAGAACCTCCACGAGCAGCGTCTGCAAAGAAACTAAACGCACCTCCGCTGTTTAAAATAGCACTATCATTAAAACTAATATATTCATTATTTGAATTTGCTGCTCCATCTTGAACCATATAAATATCTTGACCTAATACCACTAAATCCCCATTAACAGTTAATTTTTCATTTGTTCCCGTTGTTCCAATTCCTATATTAGAACCGTTCTGAAAAATAGCAGAATTATTCAAACTCGTAGTCCCGTTCCACATAGGAATATACCAAGCTGTTCCCGTTCCAGTTATACTTCCAGTTCCAACTGCTGTTCCATTAATCAATAATCTATAAGCATTCACATCACCAACGACATCTAAAGTGTATGAAGGAGCAGTCTTTCCAATTCCCACTTTCCCTCCCATGAGATAACTATTTCCATTACCTGAAAGAACAGTATTGGAAGCTCCATCTTTATAAATATAAATTGCACCAGAATTATACGACCCATTTTCAGCTCCCAAATATCCTAAATTATAACTTGGACTTTTCCAATTGACTGCAGCTAAAGAAGGCCCCCCAGTTCCAGCTAATTGTTGAACCGAAAGATTATTTCCAGGAGTAGTAGTCCCAATGCCGACGTTGCCGCTTCCTAATATTGTCATTGCATTCACTGGGGTACCATATGTTCTTGTTCTCAAATAAATATTACCATTTGTTGCATCATACCAGTTATCTATGTATAGATTTCCATTGGTATTATCTAACCAAATTTTACTACCAATATTTCCAGCAATGGAGGTTCTTGCCAAAACTATTCCAGGATTATCTGTCGTCCCAGATGCTTCTATGTTTAAAGTTGGATTAGTTCCCTTAAGATGCAAAATTGATGTTGGACTCGTCGTTCCAATACCCACATAAGCACTTGTATTGGCCAAGAAAACCTTTGCACCTGTTGAGTTCCAACCAGTAGAATTTAATGTTCCACTTCCAACAAGTTGCCCATTTGCATAAACCAACCCCGTCGTTCCATTAACCAAGAAATAACTTTGCGAAGTTAACGAAGAATTGAAAATATTAAAGTCCTTTGCCCCGGTTAAACTAACAAAAAGGAAAATAATTCCTAAAATTAAAAATAAATTTTTAGTTTTCATTTCAATTATTCTCCTCCAATTTATAAATTCTAAAAGAAGGCATTTTATAGTTCATTCTTTTTTCATCTGGGATTTTCCTAAATATAAAAATTCCATCTTCTGTTTTTTGTTTATACCCCTCTTTTGTTTTTTCCAAATCACCAAGATCCATATTTTTCCATTTTCCATCTTTAGAATATTTAACACTCAATTTCTCTTTCGATTTTTTATCAAACCAAGCAGCCCCGATTTCGGTTTCCGATGGCTCGTCCAAAGCCGGTCTCTTCTTCAATTCCAACTTTTTAAAAACGATTATCATTGCTTTTTCCATTAGCATTTCTCCGACTTCTTCGGGACTTTCACCTGTTTCGATTTCCGCGACCAAACTCGCTTGATACGAATCATAGTTCTTAGTAAGTTTCACCCCTGCCTGAACTTCTTTGATTTTCATTTTAACTTCCCCCTAATCTCTTCAATTTGAGTATCATTTAGTTCTGACCTAATAAATTCACATTTGGATATAAACTTTTTAATCTCGAGAACTTCTGGCAAGTCTACTTTTTTTAAGTAATATTGAACATTAATTCTCCCGATTTTCAATTTTTCTAAAAATTTAATTTCTCCATTAGAAAAGTTAAAAAATTCCATTAATCTAATTGTACAATTATGAATTTCTGATTTTATTCCGCATTTCATTAAAATTGAATAAACAGCATTATAACAAGAATAATATCCCGTGATTACCTTCCATTTCCCTTCATTTTTTAGACAGGCATCAAAACTTTCATAAGCATCTTTCAAATAAGAATCGCTTAAATGAGAACTTTTCTCAACTAAACTTATTCCTCTTTCCTGTTTTTTACACCAATCAAGATTATCCATTGAGTTTATCCTCCAAAAAGATTTTTACAACGGAAGAAAAATTTCCAAAAAGAACATGATTCTTAGAAATTTCAATTGCAAGAGGATTTTTTTTCTTTAAAATTTCTTTAAATTCTTCATGACTTACAAAATGTTCATTTATCTCAATTAAACTCATTTTTTTAACATCTTCAAGGACGTGACGATTTTTTCTACCCAAAAGAACAACATCCAAATCAGAACCCTCTTTTTCTTTAGATGAAGCGTAAGATCCAAAAACAATTACTCCTTCAAAAAAATCGAGCAATTTTGAAATGGTCACTGAAATTTCTTTATTTTTAAAAGTGAAACTTATTGAATTGTAAATCTCTACTAAATTTAATAAGAAGGAAGTATTCGTCTTTTTTAAATCAAAATAAAATAGTTTATTTTTTCCTTGAATAGAGTAATTTATTAAATTAAATTTGACCAGTTTGTTTAAAATTCTTGAAACAGTTCGTCTTTCAATCTTGACTTCTTTTGCAATTTCACTTGCACTTAATTTTAAAGAGTAATCTCTTAAATATGCTTTCAAAACATCTGGACATAATTGTCCAACATCGGACATTTTTATGTTATTCATTTTTCACCTTTTAACCTCCTTCTTTCTAAATTTATTTCCATTAATTAAGCTTTCTTTTTTTATCATTTTATAATCTCTCTATTCTTAAGTAATTGATTTATGTTCATTTTTTTGCACAATTGTCCTTCTTTTTACACAGTTTAATTAATTTCTCCGAATATTTATTATAAAAATTGATAATCTCAGTAGTAGACTCCAATGAAATATTTTTTCCGTAATATTTTGAAGAATTTCTTTGATATCTAAAATTATCAAGTTCTAAAATTATTGATTCCTCAATATTAAATTTTTGTAAAAATGCAATTGATGCTTCATGAGAGTATGACTTAAACCCATTTATTGCCAAAAGGGCATCAAGGATATTTCTTAGGGAGTCATATACATTTTCAAAAATAATTTTATTAAATTCTTTTAATTTCAATTTTATAGATTGACTAAATCTTTCTTTAGCATCAGCAAGAAGGAAGTTTGCAAGAGAGGGATCAGATGAAACTTTTTTTACAACTTTTTCATTTAAATAAAATTCAAACTTTTTCATTTTAAAACCCCCTTTAGAACAATTCCATTAATTATATTTGTAAAAAATTCTTCTGAAACCTCTTTTTTTACAAAAAGGGAAAGATTTACTTTTCTTTTTAATTTTTTTTCAAAATTTTTTAATTCTGGTTGATTCTTTTTAGGAGTAATTATTCCTATATCAATATCACTTGTAGAGATATCTTCTCCCCTTGAATAACTCCCAAATAGAATTATTGCACTAGGAGAATAATAATCATATAAATAATTGATTATTCCTGATTCATAAATTTTTAATAAATTAAAAATCTTTTTTTCAGTTTTATAACTTTCATTTTCAAAATTAGCCCTTATTTGGAAAAGATTTGCAGATTTTTTATTCTCTACTATTTCTTCTTTAAGTAATTTTTTAATTACATTTCTAACTGTATTTGGACTTATTTTTAGATTACGCGCAATTTCTCTTATGTGAACCCATTCCTCAGGTTTTTGAAAGACAAATTCTTTTACCAGTTCAATTTTAGTTTTCATTTTTTAATCTCCATTTTTTTAACATCTTCTTTTTTTATGAGGTTTAATTTTGTCTGGTCTTTATTGAATTTTTTTCCTTTTTTTAATTTGTAAACAACATGCAGAGGAAAAAACTCAAAATAATCTTTTGAATCAAACCATGCACATTTAAAATGATAAAGTCGTATCCCTGTTAATCTACTTAATGCAAGAGCATAAATTGTCAACTGCTCAATTGGTTTTTCTTTTTTTGCCGAAGGTTTAAAATCCATAATATAAATTGAACCATTTCTAATTTGAATCATATCAATATGTCCCGTTAAATATTCTCCTTCATTAATTAAAAAAGGAATATCAAAATTAAGTTCAAATTTATAATGATTTATGTCTTCTGAATCCAAAATAACGGGAACCTCAATCGCAACAGTAACTGAATCATTAAAAAGCATAAATTCTTCAAGCACCTCATGTCTCATTTTGTTATTTGAAATTGATTGAATCACAAAATTAGCAATAGTTGAAGCTGAACTTTTTTTCGGAATTATCTTCACTTGATCTAAATTAAACATTTCTTTTTTCTCTGACGCTCTCTCCATTTTTTCTCTAAAAATTTGATGGGGGCATTCCGACGAAACCAACTCCAAGAAATCCCTCAAAGGTTTAAATTTAAAGTGCTTGAATTCTTCATTTAAAATAAAATTCATTTTAACCCTGTGAAATTTAAAATTGTAAATTTGCTGATGAATTAATTTTGATTTCTCCACCAATTCCTTTTTAGAATATTTTCCAAGAGCAAATTCTCTCATTCTCAAGAATGGAAGATAATTTTTATACTCTTCGAGCCATCTTGAAACAATTTGGGGAGTAATTTTGATTCCATATTTTTCAAAGATTAATTCAGAAATTTCTTCAAGAGAGTTTAATTGATTGTATAAAGTAAGTGAATCAAGAATTATTTTCAAGGGATAAGTTTTATTTTTTGTAACTTGAGATGTAAACCTCTTGTCACAATTTTTACAATAATAAATTTGAACTTCTTCAAACTTTTTCTTTCTGACACCTCTTTTTACAATTTTCCCAACGCAATATGGACACCTGTAAAGATTCTTATAACTAACTAATTTTTCTTCAGTTTCCTCAATTAATTGTTCTTGATTCATTTTTCATCTCCCAAAAAATCTTCTTTAGTTAATTTTGTATATCTAAAAACAGATTTTAACAAATGATTACTTCTAGAAAAAGGAGAATTTCTATCTCTGTCAAAATAAGTCCATAAAATAATCTTAACATTTAAAGAATTTAATTTCTCAACAACTGGAACAAAATCAGAATCCCCTGTCAATAAAACAACTTTTTTCAGAAAAGAATAATCTTTCAATATACTCACCATATCAATTCCCAAAAGCATATCAACTCCCTTTTGTCTATATTTGAAGAAATCCCCCACCTTCAATCTTTGAGTCCTACCTTCACGAACAATAATCCCTTCTTTTTTATATCTTTCAATAAAAATATCATAAGTTTCTTTCATAGATTTTTCTTTTAAATTTGGATTATTACTTTGATAAGGAGGTGCATCATACAAAAATATTTTTTCTATCCTCAAATTATCTCTTTTTGCAATATTTTTAACAAGGGATTTAATGCTATACCTCAAACCATTTTCAAAAAAGAATTTTTTTAATCTGATTAAGTAAGCATTGTCAATAAAAACAACAACTTTGGAAAAATCATCTAGTGACCCCGAAGGATCACTAGGGAGTATCTTGCTTTTATGAGTCTTGCCCTCTTTATAAATTTTATCTTTCATCATTTTTCCTCCTTTCCAAAAACTTTTTTCCATGCATTTTTCAAATTCAAAACCCTCAATTTTTGATATCCGTATTTTGTTAAAACATTATCAAGAATTTCTTTTCTTTCCTTGTCTTCACAGAATTTTTCTCTTAATAAATCAATTTTTGTGATAACATTAGTAATTAGTGTCATAGTTTCATTTAGTTTTTCTTCAGCAATTTCAAAAGAATCAAATTTGTCACCGTAACTTTCAGCGATTAATTTTGGTATCTTTTCGGAGATTTGCTTTATTTCATCTTTTTCATCTTTCAAAAAATCCAAATTTGCTAATAGATTAGATAATTTTATTGTTACCTGATAAACTTCTAAATCTCTGAAAGTTTTTACAGGGCTTCTAACTCTAAAATTATCCCGATTATATTCATATTTTTTATTCCCAAAGTTTTCATAATTTTTTTTATATTCCATCTTATTTCAATTTTTGTTCATCCATCTTATTTTCTTCCAATTTTGCATTAGAAAAGTCTTCTCCCGTTAATTTTACGTACCTAGAAACAACATTCATAAGATGAGTACTTCTAGAAAAATTAGTATCTCTTCTTTTTGTAAAATAAGTATAGAGAATTATCTTTAACCCAAACTCCCTTAGTTCTTTTATTGCGGGAACAAAATCCGAGTCACATGCAAGAAGAATTATTTTTTTTATATTAGGAAACTTAATCGGAACTGACATTAAGTCTATTGTCATCAAAGTGTCAACTCCCTTCTGAGTAAATTTTGGTTTTCCTCCTAATTCAACAATTTTTTGGCATCTTCCCTCCCTCAAAATAAAATTACCCTTTTCTGACAATTTTTTCATGAATTTGTCATATTTGTCCTTTCTACTTTTTTCTTCAGTTGACGGATTATTTGACTGATAAGGAGGAGAAGTATAATAAAAAATCTTATCACATTTTAAATTTTGTTTCCTACTTATAATTTCTGAAAACTTTATAATATCATAAACCAAATATTTTCCTTTACCAAAATATCTTGACAGTTTAGATAAAAAACCAGCATCAATAAAAACAAAAGTATCTTCAAGCAAAGAATCATCTAGTGACCCCGAAAGATCACTAGGGAGCATGTTACTATTTTTAGCTTTCTTGAGTTTATAAATTTTATCTTTTATCATTTTTTACCTCCAATTTTCTTAAATTTTCATGCTTCAAACCGTTAAAATGAAAAAAAATTGTGATTTTTGGAAGCAAAATGTTTATAAATTTTGAATCATTCCGAGACCGGTATAGGGAAATAGGACCTGACGAACCCCATGCTTTGATGCGGTTATTAGGATTGACGGACCTCCTTACCCTATCATTTATTTTATTATTTTCTGTCATCTTTTAACCTTTCAATATTTAATAAAGTGTCAATTGTCATATACCCCAAAAAGTTTTCTGAATAATCTATAAAAATGTAATAATCAAATTCTTTCATATTGATTTCCTCCAAAATTCTTTACAATTTCCATGCCACGAGTTTGCCAGAAAAAATGCCACGGATTTTTTCGAAAATGGCATTTTTTCCATATTTTCGTGGCTTTTTATCTTTTTAATATTCATCTTTTTAGTTATTTTCTCCATTTTTATAATCCTATATTTACATTTCCCGATGAATCAACTTGTAAAGTTCCTCCATTAGATGTTGCATTAAATGTTCCTGCAACTTCAAGTTTAGAAGTTGGAACAGTAGTTCCAATCCCTACGTTGCCGCCGTTTTGAGCAATAGCAGAATTATTTAATGAAGTAGTCCCGTTCCACATTGGAATATACCAAGCTGTTCCTGAACCGGAAACTCTCGAAGGAAGTGTTGTTGAATTGTAATAATTGAATCCTAAGACTTCTCCTTTTGTGAAATAATTTCCAAATGTTGAGTTCAAAGCAAGTGTTCCGTTCATCACATTTGCCCAAGTTATATGGGTCAAAAATGTAGAATAATTGGCATTCCAATATGGGTCTGTTTCAGCAACATTTGCAGTTGTATTCACAGCTTGTAATTGAGCTAAAGTCACAGCACCTGTTAAATCAGTCGCATTAGACAATCCGATTAACGTTCCATTGATAATAGCCGAACCATTGACGTGCAACTTCGCATTTGGTCCCGTCGTCCCGATGCCGACGTTGCCGCCGCTTAAAATTCTTACGGCTTCTGCACCATTAGTGGAAAATGCTAATCCATTAGAAGCGGCATAATACATACCTGTAGTAGCATCGCTCGTAAATGTATAAGATGGGTCTGCCGCTGAACCATCAGAAGCATACATTTCATTTATACCAAATATAATACCTGTACCTCCTGCGGCTAATGATGTACCACTAATTGACCAAGTCGCACCCAATCCAATTTCACCATCAGTTCCAGGTGTTAATTGAATATCGGGGTCAGTACCGCCTACTGTTGTAATGGTTAAAGCACCAGTTGTTGCTGCCACTTGAAAAGTAGAGTATATACTTCCATCGGTTTGAGTTAAGCGAAGTTGTGGATTTGAAGCATCTAAAATATCTAATTTATTATCAGGCCCCGTCGTCCCGATGCCGACGTTGCCGTTTGTTGAAAGAACCAATTGATTACTATTTGTTGCAGAAGCAGTGCTGGTTTCAAAAATTAAATCAGTTGGCAATTTCACTCCAGCAGCACCATTCTGAACAGCTCTTATAAATGCACCTGTATCAAAATTATTTCCAGAATCAACTCCGATAAATTGCATACTCCCAAGAGTATCACCAGTTAACGTCGTTGCCTTTATAGTATCGGAATGAGATTTTCTAAGACTTAATATAGAATATCCTGCTCCATCATCAAAAGAATCTAAGTTGAAATTAGCCGCCCCATTACTTGTAACGACATTAAGTTCTCCGTCTGGCCCCGTCGTCCCGATGCCGACGTTGCCGCCTACTAATAAATTTCCAGTATTTCTAATATTTCCAGTTGCATCCCAGTAATTAATTGATGAAGCAGAAAAATATGCTGTCTGTCTGTGCATTGAATTTCCATTAACATCTAATTTATACCCCGGTCCCGTCGTCCCTATTCCTATATTAGAACCATTCTGATAAATTCCTGAATTATTCAAACTAGTAGTCCCATTCCACATTGGAATATACCAAGCTGTTCCTGAACCGGAAACTCTCGAAGGAAGTGTTGTTGAATTGTAATAATTGAATCCTAAGACTTCTCCTTTTGTGAAATAATTTCCAAATGTTGAGTTCAAAGCAAGTGTTCCGTTCATCACATTTGCCCAAGTTATATGGGTCAAAAATGTAGAATAATTGGCATTCCAATATGGGTCTGTTTCAGCAACATTTGCAGTTGTATTCACAGCTTGTAATTGAGCTAAAGTCACAGCACCTGTTAAATCAGTCGCATTAGACAATCCGATTAACGTTCCATTGATAATAGCCGAACCATTGACGTGCAACTTCGCATTTGGTCCCGTCGTCCCGATGCCGACGTTGCCTTCTATTATTAATCCTCCCGTTGGAGCTGCGAGTGCTCCATAAGTTCCTCCAATCGCTAAATTCCCTAAAACTCCAAGTTTTGACCCGATTGTGGTCGTCCCTATGCCGACGTTGCCGCTTTTCATTCTCATGACCTCTGTATCTGTTCCCGATATAATTTGGTTAAAAATTAAATCCGCGTCTTCTGTTCCATCAGAAGCATCAATTATCCGCGATATAATATTTGTTCCCGTTACAAGTTCTGGTGTAACCGCATCATTATAGAATTGACTCCTGATGGAGGAAATGTAATCGTTATCGTTCGCAGTAAGAACCGTGGTTCGCGCCTTAATAAAATTAAGCAGATAACTTTCTGCGCCTCCAGTTTGTCGCAATATGACTCCTCTTGGGTCAGACGATGATGTTTCAGATATCTCCAACTTCGCCCCCGGCGTCGTCGTCCCGATGCCGACGTTGCCGTTAGAATTGACGAAGAAATCTGACGTTCCGATACTAAAATTATAATCTCCAAGGACGACGTTCTTCGACGAACCAGTATACGGAATATAGTCGGACAGATTCAACGCCGAAACGTTCAAGTTTGTCAAACCGGAACCGTCTCCATATAAAATTCCAGCCACACTTAAATTACCCAAAATAGAAACATTTCCATTAGCTCCAAAAATTGTCATAAGATTTGTTCCAGTTGTATTTTGAAATTTATAATTTGCTGCACTAGTAAAGCCCAAAGTTCCAACTAAAAATAATCCCAAAATTAATAAAACCAATAATTTATTTTTCATATTTCAAAATCTCTTTTTCTTTATCTAAATCTATAATTTCCCTACTATTCTTAGAGGAAACTATTTTTTTACCTAACTTTTCTTCAATCTCTTTTCTTGTATTTCTTGACACGTTCCCCCCTTTAATTGCAACATTTCTGCTCTCTTCAAAAGAATTTGGATTTTCTTTTCTTGAAAATTCGGTTGTAGTTGCTTCAGCCAACATATTTAAGACTAATTCTAAATTAGTCATATTATCTCTTAAATTTTCTTTTTTCAAATTTTTAAAATCTTTATAATCCTTTACTGACAAACCTGACCAAGCTTTAGTCATGTCATTAGTTAAAATTGCATAATCTTCAGAACTTTCGACTCCAACCCTGTTCCATTCATCAGTTAAATCTTTTCTCACTTCAATTGTTTTTATTCTTTGATTTATCCATTTTTCAGAATAACCTTTTTCAAAATAAGTTTTCATTGCCCTATCAATTGATAATTCAGGGTTTTCTATTTCATCTATTCTTTCTCCCCCAATCTTTGCTAACCATATCTTAAAAGGTTCTGCTCTCTTTGAAGGAATAGACTGAATAATTCTGAACACTCCCTCTTTATTTGAACAATCAGTTTCCCTTAATTTTCCATCCTGAGATTCTAATTTCAACTGTACGATTTTCTCGTACACTTCAGAACCTTCAGAAACCAACTTTGATTTTAAATCAGACCAGTATCTTCTTGGATTATTACTTTCTGTCAAAACTTCAATAACATCAATTATAGATATGTACCAATCTTCATTGTACCAAATTCTTCTAATTTTCTTATCATCAAAAATAACTATTTTATTTTTCATTTTAAACTCTAAATACCATGTCTCCACTTGTATCTGTATAAACTTGAGCATTGCCAATAGTCATATTTCCCGTCACATTTGCACTTCCATTAACTTCCAACTTTTGCGTTGGTGAAGTTGTTCCAATTCCTACATTACCTGTATATTGAATAAACATTTTATTTGAATTGTTTAATGCAAATCCTATACCATAATTTGAAACTGCTTGTCCTTGATTTTCATTTATTACTAATCCTCTTGTTCCAGAAGCTTCATCTGATGCACCTGTTTGTGTTATTGAAGAAGAATACAAAGGCCACGATAAAGGATTATAATAAATATTAATCACCCTTCTACGATCACTATTACCTCCTAAAATAAAATCAGTAGTGCCTCTTATATCCCCAGTTACATCTAAAAAATATCCAGGACTCGTCGTCCCGATGCCGACGTTGCCGTTAGAATTGACGAAGAAATCTGACGTTCCGACAGAAAAATTGTAATCTCCAAGGACGACGTTCTTCGACGAGCCAGTATACGGAATATAGTCGGACAGATTCAACGCCGAGACGTTCAAGTTTGTCAAACCCGAACCGTCTCCGAATATATTTCCTCCAAAGTAAATATTATCACTAATATTCAAAGTATAATTATTGAAAGTCCAAATTTTTTCAGCAGAAATCATTCCGAAAGTTCCAACTAAAAAGAACATTCCAATAATCAAAAATATTTTTTTCATTTTGCCAAAATTTCCTCACCTTTTTTTCTATAATTAGAAATTTCATTCATTCCAATGCCAGAAATAAATCCCCTCAATTTTCTATTAAAATTTTCACCAGAAATAAGGCTCTCATCTAATTCTTTTTTAGAAATTTTAAACCCGACATAATACTGTTTGTCTATTCTCTCACGTTTAGCTTCTAAAATAGGAGCATTGTCAAATTCAAAAATTTCCTTTAACAAGAAAATGGATGCAGAATGATTTTCGGATTTTATGCCTATCTTATACAACAAAGATAAAACCAGGTTGTACATGCTATAATAAATCAACGAAACAGCCTCTTCAAGTTTATTATTTTTTAATAAAATTTTAGAAGACTCGAAATTACTCTGGGACTTATCTCTATATGAAACCGATAAATTTTCATTTGGCTCAACGAATTTTAATCTTCCCTGTTTAATCAAATTAACCAAAAACTCTTTCATAATAGATTTCTCCCCCTTTAATTAAAATATGATTTTCAATAATTTCCTTTATCAAAAGATTTTCCTTATCCCATTTTCCTAGTTTTATACTAAACTTAGAATCTAGTTTAGAATAATCCTTCTTAATTTCGCTATCTTCGCTCTCAATGTAAAGATCCACATCACTCTTGCCATTCTCAAGACCTTTCGCATAGCTACCAAAAATACAAGCAAATTTTATTTTTTTGTTCTCTTGAATTTTCAAAACAACCTCTCTCAAAAAATGATGTTTCAAAAGGAGTTTCATTAATTTGTAATTTTCAGTCATCAAAAATGAACTCCTTCCTTCTGAACTTTTTTTAATAAAATATACTTTATTTCTCCCTTCCGCAACATAATTTACTATATTCCCTTTCTCAAGAAGATTTATTTTTCTAACAATCATCATATGATTAACTTTAAGCACTTTTGAAATTCCCCTTATGTGATTTCTACCTCTAGACAAAACATTCACTATTTCTAAACTGTAATCTTTTTGTTCCATTTGTAACATTTATATTATTAATCCCTAAATATTTTACTTGCGATTTTTAGAAACCCTCTTTTGCCCCCATTTTATTTACCCTACACAAACAATCAACCAATCTAAAGTTTGCACTACAATTAAGAAAATCACATTTCACCTCGACACAATTACTCATTTCCACCATCTCTTTTTGTATTATTAATTCGTTTTTCATTTATTTAAACCTTACCAAATGTTAACATTCCCATTTGTATCTGCAGTAATATTCGCTCCTCCAAGTATCATCGACCCAGTAATTCTTGCATTTCCTGTAACATTTATTGTTCCAGTATCAACATTCGTTGAAAGCAAATTTCCAGTATTCACATTACTAGAATTAAGAGTTCCCGCACTCAAATTATAATTCCCTAAATTCACATTACTTGTAGCATTATTATAAGGCACAAATTTTTCAATCATCCAATCAGCTTGAGAAAGATTTAATGCATCAACATATGCTTTAATTGAATTATTATACAAAACATCCTGAGCATCAATATAATTGTAAATAGTAATGTTATCAAGAGAGTCTAAAACTTTATTTCCATTTTGGTATATCAAAGTTCCATACAAATTTGTAGTTGCATTGATATCTCCGATTACATTTAAACTGTTTAAAGGAGCTATTGTTCCTATTCCTACATTACTTCCATTTTGAAAAATAACTGAATTATTCAAACTATTAGTCCCATTCCACATTGGAATATACCAAGCTGTTCCTAACCCGGATAAAGTTCCAACTCCCAAAAGAACGCCATTCGCATAAATATTTCCTGTAAAATTGGCCCCCCCTATAACATTCAAAGCATACTGCAAATTGGTAGTTCCAATTCCAACACTTCCATTAATATATGCATCCCTTCCCAATCTCAAATCTCTCCATCTAACACTAGAATTTCCCAAATCGAATTGATTATCCATGTCTGGAATTATTGACCCGTTCATTTCCAAATTCGCAACCTGTAAAGAATTAATTTGATAAAAATACCCCTGCTGTGCATAAAGATTTCCATCTATAATTGAAAGACCATTCGAAGTCCAACCCCCATTAAAATCATACTGGCCAGTAACGTTATCCCCATCATTTCTCATAAAAATGGAATTTGCCCAATTATTTATGGAATTATTCATATTAGTCAAATTTGTATCAACTTCAATTTTAGTATAATAATTTATTTTATCTAAAGTCCAATTTCCTATTCCTAAATCATTTGTAAATTGTGAAAGATTTGTCCAATTTATCCAACTTAAATCATTTGTAATTTGAGAACCTAATATTCCAGTTAATCCTGAACCATTTCCATAAAAAATTCCTGTTGCATTTATACTTCCAAGAACATTTAATGCATTTGCTGGGCTAGATGTTCCAATTCCAGTTCTTCCACTATCTCCATTTACAATAAAATAAGTTTGGGAAGGATTAGACGAATTGTAAATTGTAAAATTCCTTGCCTGAACACCAGAAAGAAAACTTAACACAAATACAAAAAACACAAATACTAAAATTATCTTTTTATTAGTACACATTAACATCGCCATTGCCTCCAATCAAAAATGAAGTCGTTTTAATTGAAAAATTACCGTTTATGTCTAATGTATAGTTTGGTGTCGTCGTTCCAATTCCGACGTTGCCGCCGTTTAGAATTGTCATCCCGTTTGTTGCATCACTGCCAGCAATTAAATGTAAACCCGTTGTCAACGCTCTCAAAACCGTAGAACCCGCAAGAGTATTTGTTGCAATATTTCCTCCCCCATCATATCCAAAATAAGTTCTTACAGTAGAACTCTCTCTAAAACTTAACCACCCATACGCATTAGTATTTTGTAAAGTTAATAAATCATTTGAAGTCGTTGCACTAACCACTAATTTCCCTAAACTAGTATTTGTAGTCCCGATGCCGACATTTCCAGAATTATAATACAAATTGTTTCCAGATTTTGTCCAATAGTTAACCTGACTTAAATTCAAAGCAGAAGTATCAATGTCCGTTAAGTACTTTCCACTTCCAAAATAATAGGTTGCAGTTGCATTGTAAGATCCAAGATTCAAATTCGTATCCATTGCCATTCCTGAAAGAGTTGTATTTTGGGCATTAAATGAATAAGGAGTTCTTGCAATTTTTGCATTATCAATCAGTACATTATTTCGATAATAACACAAGTAATACTGATCACTGTAGTTCAAACCAGTATTCTCTAAATAATAAGAAATAATTCCTCTTGAATCAGTTGTAAGAGAAGTTGAATTTGAATAAACAACATTCAAACAATCTGAAGTTGTTGAAATATTAAAAACAAAATTATAAGTTCCAGTTATTACATTTCCCGAAATATCTGTTGTTTGAATGTTCAAATGAAGTTGATCCAAAATTGATGCAGCACTTACGAAAAAAGTTCCAAAAACAACCACAAAAAATGCAAAAAAAACTAGATTTATTTTATTAAATTTAGGACAACCTATCACATCTCTTTTTTTTGCCATCTTAATTAATTTTACCTACACAAATTTAGTATATAAAGATTGCCCTATCATCGAGGTAAAAAGGTAAGAAAAAGTTTTACTTACTCCTCGGTAAAATTCAAAAGCCTGTTTACCTACATTTTTTAGAAAAATTTTACAGAAAAATGCAGTTTGTTTAAAAAAAGAACTTCAACATTTAATCAAAAATTTAACTAATCAAAAACAATAAAATTTTACTTCGAAAAAGAACCTAAATTTGAAAATTTACCCTAAAAAATAAAGAAATATTTTCACAGAAAAAGAATTATTTAAATTAATTTTTTAATAACTAAAAAAAGGATGAATGATCCTGCTGAGATTTGAACTCAGGACCTCTGGCTCTCTTAGAATGTCTCTTTGAAAGATGTAATCCATCGCGAATTACACTCATATAAGACCAGCGCTCTAACCAGGCTGAGCTACAGGATCATCTATCATCCTAAATATTATGTTGAATATATCTTATTTAAAGATTTTCAATTTGAAAGAGGAGGCCATAGTTACTTTTTTAAACTGATTTTGTCAACTAACTTTAAAGCCCCGGTAGTACAGAGGCCAAGTATGTCGCCCTTTCACGGCGATGACCCGAGTTCGAATCTCGGCCGGGGCGCTTTGCATGAAAATTTCTCAAAACTAGTTATTCCACATTCAAAATGTTTTTATACATCTTTTAATTTAAATAAGAATGACATTAACAACTTCATTTTTTATCATCGCACTTTTAGTAGTTTCAATTTGGGTAATAATTGAATTTAAGAGAATGAAACATAAAATCTTCGCATTCTTCCTTATTGGACTAATTATCTTCACATATGCCACCTTCACTATAAGCTTACAAGGAAAGAATGTTACCCTAACCACTGTTCCAGGAATGATTGATGCCGGAAAGCTTTATTTCTCCTGGCTTGGAAGTGTTTTTGTAAAGGCAAAAACTGTAACAATGTATGCAATTGGCATTGACTGGAAGGATTATAACGAAAGTGTAATAAACGAAAACACTAAAAATGAATCGGTCTGGGACAAACTGAAATAATGTATTGTTAAGTTAGAGGGTGCTGGAGAGGGAAAAAAAAGAACGTGCTATTCCTTTAAAGTGAAACAAAAAGAACGACAGGTTCTTAAAGGCAGATTTCCTTATTCTCGGATGACAGAGTTTACTAAACCTCTTGAAAGTTCTACTAGATTAAAAATTAATAATTGGTTAATAAATCTCGGTTGGAATATGAACGAAAATTCTTCTAAATGTAATTGCTACACAGAAAGAGCAAGAACAACAGAAGAAAATAAAAAATTTAAAGGCAATAAACCCGATTATGTTTTATATTCTTCCGACGAGTTTAAACCTATTACTATTATTGAAGCTAAAAGGCAAGGAGAAAGTTTAGACAAAGCATTAAACCAAGCAAAATTAAAATATGCCGAACCTTTAGGAATAAAAATTATCTTTATTACAGATGGTTTATTCATTCAAGGTTATCATTTAGAAGACAAGGATTATCTTTATTATAATTCTGAAATTGTTACGGAGTTTTTATCTGAAAAAAGAATAAATCTTTTTATTAAAGGCGGAAGCAAAATATTTAGTGAGAAGAAAATAGTCCATTCAAAAGTAGAATTAATTAAGACTTTTGAAGAAGCAAACGACATTTTAAGGAAAGATGGGTTAAGCGAAGGAAAAGAAAGGTTTACAGAATTTTCTAACTTATTGTTCTTGAAACTAATAAGCGAAATTGAAAATCAAAGAGAAGAAAGAGGAGAAACTAGAAGACTTGAAAAAATGTATTGCTGGGATAATTTCAAAGATAAAAAAGCTAATGAGCTTTATGAATATATTAACAAAGTTGTTTTACCGAGATTTGATAGCGAGTATAATCACACGAGCAGTATTTTTAATAAAAATCTCCTAATTAATAAACCCGATAATCTTAAAGCAATTATTAATAAAATAGAAAGTTTGGGTAATCTTTTAGATACAAATTCAGATATTAAAGGAGATGCTTTTGAGTATTTCTTGAAGAACTCTATAAGTGTTGGCAATGATTTGGGCGAGTATTTTACTCCTAGACACATCGTAAAACTTATGGTCGAGTTAATGGATTTAAAATTTAATGAAACTGTTTACGACCCTTGTTGTGGAACGGGTGGGTTTTTAATTGAGGCGTTTAAAAATATCAAGAACAAATGCAAAGCTACCAAAGAAAATATAGAGATTTTAGAGAATAAAACAGTTTTTGGGCGAGAGATAGCTACTACCTCGAAAATAGCTAAAATGAATATGATTATCATGGGAGATGGTCATAATAACATAGAACAAAAAGACTCTTTAGAATATCCTGTAAAAGAAAAATATGATGTTGTGCTTACTAATTTTGCCTTTTCTCAAACAACAGATTATGGAGGATTATACGGTTTTGATACAGAAGACGCTAATCCTATTTTTCTTAAACATATCTTTGATAGTTTAAACAAGACTGGTCGGTGTGCCGTAGTTGTCCCAGAGGGTATTTTATTTGATGATAAAAAAGAGTATGTCAAAATAAGGAAACTGTTATTAGAACAGAGCAATATAGAAGCGATTATTAGACTTCATAGTTTTGTATTTAAACCATACACAGGACAACCAACAAGCATAGTTATTTTTAAGAAAGGAGAGTCTACTAAAAAAGTTTGGTTTTTTGATGTAGAAGAAGATGGCTTTAAGAAAACAGGAAGTAAGAAAGGAAGAAGAAAGATAGACAAAGACGATTTAATTTTGTTAAGACAGATTTGGAAAGAGAAGTTAGTTACTAATAAATCTTTTTTTGTTGAAGCTAAGGATATTGTAGAAAATGGTTATAAACTTTCTATGAATAACTATCTAAAGAAAGATAATGGAATAAAAACAATAAAATTAAAAGAACTTGTAAAAGATAAGAAAATTATAATTGGTTTTACTCCTAATAGAGATGATGACTCTTTTTGGTTCGGTGGAAAAAATACTTGGGTTAAGATTAGCGATATTACTGAGGAAATGTTTATATCCGATTCAAAAGAAAAAATAACTGATTTAGGAATTAAACCAAAAAAGCTGTTACCTAGTGGAACTCTTTTATTTAGTTTTAAATTGTCTCTTGGGAAAGTGGCTATAACTAAGAAACCTCTGTATACTAATGAAGCAATAGCAGGTTTAATCGTTGAAGATGAGGATATTAAGAAATATCTTTATTATATACTTCCTAGACTAGATTATGGAACTAATAGAGCTACTAAGGGAGAAACCTTAAACACCGACTCGGTAGGAGATTTAGAAATTCCTTACGATATAAAAACTATAAAAAAGATTGTTAAGGAATTGGACAAATTAGAAGAAGAACGACAAGAAAAAGTTAAATCAAAAGAGCAACTAGAAGCAGAACAAGAGAAAATAATAAAAGCGGAGATTTTCGGTTAATTTATTTTTTTTCCCTCTCCAGCACCCTCTAACTTAACAATACACTGAAATAAAAATATTTAAATACTCAATTTCATTAAACACTCTATGGTTGCAAAAAGAAAGGTGGTAAAAAAGTCTTCTCAAAAAAAATCAGTTACAAAACAAAAAGCTTCAGTAAAACCTGCACAAGTTATGGTTTCTGACAAAAAGATTAAAAGAACAACAAATTCTTTAATTTTCTCCATAATTACATTCATCATTTCATTTGTTTTATTGAAATTTGCAGTAGAAACAGGATCCTTCCTTGAAAGTTTATTTGGACTTATTATGATCATTGCAGGAGCATTTATTTTCCTATTTGTAATTCTAGAAATAATCTTTTACTTCATGAAAAGAAAGTAATTTTAATTCTTAAAAAATAAAACCTTAATAAATTTTAAAGTGTTCTCTTCTCTTTATAGATTTTAATTTTTTATTAGTACTCTAGGTTCCCATTCAGTCATACGACCTTTTTCTTTCAACGCTTTTGCTTTTTGAGTTAAATCTTTCTCAATGCAAAATCCCTTAATCTTTCCACTATAAAATCTTCTAGAAATATAAAATAAAGTTCCAGAATTAAACTTGGAACCAAATTTTTCAAGCCTTTCTATTTGATCTTCTATTTCAAAAGAATTATAATCGATAGCATTTGAAAGATAAACTTTATTATATTTTGAAAGATTTTTTTCTAATTCAAAAATATTTTGAGTAGGAAGAACATTTAATCGAGAAATATTTTTCCTAATCCTTTTTATTCTTGGAACAGAGGAAAAATAAATTTTTGTGTTTACATCATAACTAATTTTATAAAGAATATTTCTACAACTTTTATTACTATTTTTTGTATTTTTAATAAAATTAAATAACTCAAGAAAATATTTAATCTGTTTTTCTTCATAATCAATTAAATCAACTTTTGGACCATTTTCTAAAATAGCAAGTCCTTGCTGACCTGAACCGAGGATTCCAAGAATTTTATCTTCAGATTGGACATCCAATCCAGCTACAATTGATTCTAGTGATTCATTTGTAGAAGTATATGTAGGATTAATCATCGATAATCCGAAAGACAATTTTATTTCTTCTTCTGATTCAAAATTTGGATCTGGTTTCATAAGAATAAAAAATAAAAAAGATTTATAAATTTTTCGATTTGTCTTAACTTTTAAGTGAAAATAAAGCCACAGCCGAGATTTGAACTCGGGACCTCTACCTTACCAAGGTAACACTCTACCAACTGAGCTACTGCGGCAAATCTTGATTTACTAAAAACCGAAGTACCTCTCTTGTAAAAATTACTACGGCTTAAGAAAAAGATTTATTCAAACTTTTTAAAGATTTTTTCCAATTTTATCTCAAATAAACTAACTGGCATTTTAATCTTCCAATTTTTCAAAATCTTAGGATGTATCTCCCCAATCATTCCTATTTTTTCTCCATCAAATAGAATATCCCCAGAACGCCCTTCTATAAAAAACGGACTAGCAACTTTTTCTTCAATAATCTCAAATTTCAAACCTAAATTTTGAGAACAATAATCTAAGATTTGCTTCAAATCTGTAAAATTACCAGGAGTGAAAGCTGCACTAATCCTTTCTTCTTCAACAATTTTTTTATCCTTCATCATGTAAAAAACTCTACCTGTTTCAAAGATCTTCTGAGGATATTCTGAATCCACATTTTCTGAAAAAACTTTCAGTAAATAATGAGATAAATCTTTTCTTAAAATATTATAATCTGTTTTAGATTTTTCAACTTCTATAAATCCAACTTCCTCTTTTTCAGAAATGCCCATCTTAGTGAATTGATCAATTTTTTTAGTTAAATGATAATTTGAAACCTCTAAAAGCCCAACTCCTGTGAGAATATCCGAAATTTTTCTTTTTATAATCTCATTTTTATTTTCCATTCCAGTCGTCGCAATTTCAGGAATAATTGGTTCAAAATTATTGTAACCATAAGCAATCGCAATATCCTCAATTAGATCAATTTCGTGCAAGATGTCTACTCTCCATGAAGCAATTTCAACCTTCCCACTTTTATAATTATGGCCCATTTTTTGAAGAAAATCTTTAACCTGTGTCTCTGTCAATTTTAGCCCTAAAACTTTATTTGCATTCTCAACAGATAAATCCACAAATTCAGACTTAAAACTAGGAATAATTTGATCTCCAACTTTCATTTGATAAACTTGGCCTCCCATTTCTGCCAAATTTGAAACAATAATATTCAAACAGTTTTCTAGAATAGAAAAATCGAAACCTGAACATTCTACAAAGATTGATTTTGTTTCACTAGTTACTCTTCCAGTTTTCTCAGAATTAATAATTGGGGGCATAGATAAGAAGCTTCCTTCTTTATCTAAAAAGACCGGAAATTTAATCTTCCCAGCTAAAAGATGAGCATATTCTTTCCCAGTAGGATGTCTTTGTAAAATTTCTAGCCCAGACATCTCTTTTTGAGATTCCAATGGTTGAAATTTGATTTTATCTGGTTCAAGAGCTTTGTAAGTAATAGGTAGTGCAATTTTTTCCAAAGGATAAATTCCAATTGCAAGTTTTTTCCTTTGCCTTCCAATAGTTGAATGAAGTTTTTCCTGAATTTCAACTAATTCCTTTATTTTTTTATCATCAAATTTTAATCCTTTGACAATTGCACATGCAATAAATGGCCTAACATCTTTAACACTTGAATCAATTTTAACCTCATAATCTTTCTCCGGTTTATTTAAAATATAAGTTTTAAGTCCAGGTTTCTTTCCTAAAAAACTTAAAAAACTTCTTCTAAATCCATGATATCCTAAAAGATCAGGTCTATTCGGAAAAATTTCTAGTTCAATATTTTCTTCATCAATACTTTCAACGGGAGTTCCAAATAAAGCAATTTTTTCCTGCATTTCAGAATCCAATTTTCCAATTTCTTTTTCAAAAGTTTTTTTATCAAATTTTACATTTGCCATTTTTAAAATTTCACCCAACTTTTCATTTTTCTTAATTGGGTAATATCATTTTTGTATATTTCTCTCAAATCTTTAACCTGATAATAATCCATTAAAATTCTATCAAATCCTGGACCCCAAGCTAAAACTGGAACCTCAACACCAAGAAGTGGAATTACCACTTCCGGCCTAAATATTCCTGCTCCACCAAGTTCAAGCCATATTTTTTTCTCAGGATGCCACCAATGAATTTCGACTGATGGTTCCGTATACGGAAAATAAGCTGGAGTGAATCTTATTTTTTCATAACCCATTTTTTTAAAAAACTGTTTTAAATAACCCAATAAATGTCTAAAATTCAAACCAGGACCAACAACAATTCCTTCTGATTGATTAAATTCAAATCCATGAGACCAATCCACAGTTTCATTTCTAAAACATTTACCAATTGCAAAATATTTTTTTGGAAAGTTTTCTTTTTTTAAATTATACAAAGTTTTAGCAGAAAGGCAGGTTGTATGAGTCCTAAGTACTTCTCGTTTAGATTCATTTTCATCCCAATTGTAACCCCAACCTTTACTTCCAGAAACTCCTTTTTCATGAGCAAGCTTAACTGATTCAACAATTTTTTTGTCTGGAAGTTCTCCTGAATGATTGATAAAAAAAGTGTCTTGCATCTCTCTAACAGGATGATCTTGAGCCGTAAATAGTGAATCAAAAACCCAAAAACTTGATTGAATAAAATTTCCATTCATTTCCTCAAAACCCATTTCTGTCCAGATTTTTTTTCCATAATCTATTGCTTGATTTACAAAGTGTCTTTTCCCTCCGTTAATCCTGGGAACCTCTAGGGTAACATCATATCTTCTAAATTTTTTATTTTTCCAACTTTGCTCTTTTTTCAAAAGTTCGGGAGTAATCTGCTCAATTAATTCTTTTGAAACATCCTTTGAATTAACTATCTCTTTACCCAATACAGTGATTTTTATTAGAAATCTTTTTCTTTCATCAACTTGAATTATTTCTTTTCTTTTTTGAAGTGATTTTAAAGAAAAAAGCTGTTCAGGAGAAAGTTTTTCTTCATCTATCGGAAGAGATTCTAAGAAAATTTCTTCCATACTTTTTTTTGAAATTTCACTTTTTGAAGCACTCAAAAAAATCTTCCCGTTTTTTATTTCTATCAAAGCTTTTCCCTTTAAAACTCCCAATGAAACTTTAAATTCATCAGCACTTAATCCAGATTGTTTTTGCGCATCGTTTAGAGGAACAATTCTCTTTTCATCAAGAAATAAAAGCAGTCTTCTTTCCGGTAAACCTTTTTTTCTATACAACGCCCCATTAACTCCCACATCCACAACTTTTTTCTTATCAGTCTCTAGGGTAATGATTTTTTTGTTGTTTAAGTATTCAAGAGCTCTAAGCACAGAAACTTTATCTAAATTTGATTTTTTGCATATTTCGGAAATATTCTTCTCTTCTAAGAAAGGCAAAATTTTTTTTTCTATTACACTTAAGGATTCCACTAGCTTTTTCATCATTTTCAAAATTCTCCCATATTAAAAAATGTTTGTATCAAATAAGTTTATAAAATATTTTGGTATTATATATCAATGGGAAAAAGAGGGCTCTCAACAGTTGTTGCAACAATTTTGATTGTATTACTGGTAATAATTGCAGTTGCTGGATTAGGGGTAATGATAAATAATTTTTTGATCAAGGGTTCAGCAGGAATAACATTAGGAGACATTGGATTGGATGTTGAAATAAAAAATGTAATAATCAATGAAACAACAGGAATAGTAAATGTAAAAGTTGAAAGAAATCCAGGAATTTCAAAAGCTGAAATTAAAGCACTAAAGGTTATAATTGAAGATGAAAACAATGCAGAAGTTTTTGATATTCCCGTTGAAAATTTTGACGAACTGGCGGTAAGAACTCTAAACATAAATATAACAACAAATGGAATTATAAATATTTCTGGAATAATCAAGGTTTCTGTTGCTCCAATTTATATCTCAGATACAACTGGGGAAGACGCTCTTAGCCCTATAACAAGTGCTTACACTGTCGAAGAAATACAACACAAAATAATCACGGAAATAAAAGTTTGTTTTATAAATTCTGATTGTGGAATAGATTATTGGTTACCTGGTTCTCAAATTTGTAATGTCGGAAATACTGGAGTTTTGCAATATAAAAGAATCTATGAATGTTTTGGAGCAGCAGATAACACTGGAGGATTTTGTCAACAGAAAACAGAAGCAATTCCTGTAGAAACTTGCACAGAAGGAAAAATTTGTTCTGGGGGAGCTTGCAAACTTCCAACAATTAGTTGTACTCCAGAAAACGTTACCGAAGCGTGTGGAGTAAGTAAGCTTATTGGAATTCCGAAATGTTCTTCAGATAATCCTTCAACTAAGATCATTCAAGATTTTGACCAACTCAGTTGTGTGAATAATATTTGTGAAGAAAGTATCACTTCTACAACCTTAGAGGAATGTATCTCTCCAAAAGTTTGTAGTGCTAACCAAGGTTCACCAGAATGTTTTACCCCCCTCGAATGCACTACTAATGATGATTGCCCTCTAGGAGAAGTTTGCAAAGATGGAAATTGCACCGCGGAAGAAGTAATACTCAATGGGACAATTTCTTCAATTTGGCCTTTTAGTTTGGGAGAATATTTTGACAGTCCTGCTCTTCCAAACAATAGTACAAGTCAAAGAAGTTATCTTAATTTGTACATCATTTTCCCAGGAAGCAATGAAGTAAGATGTCTTAAAATATTAAAGTACGTTTATCCAAATTCCACTTTGGACAACTCTTATGTCCAACTTGATAAAAAAGAAACAGAAATAAAATCCGGAAACAAATTCGAAATTTGGGAAACCGCATATGCTTGTACCTTAATTTAGTTCTAAATTTTTAGTCATCCAAGTAGGCATTCCTAAAACAAGCCCTAATGATTTCAAAAGGATCAAATTTCTCTTTTCTTTGATTGAAAAAAATTCCATAAAAAGCTTATTTCTTTTACATAAATCAATATTTTGCTTAAGCCTAGATAAAATTCTTTCTTTATTCTGAGAGCAAATGATTTCATCTAAATCAATTCCAATCTTTATGCCTTCCTTTTTTGCAATTTTTGCTAAGACCTCATTAAATCCAGAATTTCTTTGCTTCATAAAATCTTTCCGTTCATCAAGAGGAATTAACAAAACTTTAATTGGAAGTTTTTCCATCACTTTTCTATTTAAATCGTCATCATCTGAGTAAAAGATTATTTTCTTTTCATTATACTGTTTAACCAATTCTTTTAACTTGCTAAAATTTTTTTCAGTCAAAATAATACTTTCCATTTTATTCTCCTATCGTCGTTCCTATAAAATTTTTTCCATGGAAAAAATTTTCAAGCTCTTTTAAATTCATCATAATGTAAGTTTGAATCTTATTTTTCATAATAATTTTGGAAGCTTCTTGGTCAAGAACAAAATGCTGTCCTGGTTTGAATTTAATTTTTTTAACAATTTTATCAAAATTTTCCCAGGATATTTTTGGAACAAATTTTGCATTTTTAAATTTTTTTGGATCTTTATCATAAAGACCCTTAACATTAGTCAAATTGATAAATTGAGCATTGAGTTTAAAAGCAATTGTTGCAGCAGTTGAATCTGAGGTTTGATTAGATTTATACTCTAATCCCCCGCAAATTACAAGGTTCCTTTTTCTAAGATATTTTTTCAAAATTCTCATCTTATGAGGAATTCCCCATTCGGGATCAAACCCAAAAAAGTAAGATAAAAATCTTGCGTTGGCTCTTGTGGCATTTATTCCTGCTAAAGATTGGTGATAAATATTTCCCCCAACACTCTCAATTGCATGAATATACTTTCTCGCTAAACTTCCTCCTCCACAAACAACAACAATTTTATAATTTTTTAAATTTCTTAAAAGAATTTTCTTAAATTCTTTTAGATATTTGGAGTTCACATTTTCCGGAATGATTTCACTTCCTCCAAGACTTATTACAACTGTTTTCATTTTTATCTTTTAAAAACCAAACAAAACTATATAAATTTTCTTCAAAGATTCAAATCGTCAAAGAAATATTTATATAGAACTTTTTGCTTAAAATAACATAAAATGAAGAGGTTTTCAATAGTTTTAGTATTAGCAGTAGTTCTTCTCTTAGGAACAAGTGTTTTAGCTCAAAATATTCCTGTTTCCAAAGATATAAGCGATTTTGTAAAAGATGTTGCAATCAAAAAAGGAATTTCAGAAGACCAAATAACAAATGTAGAACAAGTGGATATGAACAACCTTCCAGAAGAGATTACAATAGAAAATATTGATGAAACCAATCTTGCAATGTACAAACTTGACGTTGAAGATTTAAACGGAACAAAGCCAGTATATGTAATCACTGCTTCAAAAGAAAAATTTGAAAAGGAAGTTAAAAAATTTGCAAGCAAAATGCTCCTCAATTTTGGATTTTCAGGAAAAATGAATACTTCAACTTTTTTACTTTCTGGAACAGGAGTCCAGGGATCTTATGATAAAGGATATGTTATGTTGAGAGATGGAAGCGTAACTGGACTTTCAACCAATCTTGATATTAAGAATTCTTTCCCAGACGGAGTTGCAGAAATAATTCTTTATAAAAATGGAGAAGCAATTGGATTTAGAAACACAATAAACCTAAAAGAATCTGGTTCAAAGTTAGATTATGATTTAATAAATGAAGGCACAATAAATTTCCAAAAGGGAGATATTATTTCTGCAAAAGTTTTACTTTCTGACGGTGTACAAGTGAGTGATGTGAATACTTTACTGGAGATCACAACTGAGGCATAAATTTAAATACTAAATAAATTTTAATACCAAATGAGAACCGAAACAGACAAAACGAGGTTGATTGTAAAGATTCTAATTGCAGTTGTTGTTTTATTAGCAATAATTGTTCTTTATCTTGTTGTAATTCAACAACAATACAACAACTTTGTGGATCAAAAAAGAGTTGAAGGAATTGACCTCTTTATCTCACAGATATTAATTCCTCAATTGCAAACAAATGGGTATGTGCAACTGCCTATAGGAAACCAAACACTTTATTTGGCTCCATTTAGTCCAGAGCAATTATCTCAACAGCCTGCTGCTGAGACTACTCAATAAAAACCTTTTTTCTTATTTTTTATTTATTTTTTAGAGACCATTCTATGAACTAATCAAAACGCAAATCTTTACAAAATAAAAATTTAAATACAGTCTTTACTTCTTAGTACCAATGTTTAAAATAATAATTACTTACACCAATGGTTTATAAAAAATATATTCAACGAAATGGAAAAACTTATGGGCCCTACGTTTACCATAGTAGAAGAATTAATGGAAAAGTTGTTTCGGAGTACAGAGGACCGGAAGAAAACCAAAATAAAAAAAAGTTATGGCCTATTCTTATTATTTCTTTTTTGGTAATTGCACTTGCTTCAATATTATTTTTCTCAAACTCCAAATCATCTGGAAATGTAGTTCTTGACATTGTTGGATCTTTAAATGATGGAGATCTCTCAAATGGAAAATTAAATTTTGTACTCAGTGAAGGGGAATTGATTCCAATTGACTCAATTGTTTCAATAGAAAATAATGGAACGATTTGGGAATATCGATTAAAAGATTTAGTTGAAAATGAGAAGACTTCCTCTGGAATGTTTAATTTAAAAAGTGGACAACTTTTAGGAAACGGGGAAGGATTTGGAATAGAAGGAACGAAAATAGAATATCCCGTGCTTACCTTTCAATTAACAGATGCCTCTGAAGAAACAACTATAGAATCAAATTCTACAAAAGTTAATTCTGAAAAAAATGATGATGAAAATTCCAGTTTAGATACAGAAGAAAATATCTTAAATGAAACATTATCAAACAATGAAGAGAATCAAACTTCAGAAGAACAAAACAACTCTAAAAAAAGTCAAAAAGATATTTTAGTAGAAAATGAAACAAATGGAGAATCATCTCCAAATACTCAAACTGAAGAAGAAACAATTTTGAATCAACAAGAAGAAACAATTTTGAATCAACAAGAAGAGAATAAAGAAGTTCAAGTTTCGGAGAATTCAAATTCTGAAATTTCAAACGAGAATATTGAACCTTCAGACAAAAGTTCTAAAGACACTTCTCCAGCTGAAACTACATCCAATGATCAACCATTAGAAACTCCTTCAATTGAATCTGCTCCAATCACTGGAAATGTTATCTCTGGAATCTTAGGAACAGTTTCTAAATTTTTCACTGGAATAATCACAGGAAGAGTTATTGAAGACCAATCAATAATTAATGGAGAAGTTTCTAAAGAAAATTCATTTGTTTACAAACTTCAAGGTAAAAAATTAAAACTTGTTTCTGGAAGTGTAACTTATTCTGGAGAGACCCTTCCGGATAATACAATTTCAATCGAAGAGAAGGGAGGAGAAATAACCATAAGAACCAATTATTCAATTCTTACAAAAGGATTTGGATTAGAATATTCAGGAGATAAAACTAAAACTCTATCCATAGATATGACTCAATTAAGCAAAATACTAACTGAAGGAAATTTGAAAGTGAAAATTAGTTATAACAATAGTGAAATAGTTTCTTTCGACGAAAAAATCTCAAATGAAACAATTAAAAATCCAGAAAAAGAAATTGTTGAAGAAATCTTCAATGAGTCCATAACAGTTCCGACAAACATTCTTGAAACAATTAATTTTGATATGAATTTAACTCAAAAAGAAAAAAACTTATTAATATTTAGATTAAATGAAACAAACTTCACAACAGTTGTAAATAAATACAAAGAAAGATTTTTGGTTGAATTTTCATTTGCAGGATATAATATTGAACATTCTTATCCGGGATCATTTTCTGAAGAAGAATTAAACAAAAATATTGAAAGAGATAAATATTTATGGATTCAGGATATTATAAAAAGTCTTTCTAATAGAGAATCGCAAAAAGAAGAATTAACTAATTTAACTAAAACAAATTCTCTTTTCTAATTTTTATTTTTAATCTTTTCTATCACAAATCTTGAACTTACAGATTCGGAGATTGTTGCAGTTAAAAGAAGAATTCCTACTGCAACCTTGAAAAGACCTTCACTTTTTGGAATCTTAGCTAAATTAGAAAATCTATTAATTACTTCATCAATTTCTTCTTTAGAAAGTTTAATAGTAGTTGGTTTTCTACCCATAGAACCTGTAACATAAACAATTTCATTTTCTCCATCAGTTTCAATCGTTAATACATTAGAATCTTGAATTAAGGGATTCAATTTTCCAAGATCAATAGATGTTTTTTCTGAAGCAACGGGTCTAATTGAACTCAAATGTTGTGGAAGAGAAATTTTTGGAATTCTTAACACCCGCCTTGGCCTAAATTGAACTGGATTTTCTTTTCTTTCGGAAATAACTCGCTTCTGTTTTTCAAAATTTAATCTCGACTCAAATAGATTTCCTTTTAATTTTTCTTTATTCAAATCTTCTTTAGGAAGATCATAATGTGCTTTTACTTCTTCTTTTATTTTTTCCCTAATTTCTGCCTTTGAAATAAAAACTGGTTGAACAACAGGAAATTTACTTTCTTTCATGAATTCTTCGAGTTTAAAAATTTCAGCATTTCTAGAATTTTTTATTAAATTTCTTACTACTCTCAATAAAGCCTTTAATTTTACCTCGTCAGAAACTCCTTCAAACATATTAACTCCCCATACTGAACGAATCATCAATTGAAGAAGAATCAGAATTAATTGAAGAAGAATAACTTCTATCTTCCTTTATCATTTGCCGCTTTTCCGGTTGAGAAATAATCTTACTTGTTGTTGAACCTGAACCGAAAGATTGTTTTGAAAAACTTCCAGAATCAATAATTGTTTCATACATCAAAGTTAATCCTTTTGCAATAACCTTATTTTGATCCAATATTGAAACCATCGTATCTAAAAGTTGCTTATCTCCCCTATCTTCTTTCTTTTTTTCTATTTCATTTTTAACAATAACTTTCGCAGAATCCTCGAATAATTTCAAAAGTTCAGAAATTTGTCTAGTAAGAGTATCAAACTTTTGAGAGAGGTTTGCCATAACTTTTTGAAGGGCAACAAAATTTTCAACGAGAAGTCTTTCAGTTTCTCTTTGATGAGATAAATTCTCATGGGAAGATTTTTTTTCACCGCTCTTTTTTACCATATTTAACAAAAGAGAAACTTATTTATAAATTTATCCGAGGTACAACTTCTAGAAAATGCCAAGAACATCCTTCTTTTTTATATCTTCAGACTCCCACTCCACCTTTTCAGTCTCATGATCAAATTCTTCATCCGGACTTTCCTTTAATTCTTCATGAAGAGTTTCTTCAGAAGAATCTAAATTTTCATCAGACTCGGATAAAAATTCTTTTTTCTCAGCCTCAATAAGTTCTAAGTCTCTCTTTAATTTTTTATCTGCCTTTGGACTTTTTTCAAAAATAGATTTAATTTTATTTTCTGAAGGATTTTCTTTTAGATAATCCTCCTTAGATTTTTCAACTTCATATTTTCTTGGTTCAGCATCAGTTCCAGTTAAAAATTCTGTTTCTATTTTCAAAATTTTTTCTGAAATTTCCTTTGCGTCTTCAGGTTTAACAGAAATAAAATCAATTCCTCTTTTTACAAGATGCTCTAAAATATCTTTATTTGAGGCTAATTCTCCAAAAACATTTGTATTTATATTGTTTCTTTTAGAAACTCTCACCATATATTCTAATTGATAACTAAATGCAGGATGGGCCTCTTGTAATATTCCTATAACTTGGGGATTAGATTCATCCGAAGCAAGAAGATATTGCATTAATCTATCTGTATTTATTACAATCGCATCAACTTCACTGGCACAAATTTCCTTAATTAATTGAACTGCAGCAGGAGTCTCAATTAAAACACCAATCAAAACCTTTTCAAAATTAATTTTTTTTAAAATTTCCCTAACTTTATTTAATTCTTCTATTGAAACGAGATTTGGAATAAGAATTCCTACTTTTACTTTTTCAGAGAATCTCTTTAATGCTCTGAGTTCAGCTTCTAAAATATCCGGATACTTAAGTCCAAAACGAATTCCATGCAAACCTAGAAGAGGATTATTTTCTTTTTCTCTTCTAGACCCTTCCAAAGTAAAAAATTGGTCACTAGTAAAATCACTTGTTCTGACCCAAACTTCTTCAAAAAGGTCTTCAAGTTTTTTAATTCCTTCAAAAATTAAATTTTCATATTCATTAATATAATGTGAATCTAAAAAGTAAAAAGGATGTTTCCCAGAATTTTCAATTAATTTTTCTAATTTTAAAATTCCCACTTTTTTCAATCCACTCAAACTGGCATCACTCGCAATGTAAGGAGAATCTAAAACTAATTTTAATTTTGTTTTGGTCACTTTATCCACTACTAAAACTTCTTTGGTCTGCTTCAATTCTTTTCTAATACTAAAAGATTTTACCTCTTCAAACTTTGGGATTTCATTTTTTTCAAAATTTTTTATTTCTCTTGTTTGCAATATATAAATTCCAGATTCATCAATTGAGAATTCCAATTTTTGAGGAGTTCCAAAATGAATCTCTACTTTTTCAGCAAGATCTCCAATTCTTTGAATTTCATAGCTGTTTAAAACTTGCGATTTTTTCCTTTCTTCACTTGATTTTACACTCTTTAAATTTCCTGATGAATCCCTTACAACCATAAAAGATTTTTCACCAATTTTTTTATCTAACAAATCCAATTCTTTTGAAAGAATATACTTATCCGGAGAAACCTCCTTAAGATTAATTCCCTCGCCAAGACCCCAAATTGCATGAATAGATCTGTCTCCAGAAGAATCCCTTGAAAGAACAATTCCAGATTTTTCCGCAGGAACCATCTTTTGCACAATTACCGCTATCTTTAATTTTTTAGAATCAAATTCTAAAGAGAATTCCCTCATTAATGTTTCGGGATTAAATAAAGAGATAAAGCAATTTTTGATATGATCAAGTAAAGAATCATTTCCTTTGACATTTAAATAAGTATTTTGTTCTCTAACAACTAAATCTGAAAAATTAAAAGGCAAACTGCTTCGGACTGAAACAAAAATAGGTTCAGTTGCATTATTCAAGATATCCAATGCACTCCCTTTTTCAATTTCAAGTTTATCTGCACCAAGATTTTCGTAAGACTCAAAGATTTCTTCTTTTATATTCTCTGGAAGTTCAGCTTTCAAAAGCAACTCTTTTGCTTTATCGCAATTTCTTGAGACTTCCTCTTTATTTTTAAAATTAGTCCCGCTAAATATTTTTTCAATTTGATCTTTTAAATTTGCACTTTCGAGAAAAGCCAAGTAACTTTCGGTGGTGACGACAAATCCTTCTGGAACAGGAAAATTTCTATTGAACAGCTCTCCCAAACCAACACCTTTTTCACCAACTAAATCAATTAAATTTTTATCAATTTTTGAAAACCATTTAACAAAATTCAATCTTTTCACCTCTTCCTCAACCATTTAAGATGAAGAGCAAAATACTTAATAAAGGTTTTCAAAACTTTTTAAAAAACTTAACAAATAAGTTTATAAATTATATCTTCTAAAATTAGGGATGATTGAATGGATAATAATTGGAATTGTTGCATTATTGGTATTAATTGCGATTTTTTATTACAACAGATTTGTAGTTCTTTCAAATAGAATTGACAATTCACTTTCTCAAATTGATGTTCAACTTAAAAGAAGAGCAGATTTAATTCCAAATTTAATTGAAACAGTTAAAGGATATGCAAAACACGAAAAAGCAATAATGACTGAAGTAACTAAAGCCAGACAAGCAATGATTTCAGCTAAAAATTTAGCAGGTAAAGTAAAAGCAAATGGAGTTTTGGAAGGAGCACTCGGAAAACTATTCGCAATTGCTGAAAACTATCCAGACTTAAAAGCAAACACAAATTTTATCGAATTGCAAAGAGAATTATCAAGTACTGAAGATAGAGTTGCTTATGCAAGACAAAATTATAATGATTCTATTTTAACATACAATAACATTTGCCAAAAATTCCCAGGAGCATTATTTGCTAGCATGTATGGAAGGAAAACAAAAGAATATATTCAAATTGCACCTTCTGAAAAGAATGTTCCAAAAGTTTCTTTTAATTAAGATTATTTTAATTTTTAATAATAATCTTTATTAACTAACTACAATTTATCTCTGATTATGGCAGAAAAAATAATTGTATTTTACGAAGGTACACTTGGACCAGGAATATTTTTTGCGGAAGAAAAAAGTGATTTAACAAAACTCCTTTCAAATACTCAGTTTAGAGACATTGAAAAAATATTCTTAGTAGAATCCTCCTTATCTTATGAACAGCTCTATGAAAATTTCAAAAAAATCCTTCCTCCAGAAATCACTGAAAGAAATTCAAATGAAAAGGCATTCACCAAAGGAAATTGGAAATATGTAAATTATAAAGATTCTTACAAAAATCCTCATCTTCTAACTTTCTTTGAAGAGTACTTTAAGAGTTTTAAAAATGCTGAATGGATTGGAAAAACTGAATTTTTATTTAAAAAATATTTATTAAGGCAAAAAAAAATTCTTGGAGAATATGACTAAGAAAAATCCTTAAAAAGATATTATTCTTAACAATTAGATGGAACATATAGATTTTAGAGATCAAATTTCAAGGAATAAAAGAAACTCTATTTTTTTAATGGTTTTTGTTATTTTAGTAATTGTTCTTTTGGGTTGGACAATCTCAAATGCTTTTGATCCAAGTTACTTTTTTTTAATAATGATTGTTTCAATTATTTTTTCTATCTTTTATGTATGGATTAATTTTTATAATTCAGATAAAATTGCAATAAAATCTGTAGGAGCAAAATTAGCAGATAGAATAAAGTATAGAGAGTATTATAGATTGGTTGAAAGTCTGACAGTTGCTTCTTCTCTTCCAATGCCAAAACTATATATTATGGAATCTCCTTCAATAAATGCATTTGCAAGCGGTAGAGATCCAAATCATGCAGTTTTGTGTGTAACAACTGGTTCTTTAGAAAAATTGGAACGTAGAGAGCTTGAAGGAGTTTTGGCACATGAAATGGGACACGTTGCAAATTATGATATAAGATTTATAACCTTGGTGGCGGTAATGGTAGGAATGATTGTAATAATTTCTCAAATTTTTCTAAGAAGTTTGTGGTTTAGGGGAGGAGGAGACAATAAAAATTCTGGAATTTTTATAGTTATTGGAATTCTTCTTGCAATTCTTGCTCCAATAGTTGTCTCACTTGTACAACTTTCAATATCTAGAAAAAGAGAATTTACAGCTGATGCAACTGCAGTAAAATTCACAAGAAATCCAATCGGATTAATTGGTGCTCTTGAAAAAATAAGGAAAGAAAACACCCCAAATGAGAAAGTTTCAAAGGCGGTTGCTCCTCTTTTCTTCTCAAACCCCTTTAAAGGGCTCTCTTCAACACACCCCCCAATAGAGAAAAGAATTGAAGCATTGAAAAGTTTCTAAATAATTTTATAAATCTCTATTTGCTATAGAATCAATGGGATTCATAAGAAGTGGTGTGGTTTTTATTCTTGCAATTGCACTTTTTTTGGGCCTTTTTGTTGGAAATCTTTTTCTAACACTCAATTTATCTCTTGAATATGATCAAGTTTCACCTTATATCCAGAATCTTTCAGAAGATTTTGCAATGAGTTCTGGTAGCAAGGCATTGATTCTCCAAAATTATGAAACAAAAAAAATTCTTTGTCAAAAAGGAGATCAAGTTTCATTAGACTTCACTTTTGATACCGAGAAAATAGCCGTACCTTGTGAGGTCATTAATAAAGACGGAAAATCAGTAATTGAATTTGTGATAAATGAATCCATTCCTATTTATTATTACAAAGATTATAATTGCACTTTTATAGAATGTATACAAACAAAAGGAGAATCTTTGGCACTTATTTCTGAAAAAGCTAAAACCTATTGGGAAGAAAAATTTTATTCAGTGGCATTGATTTCCTTAATCATTTTTGTACTCCTTTTTATTTTTGTTAAAGAAAAACATAGTGCATTTATTCTTTCAGGGATAATGGTAATTTTCTCAGCAATACCTTTCAGACAAATTACCTGGTTACTTTCGCTCCTTCCAGAATTTCTTCCATTTAAAATAATCCCAATATTTTTTACTAAAGCAGCAGATGTATTCATGATCATGATTATACTTGGAATACTTCTGATTTCATTAGGAATAGGAATAAAATTCTTTGATTGGGGAATTAAATTAAACGAATTAATCAAATCTATTTTTAAAAAAGACCCAACTCAGGAACTTACTAAAGAAGAAGTAAAAGAAATTGCCGGAGAAAAAGTAAAGGAAGAGTTAAAAAAAGAAAAGAAAAAATCTAAAAAAAATTAATTCTTCTTTTCAGAATTGGTTTCTTTAAGTCTGTCTCTTTCTTGCCTTGCCAAAAATCCTTTAATAAATGTAGAATGGCTATTTTTATCAACAAGGTTTTCTAATTTGTACCCCTTTAAACTTCCAACTTGAACAAGATCTCCTTTGATTTTTTCTTCCATATTCTCAAGAAGTTTATCAGACACAATAATTTCTCCTAACGAAAAACTTGCAAGTTTTTTTGAAGTAGTAATAAGTGTTCCAAGACTCATAAATTGAATTTTATTCGATTCAATCTTAGTTATTACAGTCCCATAATTAACAGAAATTCCAAATTCAATTCTTTGTTTAAATTTTTTATTATGTTCATTGAGAATGTTCTTAATTTGTTGTGAGATAAGCACACCTACTTTCTGATTTTTAAAAGTTCTTGTTATGGCCGGAGCAAGAATGAAAAAAAGATAACTTTCATTCTGATAAACAAAACCTTTATTCTCTTCTACGACTTGTTCAATTCTTAAAAAAGTCTCCTTAACATTTCCTTGTCCCGAACTAATCTCAGGATAGTTCTTTATTGAAATACATCCTAAGGTTGCATTTTGCTTTGTTCCTACAATTGAAAGTGAAAGCTCAACTTTTTTCTTTGAATCAAACACGGGAATGCTCTCATGAACACTTCTAATTTCACTTATTTTTTTAACATTTTTCTGCTTCTTACTTCTAGCAAAAGTATGGGGTTTGTGCCATTTTTTAAAAATGAAATATGCTCCAAAAGCAAGAACCACTAAAACAAAAATCCAAATAAATGGGGTAAATGAATATTCAGTTTGATTTATTTTTTGAACTTGAATTGCATTTCCAGACAAAGAGACTCTTTTTTTCAATGAACCCACGGTAATATCATAATCTCCATCAGGAGCACTAAGAGTATATCTTTCATAACCTCCAACAGGCAAAGAAAGAGGAATACTAACATTGTCTAATCCTATATGCAAGATTAAATCTCCCTCATAAAAAATATTCCCCGTATTTGTTAAGGTTAAAGTTCTATTAATTATTTCAGAACTAATTTCCCTGTTTTCTAAAATGTTAAAATCAGCTCCATTAATTAAATCATTTGAATATGCAGAAACCTGAAAAACTGAAGGAGATTGATTTTTTTCAACAAGATATTCAAAAGGAGTTTCCGTTTTAGAAATTATTTTTTTAATAATTTCTCCATTATTATTTTTTACCGCAACATACACTTCTACACGAGAAATACTTTCTCCAGTTTGATCATGTAAAACCACTTTTCCTTTTAATTTTTCTCCAGGAAGAATATCTTTTTTATCAAGTACCACTTCTATACTTATTGGAACTTGAAGAACATTCAAAAAAGTTACTTTTTCACCATAATTCAAAATTTCTCCATTCTTATCTTCTTCAGTTATCTTCAAAATAAATTTATGATTTCCTGCTAAAAAATCACTTGGACTTTTGAATGAAATAGAAAATTCTCCATTATTAACTTCCCCACTAAAATTATTATCATCTATTGTTGCAAAATAAGTTCCATCAACATTATTTCCGTTTTCCTTAATCGCTGAACCTTCAATTTTTATCTGTTCATTTGGAGTAAAAGAATCTTTCCAATTAAGAAATTCTATTTTTAATGAATTAGAAACTTTGAAAAGTGAAGAAGATATTTCTAATTTATTTCCAGAAAAAACATCCAGTTTACATTCTCCTGAAAGATTCCCAATAAAATTATTCACAATTGGAACCATTACATTCTTTTGAATATTCTCACTAAGAGATAAAAATTCTTTGTAAACTTGAACTTCTCCATTTCCACACTTAAGATTAATCGAAATAATCTCATTAAACTCTCCATTTGAAGAAATATCTAGAGTTGTATTTACTTTATCTCCAAAATTATAAACTGAATGAGGTTGAATACTAAAACTCATTCCTGCAGAAACAAACGAAACAAGGAATAATCCTAAAATCAATGTAATTAAAATTTTTTTCATTTTTTCCTCTATTTCACATTTATTATAGGAAAAAATTATTTATAAAATGTATGGTAGTTAACAAGAAGGTTCAGGAACGTTTAAATATAATTATTCCCTGGACTAAATTATGGTTGAAAAAATTAATCCTTATGAAGTAGAAGGAAAAATAGACTATAATAAACTGATAAAAGAATTTGGAGTAAAAAAATTGACCCCAGAAATTTTAAAAGAAATTGAAAAAATAACAGGGGAATTACACCCATATTTAAAAAGAGGAATTTTCTTTGCATATCGAGATTTAAAAGAGGTTCTTGATGAATACAAGAAAGGAAATAAATTTTTTCTTTACACTGGAAGAGCACCTTCTGGACCAATTCACTTAGGGCATATCACGGTCTGGTTATTCATGAAATGGTTACAAGAAAAATTTGGTGTTGATGTTTGGTTTCAATTCCCAGATGAAGAAAAATTCTTGTTTAAACAAGACGCAAAATGGGATGAAATCCAAAAGTGGACTTATGAAAATATGCTTGATGTAGTTGCTCTTGGATTTGATCCAAAAAGAACTCATTTTCTTATTGATACTAAACACGCAGGAATAATGTATCCTGAAGCAATAAAAGTTGCAAAAAAGATCACTTTTTCCTCGATTAAAGCTGCTTTTGGGTTTAATGATTCAAATAATATCGGAAGTATTTTTTATACAAGTATGCAAACCGTTCCAATTTTTTTACCAAACATTTTAAATAAAGAAAATAAACCTTGTTTAATTCCATTGGGAATAGACCAAGATGTTCACTTTAGATTAAGCAGAGATGTTGTTGAAAAATTGGGGCACAAAAAACCTGCAATAATCCATGCAAAATTTATGCCTCCTTTAACTGGAATAGAAGGAAAAATGTCTTCAAGTAATCCAGACAATGCGATTTTAATGACTGATTCTCCAAACGAAGTAAAAAGAAAAATAAATAAATATGCATTTTCCGGGGGAAAAGATACTGCGGAAGAACATCGAAAATATGGGGGAAATGTTGAAGTAGACATTGCATGCCAATGGTTAAAATATTTTGAGGAAGATGACAAAAAATTAGAAAAAATTTACGATGATTACAAAAAAGGGGAGCTTTTAAGTGGAGAGATAAAAAAAATTTTAATTGATAAAATTAATGAATTTCTAGCAGGACATCAAAAAAGAAGAAAAGAAGCTCCAAAATTACTTGATAAATTTATTTACAAAATTTAGTCGATTTGTGAATGTTTTAAATGAAACAAACTTTTTAGAAAATAAATTGAATTTGAAAAATCCAATTGAATTTAAAGATAATTCTTTCTTTATTATTTTCTGACCAAAATATTTTGCAATCCAAGATAAAATGAATATTATTAAGATTAAAATAAACAAATAGTTTACAAAAGATTTCTCTTTCAAAAATTTATTTGCAACAACTCCCAAAAAGAATCCAAATGCACTAAAAAAGATTGATCTTGAAAACGCAAAAACAAGACTCCAGGAAGCATATTTTTTTATTGGAACATGACTCACTCCTGCCAAAGTTAATCCTGGGATGGACAAAAAAGGGGTCATTTTCATGAAAAATAAAGTTTTTCCAAGATGATTTTGAAAATGAGTTTCTAATTTGTAAAGAGACCTTATTCTAATTCCTAAAAAACTCCCATATTTCCCGATTAACCTTCTTCGTCCAAAATAGCCTAAAGAATAAAACAATGCTCCTTCAGCAAGTTCTGCAAAAAAAGACAAAAGAATAACAAGAAAAATATTAAGATATCCCAAAGATGCGGAAAAAGCCGCAACTATAGTCGCTGCAGATCCTCCAATAATCATAATTAAAAAAATCAAAAAATATCCATGAATTTGGATAAAATTAAGCATTCCACTAAATGAATTTAAATTCACCATCTCTTAATTAAAAATAAAAAAATGTTTATTAATCTTCTTGAAAAAAAGTTTATAACTATAATGACCTTAATTTCAAAATGGAAATAATCTTTCAAGCAATTTTTGTGTTTGTTCTTTCCTTGGTATTTGCCTTTTGGGAAATTGAAATTGAAGGGAAAAATGGATGGGCAAAAAAACTTCCAACTTGGTATCGAAAGTCCAATTTTTCAAAAATTTTTTATAATATTTCTTCTAAAAAACCACTAACTGGGTACCATTTGTTTATGCTATTATTTATGCTTTTAATATTTCATGGATTATTTTTCTTTGGATTTCCTTGGACATTTTTAAAGGAAATTGAAGTGTTGGTTTCTCTTTCAATATTTATAATGATAGAAGATTTTCTCTGGTTTCAATTCAATCCTTATCATGGAATAAAAAAATTTAATAAAAGAGATATTTGGTGGCATGGAAATGGAAAATGGTTTTTAGGGTTTTTTCCATTGGATTACTTAAAAGCAATTTTTATTATAATTATTGTGACATTAGCTTCGGCAATATGTTATGGAGAAAAAATCTTCTTTATTCAGTCACTAGAATTTCTTTTACTAATTTTTATTTTAACTATACTTTCTATAATTTTTGTAAAACCTTATAGAAGATGGTATAAAAAAATGAGGAAAATTGACGAAAGCAAGGAATTTGAAAGAAAAATTAAATTTTAAATTATTATTTTTTCTTACGGTTTAATTTAATATTATCACTATTTCTAAAAAAAGTTTTGGATAACTCTCTCCATCCAAAATAGGTTATTAAAACAATGATTACTAAAGCAAGAATATAATATTCCGTTTTATGGTAATAATTTAAAACAGGACCTGCAAAGAGCCCAAAAAAATAACCTAACATTATAAAGAAGAGCGTCTTAGGTAAAATATTAATTGCATTCCAAAAAACATATCTTTTTAATGGAACTTTACTCGCTCCAGCAATCATCAGGCCAGGAATTGCCAAAGGTGTTGCCTTAACAATAAACAATGTTTTTCCCAAATGATTTTTAAAATGATTCTCAAGCAATTTAAAGGATTTATTTTTTATTCCAAAAAACCTCCCATACTTTTCAATAACTTTTTTTCGACTAAAATAACCAAAATAGTACGCCAAACCATCTCCAACAACATCACCAAAAAAAGATAAAATTAAGATCACCCAAATATTCAAGTAACCTAAAGAAGCCGCAAATGCTCCTGCAACCGTCATAATTGGACCTTCAACAATCATAATTAAAAAGATCCAGAAATATCCATGAACCTGAGCATATAAAAACATCTCATTAAATGAAAAAATATTCACCATACAATTCAAAAAAGAAACCCATTTTATTAATCTTTTGAATTACTAAAAAGAAAATTCTTCATAAGGTTTTTATAACAACTAAACCTCTCATTAAAATGAAGATTGCAGTATTTTCCGATGCTTTTTTTCCATTAATAGATGGAGTAACCGTTTCAATAGGAAAAAATATGAGGATACTTTCAGAAGATAATGAAATTTTTTTCTTCATTCCATCTGGAAGCACTGACCTAAAATTAAAAAATTCCAAACAAATTGAATTAAAAAGTTTTCCCATTAAAAGCTACAAAGAATACAAACTAAGAATTCCTTCTTTTTTTAAAGCATATAAGGAACTAAAGAAAATAAACCCTGATATAATCCATGTACATACTATCTTTGGGATAGGTTGGGAAGGCATTGTATCTGCAAAATTATTAAAAATTCCAATAGTTGCAACATCCCATACTGTTTTTCCGGAAGTAACAACTGAATTGGATCTTCTTGGACTTGAAAAAACAGAGAGATTCAAAAGGATTGCATGGAGATACATGATTTCATTTTTAAGAAGATGCAATGCCGTAATTGCCCCTTCAGAAGCAATGAAAAAGGACTTGATTTCTCACGGGCTCAAAATTCCAATTTATCCAATAAGTAATGGTATAAAAACTGAATCTTATAGTTATGTGAAAAGAAAAGAAAAAGAACCAATTTTTCTATCTATGGGAAGATTAGTTGAATCAAAACAGGTAAACATAACTCTTAAAGCATTCTCAATTTTCAAAAGAAAAGGAATGAAAGGAATTCTTTGGTTAGCTGGAAAGGGAGTTGAAGAAAAATCTTTAAAAGAATATGTAAAAAAGGAGAATCTAACTGAATATGTTAAATTTCTTGGGTTTGTAGAGTATGAAAAAACTCCCAAAATTTACCAAAAAGCAGATATATTTGTAACTTCTTCAAAAACTGAAACTGAAGGAATGTCTACAATTGAAGCAATGTCCACTGGTCTTCCAGTAATTGGAGTCAAAGAGAGAGCAACTCCTTATCTCGTGGGAAAGGATGCGGGATTTATCGCTCCTATTGGAGATTCAAAAAAAATAGCAGAATATATGGAAAGACTTGCAAAAAATTACAAATTAAGGATTAAACTTGGGAAAAATGCAAGCCTAAAAACAAAAAGATATGAAATAAAAAGTACAAATAAAAAAATTTATGAAGCATATAAAAAAATAATTTCTGATTTTAAAAAAAGAAAAAACTAGTGAATCCATCAACTTTTTATATTCAAATTTCTTTTTATATAAAATGAACAAAAAAAGATTCATAAAATTAATTATTTATTTGGTTTGGATTTTTATGTTGTTTACTACAATTTACGATTTATTCCATTTTCCGGCAAGATCAATTTTTTGGGGAGCCGAACTTATTTTAGCGCTTTTTATTTATTATAATTTAAAAATTCCCTCTGGAACTTATTTTGCCGTTTTGGTTCTATTTTTAATGAATATCTTTGGGGAAATCTTCTTTGGCTTGTTTTATATAATTCAAAACTTTGATAAATTTATTCATCTCTTTTCTTCATTTGCAGTATGCACTTTGTTTTATTTTATTTTTGAAAAAAAGATTTCCAGCAAAAAAATTTTAATTTTATTCTCATTTACCATTGTATTATCCATTGAATTAATTTGGGAAATAATAGAATATTTTGCAGACAACTGGTTTCATTTAATCTTAGCAGGAGTACATATTGCTGGAGAACAAGCATTTAAACCAATAGAAATGATGTCTTCTTATGAGGATACAATCTATGATATGCTTCTTAATTTTATTGGAGGAACAATCTTTGCAATAACTGCATTATTCTTAACCAGAACCAAAAAGAAATTGGCCAAAAATTCTAAAAAATAGTGTCACCATAAAGTTTAAATAAAACTCTCAAGACAAGAATTTATGAAATTTATCCTAAAAACAGGTTTTGGAATTAAAAAGATAGTTTTGCCATTTGGAAAAAGAAAATTTAATACAATTGACGAAACAGAACTTCCTTCTGGGAAGATCAAAGTAAAAAAAACAAATAACTCTTTTGTAAATAATAATTGGCTTATTGAACAGTATAAGTTCTGTTTTTATGACAAAGAAGGAAACTTGGGAAGCTTTTTGTTAGGAAATCCAGAAGGAAAGAATAATTTCTATGTGCAAGAAATGAGAAGCCTAAAATCGGATTTACCTTCTAGTTCAGATCCTTTAAGATTAGTATATGAAAAAGCAAAAACGAGATTATCAAAATATTTTAAAATAAAAAGAAACAAAAAAATTCCTTTTTCATGTGAAAGAAATTTAGTGTATCTTTGGAATCATACTAAAAATTATCTTAAAGAGAGAGGAATTGAAAAGTTGTTAACTCAGGCTGAATACGAGGTAGTCGATACTGCAGAGATTGACTTCAAACTTGGATGGCAAGATGTAAATAAGGAAAGAAAGATAGAACAATATGTTGGAAATCTCCAGGAAAGAGAGAAAAATTACACTATTTTAGAAAAATTAACCGGAACCATTTATTTAGAACGTCCCTTAAAATAAAAAAGCAAGATTTATATGGTTTCATCTTCTTTTTAAAAAAGAATGGCCTTATTAGATTATGAATTAATGTCCAGTTTCTCCCCATTGTGGTATGCTCTTCTTGGAGGATTTTTTGGAGATTCATTTATGATTTTCGTGGGATTCCTCTATGCTCAAGGAGAAATTTCTTTTTTTGAACCAATCATTTTTACATTTATAGGCCTAATAATCGCCGATTGCCTTTTTTATTTCATAGGAACCAGTAAATATTTTGAAAGGATAAAAAATACTAGGATTGGGGGAAGAATTTTAAGAAAAACAAATTCAACAATAAATTTTTTAACGGGAAACAACCTTATAGTTGCATTATTTTATTGCAAGTTTATTACCGGAGCAAAATTTATTATTAATGTATATCTTGGAGAAAAAGGGGTTCCCTTCGGAAAATATTTCAATTTAAATCTTTTAATGGCACTTTTTTGGACAGTTGTTTCTTGGGGAGCAGGATATTTAAGTGGCAAAGGATTCAAATGGATACTAGACTATTTTGAAAGCTTAACAATTGCATCATTTTTTATAATAATCGTTGTTGGAATTGCTTTTAATTATTCGAAAAAATTAAAGAAACACTTTGACAGTAAATATTCTAAAAAGAGATAATCTATTTTTTAAATTTCATGACTTTGAATTCTTTGAAAAGATGATTCTTCTTTTCAATTTCTTTTGCTAAAATTTCAAACTCTTTTGGAGTAAGTTCAATCATTCCAGAACTATTCTTTCCCCTAAAACAAATTGCAATAGATTCATCATTTGGATTAAGAAAATCTTCATTTATGAGAATCTCTTTTAAAGATCCAGAACTTTCTAATCTTACAATTCCATCCTCATTTTGCTTTTTTACTTTTACTTTCATATCCAAACAAAATAAACGTAATTTATAAGAATATAGAAGTTACAAAATAACTTTAGTAAAGGTTAATAGAATAAATTTTAAATTTCTTCCTGAACATTAGAAGCTAAGGAATACCACCAAGGTTTCTCAAAATCTTTAATTTCTCCATTCTCTGAATCGATAATTGCTTTTAATTTTGCAGTAGCCTTGAATAAACCCAAAATCTTAACTGATTTATCGCTTTCAGCTTCATAAACAACGCTTGAATTAGTTCCTTCACCAACTTCTTTTAATACTACAGTAATATTCTTATTTTCAAAAACATCAATTGCAGTTTGTGAAGCAACATTAGGTAGAACTTTTATTTCTTTCTCCATTCCATTTGATAAATTAACCCTTAATCTGCTTTCATTCCCATTGTTCTCAACACTAATTTTAAACTTAGAAGAAATTGTATACCCGTTAAAATTAAATTCATGTTCATTTTCCTGAACCTCTCCATTTTTCATTTTAACTTTTGTCCTAGTTTCAATCTCATACTTTTTCCCATCTTCACCTATAAATTGATAATGTGTTTGATTTTCAAATTCAGATTGATCATCTTCTATCTGCGTTTCATTCCTTTCCATCTCCCTATCTTGGTCTTGAGAATCAATTTCTAGAGAAGAGTTCAATTCAACTTCTTCAGAGTCATTTATTCCTTCTTGATTATCATCATTTGATCCAGTACCATTCTTGTCTTCGTTATCTGCATAAGCAAATCCTATGATACTAAAAAGCAAAATAACTGATATAAATAAAACACCTAATTTTTTCATATTTTCTAAAAAGATTACAACCTTATAAAACTATCCCAAAAACAGAGATCAAATAAAAAAAAATTTTAGAAAAATAAGATAAAATTCCTACCTCAAAATAAATACAAAGCGTTAAAAAGCCTCTAAAATTTGTTAAATGATGTTAGGACAAGGGAGGACAAGACAATGAAGTTATACGTAGGAAACCTACCTTTTAGTGTGACTGAAGAAGCTTTGAAAAAAGTATTTTCAGAGTTCGGAGAAGTTGAAGAAGCAAATGTTATTGTGGACAAATTCTCTAGAAGATCTAAAGGATTTGGATTCGTGACTTTTTCAAATGATGAATCTGCAAAAAAAGCAATCGATGCTTTGAACGAGAAAGATTTTGAAGGAAGAAATTTGAAAGTATCCGAAGCAAAGCCAATGGATGAATCAGAAAGACCTAGAAGACCGCCAAGAAGAGATTTCGACCAAAGACCAAGAAGATATTAAATTATCTTAATAGTCATTATATTTTTTATTTTACTTTTGTAGTTTATTTTTTGAATGTACCAACAAAAAGTTGGTTTAAAAAGAATTTTATCTGTATCTACTAGAATTACTTCTACTTTGAGAGCTACTTCTTCTTGAAGTTGGACCTCGACTGTGTGAAGCTCTAGGTGAACTTCTTCCTCCACTCTCTCTTCTTAATGAACTACCAAACTGTTTTCTTCCGGGACTTCTACTAAACCGACCACTACTTTTTCCTGAATCAGTTTTTATTCTAACCGTTTCAATTTCGGGCAATTCTTCAGGAACAATCATAATCTCTTTTGATTTCATCAAATTTCCAAAATTTTCATAATCTCTACTAGCAAGAATTGTAATTGCTTTCCCTTCTTTTCCCGCTCTTGCAGTTCTTCCAATTCTATGAACATAATCTTTAGCTTCAGCAGGAGTATCGTAATTGTAAACGTGACTTACTCCTTTGATGTCCAATCCTCTAGCTGCAACATCAGTACAAATCAAAACTCCAAGGCCCTTGCTGTGAAATTCCTCAAGAACTCTTATTCTCTTTTTTTGTTCAATTCCCCCATGAATTGCTTTTGCATGAATTCCTGCCCTACTTAAATTTTCAGCAACAAAATCAACATTTCTTCGAGTATTACAAAAAACCATCACCAGATCGGCATTTTCTTTTTTCAACAAAGTAACTAATAAAGAAAATTTTTGATGATCAGGAACATCATAATAAACTTGCGTTAATTTTGAAGGATCAACATAAGATTTTAAAGAGATTTCGACAGGGTGAATAGTATATTTTTTTGCAAGGTAATCAATACTCTGAGAGATTGTAGCAGAGAACAGCATAGTTTGTCTCTTGGAAGGGCACTCTTTGATTATTTTTTCAACATCTCTACTGAAACCCATATCAAACATTCTGTCAACTTCATCAAGAACAAGGAATTTGACCCCACTTAATTTTAGAGTTCTCCTATTTAAATGATCTATAATTCTTCCAGGAGTTCCCACAAGAATATCCGTTGAAGGAATCTTTCTAATCTGAGATTCGATATTTACTCCCCCATAAATTGCTAACACATTCAATTTTTTATTTTTCCCAAAGTTTCTTATTGAAGTTGCAACTTGTTCTGCGAGTTCTCTTGTAGGAGTCAAAATTAATGCTTGAATTTCTTTACTTGGTTTTAAGTTTTCAATTATTGCAGATGCAAATGCCAAAGTTTTTCCGCTTCCAGTCTCAGAACCGCCTATGATATCTTTTCCAGCTAATGCTAAAGGTATTGCTTTCTCCTGGATCTCGGAGGGTTCCTTGAATCCAAGTTGTTTCAACACGTCCGTTAATTCTTTACTTAATCCTAACTTAGTGAACTTTTCCATTTTACTTTTTGATCAATAAATAACACTTAACAAAAAAATCTTCAAGAAATATTTCTTGAGCGTAAGTCGTTCGAAACATTTTTACTGCTCAAGACTTACTAACATGTTTGTTATATAAGAATTATCAAAATGACAGTTTATAAATTGGTTGGTCAGGAATTTTATACTAATCAAACCATCCTATCTTCTCTTTTCGAGACAATTGCTTTATCTCATATTCGCATTTACATGCTTCGGATTTATCCTTGCATTCTTTAGTTCTAAGAAGTTCTTTGAATCCTTTTTTGTAAACATACTTACTACCTTTTCCAGTAGCGTGTGCTTTCATTCTCGCCTCAACATCATTAGTCACACCAGTATAAAATGAACCATCCTGACATTCAAGAAGATAAACAAACCACTTCTTTTCCATCCCAAAAGAAACAATTTATTCTTTATAGAAGTTAACTAAAGATTCCCTCAAATATTTAATCAAATTCTTTTTCTCAAAAGATCGTTAAAAATCTGGAATCATTGTGACATATGTCTATATACCTGAGATTACTTGATTTTTTATGAACAGAACAGAAAATAAAGAAAATGTAACAAATTGGTTAGTTTGGTCATTAATCTTTTTATTTATCGCGATAGTTACAGGTCTATTTGGATTTGGAATTATTTCTGGGGTTTCATTTGTAATAGCAAAATGGTTAGCAGTAATTTTCATAATCCTCTTCATAATTTCGGTTATAGCCCATACAATCAAATCTGCTTAAGCTTAAAATAAATCGATATTTAATTTTAAAATGAAAAATGCTGAGCTATCATGAAAAAGGTAGATAAAATTTTAGAAGAATTTTCAAATTTTGAAATAAAAGAATTAGAAAAATTAAAATTTTCTGGCCTAGGTAAAAAAGATGTTTATAACATAAGTAAAAGATTTATAATTGGTCAAAATGAATTTTTATTTGGAAGAGTTGAACCAAGAGATAATTCTGAACTTTCAAAAGTTTTTTTATTCAAAAAATTCAATGATTCTTGGATTCCAGACGAGAAATTTATTCCTTTAGAAAATTCTGAAGACCCTTTCATATCCAAAATAGATAGTAAATTTATTTTGGGATGTGTGGAAGTTATCAAAAATAATTATGAAAATAAATTAGATTACAGGACTATTCTTTACGAAGGAATAAATCCTTGGAATTTAAAACGTTTTTTTGAAGGCCCGTGGGGAATGAAAGATATAAGGTTTATTCAATTATTGGACAAAAGAATTCTTGTACTCTTAAGACCTCAAGGGGAAAAAGCAGGTTTAGGAAAAATTAGTTTTTTGGTAATAAACTCCTTAGACGAATTAAATAAAAAAGAAATTTATGACGCCCCACTATTAATAAATTTCTCTAAATTAGAATGGGGAGGAACAAATGAAATTCAATTATTGGATAATAAAAAAATTGGTGTTCTGGGACATATTGCAAAACGAGATAAAAATAATTCATTATACTATTATCCCATGGTTTTTACAATTAATCCTAAAAATATGAAACATTCTAAAATAAAAATAATTTTGAAAAGAGGGCAACTTCCGCAAGGAGAATCAAAAAATGAAAAATTAGTGAACGTCATCTTTCCTGGAGGTTCTGAAATTAATAATGATGGAACAATAAACTTATATGTTGGCGTGGGAGATGCCGAAGCCTATAAAATTAAAATAAAAAATCCTTTTTTGTAATATCCCTTAATCAAAAGAAAAGTTTCTCTTAATTTATTTCTTGTTGTCCTTTTTCCTTAGAAAAATCTGAGCCAATAGCGCAAACACAACTCCTAATGAAGAAAATGATAAATAGAAAGATAATGATAAATTGGGTAGGGCAATTGAAACTAATAAATTAAAAACAAAACCGATTAATCCCGCACCAGAACCCAATAAAATAAGAATTCTTCCAGACAATCTCTTTTTCTTTAAAGCCAGAATACCCCCTGCAAAAACTGAAAATGCCCCCAGAGAAGCAACAATAAGTATGGGAACGAATAGATCATCCATCCCTGGAAAATTTACATAATTCGCAACTATATTTCGAATTTTAACCCAGTTAGAGAATCCATTAGTCCCAGAAATAAATAGAAACAGTGAAGAAACCATTGCTAAACAAAATGCAACTCTATTTCTTTTTAGTTTTCCATCCATCAGAATTTTATAAGGATCTGGATATATTTAAACTTAAACGAAAGTAGCACATTCATAAAAAAATCTTTTCAAGTGACAATACAAATTTAAATAAGATAAATTCATCAATGAGTAATGTCAATAATGGGACTCTTAGGAACGGTGGTGGGAACGGTGGAAGGTTTCTTGGCAGTTTATGGTCTGGAGTTAGTAATCTCTTTGGTAGTTCTGTTGATTTTGAAACTAATAAGGAAACTAATTTCCAAAAGACGGTCTCAACACTTGAACCCTACAACGCTTCAAAGTTCACAGGAAAATCATACGAAACCCCAAAGATAGATTTTATAATCTTATTAGAATCTTCTACGAGAGGCAAAATTTTATCAATCCATAATGGATTTTCTGTCATTGATTAATCTAAGGATTTAATCTTTAATTATTTTTTTCCAACCAACCAAGAATTCCAAATTAAAAGAATTGCAACTGAAACAGCAGTTATTAAACAACTCCAAAAAGAAGTCACAAAATTATCTATGTCTTGCACATTTCGTATAAAAACTATAAAACTGATTATAGCAATTATTCCTAAGATTATACTTAAAACCTCTTTAACTTTCATATTTTATCAATGTTAGTGCAGTTTAAATAATTTTACGAAATAAGGAATAACCAAGTCCAATAATTATTAACAAAATCAAAATAATCATTAACCAATCCGCCGATTGTTTTACATAGTCCTTTGAGAATTCTTTCTCCCCATTTAATAAGTGGTTTGAGATACTTTCATTCAAAGCCGATGCACTATTGAATTTATTTTCTTTAATTAGGTTTTTCATTTCGTTTATTTCTTGTTTAGCTAAGCCTACTTCTTCTCTTGCTTTAGAATAATCTACATTTGGTTTCGCAAAGAGATTCAAGAAGAATTCAGAAAAACCATCCATAACTTTTCCATTTAAATCTAAATAATTGTTATAAACTTCATTTAAAATTAAACTACTTTCATTTTGTTTTTCTGAGAATCTTTCTTCCGCATTTGATGTTAGAGAATACTCATTTGGATTAAAGAGATAAGTTTTTTCGATTTGTATTTTATCTCTAATTCCTTTTGCCACATCATAACTTGTTGGACTTATATCAAATTTGGCATTTAAATCTCCTTGTGCAACATTTTTACCCCAATCCCATAAAGCTTTACCGGTTGCAACAACTGTGTTTAAAGCCCCTTTAACTTGCTGAGCCCAAGAATCTAAAACTCCATTCAGCTGAGTTTCTGCTTCAGACATACATTGAGAAACCTGAGAATTAATTTTATAATTAGTTGTTCCACTTTCTATACTCTGTAAATATTGATAACATTCTCCTGCCTTGAAAAATGCTTCTTCCTCTTGTTTAGATAAATGGTTACATCCAACAGCAACAACAAAAACTCCTATATCGAATTCTGTTATTACACCCGTAGCAATCCCTGTTCCTTTCGCAATTTCATATATTTTTCTATAATTTTTTGGGGCATATTGTTTTATTTCATCTGCCGTTTTAACTGCCAATGCAACTTCTTGATCATCCAGTCTATCCGAGAAATAAGAACATAAATCAAAAGACTCTGGAAAATGTTCCGAAGGTTTAACCTTTCCTTCTTTTATTGCCAACCTCATATAATTTATATTAAATTGTTCTCCCATATCCCATTTGTCATAAATTCTCTTATTGTAAATATCAAAAGGCAAGTCTATGCAACTTTCTTCATTACAGCATCTATAAATAGAAGTAAATCCTAAATTATTGTTATAATCCGAATAAAAATATCCATCAATAACTGAACAATTTTCTGATTTCTCACTAAACTCATTTATATATTCATGGGGATTAATGGATTGGGCTTGAACAGAGTTGATAACTAATATTAAAAATAAGAGTCCAAAAAGAAACACTTTACCATTTATAATTTTCTTTACCATTTTTTATTTTTCCTAATTTTTATCATAATAATTTTCTTTACACCAAGAGATGTCATCACCTCTTGTACACATAACATAAGTATCAAAAAAACTCAGACCTATTGCCGACTTTTTAATTAATCCTCCTTTTGAAGTATTTGGAACTAAAATCTTGCATTCAGAACTATAATTTTGAACCCAATTTATAATTAAAGGATAAGTGACAAGCAAATTTCTCAAATATTCTCCTGAGTTAAGATTATCACCTAAATAAGGATACCATAATTCTTCCTTCTGTTCCTTGCCATCCATAAAAATTGAGAATTTAACCTTACAAAAACTACAATAATTTTCAGTTATGCCATCTGGAACATCAATATAACAATTTTTCGCAGAATCTTCATAGACATCGCCCCAAACTTTATTAGTGTAATATTGACAACTTGTATTCAAAAGTATGGGCACATTTAATTCAAAGTTTAGTTCGTCCTCACGATAAAATTTATTTTTACTTAAAGTCGCTTTGCTCTCTTCTAACCCACAAAAACTATAGGTCACATATAAGGACTCTATATTTTTATCTCCCACATTTTTTAAGTAAAAAGGTATTAAGGTTCCATTTTCATAAACATTTGGAAATGACTTAAAATCTATTTCAACTTTATTTTGACCAAATAGCGAATAAAAAAAATTATACTTATTAACAACTGAACTATCATGTAAAAAGGCTCCTCCAAAAAAAGAAATATACAGAACCAAAATTACCAAAATAAGATACAAAATAGGTTTACGCTTTTTCAAATAATTTATTTTTTCCTTAACTTTCTTTTCAATCAAATTTATCTTAATCATAAAAAAACCAAATAAAATAAACTAAATAAGTCTTTCTAACTTTACTCTAAAGTTACCTTATAACACCACACTATACCCTCACACAATCACCACAACCATCACCACTAACCTACCAAAACCAGTAAATCCACTCTAAAACTTCTATGTATATAGGAGATACAGAGTAAAAGTGTTGATATGTCCGAAATGTCTTGAGGATTATGACTTCTTTAAAATCATCTGGCAATAGCATAAAGATGTTTTTGAAATCCTATAAAATTCTCTTTTATTATCTTAACCCCGCCAAGTGTCTTCGTAGCATCTGCAACCTCATTATACTTAAGTTTCAGCAAAGCAGGTAATTTTTCTTGGTCTAATTCTTCTACACCAGATTCAATATATTTAGACAATACAAATTCTAAAAATTCTTTTTGCCTATCATCTAAATCATCTAAAATTTGTTCTTGGGCTTTTGCAACTCTTTCTTCTCTACTTATGGGTTTTATTGCAAAAGAAACATATTCTAAAACATCAAAGAGGTCACTATTCTCAGCCCCCACTAACTTTTGTAAATTTTTTAATTCATCAAGACCGTATCCTGCATTTGCAAGTCTAAGCAAGAATTCTTTTCTTGTCAAAGGACTTTCCCAAATTCTCCTTAGTTGTTCTTCATTTTTAAAAAATTTAGGTAAGTCCCCAAACATCTTTTTTAGGAACTCTTCTGAAGATATTGGTTTTCCCTCGGATGACCAAAAAGAAGTAGTAGCCATATGTTGAATTTCTCTTGCTTTTCCATCGGATAGCTTAATTTTAAGTTTCTTTTTCTTTTCTTTAACATATTCTTCTTCCGGTTCTTTTACTTTCATTTTGATTTCTTTTTTATCAAGAATAATAGGTTCTAAAGGTTCCCCATCCCATTCTTCATCATTAAATTTTTTATAAGCTTCAACAAAATCATAAATTGTAAAGAAATACTTTTCATCAAAAGTTCTTGTTCCTCTTCCAATTATCTGTTTAAATTCAATCATAGAATTAATTGGTCTCATTAAAACAATATTCCTAATATTCTTAGCGTCTATTCCAGTAGATAGTTTTTGGGATGTTGTAAGGATTGTAGGAATTATTTTCTCATTGTCTTGGAATTGTTCAAGATACTCTTCTCCCTGTGCCCCGTCATTTGCAGTAACTCTAACACAATAATTCGGTTCTTTATTTTTTTTGTGTTGATTTATCAAATCTCTTACTGCGGCTGCGTGGTCTTGCGTAGCACAGAAAACAATTGTTTTTTCATTTTGGTCTATTTCAGACATAAAAACTCTAACTCGTTTATCTTCTCTTTCTTTTATCTCAATTATTCTATTGAAATCTGCTTCTTCGTAAATCTTTCCTTCTTCAACTTCTCCTTCAACAATCTCATCGTCTGAAGTATAAACATAATCATCCATTGTTGTTTTTATTCTTCTAACCTTAAATGGTGTTAAATATCCGTCATTGATGCCCTCTTTTAATGAGTAAACATAAAGTGGTTTACCAAAATATTTATAGGTGTCTGCATTTTCTTTTCTCTTTGGTGTTGCTGTTAAACCTAGTTGAAATGCTGGAGAAAAGTATTCCATAATTGCTCTCCAGTTTCCCTCATCATTCGCTCCACCCCTATGACACTCATCAATTATAATTAAATCGAAATAATCTTTTGGATATTGTCCAAAATAAGGAGTATTATCTTTTCCACTCATAAATGTTTGAAAGATTGTAAAAAATATGCTCCCATTTTTAGGAACTCTGCCATTCTTTTTTATTTCACTAGGCTTTATCCTAACTAAAGCATCTTCTGGAAAAGAAGAAAAAGCATTAAAAGCCTGATTTGCTAAAACATTTCTATCCGTTAAGAAGAGTATTCTTGGTTGCCTTTTCCCATCTTTCATTAAATTCCAACGAGAATAAAATAATTTCCAAGCAATTTCAAAAGCAATAACTGTTTTACCTGTTCCGGTTGCAAGAGTTAAAAGCATTCTATTTTTATCTTCAGTAATAGAATCAAGAACATTATTTATTGCAATTTCCTGATAAAATCGAGGTTCATATTTCCCCCCTCTTTGAACGGCATTAAATTTCTCTTTCCATTCATCGTGCTTTGAAAATGTTTTTTTGTATAAATCATCAGGAGTTGGAAATGAATCAACAAGTTTTTCTTTTCCAGTCTTTAAATCTATTTGATAAATTTCTTTTCCGTTAGTTGAATATGCAGTTCCTAAATTTAATTTTAAAGCATATTCCTTTGCTTGCATAACTCCTTCAGAAACACTTAGATCTTCACTTTTAGCTTCAATAACTGCTAATTTTCTTCCCTTATATTCTAGAACATAATCAGCAGACTTAGGATTTCTTTTTCTTCCTTGTCCTTCAATTTTTCCAGGTGCAATAGGATATTCGCAAATAACCTTTATATCTTGGTTAGTTGTATCCCATCCAGCGTCAGCTAATTTTGGGTCAATTAAATCTTTTCTTGTTTGTGCTTCTTTTATATTTACCATCTTTACTATTATTTTAATTAATACTAAATTGATAGCATTTGTATAGTATTTGATAGTAAATTGCGGTTTAAATATTTAAATGAATTTCCTTATTAAACGATTTAACTATTTTGTTTAATAAGGAAATTTGTTATTAAACATTAGTTTAATTTTAGTTATAATTAGTACTAATTAAATGTAAATTAGAGGTAAAATTACTCTTTATTCAAAATCCTTTTAAAAAATAAGTTTTCCTTATCTCCCTTGCTCATTTTTTCAAGTTCATAGTTTTCTTTTAATAATTCTACCAATCTTTCTTCAATATTTTTTACAATTTGCGCAGCAGAGCCAATTCCAGAAACAATAAAAATCATAGATAAATTTGTGGTTGTAATTTTTAAACAAGTTTCTAAAACCAATCTATCATTATCCGTGCCCTTTACAAAAATAACATATTTTTCTATATTATCAATAATCTCATTTATTCTCTCCTTAAATTTTTCGATAGAACCAATATCATCTAATAAAATCCCAATATACCTATTTAAAATTCCATTCTCTACGAATTGGGCGACATGCAAGCCCTTAATTTCATATTTTTTCATTATGTCTTCTCTTAATCTTTGTTTTCTTTCTTTTTCTCCTTTATTTTCTAATCTTCTTAGAACAAGCCCCATCCTTAGAACCATTAGTTTAGCTTTATCTTCTATGTATGCCTTGTAAATTTGAAGTTCTCCAGAATTGTATTGTTCCTTCGCAATCTCTATATTTTCTTTGTCACTAATAAATTTTAATTTATTCTCTTGAAAATTTTTAGCTATTTGTTTAATAAAATCAGCAGTCCATTCCAAAACACCTTTAGTTGCCCCTTTTGCAATATCTTCTAAAGGATCAGAGGACATCAGGGAATTCCTCCATATAGCAAGACAAAGACAAAATATTATCGTCTAAGATAATTGTGCTACCTGGAAGAATGACCATTTTTTCAACTTTGACAGGAATTTCAATATATCTATCTAAAACTTTATTTCCGTCGCTATCTAAAACATATTCGCCATCTGAACCAAATCCTAATTCTTTTAAAAGTTCAATTTTAGAATTCAAAGATACTTCTTTTAATGATATTGTTTCCATTTTAATTCCTTCATTTTTACTAAGTTTTTAGAGTTTATAAATTTCATTGCCTTGGATTTCATTCTTTAGTCAACTCACCACTAAAAGCTTTTTGTAGCATTGATTTTTTAAGTTCTTCAAGACTTTCAAGTTTTTGCTTGTAAATTTCTTCGAGTTGTTTTACTTCAAAAGATAAGGCGTCTAGTTTTTGGACTATGGCGGTTTGTTGGGGGAGAGATTTTGGGATAAATAACTTTATTTCTCTCACATCTGAAAGATTAACCCTAGGTCTTGTTGCTCCAACAATATTTCCATTTAATTGCAAGGTAGCATTTCGAGAATTTAAAAAATAAGTTATAAAATTGTAATCCGCTTTATCTTTATCTGGCCTAATTCTTACAACATCTGCTACAATAATTCCTTTTTCAAATTCTTCCGGAACTATGCAAGTTTTCCCAATAGGTATACCCAACTTTGCTAATACAATATCTCCCTTAACAAAAGAATGTGATTTTAATTCTTCAGCTTTTTTTTGAGAGATATATTTTATATCCTTGTCTAAAAATAATCTTCTTTGAATATTCTGTAATCTTATCAGAGGAACTCCCTCCTCTCGATAGTCTTTAACTTTAAGATTAGAACCAAAAGGACCTGAAACAATAGCATTTTTATTCTTGCTTAATTCTTCTAATCTCTTCTCTTCCCAATCTTTTCTTGGATTTGAGAAAACTTCTTCTAAATATGATTCAAATAATTCTTTTGCATTTTTCAAGTTCTTTTTTGCGTTTTCTTTTGATTTTGAAATTGATTCGAATACTTCGTCGAGGATTTTTACTATTTGTTTTTGGGTGGTGAGTGGGGGGAGAGGGATTTGGAGATTTTCTATCATTTTTTTTGTAATAAAATTTACAGTTCCACCCTTTTGAAGTCTTAAAAAATGGTTAATCGCAACCGGACTATCAAGAAAATATTTTAAGAAGAAAGAATCCAGTGGCTTGTTCCCTATTTTAAAAATAAAAATATTCCAATGGACCAAGTAGTCTTTTTCTTCCGTTACTACTGCAGTTTTCCCGATTGTTCCGATATTGGAAAGAAATACATTGCCTTTTTTAGGGCGATATTTTTCTTTGTAAATTTCCCAATCTTCTAGGGACATATACTTTATTCGTTTCTCTAAATCTATTTCTCCAGATTCTAAATTCCTTGATTGAATTATTGGATAGCCTTCTTTATGAAATTTTATTTTATATCCTGCCGTATTTAGTCCTTGATGCATATCATCAATTACTTCTCTGAGTTTTTTTGTTTGCCAGTTAATTTTCATTCTATACCTCCAGCAGAAAATGGGGATAAATAACTCCCTTCTAAAATTGATATATTTTCCAAACTATAATCTCTAAGGTTGAGAACAAATTTAATCTCAACATCTTTTTCCTCATAATCCTTTTTAAAAAAATGAGTATATCTTGGAGTATAAATCTCCGAATAACTTCTATTCGCAAAAGGAAAAATAGATTCCTCTTCTTTATCTCGAGGTTTTTCAATAAATTTTGCTTTTCCTCTTAATTTAATATTTGCATAAAGAAAATTTTCACTTATATTTTCTATGCGCAATTCTTCAATCAATGCATTAGCGAGAATTAAATTTTTATCATATAAAATAAAATCTTTTCTTTCTCCAGTTAAAGAGTATAGAATTTTATTTGTATTTGCCCTTATTTCCTTTTCTTTTTGAGAGTATATCTCCTTAAGATGTGTTCCTAAATTAAATTCCTTTTCCAAATATAATTTTAAAGATTTTATATCTTGAAAAATCTCTAACTTTTTAGGAGAGAATTTTTCAAACTCTTTTCTAAGCAATTCTATATTAAAATCTGACTTATTATTTGTTAAAAATAAGTAATTCTTACCATCATTTTTCGCATTTTCCTTTAGTGTTTCCCAAATTATTTTATCTTTATACTCTTGTTTGTCTTGGTTAAAAAATGGCTCTTTTTTTTCACAAGCCTCTTTTGTTATTATCTTTTGCTCTATTTTAGGATATTCAAAAACAAGAATTTTATTTTTATTTACAAATTCTTTAGCTTTTGTTTCTAAAATAATTTTAATATCTTTTTCATTTGTCAAACTAATTTCAATAAATTCCTTCAAAGTATCTTTGCCCTCTTTTATTTTTTTTATCTTTCCTTCTACTTGCTTAATTCTCTGGGTAATTCTCTCCTCAAGAACAACTTGAGGGATACACAATTCAAAAAATTGAGAAATTTTATTCACCTTTAAAAAATTTAAAATTTCTTTAGCATTTGAATTAAATAATTTTGAAAAATCTTCAGAATCATAATAAACCATATTTGTATCTAATATAATTAAGTAAGTTTCTTTATTTTTTTTCATTTTCTAATCTATCTTCATTTAATCTTTTTTCAAAATCTTCAAACATTTTTATTAAGTCTCCTTGGATTGCTAAATGAAAATTTGCCCAACTTGCCATTTCATTAACCAACATCTTTATTGAATTATCACATAAATTAAAATATTGTTCTAAATTAATTTGATTTACTTTTTCATTCTTGAAAATTAGATTGTGTAAGACTAAATTTCTTTTTGAATTAATTTCTTTTAATTTATTATATAGTTCTAAATTAATAATTCCATTAAAATGAAGGAGAGATATTGAACTTCTAAAATTCATAGAAGTAACATATTCCTTGAAATCTAAACTTTTTTCTATTTTCCCAAGAGAAGATTTCCAATTAAAGTCTAATAAAATAAATGATTTTACAAACTCAGTTAATACTGAATGAGAATAAGCAATCCAGTGGAAATGAAATCCTTTCTGAAATGCTTCTTCCATATTTCTTTTAGCATTATATGAATTTAGAAGTTGACTTAAAGTTTTTTCTTCCATCTTAAACCAACTCCTTAATCTTCTTCAAGATTTCAGATGATTTCTTATCCAATTCTCCAATTTCTTCAATTATTTCTTTTGGCTCTCTTAAAACAGAATCATCTTTTCTATTTGGATTTTTTACAGACAAATCGTAAGTTCCAGAATCCAAATCATTTACATTAATAGTCCAAGAGTTTTCAGAATCTCCTTTAGTTTTTTGTAAGGCAATAAGTTCTTCCAAATCTTTTTCACTTAATGGATTTGTTTTTCCTAAATTTCTCTTCAAGTTTAATTGATAATACCAAATATCTCTTGTCGGTTTTCCTTTTTCAAAAAATAAAACAATAGTTTTAACTCCTGCTCCAGAAAAAACTCCTCCAGGTAAATCTAAAATTGTATGCAGATTACAACTTTCTAATAAATGTTTTCTTAAGGATATTGAAGCGTTATCAGTATTCGATAAAAATGTATTTTTAATAACAACACCCGCTCTTCCTCCCGCTTTCAAAGTTTTAATGAAGTGTTGTAAAAACAAAAAAGCCGTTTCACTTGTTTTAATTGGAAAGTTTTGTTGAACCTCAATTCTTTCCTTTCCCCCAAAAGGAGGATTTGTTAAAACTACATTAAATCTATCCTTTTCTTGTATATCCCTAATGTTTTCAGAAAGAGTATTTATGTGTTCTATATTAGGTGATTCTATTCCATGTAAAATCATATTCATAGTACCAATAATATAAGCAATTCCTTTTTTCTCCTTACCATAAAATGTCTTTTTCTGAAGTATTTCATCTGCCTTCGTAGACCTGTTCTCTTTTTTCATATGTTCAAATGCTTCAACTAAAAAACCAGCAGAACCAACAGCACCATCATAAACTTTTTCCCCTATTTTTGGATTAACAATTTTAACAATAGTCTTAATTAATGGTCTTGGAGTGTAATACTCCCCCCCATTTCTTCCAGCATTACCCATATTTTGTATTTTACTTTCATAAAGGTGAGACATTTCGTGCTTTTCTTCACTCGTCTGAAATCTAAGCTCATCAATTAGATTAACTACTTCTCTTAGATTATACCCGCTTTCAATAGTGTTTCTTAATTCTCCAAAAATTTCTCCGATTTTATATTCAATTGTATCGGCACTTTCAGCACTTGATTTAAATTTTTTAAGATAGGGAAATAATTTATTGTTTACAAAATTTCTCAAATCATCTCCTGTTAAAGCCTTATGATGGTCTAAGTTACCATTTTCATCTTTTGGACAAGCCCAGCTTTCCCAACTAAACTCTTCAGAAATTATTCTTTTATAGGATTTTCCAGATAATTCTGCCGAAACTTCTTTATCTTTCTCTAAATCATCAAGATATTTTAGAAATAAAATCCAAGAAGTTTGCTGAACATAATCTAATTCGCTACCGCAACCAGAATCTTTCCATAGAATATCATCAATCCTTTTGAATATTTGTTCGAACATTTTGTTATATTTATTTTTAATTTAGTGTGTATAAAAGGTTATTCTTCCTCCAAATCCTTTCTTTTACTTAAACTTAGCCTAAAATCTTTTTCAATTTGACACATCTTCTTTAACTCTTTGTCAATATCATCTTTCAAAACCTTAGACTGCAATCTGGGATAGCAAACCATAGAGCAATCTTCATAAATTCCTTTATCTTTCATTAGTTGTATAAACTTATCCTTATCTTCGCCTTCAGGCATAACTAATTTATCAAATTCTTTAACAGAACATTTCATATTAGAACCATAAACAATATCTACTCCTTTTTGTTTTGCAAATTCAACCAACTTACTTTTTAGCTCGTCTTGTTTGTCTTGTAGTTCTTTAAGTTTATTTTTTATCTCAGAAAATTCATCTACAAACTGAACTCCTTCATCATCCTTAAACTTCTCAATTGGTTTTTCTTCTATTTCTACTTGATGTTTAAATGAAGGGCACATTGATTTATAGACACAATAACTACAAAGCCCAGTTACATTAGTTGGGAAATTTTTTTCTTCTTCAGCTTTTTTAATTTGATGAATTAAATCAACTACATCTCCTTGTAATTTTTGCAATTGTTCTTCTGTTCTTTCAGAAACAGCATCTTTATCAAAAGCCAACATATGCCAAATTAACTTAACAGACTTGGCGTCTTTAAATTTTTCTTTAACCCAAACAGAATAAAGAGCAAGTTGCCTATCAGAGTCTGCTTCTTCTTGGTCTTTCATTCTTGAATTAGTTTTATAATCACAAACAAAATAATTCCCTTCAGGATCACAGCCCAACTTATCAATTCTAACGTGCCATTGGTCTCCATTAGGTAAAGTCATTCTATCTTGAGTTTCTAAACCTAAAATAGTAATTTGGTCAAATGGTTTCATTCGATTATAATAATCTTCAACAAACTTCATTCCCATTTTTTTATAATTATCAGCTTTCAATCCATCTTTTACAATCAAAATATCCTCAGAATATTCTTTTTCCCAAGTGTCTTTATAGAATTTTAACAAAGTAGCTTTAGAAACAAGTTTCTTGAATTTCTTATCTTTATACAATTTTTCCAAAGTTCTATGAACGATATCTCCCATAAATGCTTCAATCGTGGTCTGCATATCTACTTCGACTCTATCAATATATTTCAGCTTGTATTGGTAAGGGCAGTTTTCAAATGTGGAAACTTTCGAATGTGAGTATGTTGCCATATTTATACATAATATTAAACATTTAAAATCTTAACTAAAACCAACTATCATCTTCTGAATCTAATTGGTCATTACTTTCATTTAAAATTTCTATAACTAAATCAATAACACATTCATAAAAAAATCTTTTAGGTGAAACGCCCCGACCGAGATTCGAACTCGGGTTACTGCCGTTCTCTGAAATTCAAAGGAAAACCTTTGAGACTCAGAGTTTCTAAAAAACTCTTCCGAAGAGAAGGTTGCATTGAGATGCTAGACCTTCACCTTTCATCAAGATTTTTGTCACCTCTTCTCCAAAAATTTCTTGAGAGGGCAGCGTACTTGGCCACTGTACTATCGGGGCTTATATTCAAAATCAAAGTTACCGAACTTAAAAAGATTGTCCTTTCTCAAGACCAATCGAATTTAAATATAGAAAGCAATTAGAATTTTAATGATGGAAGAAGAAAAATGCTCTCAATGTAATGGAACTGGAAGAGTAACCGAAAAAGACGGAACTTTTCATTGTTGTTTCAAATGCCTAGTCGAAGGCAGACTTAACCAACATTCAAGAACAAAAGACGCGAAAATAAGATTATAATTTTCTTATTTAAATTTTGATAAAACAAAATGACTCAATACTTAATGAGAAAAGAAAGAGACTCTGAAAATCTAAAAAATGCGATTAAAAATTATGAACCATTATGGTTTAATGTAAGACCTTTCAGTTTGGGAAAGGCTAAGACAAAAGTTTCAGAAGATCTTCTGGGGAAAAAATTTAATTTTCTTTTTTTAGATGGTCTAAAATTTTCAAGTGATAGAGATTTAATTTGCCTTCCGCTGAAAGATTACAAATTTGGTTTTAAAACTGAATACCAAAATAAAAATGGTTCAAGGATATATCCTTATTATGATGATCCAAATGACCCTCTTCTTTTAGAAGTTTCATTAACTTGTCTGAGAAATGTAATAGATGACTTATTAGTTGAAATAAGCTTTAAAGGAAAAATAAAACTTGAAATGGAATTATATACTAATCGTAGAAAATATTGGAAGATAAAATAATTTTCTTACTTAAACTTTTCAGAAAGAAATTTACCAAGATAATAAACTGATCCGAAGAAAATTATTCCAGGTAAAAAGGCTATCCCTGCTGCAGGCAAAAGTAAACTTGTTCCTACCGCCCCGACAGTTCCAGCACCAATTGATTCTAAAGCTTGAATAGCCTTTGGAACACTTTTTTCAACATCTTTTTGCAATGCATCAAATTGCATAACCAATTTTCCTTTTTTCAAAATTCTAATCTTCTTATCTTCTTCAGAAACAACTATCACAAGATTCTCTCCAACTGCAGAGCTTATTCCAGCACTGTGCCTTGTTCCAAAATTTTTCAAAACTTTTTTAGACTTTACACGGACTCCATACGCTTCCATAAATCCCTTATCATTAATTATTACAGCCCCATCCATCAAGGCAAGAGATTCCAAAAGTTTGGGATTTCCAATTACATTAAACGGCGGAACCGTTTGATCCACAAGAGGTTTGTATTCAACCTTTCCAACAATAAAAAGTGCACCTTCTCCTCGTTTTGCGATTCTAAGTCCAACTTGAATTAAAGTTTCTTCAATTTTTTTTATAAAATCCTTATCCATTAAATTAAATAAAAAAGAAAATATATAAATCTTATCAAACAGAAATCCTCTCAAAAAGGTTAAATTTTAATACCTTTTTCATCTAACTTTTTAATAGCCCCGTAGTCTAGTGGTCAAAAATTATTTAAAGATTGAAGATATCTTTTAATTATGAGAATAAAATTAAAAAAAGGAAAGCAAAAAGAGTTAATTATTCTTGCGAAAAATAATCTAAATTGGGAAAAATTGTCCGAAAAAATAGGAATAAAAGAGAATTATCTTCAAAGAGATTTAAAAAATGAAAAAATATTAATTAAAGAAAAAACTTACAATGAATTATGTAGGATAGTAAATATTAATTTTGATAAATTTATTTTAGACAAACTAAATGATTTTTGGGGAAAATCAAAAGGAGGATTAAATTCTAAAGGTTCAACTATTCAAATAAAAATTCCAAGAAATAATGAAAAACTTGCAGAATTAATAGGGGTTATTTTGGGAGATGGAAATATAAGCAAATATCAAAAAGGGAAAAAGACAGGAGTTTACCAAATTAATATTACTGGGCATAAAGATTTGGATGAAGATTACCATACAAATTACTTATTTAAAATCTTTCAAGAATTATTTGGATTGAAACCAATAACAGTTTTATCAAAAAATAGCAAAGGTAGACACTTAATTATTTCCAGTAAACAATTAGTAAACTTTTTTTCAAAACACGGTTTAAAAAATGGGGATAAAATAAAAAATCAATCAACATTTCCCACTTGGATATGGAAGAAAAAAAATTTCCTTAAAGCATGTGTAAGGGGATTAATAGATACTGATGGCTCAATTTTTAGAATGTCTCAAAGAGACTATAATTTAATTAGGATAAATTTTACTAATCACAATCTTACTTTATTAAAAGATACTAGAAAAGCATTTTTAAATTTGGGATTTAATCCTTCAAAAATAATTAATAATAGACAGTTTTATCTATCTAGACAGGATGAGATAAGAAAATATTTAAAAGAGATTGGTTTTTCAAACGTTAGACACCAAGAACGTTTAAAGAGTTTTAGCCCCATCTTCCAGCGGTCAAGGAAACGGGACTCTGGATCCCGTAACCCAGGTTCGAATCCTGGTGGGGCTATTTTTTAGCAAAATGAAAATTCAAACTAAAAAACACTATAATTTTAAGATGAACATTTTTGGAAGGGATATTGATTATACTGGAAAAATTTTAGAAATAAAAAATGGAGAATTTAGATTAGAAACTGAAGAAGATAATGGGTGTAGAGCTTTAACTTTAAAAGAAAAAGATATTATCTCTGGAAAAGAAATTCCAGAGCCAAAAAAAGAAGAAAAAACTTGGATAATAAGAAAGACTAAAGCACAAGATTATGAATTAAAACCTAGTGTAGAACCTGATTTCTAAATTAAGAAAAACCTATTAAACTAAATTATACTTCTTTTTTTATGGTACAATATACTTACTCCTCACATCGAACAAGGCACCTTGATAAAATTAGAAAACAGAGAGTAAAATATCCCCAAGTTGCAAAAAATATAGTGAATACCTCAGATATTCTTTTGGAAGTTCTTGATGCAAGATTTTTAGACGAAACAAGAAATGTAAAACTCGAAAAAGAGATTGAAAAACAAAAGAAAAAAATAATTTATGTAATCAACAAGACTGACCTGGTGAAATCTTCAAAATTAAGCGAAATTAAAAACACTTTTTTTCCGTACGCAATTGTCTCTTGTACAAAAAGAAGTGGAATAAAAGAATTAAGAAACTTGATAAAAAAAACTTCTAAACAAATCGAAAAAAGAGAAATGAGAGAGATAAAAAAAGATCGGGTTGTTTTTGGAGATGACAAAAGAATAAAAGTTGGAGTTATTGGATATCCCAATGCAGGAAAAAGTTCTCTCATAAACATTTTGTCTGGAAAATCTGGTGCTGGAGTAGGATCAGAAGCGGGATTCACAAAAAATGTTCAGAAGATTAAACTATCAGAGGGAATTGTTCTAATAGATTCCCCAGGAGTAATTCCGGAAGACCAATATTCGATGAGTGACAAGAAAAAAATTTCCGAAAGTGCAATTTTCGGAGGTAAAAGTTATACCCAAATAAAAGATCCTGAATTTGCAGTAAATGAACTTTTTGAAACTCAAAAAGAAGCTCTTGAAAAACACTACAAAGTTAAAGTGGAAGATTCGGATGAATTAATTGAAAAGATTGGAAGAAAAAAAGGAATTCTAAAAAAAGGGGACGAAGTAAATGTGGATCAAACTTCAAGAGAAATTTTAAGAGCTTGGCAAAAAGCAGAAATTAAATTTTAATTTCCCCACATAAACGAGAAAAATATTTTGGAGAAAATTCTTGATTAAGAAAACTTGATTCTTTTATTGGATCTTCTGAATAAAATTCGTGCATTTTTATTGCATATGATTCCCTTGGACCATCTCTTTTTAAAATCTTAACACAATGGACTAAACATTTTTTATTTTGAAGATTTAGGGGAATATAAGAAAGAATCCCATTAATAAAAAAATCATGAAGATTCACTTCAATTTCTTTAGAAAAAACTAAATTTGAATCAGAGACAGAATTTTTTATACTTTTCATTTGGGGAAAAAATTGTTCAAACTATAAATACTTAACCATATAGGTTCCAACTAATTCATAACCCAACTTTTTGTAATATTCCCTTACCCCAATTCCAGAAATCACTGCAAGCTTTTTGTAACCATTTTCTTTGGCAGTTTTTTCAGCTTCAAGTAAAAGAGTTTTTCCAAAACCAATATGCTGGGAAGTTTTTCCTTTTTCATGAAGATTTAAAGCTTGACCATATACATGTAATTCTCTAACAAGAGCGCAATCTTTTAATTCATCTAAAAAAGTTTCACCCGGAAATCTCAATCTTAACAATCCAAATAAAACATCTTCAGAGTTAACTATTTCCAAAAAAAATTCCTTCCCTTTAGAGGAGAAATATTCAATTATTTTTAATTTTGTATTTGATTTTAATAAATTTTTATTAAATCCAACTTCTCTCATTCGAATTTCTTTTATTGAAGTTTTTTTATTTTTAATTTCATCTTCAACTTCTTTTCTAATTGAAGTTGAGGCAGCCTCATTGATCATCTTTTCCTTTGGAATTTCTCTCATAACTCTCATCACCCTGCAATAATCAGGAATAATTGCCATCATCTCAGTTAAAACTTTTTTTATTTCTTTATCAGTATATGTTTTATACTTAATTTTTTTGTAGACTTTGGCCAAAGGAGAATCTTCAACAATTTGGCAAGGATAAATCTTTAATTGATCAGGCCTAAAATTTTGATTCTCAAAAAGAATTTTAAATTTTTCAATATCTTTTTTGACATTTGAATATGGTAATCCGGGCATAATATGATAACCTACTTTGAAACCTGCGTCCTTTAATCTCTGGGAGGCTTCAATAACCTCTTTGATTGTGTGTCCTCTTCCGGTTTTTTTATAAATTTCATTGTCTAAAATCTGAACTCCAATTTCAACACGTGTTGCACCAAAATCCCTCATTAATCTTATTTCTTCCACCGAACAATTATCTGGTCTGTTTTCAATACACATTGCAACTACCCTATGTTTTGCAGTTTCATTTATCTTTTGGGCCTCTTTCAAATCTTTAGATTCGACACCATTTAGCACCTCATAACATCCTTTGACATAATCATATTGGTAGTTAAATGGGTACTGCAAAAATGTTCCTCCAATGATAATTAATTCAATTTTTTCGGTAGGATGACCCATTCTTATCAAGGCATCAAGTCTCGACTGAACTTGTTTCCTAACATCAAAATCAAATGTCAAAGCACGCATTATTGCGGGACTTTTGTCCGTATAACTTTGGGGAACATAATCTCCTCCAGGGCAATAAATACACGTTCCATGATTACATTTTCTAGGTTTCAAAACCACCGTCAATGGCGTTACACCAGAACCAGATCTAACCGGCTTTTTTAATTTAATTTCCGATTCCATAAAAAAAGAAGAAATAACAGGTTTAAGAATTTAGCTATTTCCTAGAATTTCGCATAAATCACAAGGATAATTTATTTTATTTTTAGAATCTTTATTTAGATTTTTATACAAAAATCTAATCTTTTTATTTAGATCTGAAGTAGAAAAATCTTCTATAAAATGATTTATTTTTTCAAAAGAATAATCTTCTGAAATTTTTAAATTAATATTTTTGTTTAAGGCTCCTCTAAAACAAAAATAAACTCCTTTACTTGTAAGAGTAAATCCTAAATTATTTCCCTTGGGACAATAAATTTTATCTTCATTAAGCTTATTCAAGAGTTTTAACTTTCTTGCAGATCCTATTGACTGAACTGGAATTAAATTTGTCTTCCTTTGATTTAATAATCGTTCAAGAAATAAAAACTCTTTTTTTCCATTATACGCTCCATCAATAGTAAAACTATTTCTTCCCTCACAAAGCTTCTCTAAGACCATAACTTTTTTAATTAAGTTTTTATCTTGTTCTAAATGATAGATATCAATTGAAGTACTTATTTCAATTTTTTCTGGAAAAAATTTGTCTAATAATTCTCTTGATCGATCTAAATTGTTTATATCCACCCAAGAAGCATTTGTAACAGCATTAGTATTGTACCCTAAATCTTTTGAATGAATTAAAACTTTTTTTAAATCTGGGTACAAAACAATTTCTCCCCCACTTACAAGATGTTTTTTCAGTCCTTTAAATTTTGAAAAACTTTCCAAAACAGAAAGCAAAACCTCTGATTTAATTTGATTTTTTGAATTTCTAGTAGAAGAAGTTGAGCAATGACTACAAGAATAGTTGCACCTTTCAGTTAAAATGGAGAAGATACTCAAATGCATGAAATTTTTTGAAGAAGAAGATTTATAAAAATTTGGATAATCTGATTATATGGAAGACCAGGAAAAACTGTGGGATAAAATTGCAACAGAATGGCATGAATACAAACAAAAACCCTCTGAAAATGCAAAACTCTTTTTAGAAAAGGCACATGGAAATGTTCTTGATTTGGGATCAGGTTCGGGTAGACATCTAACTAAAATAAAAAATGGAAAAATGTTTCTATTTGACTTCTCTGAAAAAATGTTAAACTTGGCAAGGGAAAAATCAAAAACAGAGAATATTGAAGCAGAATTTATACATTCTCAATTGGAAAAAATTGAAAAATTAGATGATTTTTTTGATTTTGCAATCTGCATTTCTGCACTTCATTGCGTTAAAGGAAAAACTAAACGAGGAAAAGTAGTAAAAGAACTTTTTAGAGTTTTGAAAAAGAATGGTAAAGCTTACATTGGGGTTTGGAATATTCAATCTAAAAGATTCAAAAAACAATTCAAAAACAAACAAAAAGAAAAAATGGTTGGATGGACAGACAAAGGAGACAGATATTACTATCTCTTCGATGAAAAAGAGGTTCATGATCTATTCGAGAAATCTGGATTTGAAATAATCTCAACGCAAAATTCAGAAGCGATGATAAATTTTGTAATAAAAAAGCCATAAACTTTTATACATGAAAATTCTCCATAGAATATGAAAAGTTACCATACCCAAAGTTATATTGAAGAAAGAAAAATAGAACCAATAAATATTCTTATAATTTTTTTACTCGGACTTGCAGCAGGACTATTTATTTTAGGAGCAATTGATTCATTCAAAATGACCAACCTAAATCAACAAACTTTGATAATTGTAGTTGGAATTGTTTATTTCATTTCTCTAATTGCATTTTTATACCCAAAAAAAAGAAGAACAAACTTGCATACTCCAGAACCAGAAATTATAGAAAAAGAAAGAATTGTTGAAAAACCCATCTTTAGAGATGTAATCCACTATCGTGATAGAAATGTAATAAAAGAAGTTGAAAAACCAGTTATCAAAGAAAAAATTGTCGAAAAAGAAAAACCAATAATAAAAAAATCTAAATATCTAGGCTCAAAGTATAATCAAAGATATCACCTACGAACTTGCAGATTTTCAGGAGCAATAAAACCTGAATATCTCATTGAAGAAGAAGATAAAAATTATTTCAAACTTAGAGGATACAAACCCTGTAAAGTTTGTCACCCGGAAAAAAGTTAATTCGAGAAAATCTTTATAAACACTACAATTAAAACGAGTATATGAAAATCGCATGGATTGATCGACATTATGGAAATGAGCCAGGACTTCATAAACAAGAATTAGAAGAATATCTCTCAAAAAATGGATTAAAATTTAAAGTAGATATTGAGGAAAACCTTGAAAGATTTAATGAAAAATTTGGATCTTTAAACAATTACCAAATTTTACTTCTACATGGAGGAATAAAAAGACAAGAAGAGTATCTTGATCAAATTCCAAGAAACCATCCTAATTTAGAAATATTTCTTTTGTCTTGTAATCCAGAAGATTACTCTAAGAATGAAAAAAAAGGTTTAAAGACCATTGCAGTTTCATATGCCCTTTCAGAAGTCATAGAAGAATCTGAACTTGGAGAACTAATCAAAAAATTATTCAAGGATTAATCTTTTTTTGGAAGATCTTTCTTTTTAACGACTCGCATCATATCAAAAAAACTTTTCTTTTCAAAGAGTATAATTTTATCTTCCTCTAAAGAAATATTAGCTTTTAACAATCCTAAATTACTTAGAAATCCCGTCATAATCAAGAAATCCTTTCCATCGAGTCTTTGCAAACTAAAAAGAAGTTTTTGAATTCTGCCATTAACCTTTTCTTCGCTCATTTTCTTAAATATCATTTCTTCAAAATGTTCAACATCAAAAGTATAATCTGTCGAAACTTTCTCAAAAACTTTTTTTTCAAAATGTTCAACATCCATGAATTCAACTTTTCCATCTACTCTAAATGAAGCCATTTTCTTTTTTTCAGGAAGCCAAAAATCAAAATGAATTTTATTATCCTTTCCGGAATGCTCTCTATCTAAAATAAATAAACAACTACAAAGGTAAGCCTTTGGATTTTTGTCCATAAAATCTTTGTACGCTTGTGAATCTGCTAATTTCTCGTAATAAAATTGAAAGTTCATAAAAAATACAGAAAGGGGAAGTTTATAAGATTATTCTGAAGACTTTTTTAGAGATTCTCCTTAGAGTGTGATGACTATAAAATGACAAAGATAGAAAACTTTAAATATTAAAAAAGGTCATGAAAATTATGAAAGAGATCATAAATATTAGGGCAAACCACCTTGGTACAGTGAAACAAGCTCCTTACTTAATTAGAGAAATAAAAAAAGAACTGCCTCAAGCAAAAATCAATATTTTCTTAGATAATGATCAAACTCCAAATTTTTCAACTAAAAAAATTTTGAAAAGGGATTTGAATTATGAAGGAATTGATCCTGAGGGAATTAGGATCTTTAATAAAAAAACTGATCAATTAAATTTGAATAATATAACAATAAATCTAGACTTTTTTAGAGATTACTATCGTGGAATGAAAAGATTTGACTTTTATGTTGATCCCCTAAAATTTGAAAAAAGAAGATTACTCAGTTTAGAAGAAATTTCCAAACTAAAAGAAGAATATTCAATTTCTTCAGAAAAAGTTATCCTGGGAGGATCTCTAAATGCAAAAGAAATTAATCTCCTTGTAAAATCAACTAAAAATATAATAACTCAAAATGAAGGAACTCAAATAATAATTGTTCCTAGAAGATTTGATAAAGAAGAAATAGAAGGAATCAAAAGATTGGACATAAAGTTTAGAGTAGATAAAGCTCACAAAAAGAATAAACCATACTTAATTATAACTCAAAGAGGGGGTTTAGACAAACTATATTCCATCTGTGATATTGCAGTGATAGGAGATTCCTTTGAAACAGGAAATGGACAAAATCCCCTAGAGCCTGCATTTTATGGAAAAAGGATAATCTCAGGTATGAGTAATCAAATGAATGTTCAAGCTTATAGGGGATTAGAAAAAAGCAAATTATTAACTAGGATTTTTCCAGAGGATTTAGAAAAAGAATTATTTAGAGAAATTCCAGAAAATGAAATGGCAGTTTATAGAGAAAATGCTAAAAAATTCATTGAATCAAAGCAAGGTGCTGCAAAAATTTACACCCAGATAATTAAAGATTCCCTAGAAGGAAAATTAAATGGAGAACTTTTTAAAAAAAGAATCTTTCAATTGCCTTAAAATGGAAAATAAAATAAATTTAAATTTGGATTATTTGGGTGCTCTTAAACAAGCACCATTTTTAATTAGAGAACTCAAAAAAATAATTCCAGATTTAAAAATTGATGCTTACACTGGAGATTATACTTCTTCTGACCCAATTGGAAAAGACATTCTTTTAAATGATTTAAAACATGAAGGAATTAGTTCGGATAAAATAGAAATCTTTCAGTCTAGTTGGGAAAATAGAAAAAAAAGCTTTGATGTTTTGCTCAATGTTAATGAAGAAAATAGTCAATTATTCCCTACTAAGGAGATTAATCTTTGGATTGACCCACTAAAATTTGAAAAACGTAAACTTTTAAACAAAGAAGAGATTAATGATCTCAAGGAAAAATATAAGATAGGCTCGGAAAAAATTGTTCTTACGGGTTCAATTCTGGAATGGGAATATGAAACTATTTTGAATGGAACAAAAAAATTTTTAGAACAAAAACCAAAATCAAAAATTATTGTTGCCCCTAGAGAGCCTCCTAAATCTACTCTTAGATTTTTCTCAAACAACTGTCAATTTCAGTTTAATTCTGATAAGGAAGCGACTGAGCACTCAAGGTATTTGGTTATTACAGAGTTAGGAGTTTTAGAAAAACTATATTCAATCTGTGACATTGCAGTAGTAGGAGATACTTTTAATGGTGGAAGTGGACAAAATCCTCTAGAGCCTGCATTTTATGGAAAGAGAATTATATCTGGAATATTCAATTGTAATAATGTAAAAGCATATGATGGACTAACAAAAAGCGGATTACTGAAAAGAATTCCTTCAAATTCTTTAGAAGAAGAATTATTAAAAGAAATTCCTGAAGATGAAATAACAATTTATAGAGAAAATGCTAAAAAATTCATTGAATCAAAGCAAGGCGCTGCAAAAGTATATGCCGAATTTATCAAACAATCATTAGAAGAAACACTAACCATGAGAGAATTCCAATATAAAAGATGGAATCTATATCAAACTTTCAAAAGTGAATTCTCCATATAAAAGTTTTCCGAGAGTTTCTTCCAATTTTTCAATCTTAATTTTCTTTTGTAGCGTAGTATCTCTATTCCTAATGGTTACTGTTCCAGAATCAACCGAATCGCCATCAATTGTAATACAATAAGGAGTTCCAATTTCATCCTGTCGTGCATATCTTCTTCCAATACTTCCGGATTTATCATAAACTACATTCCATTTTTTTCTTAAGTTATGGAAAATTGACAATCCAATATTTTCAAATTCTTCTTTTTTTATTAAAGGAAAAATCCCAACTTTCACAGGAGAAAGTTTTGGATTAAAATTTAAAACAATATTCTCTTTTTCTCTTTCATTATATGCCTCATATAAAAAGACCAAAAGAGCTCTTTCCACTCCCAAACTTGGTTCACATATCACTTCGGGAATAAATCTTTCCTTTGTTTCTTCGTCTAAAACTTCCATTTTTGTTTTTGAAAATTTTTGATGTTGTTTCAAATCATAATCACTTCTGTCAGCAATTCCTTGAAGTTCTTTCCAACCAAATGGAAAATTATATTCAAGGTCCCAACAATCACTTGAATAATGTGCAAGTTCTTCTCTATCGTGCTGTCTTATTCTAAAATTATCTAAATTAGCCCCTAAAGATTTGAAAAAGGAAAGCTCTTGACCAAGCCAATAAGCATGCCAATCTTTTTTTATAATCTTTTTTTTATGAGCTTCCTTTAAACTCATTTTCTTCTCTTTTGTTTCACCTGATGCTAAAACTAAAACTTCGACATTTGGAATGTCATAAGGACATTTTTCTTTTGGTTTAATAAAATACTCAATCTCCATTTGTTCAAATTCTCTACACCTAAATATAAAATTCCTAGGAGCAATTTCATTTCTAAATGCCTTCCCCATTTGAGCAATTCCGCAAGGAAGTTTCATTCTAGCCCCGTCAAAGACTGCTTTAAAATTCGCAAAAATAAGTTGAGCTGTTTCTGGACGTAAATAACCATAATCCTTAAGTCCTACTTCCGTTTTAAACATCAATTTAAATTCTTTCGCGGAAGAAGAATCATACTCTCCACCACACTCACATTTTACCTTTCCAAGTTCACTTTTATCAACTTTTCCTGGTTTTTTACATTTCTTACATACTACAAAAACATCACTAAAACTGTCCACATGACCTGAAGCCTTCCAAACATCTGGATGAGTTATAATGGCTCCATCAATTCCCTCGATATCATCTCTCTCACGAACATGAAATTGCCACCAAGCATTTTTTAGATTATTTTTTAATTCGCTTCCTAAGAAAAGATAATCCCAAAAACCAGCGAGGCCCCCATAAATTTCTCCAGACCTAACAATAAATCCTTTTCTTTTGCAAAAAGCAGTCATCTCATCTATACTTGGTTTTTTTAGAACATTCTTTTTTTCCATTAAGTGAAATAGGTGAAGGATTATTTAAGGGTTTTGGGATAAATTATTTGAAAGGATGTTCGCTAACATAAATCCAATATTCTATTTCCAATTCTTTAACACAAGATTTACAGTAAGGAGGACTAGTGGCATCTGGATCATTAAGACCATAAAAAGATTCTGCAGGAATTTCTTTTCCATCTCCCTGACATCTCACACAATAATAATCTTCAGCATAAATTTTTTTATCATCCCGGGGAACCCCAATTCCATCCCATAAAAGAAGTTTATTTTCAATATTTTTTTGGCCCATATTAACACACAATTTTTTTGCTCATTTTCACATCACAAGGAATGCAATAAGGATAAAGTTCCAGTTTTTCTTTACTTTCTTTGATATTTCTTAACAAAGTAGGCCCAAGAACCTGCGCTTGAGTTTTTATTCCATGCTCATAACAGCAAACACAATAATAATACTCTGCTGAAGAAAATCCATCTCCATCAACAATTTTATCTACATTCCAGATTCCCAGTTTTTTATCTAAATTCATTTTTATTTTTTAAGAGCTAAAAATCCAAACAAAAGAGAAGCTAAGAAGATTAAAATTCCAGACAGGTTTGCCGAAGAGGAATCCAAATTTCCAATTATATTTCCAGTAAGATTAGAAGACAGAAAAAAAATGCTAAAAACAAAACCTACTAATGAAGAAATTCCTAAAACCCTTTTTTCAAGAGATTTGCCTTTACCCTCTAATTTTTCAATTTGAACATTAATCTTATTTATTCGCTCTTTAGCACGAGCATTCTCAATTTTTCCATAATAATTTTTATTTTTTTCCAATTCTAAAACCATCTCTCCATAATTATCCGCAACTTTTTTCAAACTAGCCTGGTCATTTATATTATCCAATCCAACTTCTTCAAATACTTCTGCTGCTGCAGCATATTTTTCCATTTTAACAAAATTCTCAGCTAAATTCATAAAGTCCCCTTTAGAAGCATGACCTTTCCGATAACACATTGCTGCTAATTCCGGTTCTGAACTTTTAGAATAAATCTCTCCTAACTTCAACCAATCTTTATTTGTAGCATTTCCTCTTTCAAAAGATTTTATTCCATTAAGTTTGACATCATTTCCAGAACTTGCATACTTAATTCCTTCTCGAATTTTTTCTTCATCCCTCATTCCTCTAAGCGATTCATACTTGGAAGAGCTCAAGGTTACATTACTAGATCCCATATGTGCTACCTTTTTTTTCAAACCCATCCCTTCAAGAACTTCTTCAAATCCCATGAGGAAAGAAGTTTTATAGATTATTTAAACATTTCTTCAAATAAAAACCTACTTTCTATTCTTAATTTCTTTTTTCAACCTTGAAACAAACTTAGTCATATTTAAACCGTGTTCAAGACTTCCATCACGTGAACGAAGACTAATTGTATTTGATTCTTCTTCTTTATCTCCGATAGTAACCATATAAAAAACCCTCTCGATTTGAGCATTTCTAACTTTCTTACCTAAACTTTCATTGCTCTCATCAATCTCAACTCTTAATCCTTCTTCTAAAAGTTTTCCTTTAATTTTTTCTGCAAAAAGATTATTCTTTTCGCTCATAGGAAGAATTCTTACTTGCACTGGACTAATCCAAAGGGGCAAATTCCCTTGTGTCTTTTCCAAAAGATAAGAAATAACTCTTTCAGTTGCTCCCGTAGAAGATCTATGAATTATTATTGGAGTTTTTTCTTTTCCATCTTTATCCAAGTAAGTCATCCCAAATTTATCTGGAAGTGCAAAATCAATTTGAACTGTAATTAAAGTATCCTCTTTACCATAAACATCCTTATATTGCAAATCTAATTTTGGTCCATAAAAAGCAGCCTCCCCTTCTTTCTCAACATATTTTATTTTTAATTTGTCCAATATTTTTTTCATTGATTGTTGAGTTTTTTCCCAAGCTTCGGGATTATCCACATATTTCCCTCCTTCATTCTTAGGATCCCATTTTGAAAATTGATACCAAACTTCAATTCCAAAAGTTTTCATAACATAATTTATCAAATCAATGACTCCAAAGAATTCCTTTTCAACTTGTTCTGGAGTACAAATTAAATGGGCATCAGCCAATGTAAATTGCCTTACTCTTGTAAGACCTCTAAGTTCCCCAGATTGTTCACTTCTAAAAAGAGTTGCAATTTCTGCATATTTTTTTGGTAAATCTTTGTAACTTCGTGGCTTTCTTTTGTATAAAACAAATTGAAAGGGACAAGTCATAGGACGAAGTGCAAAATCTTCTTTTCCTACTTTTAAAATAAACATTCCATCCTTGTAATGTTGCCAATGACCAGAAATTTTATACAAATCGCTCTTAGCAAGAATTGGTGTCGAAGTATGCTCATATCCCCTTTTTAATTCTTCATCAACAATAAACCTTTCAATCTCTCTCTTTATTGCTGTACCTTTCGGAGTGAAAAGGGGTAACCCTTGTCCTACAACTTCATTAACAATGTATAAATCAAGTTCCTTTCCAAGTTCAACATTACTTTTCATTCCATCTTTTCCTCTTATAGATTGGACCCTATTTTTTCCCATAATTCTCCATAATTTTTTTCTTTCTTCCAGCGTCAAATCTTTTTCCTTTTCTTCATTACCTTTGAAGACAATTTCTCTAGACAATTCGCTCAAAGGATGTCCCTTAACCTTAAGTTCAAAAGTTTTATAATACCCAAATGGCGCACGACTTACTTCATAACTATCTTCTTTCAATTTTTTCTCAGTAAGTTCCAAAACAGAAATCGCATCTTTTGGAGAACTCAGATTATTTGATAGATGAGCATAAGGATAAAGAACTATTTTTTTAGTTCCAACGCTCTCTGCAATTTCCTTTACATTTTTAACATATTCTTCTAAAATTCCGACGGAATCCCCACTTTCAACCGCAGTCAAAACAACTAAAGCTTCTTGAACCTTTTTTTTAGAAAGTTCATTTGGAGGAAGGTCATCCATACTTTTCACTGCCTTTTTTAACCCTTGCCATTCAATGTAATCAACATGTAAACAAAGTATTTTCATAAGACAACTAACAAGTTAGATTTTATAAAATTATAGAAAGAGAAAAATTTCAAAAAAAATAACCAAAAAATCATTGGAGATACATAAAACTTATAAACTATTCAGATTAAAAAAATACTAACTAAAAAAGTCAAGTGAGATTTTGAAGATTTTCAAAAAAAACTTAAAATTTGATTAGATAAAATCAAAAGAAAAAATATTTAAATAGTCACTACACAATAATAACAGATGAAAAAGATAATAACAAATTTACTAATCTTGGCAATAATGTATTCCCCCCTAAAAGGGCTAATTGGAAATTCATATGAAACCTTCTCCCAAGGATTTTCAACCAATGAATTATTTTTAGATTCAAAAATAGAAGGAGACACAATTTCTTCTAAAAATAAACTTGAAGGAATTGTTTTAGATTCTGCCAATCAAATTTTTGAAGAACAAATTGCCTATAATGGAGGGATGAAAGTAACATTTGTTGATAAGGATACCACAATCAAAATTCCTACATGGAAACAATTAGGAGTAAAAAAAGGAGATATGTGCTCGCAGTACGCCAGAAAACTTGCTTTCAAATTAGGCTACAATTTGACTAAAAGCGACGAGACATGGAATCTCCATAAATATAATCCATGGGTTCAATTTTCAGAAGATAGTCTCAGTAGAGGAGACTTTATTACATTTTACAATCCAAAAAGCAAGTATAATCGAAAAGGACGTAAAGAAACCCACACTGCAATTTATTTAGGAAAAGATGAAGAAGGGGAAGATTATTTCGCAGAACAAAGAGGAACACAAACAAAAATTTCTACTCTAGAAGAATTAAGAAAAGATGGAATGACTCCCATAAAAATAATCAAAACCGAAAAAAGAAACTTATCCCAATAATACAGAAGCATTAACAATTATTGGAGATTTTTCATTCACAAATAAAGAATTAATATCCACTGAATAAATTTTTGAATTTTCTTTTATTTTTGAACAAAGTTCTATCAAAAAATCTTCTAAAACTTTTCTTCCTCTTTTTGAAAAATCCTTTGAAAATTTTGATTCATTAAACATTTTTTTTAATTTATCTTTTGTTATAGGGAAAGATTTTGAACTAATTGCTTTTAATCCTTCTTCATTAGGTTGAATTTGACTAATAGAAAGAGAATATTCTAAAAATTCATTTCTTTTAACTAAAACTGAAAATTCTCTTCCAGAGACTATTTTTTTAACAAGTACACCTTCAAAACCATTCATCTTCTTAAGACGTTTAAAATCTTTTATGAAGCAAGTATAATTTTGAAAATCTTTAGCCAATTTAGATTGACCTTTTGAAACTAAATTTTTACCAGAAACCTTTAACACACAAGGAATTCCTACTTTTTTTAAAGAATTTCTTAATCCAAAGCGAGTTGAAAAAAATTCTCGCCTAACGACTTTAAAACCACTCTTTTCCAAAAAATCAAGGGACCCTTTTTCTGATAATTTACTCATTGATTCAAAAAGAAATCCTATTTATATATACTTTTCGAAATATATATTAGAGAGAATATTTCTCAATTAAACTCAAAAAAACAGCCCGAAACCTTTAAAAATAAATTTTTCATCCAAGTCCTATGAAAAGAAGTTCAAGACGTTGGAAAAAGAAAAACCAAATGAGATGGAAGTGGCAAAGAAAAAGACTCAGAAAAGAAAAACACAAACGTAAATTAAGAAGAGAAAGGTCAAGATAATTCTAATTTTGCAATTCTTTATAGTTTAAAATTTGAAATATATTCTAAAAAGTATAGTTTAGAAAGTACATTTAATTTAAGTCAATTATTTAAATAGGTTGAACTCTAGAAAAAAAGATTATGGTTCAAGAAATGAAAAAGCTAATCCTCAAAGATTATCAAGATTTATTAGCTTTGAATATTCCTATCACTTTAGATGTCAAAAAATTACTTTTTCCTCAAACAATTTTGGGTCACATCCAAGCAGGACATACTTATTTTTTAAAACATCAAGAAAGAAACTTTTTGATGGAGGATGTTTTCTTAGCATTGGGAATTGATCCTAATGAAGCAAAAATAAAAAGAGAAACTTTAATTTATGATTTTAAAAAATGCCTAGAAGATTTAATGGATGGGAAAATAAATAAATTAATTGACAGAAAAGGGAAACCTGTTTTTGGAAATCAATTCTTAGAGGGAATATTTTTTGATGGGTCAAGAGAAGAATTTAAAGGAGTTGTTCTTGCCGGAAGAATGGATTCTGATTATTGGAGAAGAAAAACTGTTGAGAAATATAAAAAAAATTTTGCAGGAGAAGAATTAAAAATTGGATCTGGACAAGAATTTCTTGTGAATACTAAAATACTAGATCAGAATGGATTTTGGTTTAAATCAATGCTCTCATGTGAAGGACATTCTTATGAAGACATTGAGGATCTTAAGGAAATTGGATTAATTGTAGGAAAAGAAAATGCTAATAAAAAGGGAATAGAAAGTATGTTTATTCGAACTAATTCCGGACTTGGATGTTGCGATGATGCCTCGATTATCTCAATAGGACTAAGACATTGTCCTAATGCAATGATTTTAGGATGGGGAATTGATGCAACGGATACTTATACTAAATTTGTAAAAAATCCTAAAGAAGGCGGATACGATGAATGGCTTGCAGAATTAGAGGGAAAAAGATGGAAAAGAAAATATAAGGAAGAACTTGTAACTCCAGAAGAAACCACGGAAATAATTTATTTGGGGGCAAAAAACAATTTTCCCTGGATAAATATGTCTTCTTCGCATAGGAGATTTGACCAAATTGAAAAAGGACAGAAATTTCCAACAATAATTAATCATTATAATTTTGTAAAATATGGAAAAATACCTAAAAATTATCAATTATCATTTGATAGAATGCCAAGCGAACTTTTTTATGAAAAGATTCTTCAAAGACATCAACTAATAGAAGGGAAGGAAATATTCAAAGAAAAAAAGATAATTACCAAAAGATATCAACTAATAGAAGAGAAGGAAATATTCAAAGAAAAAAAGAAAATTCCTAGAAAGATTAAAAAAGAGATGAAAAAGATGGGTACTTGGCATCTTTTTTCAGAAAAAACAACTGAACAATAACAAAACAATCTTTATAAAAAATAATTTGCTAAAATGATTATGACAAGTGATATATGGACAGAAAAATATAGACCAAAGAATTTTGACGAGGTTGTTGGACAAGACGGGATCATTAAACGAATAAAAGCTTTAACAAATTCCTTAAACATTCCTCATCTTCTTTTTGCAGGGCCTGCTGGAACTGGAAAATCAACTCTTGCTTTAATTGTCGTAAAAGAGCTTTTTGGAGAAAATTGGAGGGAAAATTATTTGGAATTAAATGCCAGTGATGAAAGAGGAATAAACATTGTTAGAGAAAAAGTAAAAAATTTTGCAAGAACAAAATCCCTCGGAAATGTTTCATTCAAAGTAATCTTTCTTGATGAAGCAGATGCCTTAACTCCAGAAGCTCAACAAGCATTAAGGAGAACCATGGAAAATTACGCTCAGACCTGCCGTTTCATTATGTCATGCAATTATTCTTCAAAATTAATAGATCCGATTCAATCTCGTTGTTCTTCATTCAGATTTAAATTACTTGAAAAAAAAGATGTTAAAAAAGTTCTTGAAAGAATTTCAAAAGAAGAAAAAATAGAAATTGACGATGATGCTATTGAAGCAATTTACGAAGGAAGCGATGGTGATTGCAGAAGATCTGTTAATTTCTTACAATCAACCGCAGCAGTTTCTCCAAAAATTTCAAAAAATCTAGTAAAAACAATTATTTCTGAGATAAAACCAAAAGATGTACGAGTAGTTTTAGATTATGCTCTTTCTGGAGATTTTGAAAATGCAAGAGAAAAGCTTCTTAATTTAATGTTAAAAGAATCTCTTTCTGGACAAGATATTATCAAATCAATGCAAAAAGAAATTTGGAACTTAAGTATTGAACCAGAAATAAAAGTAAAACTTACTGAAAAAACTGGAGAAGTAGAATTTAGAATTGTTGAAGGATCTGATCCATTTATACAACTCCAGGCCTTAGTTGCAAGTTTTGTTTTAGCTGGACTTGGAAAATGAAAAACTGGGCAGAAAAATATAGGCCAAAAAAAATAAATGAAATTGTTGGTCAGAAGGAGGCTATTGAAAAGGTTAAAAGTTTCTTACTAAATTTTCCAGGTAAAAAGAAGGCAATTATTTTGAATGGACTTTCGGGAATTGGAAAAACTACAATTGTCCATGCAATGTCAAATGAGATAAACTCAGAAATTTTTGAACTTAACGCTTCTGATTTAAGAAATAAATCTTCTATGAATTTGAGACTAAAACCAGTTTTGGAACAGCAACCTCTATTTGAAAAGAATAAAATAATTTTGGTTGATGAAGTAGATGGAATTTCTGGAACTGATCGAGGAGGAGTTTCGGAATTGGTTTCTTTAATTGAAAGTTCAAAGTATCCTATAATCTGCACTTCAAACGATGCTTGGACACAAAAACTTTCGCCATTAAGAAAAAAATGCGAAATCATCGAACTAAAAGAAATCTCTCCAAGTGAGATTAAAGGGGTATTAAAAATGATACTAGAGAACGAAAAAAAAGAGATAAACCCTGAAACTTTAAATCAAATTTCAATAAAATCAAATGGAGACTTAAGAAGTGCCATTAATGAACTAGAAACAATAGCCGAATTAGGAAAGAAAGAAGCTATAGAAATTTATGAAAAACCAAAGAAAAGCGATATTTTTCACGCAATGAAACATATTTTTCAAGATCAAGCTGAAGTAGAAATGATTTCTACATTTGATCGGGTAGACATGCCTATAGATGAAATCCTCTTGTGGGTTGAAGAAAATCTTCCAAAAGTTTATTCTGGAATAGAGTTATTCAAAGCATATGAACAATTAGCAAAAGTAGATTTATTTAAAGGAAGAATTTATCGACAGCAATACTGGAGATTTCTAGTTTATGAAAACTTTTTTTTAAGTTTTGGGATTTCAGAATCAAAAGGAAAAAAAGATAAAAAAGGATTTTACAAATATAAAAAACCAGAAAGAATTTTAAAAATTTGGTTAAATAATCAAAAACATGCAAAAAAGAATTCAATTGCTGAAAAGTTTGCAAAAAAGACACATGTTGGAAAAAGAAAAGCTTTATCCCAATGGAATGAGATAAAATATATTTTAAAAAATCCTAAAATCCAAAAACAGTTAAAGATGGATGAGGAGGAGATAAATTATATTATGAAATATTAGTAAGATTTACTTTTTTATAAATAACAGAAAAATTATCTCTATAAATTTCGTTCCATCCTTCTTTTTCATGATTCACTTTAAGTTCTAAATCCATGAACGTTCCAGATCCAATAAACAAATAAGAAAAATTATATTCTTTCAAAGTTTCTTGCCAACCAGGTTGAGTTTGAATAGTTTCCAAATAAACTGTATAAGGACTTTTTCCAAGAGGAGTTTCCCATGCAGGCATTCTTCCATCTACAAAAATTTTATTTTGCGGAATTTTCCAAATTAAAAAACCTCCCCATTCAAAAGTATTAAAAATATTTCCTTGTGGAAGACTGTTCAAAAATTCAACCCCCTTACATGGATAGTTTAAACCTAAATCAGAACTCTGAAGGCACCAATTATTATAATTTAAATCTGCTTTTACATTAGGAATCAAATAAAATACAAGAAGAATTACAAAAAAAAGTGAGGCTAAAATTAAAAGAATCTTTTGAACAGAATCTCTCTCGAAAAAACGATTGAAGAAATCTCTTTTATCTTGAAGTTCAAAAAATACCAAAAATAAAATCATAAAATAAAGAGGAAGGTTTCTTCTTGCCTTGAGTGCACTAAATCCCACTCCTAAAATTAAAAGAGAATAAATTTTATTTTTCAAAATGGGATTTTTCAAAGAAAGAAAAATAATAATTATCCCAGTAAAAACAATGACTATTCCAACAAAAAATCCTGGAGGAGTCCATTCTGCAATTAGTTTTCCCAAGTCCACAACTGCGAAATGTCTCCATGCATCAGTATAAATTTTCATTCCAAATGGATTAATTAATGGAGTTAATATTAAAATAAAAAAAATAAAAATTTGTTTTAATTGAAATTTTTTTATATCAATAAATTTCCCAATCAAAACAAAACCAAATAAAAGAATTCCTATAATTACTGAACCATGAAAATTAGCCCAAACTAAAAATAAAAGAGGAAATAAAAAAATAATTTTTTCATTCTCTTTAAATTTTGAAAAGAGAAAAATTTCAATTGAAAAGAATAAAACCCCAAAAAGCTGGCTCCTTATTCCCAATGAAAAAACTCCCCATCCAAAAATAGAAAGAAGTAGAATTAGAAGTGTTTTTTCAATTTTTTTATCTTTAACCGAAAAATAAAGAAACAAAAAAGACCCTAAAATTAGAAATGCGTTAAAAAATGAAAGTCCAAAAAATCCCCCAATATTAAAAACTGGAAAAAGTACCGCATCATAAAGCCATGCATGATTTGGCCAAGAGTAATTTGGTAACAAAACTGAAAAAGAATTTTCTCCACAAAATGAACCAGAACTCCAAAAATTTTCTCCACATCTAAGGTGCCATCCTAAATCTGGATCCATCGGTGAAAGAAAAAAAAGAAGAAATAAAGAAGCAAAAAAGATTCCTACAAATAGTTTAAGCTTATCCATAAACTAAGATAAATTTAACAAAATTATAAACTTTTGTAAAGACCCTAAAAACTACCAAACTATTAAAAATAAGATTTACCTGTTTAATTTATGTCATATGATATAATCCTTGGAAGAAATGAATCCGATAAAAAACTCTTTGGAAAAGATGGATTAATTTACATTGGAAAAGGATTTGTAAAAATGGGTCAATATAATTCTCTTTCAAATAAACTTTATCTGGATGTTGCAAGAAGTCATGTTGTTTTAGTTGCAGGAAAAAGAGGTTCAGGAAAATCTTACACATTAGGAGTTTTAACAGAAGAAATTTCTTCACTTCCAAAAGAGATATCTCAAAACATTGCCTCTTTAATTTTTGATACAATGGGCATTTATTGGACAATGAAATATGAAAATGAAAAAGATAAATCACTTCTTCAAGATTGGGATTTAAAACCAAAAAATCTTCCTGTAAAGATATTTGTTCCTTTTGGACATTATTCAAACTTTATAGACAACGGAATTCCTGTAGATGAATCCTTTGCTCTAGACCCAACTGAACTTGATCCAGAAGATTGGATAATTACTTTTGGATTAAATTTAATTAATCCTGTTTCAGTTTTGATTGAAAGAACCTTAATTAATTTAAAAGAAAATAAAAAAAATTTCACAATTAAAAATATTCTTGAAGATTTAGAAAAAGATAAAAGAAGTGAAAAAGAAACGATAAACGCAGCAGTTGGACTATTTGAAGCTGCTGAAACTTGGGGCATCTTTGCAAGAGAAAAGATGAAACCCACAAAGACAAAAGACTTAATTAAAGGAGGAATAACTTCCATACTAGATTTGAGTGCTTATAATTCAATTGGAGCATTTAATGTTCGTGCACTCGTAATCAGTCTCCTTTCAAGAAAAATTTTTCAAGAAAGAATGAACTCTCGAAGAATTGAAGAAGTAAGATCAATTTCTAGGGGACTTGATTATTCAAGCTTTACAGAAAAAAAAGAATATCCTCTTGTATGGTTATTTATTGACGAAGCCCACGAATTTTTACCTAAAGATGAGAAGATAATCTCGACAGATGCATTAATTCAAATTTTAAGGGAAGGTAGGCAACCTGGAATTTCAATAGTTCTTGCAACTCAACAGCCAGGAAAAATCCACACTGATGTTATGACTCAAGCAGACATCGTCCTCGCACACAGAGTAACCTCAAAACCAGATATAGAAGCCTTGAATAATATGATGCAAAGTTACTTGACAGATACAATTCAAGGATACATGAATGACCTTCCCGGATTAAAAGGTTCAGCAATAATTCTTGACGACAATTCAGAAAGGATATATCCTATGAGAATGAGACCAAGATTTACATGGCATGGAGGAGAAGCTCCAAGTGCCCTCTACGAAAAAAAGGATTTGTAAAAAATAAAATTTATTGTTTTCATACCCAATTAGAAGATTATCAATAATAAACTATTGATAATCTTATGTTCCCAGCGTCGATAAATCGACCAAATTTAAAATTTCATTTTTTGCCCACCCAAGATACGAGAGAAAAGCCTGCGTCCTACGGACAGATAGCTGAAAACTTTGTTTTCAGAGAAAAACTTCTTTTACCCGACCGACGAGAAAACCCACGAAATTAAAATTTCGCATAACAAAGGGTAAAAGGTTTCACTTCGTTACACCCAAATTTTTCATTTAATTTGAGGGGTTCTTAGTCCTTCGGACAAATAGTCGGCTTACGCCGAGAATTTAAGCAGTTCCAACAAATCCTGCTCCAGAAGAAATAAAAAAATTGGGAAATTTCCATAAAATAATTTTTTCAGCTTTTTCAAAAGTTTCCGAAACTAATCCCGATACAGATGTAACTTCTGGAATTTTAATTCTGTCATTAAACATTTGTCCGCCACTTTCAAGATGAAAGTGTAAATAATCATGTGATTGATTATCTGTTCTAAACCAATTATCGCTACCGCTTCTAAAATCTATTTTAAAATCAATATCTTTTGAATCAAAATTTTGATGTAAAGAAACGGGAGAGCCATTTTTAGAAGATACTGCGATTGAAATCTTTTGGCAATTTCCTAAGTCAAATTCATTTTTGAAAGACAATTCCTTTCTCATCATTCCCGCATCTAAAAGAGGATATATTTTGCTTTCAACACTCCACAAATCAATCTTCTTTTTTTCCATAAAAAATAGAACTTTACAGATTATTTAAATTCTTTGCGACCTTTTCGCCTTCTTTTGTCCTCTTGTAAATCCTTCCGGTTCTATCTTCGGGATTTACAACTTCAACTAATTTCTTTTCTTTCAATTCAGATAAAGCACGAGAAACAAGATTAAAATAGGTATTACTATTGCTTTTGTAAATTTTCATAACTAATTCGGAGGGCATCATAGGTTTATTCAGATTCATAAAAACTTCTTTTCTATTTTTTCCTCTCTTTACAAAACCTATGGCTTTTAGCAATTCCATAGCAATCTATATACAAAGAAATTTAAGAAGCAAATTCAACAATCTATTAGCAAAAGGAAAAGGTTTATAAAATAGTTTTTTCTATATTTTATTATGAATAAAAAAGTGACTATTGGAATTGCTGTAGCAGTTATAGTTATAGTTGCCGGATATTTCATTTTCTTTAATCAATCATCTTCTACTATTTTGCCTTCTAAACCTCAAACTTATAGTGGAGATGTTTCTAGTTTAGTTTTTAGTTTAGAAGAATTACCTGAAGGATACAAAATTGCCGAAAGGACTCCAAGAACAAAATCAGATGTTTCTGAAGAAGGTTTAAGTTGGGGATGGAGTGAAGGTTATTACATAAGATATCTTAAAGGTGGAGAAGAAAGTTTATTTGATGTAAGCCGTATTGAATTATATGTTTCAAGATATCCTTTAGAAAATGTAAGTAAGGGTATTGAAAATGGGGCTCCAGAATATGAAGGTTATACCATGGAAGAATTACCAAATCCAAATATTGGAGAAATGTCTTTGGCGACAAGATATACAGATGATGATTTAGGTTTTAGGGAATATCAAATTGAATTTTATGATAAAGATATTTATATTACTCTTATGAATGGCGGTTCAGCAACAGACTATGAATTGTTAAAAGAACTTGCTAAAAAAATCGAAGGTAAGATTTAATTCTAAATTCTTCTTTTAGAAAAAGAAGCAAAATAAGAACCCCTCATTTTCTTTTTAGAAAAAAGAAACAAAAAGGGCAGGCTTTTCTCTCTAATTTTTTGGTCGTCGGAACCATCCGCCTCCCCCACCCTAAAATGAAATTTTAAACTCACGAGGAAACTTTTTGTTTCAGCTCGTGCCCTTCGGGTCTGGGAACAGCAGATTAAACAGAAAAATGTTTTCGCTTCGCTCACCCTCTTTTTTCGGGACACCTTTTTCCCAAATTTTTTCTTTCAGAAAAAACTCTCGAGTGTTCCGCAATTTTTCCAGCTCTGACTTCGTCGAGGGAAAAATTTCTACACCTCGAGCCCTACGGGTTGTTTAATCGCGATGTTCATTTAAATTTTAGATTTGCTTCACAGCGTCGCTGTTCAGTCCCCAATTTTTCTTAACGAACCAACTTGACATAACGCTTCAATGCGAAATTAAAATGTCGCATAACACGCTGATTATGTCGCTCACTTCGTTCGACCCAAATTTTTCTATACTATTTTGGGCACCTTTACGATAAATTAATAAATCTGTTTCTACTATACAATTCTGATATGAGAGAACAAAATAATGAACTTTTTTCAATAAAAATACTTTTGATTTATGGGATTACTTTTTCTATAGGATATTGGCTCTCTACTCTAATCCTACCTTTCATAAAAACAAATAACCCCTTTGCAGTTTATCTTTTAACAGGGCTTATTCTGGAACTTTCTGCAAAAATATGTCAAATGTTTTTGTATAATAAACCTACGGTAACCTTAGACAAATGGTTTGCACTATGGGTTTTAATACACTCAATAGTTGTTTATGGTGTGGTTTATCTAGCCCAAAAGATAAATATTGCTAATCAATATTTATTTATCTTAGTTGTTGGTTTTGGAATTGCAATAATAACTCATATTATTTGGAGATTTATATATGGGAAAAAAGGATTTAAATCTTCTAAACCAAAATCAAATAAAAAACTATTTGATTTAATAAAAATCCCATTCGCTCTTTTCACTATTTTTATTTTACTTGGCTCAATATATTTAACATTTACAACATTTTTTATTGGATTATTTATTCCTCCAATTGTTTGTATAGCTATTGCGGGCGCAATAATAAGATTTTTTGATAGGGGAGCAAATGGGAAAAACTTTTTGTGGGATACTTTGGCTTTAGCAGGGATCTTTTTGTTACTAGTATTTTTAATGTTGTATCAAATGATTGCTCCAATATTTGAGATGTTCGGATAAAATGGTAATAAGAAATTTCTTTAAGGAATTTGCAAATTTTTACAAGATTCTTATGATTGGATTTTTAGGAGGGATATTGGCATGGATATTTTCATATACTTTTGAAGATTTGTTAAAACAAGTAAATGGATTTTGGAAAGTATTTTTCGCTTCATTATTTTTAGCCCTAATTTGGTCTTTCATTTTGGGATTTGGCTCTTTTATTCTGTTAAAATTACTAGGAATGAATTTTAAAGAAAATTGAAAATGAAAAAGGTGCCCAACTTCTTTTTTAGGAAAAAAGAAGCAAAAAAGGCGATTTCTCTTATATTTTAGGTTTTAGACAAATCTTCCCACCATCCACTCATCTGTGACTCACGAGGGCTCTTATTTCGCCACTCGTGTTTTTGCTTTGCAAAAATCCCTGAACAAGGGATAAAAGAAAATTTCCTGCTGAAATTTTCCAAATTCGCTTTCAGCGAACTTTTGTAAACTCCATATTAATCTGAATTTATTTTATTGTAAAAAGTTTATCATCATCGACATCGAAAACTTCAAGACGAACTCCAGAATCAATCCACCCATGAGCATAATTTAATGCAGCAAAAGCATTGACAAAATCCTCTTTTTTTTCAAAGTGATGTGCATCGGAAAGATAGTTTTCAACCATTTCAATAATTTCTTTAGCCTCTTTCTCTTTCCCTTTTATGATACTTTTTTTTATTATATTCAAAGCGTCTCCACTCACTTTGAAATATTTAAAAAGTTTCTCCTTTGATATTTTATCGCTTTTCATTTTTAATTCATAACCTCAAAGTCTATTCTAATCCTAACTTTAAATGGAGCAATTTCTCCTGCATGTTTAACGCGTAAAATTTTTATTTTCTTTTTATTTTTTTCGGCAATCTTTTCAACCATCTTAACCTTACTTTTGACTTCTTCCATTTTACAAAAATCGTAATAATAAACTCGGGTTCCCTTTTTAGACAAACTTAATGCCTCAGACAAAAAACTATCTTTTAATTGAGGTCTAGGCATTACTATCACATCAAACTTTTTTCTATGTTCAACTAGTTTTTTTGCAACTTTTTTAAAATCGCCAGAAATAATTTCAACTTTTTCCTGAAGCTTATTTCTAATAATATTCTCTTGGGCATATTTATTTGCCATCCTATTTAGTTCATTTGAATAAACTTTTTTCACATGAGAATTTTTTGCAATAACAATTGAAAATGGTCCAACCCCAGCAAATGAAACTAAAACCTCTTCATTTTTTTTAATGAGTTTTGCAATTTCATTTCTTTCATTTGACAATCTAGGCGAAAAATAAGTTTCATCTATATTAAATCTAAAAGTACACCCATTTTCTTTATACAAGACCTCTTTAGTTTTAATCCCTGCTAAAAAATTTGTTTGCTGTTTTCTAAGTCTTCCTTTAAATTTTCCTAATTTCTCAAGAACTGTTTTGACTGTTTGATTATTCTTTAATATTTCATTTGCAAATTTAATTTTATCTTTCTTAATAGTTTCATAAGGAAAATTTACTAAAGCTAGACTACCAAACAAACTAAAAGCCCTCTGTTTCATAAAAAGGCTAAGAAAAGCTTATTTAAAATATCTTCCTAATTTCTAAATTTAAACTAAGTTTTTAAATTCTAGAATACTAAAATGTAGTTATATTTATATAAACAAATTTCCTAATTTAAATATGAAAAGGGGTTATATTTTTACATTTTTATCTTTACTTAGTTTGAGTTTTGCATCTGCTTATGGAGGAGGTTATAGCAGCTTTGGTTTCAGCGGCCTTTTTTCAGAATTTAATATTTCTATGTACCTAAATGCTCTTCTATTTGTAACTCTTTTTGCAGTCATTTTTTTCATACTTAAAAAAAGCCCATTCAGAGATAATTCTGCTGTTTGTTGGATCATTTCACTTTGTGTGGCTTCATTTGGAATGTGGGGGATCATCCTCTCTGGATTTTCCTTTGAAGATTTAATCTATTCATTAGGAATTTCTTCTGAACTCATTCCAACCGTTCTTGCAATGATAGGGGTAGCAATTGCAATTTTTATAATCTTAAAGTATGGATTTAGAAACTTCCTTGCAACCGTATTTGCACTTCTTGGAGCACTTTTGGTTGCACTCTCACTTTTTGGAGTTGTTTATGAACAAGGAGCAGGAATTTTAATCGGATTGGGATTTTTACTTCTTGCCTTAATTTTAAAAAAAAAAATTGGTATTCCAGGTCTTCGGCTTCCAGGCATAAAATTTAGGGGGGGAGCTAAAATGATGATTTACGCCGATGGAAGGAGATATACCTCTCCTATTTTTAGAGCAATTCCATTGAGTATTCAATCAAATAGTGGAAGTCGTATTGCAGTTGAAAATGCTGGAGATAAACCTTTGGAATGGGTAATTAAAACCTGGGATGGATTAAGAGCTTCACCTACAAGAGGAATTGTTCAACCTGGACAAGCAAATGAAATTAAAATCTATTCTGGTTCTGGAGGAGGCACAAAAAGAGCAATGGTACTTGGAAAATCACAAGGAGGATTTTCAAAACAAAAAGCAAAAATTTTAGTTAGTACCTTTTCTGGAGGAAATTCTACCACTACAACAACTCCTTCTTCTGAAGGAACTCCAGTTCCAACAAAACAAGTACTTGATCAAAAAAGAAGGTCTATTTTTGATTTAAAACAAAAATACATTGCATATGGAAATAGATTCACTCAGGTAAGATCAAGTAATCAAAATGAAGCAAAGAGAATTTTACAAGCAATGGAGATAATTGTTAAAATGGCAGGAAAACAAGGAATTGGTGAGAAAGAATTTTTATCTAATAGATATGTTATGAATTATAAAACAGTAAAAGAAATCAGAAAAAATAACGGATATTAAATTATCTCCACTTAACAACGCCAGAATGTCTTTGATTTGTCTCTGGAACTTCTTGAATAATCAATTCAGATTCTAAAGGATTCATATTTTCTTTTTTTGATTCTGGCTTTAATTTGATTGTTTTTGCTTTAGTTTTTATATATTTAAACTTGTTATTCAACTTTAATTTTGAAAGGTCATCAACTAAATCTTTTTTTCCTTGGCCAGAGCCATAAGTAGAAAAAACATCTTTTCCAAGTTGGTATAACATTGAAGCATCAAAAGCAAGATCAATTGCAGGCATATAATCCCCGTTTACGATAGAAGTCAAATCTCCAATGGACTTTACCCCGAAAAAACCCATTCCAACTAATTTTGCCAATCCATTGAAAGTACTTTTCTTAATCTTAGGGGAAAGAGTGTTTAATGTATCAAGAATTCCATAGAAAGCCGCACCATAAAGATTTCCAGGATTTCCCACAACACTTGAAGCTTTTACTAAATTTGCAATTGGGTTTACAATTAAGTTTGATCCATAAGTTATAATTTTTCCTTTATCCATAAAAACAGATAGATTTAAAGTTTATAAATCTTTCCAATTGTTGTCTTTAACTAGTGACAGTAGGACAGAATTAAAACCATTTATTCAAACTTTTTTGATCTTTAGTAACTTTCAACTTATTTAATTTGTCTAATTGGAGACTAACTCTCTCCTCGGAAAATCCATGTCTATCCACTAAAATTTCTTTTATTTTTTCAAAATTAAAACTAGGAAATTCAAGTTCAAAGTCTTTTGTTTTAGGTGCACGAAGTAAACTAAAAACAACTTTCCAATCAAATTTATCTTCTTCAGAAAGATTTTCAATTTTATCCTTAACAGAATCAAAGATCTTTTCAGGAGAATTAAATTCTTGAACTATTTTTAGAGCTTTTTTTTGCCCAATCATAGGAACCCCTTTTGGATTATAATCTGTTCCAACCAAAATTGCAAGAGAGATTAATTGATCTAAATCAATTTTTAATCCATTCAAAACATCATCCAAAATGATCTTTTCTGGCTTAATTTCGACATAACCTGAAGGCATTTTTTTCTTTCTTGAAACAGTTAGATTTCTAATTAAAATTGGTGCTCCAAAGATAAGAGAATCATAATCTTGACTAACAACTCCATAAAATCCTTTTTTTCTTGAAAGATATGCAGCTTCGGCTTCACCTTCACCAGGAGCTTGAACAACACAAACTCCCATTGCCTCCAAAAGTTCTTTAGATTCTTCAATCATTTTATCCTCTAAGCGTATTAATTGGGAAGAATATCTTTTCATAACTTCAAAATTTTCTTCCTCCCTAGCTGCTTCATATTTTTCCCTCGCAACATTTCTTGCTTCTCCCCTCTTTTCATGAATTCTATCTTTCAAAGCTGGAGGCTCTCCATCAAAAACATAAACCAATTTTATTCCTTCTTTTATCAAAGCCAAATTTCGATAAAAGATCCCTGAAAGGTGCGAAGTAATCTCTCCTTTTTCATCTTGAAGTGGGGTTCCATCTGCTTGCCTTATTGTAGATAAAAATTGATAAAGCACATTAAAAGCGTCTACACAAATAGTTTTATCTTTAAGTTCGCGTAAATCCAATTCCTTTCTTGAAACAATTTCACGAATATTGAGTCCCATTTAAAAATCAAAGAAAGACCAATTAAATATTTAACGAATTAGAATTTCTACTCTGAAGCTTGATTTATTTTATCCATCAAGCTTTTTCCTTTTCTACAAACACTTTGAAAAACTCTCCCAACTCGATATTTATTACATTTTTCAATTAATTCACAAATTTTCTCTTTGGTAAGTTTATCTTTTCCAGTGATAAGAACATCATAATTCAAATTATGCTTTAACAAACTTCGCTTTTTTTCCGGTTCCTTAAAAATATTTTCATAATCCAAATTCATTAGTTGACTTATTTGAAACAATTCTAAAGAATGTCTCTCAAACTCATTAAAATCAACTCCCTCTAAAAAAGTTTTAAAATATTTAGAGTTCCCACATCTTCTTAAAATTTCACTAACAATTAAAGGACCTTCATCAGATTGTACAAGAATTTCTTCTAGGTATTTTCTTCTTAATGCAGAATTAGATAATTGATAATAAAAAGAATCAATTGGAAGCCCATAATCTTTTCCGAACAGCTCACTTTTCATTAATTTACTATTATTAAATGGTATATAAATTTTATGCTAAAAATTTTAATAATTTATTTTTAAAGTTAAAATTAAAAAATATAAAAAGACCATTAGATAAAAAAGAACATGGAAATGAAATTTATTCCAATAGATTATGATTATTTCGATTATGAAGGCAGAAATTTCGCAAGAATTTTTGGGAGAAATAAAGAAGGGGAAAAAGTTTGTGTAATAGACTCCTTTGAACCCTACTTTTGGGCAATTTTAAAAGAAGGTTTAAGTGAAAAAAGAATAAAAGAGATTATTGAATATACGAAATCTATTTCTCTTGATACAAACGGAAGAAACACCAAAGTTGAAAAAGTAGAATTAAAAGAAAAAAAATTTCTAGGAAATGATGTAAAAGCACTTAAAGTATATGCAACAAATTACAAAGATCTTCACGATTTAGCAGACAGAATGGGAATCTCAGAAATTGAAAAACGAAGGGGATACGACTTAGGATTTACAACTTCTTACATTATGGAGAAAAGTTTTTTTCCAATGAATTGGTATAAAATTTCTGGAGAAATTTTAGCAGATTCAAATAGATTTGGGAGGATAGACAAAATTTTAGATGTTGATTTTGTAATCAAACTTGAAAAAATTGAGCAATCAAAAGAAGAGAATTTCAAGAAAAAAGCTCTTGCATTTGATATAGAAACTGACTCATTGAAATCTGAAAATGGAGAGATTCTCATGATTTCTCTCGTAGGAGAAAAATTCAAAAAAGTTTTAACTTGGAAAAAAAAGAAAACCGAAAAGAATTATGTTGAATTTGTAAAAAACGAAAAAGAATTATTAGAGAAATTTGTTGAAGAAGTAAAAAAATATTCTCCAGATTTTTTAATAGGATATCATTCCGATGGTTTTGATCTTCCTTTTATTAAAGATCGAGCGAAAATTCTAAAAGTTGCTCTTCCAATAGGAATAGACTCAAGTGAACCAAAAATTTCCAGGGGAGTCTCGACAAGTGCAAGGATTTCAGGAATTGCCCATATTGATTTACTAAAATTCATAAAAACAACTTACGCACAATATATGCAATCTGAATCAATGTCCCTAAAAGAAGTTTCAAAAGAATTTTTAGGAGACACAAAAAAAGATTTTAACTTAAAACACTCTTCAAAAATTAAAGAAAATGAATGGGATTTATATTATGAGTATAACATGTACGATTCTTATCTTACTTTAGAACTTTTTGAAAAATTTTGGCCAGATATTTTAGAATTTTCAAGAATAATAAAAGAACCCCCATTTGAGATTTCTAGAAATGGCCTTTCTAAACAAATTGAATCCTATATTTTGCATCATTTAGAAGAATTCAATGAAATTCCTGAAAAACGACCAGGAATGAATGAAATTGAAGAACGAAGAAAAAAAGGCAGCGTTGAAGGAGCTTTTGTTTACGAACCTAAACCTGGACTCTATGAAGATCTTGTAATGTTCGACTTTACTTCTATGCACACTTCAATAATTATTTCTCACAATATTTCAAAAGGAACTTTAACTGAAAACAAAAAAAACGCAATTGAATCTCCAGAAATAGAGATAAACAATAAACCAAAAAAATTTTATTTCACAAAAGAACCTGGTTTTTTCCCAACACTTTTAAAAGAAATTTTCGAAAAAAGAAAAAAATATAAGGAAGAATACAAGAAAGATCCAAATCTCATTACTAAAGCAAGAAGCAATGCTTTCAAACTACTTTCGGCATCTGCACATGGATACATTGGATTTTTTGGAGCAAGATATTATTCCTGGGAAGCTTCTTCGACAATTTTAGCATTTGTTCGAAAGTATAACCTTGAAACGATTAAAAAAATAGAAAAAGAAGGCCACAAGGTAATTTATGGAGATACAGATTCTGTTGCATTCACAAGAGATAAAAAATCAAAAAAAGAAATTAAAGAACTTTTAGAAAAATTAAACAAAGAACTTCCAGGAGTAATGCATATAGAACTTGAAGATTTTTTCAAAAGAGGCTTATGGGTAAAAACTCGTTCAGGAGAAACTGGTGCAAAAAAGAAATACGCCATGATTGATGAAGAGGGAGTAATCAAGATAAGAGGATTCGAAACTGTAAGACGTGATTGGTGTGATCTCGCAAGAAAAACTCAAGATAAAATTTTAAGGTTAATATTAGTCGATGGAAATGACAAAAATGCCCTTAACTACTTAAAAGAAATCGTTGAAAGATTAAAATCAAGAAAAGTTTCAAAAGAAGAGATAATGATTAAATCCCAATTAAAAAAACCAATTGAAGATTATAAATCAATAACCCCCCATGTTGTTGCCGCACAAAAAATGAAAGAAAGGGGCCTTCCATTTGAGCCGTTCACGAGGATAGAGTATTATATTGCAGAAAAAAATACCAAAAGTAAGCTAGTAAGGGATAGAGTAAAATTGTCTGATGAAAAGGGGGAATATGATTTAGATTATTACTTAGAAAAACAAGTAATTCCATCTGTGGAAAACATTTTTGAGGTTTTCAAAATTGAAGTGAAAGATTTAATAAAAGGAAAAAAACAAGAAAATCTTAAAAAATGGTTTTAAATTTTTTAAAAAAAGTGACTGACAAAAGATTTATAAATAGTAACTTCTGAGTAGTAAAATGATAGACTTAAAAATAAATAATGAAGAGATTATGACCCTTCAAAAAAGAATAAAAGAATTTGAGGAAGAAAGAGATTTAATAAGATTTATTCAACATGAAATAAACGCCCCATTGGGAGCAATGAATGGATTCACTCAAATTCTGAACGAAGATTATGAAAATGGAAAAGAATTAATTCCGAGATTATATTCTCTTTCAAGAAAGATCACTTCAGTAAATGAAGTTATGAAAACTTTTTATAAATCCAAAGAAGAACTTTCCGCAGAAGCATCTAAAAAAAGGACTTCTAAACTAGCAGAGATTATAAAAGAAAATTCTGAGATTTTTCTTCCAAATTTAAAAAATAGAGAAATACAAATTTATCATAGAAATGAAGCATTTTCAAAAGTAAATTACGAATTAACAGATATGCTTCTTGGAACAATAATTGGAGATACAGTTAAATGGAGTCCAGAAGGAGAAATCGCAAAATTTGCAATAAATGATAAAGATGAATTTTATGAAATTCTTTTTGAAAATTATTATGGAAAAGAGATGATTCATTCAAATATAGGGTTAAATAATGGATTAGGAACCAAAATAATTGATTATTGTATCAAAAAAACTGGATTTGAAATTGAACATTACAACGAAAAAAGAATTAATCCTTCTTTATATTCTAAAGTTAAAAAAATAGGAAAGATGACCCAGCCACTAGAAGATTTCTCGAAAATAATCGGCCTTCACGGAACCAAAATAGTTATTCCAAAAGTTTTATAATTTTTCATCAAAAAAATCAAAATCTTTTGGTTCTTCCATTTCAAAAGAATAATTTTTTTTGGACTCAAATATTGAATCGACTTGGCTAATTTTTGAAGAAACTTTTATCATCTTGAGAGGGTCTTCTGAATTCACTTTTAAAACAAGTTTAGAATTTTTTCCAAAAGTTCCTCCATTCTTTCTAAAAAAGTTTGTTGAAAAATGAGAGTAAATTGAAAACCCATTTCCCCAATGTAAGATAATATATCCTTTCTTATCAAGAACTTCAATTTCAGAGCTTCCTCTTTGAAGAGAAATGAATCGTGAATAACTATCTGAAGAATAATTCAAATCAGAGAGAGAATCTTTAAACCTATTATATATCTCTTGAAGAAAATGGGGGCTTCCAGAGATAGTAAAGTAAAAACTTCTCATTCAAAAAAAAGGGTTTCCTCCTTTTTATTCTTTTTTATATTTAAAACTATAAAATAAACTCTTAAAAAGTGATTCTTCTATCTCTTTTTATGAAAGAAAGAAAAATTCCAGAACCAAAACCACTATTCGTTGAAAGAATAAAAAAATTGCTTACTGAAAAGGAAGACTTAGAGGAATATTGGAAAATTGTAAAAATCGAACCAGTAAATTCAATTAGAGTAAATACCTTGAAGATTACCCCGAAAAAAATTAAAGAAAAATTGGAAAGTTATGGATGGGTTTTAAATTTTCCCTGGAAGGATCATCCTGAAATATTTGTCGTTTTAGGAAAGAATCCTACTGGGAAAGAGAATGAAATTTTAATTAATGAATCTCTTTCAAAACTTGAGCCAGGAGAATTAGGAAGATCATTAGAACATCTTCTAGGATATTATTACATTCAAGAGCTTTCATCTATGCTTCCGATAATTGCTCTTGATCCAAAAGAAAAAGAGTCCCATTTGGATTTATGTGCCTCACCAGGGAGCAAAACCACTCAAGCAGGAGCAAAGATGAAAAATACCGGGAATATCATTGCAAACGAAATCTCAATGGGAAGGATGAGGATCCTCGCATCAAATTTAGAAAGATGTGGAATTACTAATACGATTATTACCAAAAAAGAGGGAAGGGATTTGTGCAAGAACTTTGAAAATGAAAATATTAAATTTGATAAAATACTTGTTGATGCCCCTTGTTCTGGAGAAGGAACTTTAAGAAGTTCACCAAAAACATATCTTATGTGGAACTTAAATTCAATAAAGTCTCTTTCAAAACTTCAAAAACAACTTTTAAAAAATGCATTTTTAAACTTAAAAATAGGAGGAGAAATTGTATACTCAACTTGCACTCATGCTCCAGAAGAAAATGAAGAAGTAGTAAATTTCATTCTAAATGAATTTGAAGACCAAATTGAGATTATAGATTTCAAACTTCCGGTTAAAACAAGACCGGGACTAACTAAATGGGGAGAAAAAATTTTCAAAGAAAAAGTAAAATTGTCAAAAAGAGTATACCCCCAAGATAATAACACCGAAGGCTTTTTTCTAGCAAAGTTTAGGAGGATAAAATGACCGCAATCGAAAACATAAAAATTCTCGAAGGAAAAGAAAGAAAAGAAATATTAGACTCCCTAAAAACTCAGTTTGGAATAGAAAAATTTAATGGAACTTTATTGCAACGTGGAAAAGAAAGAATCTTTTTGTATGAAGGAAGCTTTGATGAAGAAGATTTAAAAAAATTGGAAAAAATAACATTTATTGAGAGAGCAGGAATTTATCTTGGAAAACTAGAAGATCACAAAATGAGACTATCAATTGAAGGTTCACAAATTTTAAAGAATGAGATTAAAAAAAACATTGTTGAACTAGATAATCAAGAAAAAGACATATGGATGATGGGACATGAAATTCTAAAAAAAACAGGTCTAAACGGTTTTGTGATTATGAAATACAAAGAAGATTTGCTTGGAACAGGAAAAGCAAGCGAAGAAAAAATAACTAATTTCATTCCTAAATCTAGAAGACTTAGAGATAGAAGTATCGAAAAATAATCAGGCACTTAAAGATTAATTCTCTTATTTAAAAAACCATATTCCAAAAATTAAAGCATAAGTAAAACTCAAAAGCATTCCCAAGATTGTTGCAATATAACCTAATAGAGGAACAAACGAGACGATTGCAAAGATTAGCAAAAACAAATTAAAACTTATCTCTCTTTTTTTAAATAATATCCCAAAAACTAAATTAAAAATTATAGTTAATATCAAAAAATACAAAATCCATGGAGGTAATTCAAAAAAGAAACCAATAAAAAAAAGAAGAAAAATTAAAAAAACTGCTCCAAGCTGAATAAACGACTTCTTCTGAATTTCAACAATTTTTTTTATTTCTACCATTTGTTATCTAAAACAGCCTTACCACTTATTTTAATCTGTTTATTTTGAGAGTCTATACTGGAACTTTTAGAAGGACCAGACATTAATTGAGAAATATCTTTTACATTAAATAAAAGTTTTATTAATGCATAACGAGGCTTTATTGTAACTCCTTCCTTCCAAGCCTTAGAAATTGCTCCTAATGCACTAAAAAGGTTAGCTGGTCCAGAATCTTCTTCAATTTGAACCCAAAATGGACCTTCAATTTTTTCTCCGTCAAATTTATTAATCATATAACTTACAAAATTATATGCAACATCATAATCCATCTCTATTGAAATATCGGAACTTTCATTTATAAAATCTGAAATTCTAAGAATAACATCTGGATTTATCTGTAAATATTTTTTAACTTCAAAATCTCCTCTACTTTCCTTTAAGCTTAATTGGACATCAAAACTTCCCCCATATCTTTCACTTAAAGAATTTATGATTTCCATTTGTCCTTCATCTGATTGAATTTTTGAAATTTCTTTTTCATTAGGACCAAAAGAATTATTCAAAACCATATAATTAATTAAATCTTTAGCAATTTCTTTGTCTGGCATCCAAGAATATTTGAAAAGAGTTGTATAATATTTTTTATTTTGATCAAAACTAATAGGGATACTCTTTTCCCAAACTTCTACATTTGTATTATTATTTTTATAATTAAATTCTATTTTTTCAAAACCTTCTGGCCACTCTCCAGTCTTAGAACACTGAAGATTGTTTGAGATTTCTTCTTCTATTCTAATTAATCTCCAAAGAGCTTCTCTAAATCCTCCGGCCCCGTTAAGAATTTTGTCATAATCTCCAATTAAAAAATCTTCAAAATACCATTTTGCAAAGTCTTCATTAAAATCTTTTTGTAATGCTTTCCTCATTCCAACTAAACTATCAATTTGGGGTTGACAATCCCATCCACCTTCATTTAAACCTTGATACTTTTCAAAATCTCCCCAGGAATTCAAATTTAAATTGGAAAAATCCTTGTCACAATTTGCTTCTAATTTGATTTCACTAGATATAAATTCCTCACATTTCTCTTCATCCTTACATTCATCATAACAATTTTGATATTCTCTGCAATCTTGAGGTAATTCTTCACACACTTCTTCAATTTTACATTCATCTTTACAAACTTGATTTGTACTATTAGAAGAAGCATTAAAGACATCACTACAAACTGGACTACAAACTTCTTTCTGAGAGCACTTGCTTCCAGAATTAGAACAATCTTTTTTTGTTTCACATTTTGGTTGACATTGAGTATTCTTCCAACACTTTTTATCTTTTGTTTCACTTACATTATAATAAAAATTCTTCTTATCACTAGGATATTCTTTTTCATACTCAATAAATCCTAAATCTTTCAGAATTTCTTCACAGTTGGATTCTTTCTGAAAATTATTCCTTAATTTGGAAAATTCACTCTTTAATTTATCATAGTTAAAATCTTTCTTATTTAAATCCTCTTTTAAATCAGTTACAAAATTCTCAAATTCAGATGAAAAGGAATTTACTGAAGAACTGGAATAAAACTGATAATCAATGTAATAAGAATTTTCTAAATCTTCTTTTGATTCATAATATTCTCGGTCATGCCTCACAAATGGATAAGCATAAAATATAATTTGAAAATCTTTAGTTTGAAATATTTTTTGATATTCAAATCTCTTAAAATTTCCTTTATTCCTAGAATTGTTAACTTTTTCAAAAAACTTTTTTACTTCTGATTCACTAATTTGTCTTTCACCACTTAAAGACCCATACATTTTATTTTGGGAATAATCAATATAAACGATTAATTGTGGTGCGGTAATCTCTCCAGAATCATATTGAGTGATATAACCATCAATCTCCGAAAAGCTTTTCTCAAGAGATGCAGAAACAAATGAAAAAGAGACTAAAAAAACAAATAAAAAAATTATTACCCCCTTCATTTTCATAAAAACTTAAAGAAAAAGGACTTTAAATAATTATTCTGAAACATAAATTCTTTATTTGAATCTAAATTTAATCTAAAAAAAGAGCCACTAACCTTATAACTCTAAAATTCATTTTATTAAAATGCAAAAGTCAAAAATTGTCAAAGCAGGAAAAATTGCCGGAGAAATTAAAATTTGGATTAAACCAAAGATAAAAAAAGGAACTCCTTTACTTGAGATTGCTGAATTAATAGAGAACAAAATCTTAGAATTGGGAGGAAGCCCTGCTTTCCCTGTTAATCTTTCAATAAATGAATATGCTGCCCATTATACTCCAAGTTATAATGATGAAACCCTCGCTCATGGACTTCTGAAAGTAGATTTTGGAGTTGAGATCGACGGATGGATAGCAGACAATTCTTTTTCTTTAGACTTAGAAAATTCAAGGCTTAATCAAGATTTAATAAAAGCATCAGAAGATGCACTAAAAAATGCAGAAAAAGCGCTCTCTTCTACAACAACTTTTGGAGAAATCGGATCAACCATTGAAAAAACTATAAGAAATTATGGTTTTAATCCTGTTGCAAATTTATCTGGACACTCAATGGAACAATATGATTTGCATGCTGGAATAACGGTCCCGAACGTGAATAATAAATCGGAAAACACTTTTGAAGAAGGTCTTTATGCAATTGAACCTTTTGCGACAAACGGAAGTGGAGTAGTTCACGACGGAAAAAAAGGAAACATTTTTATTCTTAAAAAAGATAAAAATACAAGACTTCCATTAGGAAGAGAAATTCTTGAATTCATTAAAGATAGTTACGGGTATCTCCCTTTCGCATCTAGATGGATTGTAAAAATATTTGGAACTAAAGGCATTTTGGGATTAAATCAACTCGAAAATGAAGGAATACTTCATCAATATCCAATTTTAACTGAAGAAAAAGGAAAACTAGTAAGTCAATCTGAAAATACTTTTTTAGTTGAAACTGAAAAAGTAACTAACACCTCAAAGTAGAAAGATTATTTTCTAAAAAAAGATAAAATTTTATCCAAAAAAGATTCTTTTTCATTTAAAAATTTTGATTTGTCTTTTTCAGAAAGATCTTCCTTGAGTCGAGTAATAAACTCTAAACAATCTTTATTATAATCTTTAAGGATCCACGCTTGTTGTTTGTATAAACAAGGAAACGGATTACTTTGGTTTTTGTAAGCCCACCATCCAAAATCATTAAATTTAAATCCTTCTTTTATAGAATAAAATTTATTATTTTCTTTCGAAATTGTATCTTTGTAAAAAGAAAATCCCTCATCTACCACTATTCTGAGGGCATCCTTTTCTAATTTCTCAGCAAATTTTTTCTCTTCCCTTGAAAGCTTATCAAAAGTCCTAAAACTTTCATCATATCTATTAACAAAAGCTGGCAGAAAAAAAGGATATTCTTTAATTTTAATCGCAAAAACCCCTTCCGGTTTCAAGGATAGATCAAATTTATTGCATAACTCTTTTGAAATAAAATTTTCATGATTTAAACTTGGAACTAAAATTTCGGCCATTGCAGGACAATCTTTTTGAGTCCATTCTTGTTCATTAAACTTAAACGGAAATTTTCCAGCATAAATTTGCCCGTTCTCATCTCTTATTTTTAAAACAGAACTAAAAGAACCATCAAAACTAATTACATTCTCTTCTTCAAGACTAGTTTCAAATTTTCTTTCAATTCCTAAAATAGGATCTATTTTTGTTTTTGAAGTAATTATAGCTACCATTTTTATATCTTAATCCTTGCCTCCTCATAAATTTCATTTAAAATTTCTTTCCTATCTGATCTAAGATATTTATTGCAACCCCAATCAATCAAATAAGTTTGCCCTTCTTCTGGAACCCAAATTGCATTTGTCTCTTTGTAATCATCCCACTCGCGAAAACCAAATTTAGAAAGTTTTTTCCGTTCTAAATTCCAAAGTTTAAATGCCTCTTTTTTATCAGATTCTTTTTTTATAGCATCTAAAGTTATTCTTCCCAAATCTCTCATTACCAATCCGAAGGAATTTTCCTCTTTTTCTAGTTCATGAGAATAAAAATTACCAAAAACTTCAGCGGTTTTTATTCCTTTGTGCAATGCAATCAATTGATTTTCAAATTCTTTTAATTGGGAATCGAAGTTATACCCTCCCCAAGAAGATAATTTTTTTGGAATTTTGATAACATTTCCATCCATTAAAGAATAAACTAAACAGTTCTTCCCATTATTATTACAAATTTTACCAAATTTGCTATAATTAACTTTTTGCAAATTCCCATGATTAAAATCCTTCAGAGTATATTTTCGTATATCTTTTGAATAACTATTATTTAGCTCCATGAATTAATTGAGAAAAACTTATATAAAAACCTTTCTAATTGTAACTATTATATAATTACATTAACTACTTCTTTTTTCCTTTAGAAGACTCATTCTCAACTTTAGGTAAATTTTTCATAATTTTATTCATGTCCATCTCATGGATATTAAAATCTTTCTTATCCTTTCCAACTTCTTTCATAGAAACATTAAAGTCCTCTTTTGTAACTGTTAATTTTCCAGATTCTTTTAAAGTGTAATTTCTTTTTATTGAATTTATTCCAGCAAATCTTACAACTGCCTCAATATCTGCACCTGTCCAGTTTTCAGTTTTTTTTGCCATTTCCTTTATATCTACATTTTTTTCAAAAGGCATATTTTTCATATGAACTTTGAATATCTCTTCACGAGTTAATATATCTGGCATTGGAAGTTCAACATGAGCATCTATTCTTCCAGGTCGAAGTAAAGCAGGATCAATTAAGTCTTTTCTATTAGTTGCTGCAATGATCATAACTCCTTCAAGTTCTTCGATTCCATCCAACTCGGTTAAAAGTTGATTAACAACTTTTTCAGAAGATTCTCCTCCAAATCCACTTCCTCTTGATTTAGAAATTGAATCAAACTCATCAAAGAAAATTATTGAAGGTGCAACTTGTTTAGCTTTTTTAAAAATTTCTCGAACATGTTTTTCACTTTCTCCGACCCATTTACTAATTAATTCTGGCCCTTTCACAGAAATAAAATTTGCATTGGCTTCATTTGCAACTGCTTTTGCAAGAAGAGTTTTACCTGTTCCTGGAGGACCATAAAGTAAAATTCCCTTCGAAGCTTTTATTCCCGCCGCAGTATACAAATCAGGACGCATAAGGGGCAATTCTACTAATTCTCGTAATTTATCTTTTGCTTCTTTCAATCCTCCAATATCAGTCCATTTAACATGAGGTTTTTTAATTAAAACTTCTCTCATCGCAGAAGGCTCAACTTTTTTCAATGCTTCAATAAAATCCTTTCTTGAAACTTTTATTTTATCAAGAACTTCAGTCGGAATTTTTTCTTGCATATTCTTTAAATCATTAAAAAAAGGTTTTATGGATTTTAATCCTGCTTCCTTACTTAAAACTTCTAAATCCGCCCCGGTAAAACCAATTGTCCTTCTAGCAATTTCATTAAAATCCACATCTCCATCCAAAGGCATTCCTCGAGTATGAATTTGCAAGATTTCTTTTCTTCCATCTTCTCCCGGAGGGTTAATTCTTAATTCTCTATCAAAACGCCCAGGACGTCTTAATGCCTCATCTATATCTTCAGGCCTGTTTGTTGCGGCCATAACAACAATTTGCCCACGAGATTTTAATCCATCCATTAAAGTTAAAAGTTGTGCAACAATTCTTTTTTCAGTTTGATCTGTTCCATCTCCTCTCTTTGGAGCAATAGAATCAATTTCATCAATAAAAATTATTGAGGGGGCATTTTTCTGAGCCTTTTCAAAAATTTCTCTAATATGCTTTTCACTTTCTCCATAATATTTACTCATAATTTCTGGCCCTGCTATTGAAAAAAACGAAGAATCAGTTTCAGTTGCGACTGCTCTTGCAAGAAGAGTTTTACCTGTTCCTGGAGGACCAGTTAACAAAACTCCTTTCGGAGCTCCAACCCCTAATTTTTGAAAAACTTCTGGATGTTTCATAGGCAGTTCAATCATCTCACGAATTGAATCAATTTCTTCTTTTAATCCTCCAATATCTTCATAACTAATTCCAGTTGCTTTCAAATCACCACTATAAATTTCTTCAGAAATAATTAAATTTGTTGAAGGATTAATAATAACACTTCCTTTTGGAGAAATTTTTGAAACTGCATAACTAAGTCTTGTTCCAAAAACATCAATTACAATTTTTTGGCCAAAGACCACTGGTTTTTCTAAAAGTTTATTATGAAAAAATTCTGTAGGATTATTACTAAATTGAATCCCTTCTTGCATAGGAGAAAGAGTGACTGAACTTGCGGGTTTGACTTCAACCTTATCGACTTTTACTTCTTCTCCAATAGACGATCCAATATTCGATCTAACCGTTCCATCAAGTCTAATCTTTCCGATTGACTTATCTCCTCCAAGCGACCTCAAGACTTTAACTGCAATTGGAATTTTTCCTTCAATTAAAACAATCTCTCCTGAAGCAAGATTCATCGCTTTCATATCTTTAGAGGAAATTCTTGCAATTCCCTTGTCCACATCTTCCTGAAGACTTTCAGCAATTTTCAAATAAAATTCATTTTTTTTGTTTTCTTCTTTTTTTACCATTTTATATTTCTCTAATTTTTTTAAAAGATTTATCTAAAGATTTTTCTTTTAAAACATTTTCAGCATTTAATTTAAATTTACTTTTTAAGTATCTTGGAATAATATGTATGTGAAAATGATTAATCTCTTGTTGTGCAGCTTTACCATTAGAATTTAGAATATTTATTCCATCGCATTTCAATTTGGTTTTTAAAGTTTCAGAAATTTTTCTGGAAACCCCAATTAAATTTTTTAATTCTTTTTCTGGAACATCAAAAATATCCTCATAATGTTCTTTAGGAATAAGCAAAGTATGTCCTTCTGTAAAAGGATTAATATCTAAAAACGCGAAAGATTCTTCATCTTCATAGATTTTCTTAGAAGGAACTTCCCCATTCACAATTTTGCAAAAGATACAATCTGTCATTTTGTTTCGATTTCAACCTCTAGTATTCCATTATTAAATGTCCAATTATAATCTTTAAATTTCAAATTTGATATGTTCTTTTTTATTTTTGTCCCTTTACTCAATTTAGAAATTAAATAACTCTGAACTCCCTCAAAATCTTTTTTCTTTGCTTCAACTTCAACAAATCCTTTTCCAACATCAACTTTTATATCTTTTTTTGAATATCCAAATAATTCAAGAACAAAATAAACTTTATTTCCTTCTTCGATATAATCAATTATTCTTTCTTCTTTCTCGCTTTTAATTAAATCTCTAGATGAAGAAGTTCTGCTTGGTTTTGTTCCTTCAAAAAACTCTCTTACAATACTTTCGAAGGGATCATTATCATCTTCATCAAAAAATCCCATTTTAACCGAAGTAACTTCCTCCTTTTTCTCCAACTGCAGTTTTCGCACTATTCAAAAATTGTTCTTCCATTTTTTTGTAAATTTCTATCGATTGTTTTGTTAAACTTGGTTTAGTTTTTTTTAGAGCCTCGTCAAAATGTTTTTTCTTAACTTCTTTTGATTCCATATTTTCACGAAGAGCTACCATTGCAGCTTCACGGACTAATGCTTCAATATCAGCACCAGTAAATCCTTCAGTTTCTTTTACAAAATCTTTTATTTTAACATCTTTAGCTAAAGGCATCTCTTTTGTATGAACTTTAAAAATTTGTTCTCTTCCTTCTTGAGTTGGTGCATTCACAAGTAAAATTCTATCAAATCTTCCTGGTCTAAGAAGTGCTGTATCAAGCATATCTGGTCTATTCGTCGCTCCAATAACCAAAACATCTTTCATATCTTCAAGTCCATCCATCTCTGAAAGCATTTGATTCAAAACTCTCTCAGTTACTTTATTTGAATCACTTCCTCTCTTTCCTGCAAGTGAATCTAGTTCATCAAAGAAGATAATACATGGAGCAACTTGTCTAGCTCTCTCGAAAATTTTTCTCATTCCTTCTTCAGATTTTCCAACCCACATTGAAAGTAAAGAAGGTCCTTTAACATGAATAAAATTTGCTTCCGATTCTTTTGCAACTGCTTTTGCAAGAAGAGTTTTACCAGTTCCCGGAGGACCATAAAGTAAAATTCCCTTAGAAGGTCTTATTCCTAATCTCTTAAAACTATCAGCATACTTAAGAGGCCATTCAACGGCTTCTTGCAGTTCATTTTTAATTTTATCTAATCCTCCCACTTCTTCCCATCCAACATTGGGAGTCTCAACTAAAACTTCTCTCATTGCAGATGGTCGAACAATTCTCAAAGCATCAATAAAATCTTCATGCTTTATTATTAATTTTTCTAAAACCTCTTGAGGAATTTCTTCATCATCCAATTTTATTTTAGGCAAATGTTTTCTAAGGACATTCATTGCAGCCTCTTTAGTTAAAGCTTCTATATCTGCTCCTACAAAACCATGAGTCAAAGAAGCAATTTTTTCAAGATTAACATCTTTATTCAAAGGCATTCCACGAGAATGAATTTTCAAAACTTGCAATCTTCCATTTTTATCAGGAACTCCAATTTCAAGTTCTCTATCAAATCTTCCAGGTCTACGAAGCGCTTGGTCAATAGAATTTACTCTATTTGAAGCTCCAATTACAATAACTTTCCCTCGAGAATTCAAACCATCCATCATCGTTAATAATTGTGAAACAACCCTTCTTTCTACTTCTCCTTGAACATCCTCTCTTTTTGGAGCAATTGCATCAATTTCATCAATAAAGATTATTGAGGGAGCATTTTTTTCAGCTTCTTCAAAGATAGTTCTTATCTTCTTTTCACTTTCTCCATAAAATTTACTCATAATTTCTGGACCATTTAATAAAATAAAATGTGCATCTGATTCATTTGCAACTGCTTTTGCAAGAAGAGTTTTACCTGTTCCAGGAGGACCATGCAATAAAACCCCTTTTGGGGGACTTACTCCTAATTTTTGAAAAATTTCCGGATGTTTAAGAGGAATTTCAACCATCTCTCTAATTTTTTTTATTTCTTCAGTTAATCCTCCAATATCTTCATAATTAATTGTTGGAATTTTTTCTTCAATCATTTCAACGGCTTTTGAATTCAAAACCACTTCTGTATTCTCAGTAATTATTACAGGACAATTTGGATTTGTTGAAACTACTACAAACTTAATTTGAGAAACTCCTCCTCCTAAATTTCCAAATCCCATTCCCCCAAGAATATCTCCTAAATTTCCAAAAATATCATTTAAATCTCCCATCTCTTCATTCATTAAATCTTTTCTTCTTTGAACTCCTCCAAGAACCACAATATCTCCTTTAACAACAGTTCTTCCAAGAAGTCCTCTTCTTAAACTATCTGGATCCCCTTGAACCATTATTCCTTTTTGGGCAGGAGCAATTATTACTTTTTTTGCTTCTTTAACTTCGGCTTTTTTTACTTTTACTTCGTCTCCTATAGAAACTCCTGCATTTTTTCTTAAAACTCCATCAATTCTAATTATTCCTTCACCTACATCGGCAGGATAAGCTCTATCTGCAATTGCAATTGTTGATTTATTTTTTCCAATCAAAATTGCATCTCCTCTTTTAACTCCAATTTCTCTCATTAACTCTAAATCTAATCTTGCAATTCCTTTGTATGCATCATCTTGAAGCGCTTCTACCACTTTCAAAACAATTTCTTTTTTTGTATCTTTATTTTCTTCCATTTTAATCTATATTTTCTTTATCCGCACTTTTATTTAAATTTTTGTCAATTAATTCTTCAAAAGTTAAACTAAGTCTTCCAGACTCTTCAAAACACAAACGAACCATATCATTCATAATTTTTTCTTGGTCTTGCATAAATGAAACAATTTCTTTGGGAATTGAAACCGCATAACTATTACCAACAAGCCTCATCTTTACTTTAAATTCTTTTTGCCTAAGTTCTTTAAATTTTTTGTATTCCTCTTCATCTGCAGGATGAATTATTTTATCATGTCCTAATGGGCAAATACGTGCTCTAAGATTAAATCCATTCCTAAGCACCATTGCCTTTCCCATTGGTTTGCCACACTTTTTACAAAGAATTGTATGATCAAATATATCTTGCATGTGTATACACAGTGTGTACATTTAAAAAGCTTTTGATTTTAAAGTTTAATCAAAATCAATTTTATTTGCAATAGGTCCACAATCTAGAATAATTCTTTTTAAAATTTCTTCCTCAGAATCATTAGGATGCTCTCGCTTACTTTTTAATGCTGCAGAAGCTCCTGCAACAACTGCCCTTTTAAGAATTTCATTACTTATCTTTTTCATAAAAATAAAAGTAGCCTCGAGTTTAAAAAGTTATATTTACAAAAAAATCAAAAGGAAATAGTTATAAAATGAAGTTTCCTTTTGAGAATTATGAATAAAGGAGCATTAAAAAAGTTCTTCAAAAATTTTTGGTTTATTGTTTGGAAAGATGAATCTTTCAAAGGATGGGTGTTCTCAATAATTTTTTTGTTAATTGTAATAAAGTTTATTTTCTTTCCAGTTTTAAATTTTGCATCTGGAACTTCTCTTCCATTAGTAATTGTCGAATCTTGCTCCATGTACCATGAAGGAAATATTTTTTCCAATTTTGATAATTGGTGGGAAGTTCATGATCTTAAATATTTTCAAGAAAAAATAATCAAAACAAAATTCTTAAATTTTCCATTCAAAAATGGATTAAATAAAGGAGATATTCTTTTTGTAATTGGAATAAAACCTGAAAAAGTAAAAATTGGAGACGTAATCATCTTTAATGCTGGAGAAAAAAACCCAATAATTCATAGAGTAATGACCATTCAAAATGAAAATGGAACTTATTTCTTTTCAACTATGGGAGATAATAATAATGGACAATTATTTATTGAAAAAAGAATAAATCAAAATCAACTTGTTGGAAAACCTCTTGCAAATATTGCACCTTATTTTGGATGGATAAAATTAATTTTATTTGAAAATTCAAAATCTTCAGAAGAAAGAGGATTTTGTACTGAAAATTTAAACTAAACGATTTTTATAATAATCTGCTCGACTTTTAATTAAAGCATAAGCAGACATCTCATCTCTTTTTGCTTCCCTAAGATAATACTCTGGTCCCATAAACCCTTCCAGCTTGAAAATTGCATTATTTTTCATAAAACAAAGGACCTCTCTAACCGAAAGTTCATAATAAACGACTGCAGAAGAAGCAAATTTTTTTGAATAAAGAGTATATATATTTAAAGGAACTCCTTCCAGGTCAGGATTAATTCCAAATTCCTTGGAATTTTTCTCTTTATGAAGAGCTAAATAATTCACGGGAATTGAATCAATTTCGATTTTAAAAAAATCTACAATCATTTTAGACTCTTTTAAAAGAAAATCATCTGCTGATCGGATTAGATTTTTCACAATCATTGGATAAATAGAAACATAAGTTATATAAATGAATCTCCTCTCTAAAAACTTATGGAATTTTGTCCTAAGTGCGGTTCAGTTTTAATTATAAAAATAAAAAATAGCTCTTGTCCTAGATGTTCTTACACTAAAAAAGGAGCAGTTATTCTTTCAACTAAAGAAAGAATAGAAGATCATCCTGAAATCGCAGTTTTGAAAAAAGATTTTAAAACCGAACCAATAGTTAACGAAATTTGTCCAAAATGTAATCATGACAAAGCTTATTTTTGGATGGTTCAAACCCGTTCAAGTGATGAATCTCCTACCAAATTTTTTAAGTGCGTAAAATGTGGAAATACTAAAAGAGATTATAGATAGAAAACTTTTCTATAGATGCAAATAAATCTTATAAAAGAAAATCAATTTTAAAAAATGGCCCTGAAGGGATTTGAACCCTCGACACCTGGATTAAGAGTCCAGTGCTCTAACCAAGCTGAGCTACAGAGCCATAAATAATTTAGATATAAACGATTTAAAAAACTTCTCAATCTTCCTTGTCTTTATTCTTCAACGTATCCCAAAATTCTGCTCTCTCAATATTTGCATAGAAATGAGATTTTCCTTCTTTTCTTAATTTCCAATAAAGTAAATTTCCATTTACAGTATCAATTCGACGAGCAACCTTAACAAGGGCTCTTTTTGCTGCAGATTTTGATTGAGGAGTTTTTCCTTTTACAAGTCGAACTTCTTCTTCCTTTTTCCAAACTAAAACTTCTTTCATTTCGTCTTCAAATTCAGAATATTTTTCTTGAATTTCTTTTTCACTCAAAGGAGGAAATTTAATTCCTGCATAACCATAATTTGCCATACATAATTTATAAAAAGGAAATTTTTAAAAGTACCTATAAAAATTGCAAAGATTTTTATATCCCTTAATCTCAAATTTTAAATGGGAATTAGTTTTTGCAAAAAATGCAAGAACATCCTCCCCCCAACAAATTCTAAAGAGAATATATTTATTGAATGCTTAAGTTGTGGATTAAATCAAAAAATAGAAGACAAAACCACTTCAAATGAAAAAATTCACAAGAAAATTGAGAAAGGTGCAGGAATTGCAAATGAAGAAAATGTTTATGCCAATTATGAGAACATCTGTGGAAAATGTGGACATAATAAAGCTCAAATAATAGATTTAGGAATAAAATACTCTGATGAAGATAATTTGATCTTTTTGAAATGCGGAAAATGCGGATTTTCCGAAAGAATTGGAAGAAAAACTTCCTAAAAAATTTCACAATAACAAATAATTAATTTCTTTCAAAGGACGGATAGTGATCACCCCTATCCGGTTTATTTGACTAGAACTTGAATGTTCTCAATCGCATCTGCAACTTGCTTCCCTTTAGGAGTTAGTTTGATTAGTTTGATTCTTCCTTTCTTATCAAACTCAACCAACTTCAAACTCTCAAGAGTCTGCAGTATTTTTACCGCATGGCTATAAGTACAATCCACTTCTTTAGCCAAGACACTACCATACCTAATCCGTGTATTCTTCTTCAAAGAGACAAGCATTAATGCTGGTTTCCGTCTGAAAAAGATATCAAAATTGTCTTCCATTTTGGACCTGTATAGTTTAATATATACTTTAGGACAACCCCTTCCTTATAAATATTTTGTAACCTCAACTTCAAACAAGCAGTAACAAAAAAAGATGGCGTTGCACGAAATGTCGTCGATAAAAATAACGCTGAACGAGAAGTCTTAATAGTCTTTATTTTGAACTTTTGAGCCGTCCTTTATCAAGAACTCTTCTGGGACTTTTCGTTCATTTTTGTGCCATTTTACCTTTCCATTTTAGTTTTCGTGCAAACTTAAAAAAGATTAATAAACCTGAAGACCTTTAAAAAATTTAGATGGTTTATGAAAACTCTTTAGAGGAACTTGAAAGAATTAGCAAAGGTTTTGGATTTTATGTTTTTTCTGGAGAAACATTGCAAAAAGAAACAGTTCGGATATTACTCGAGGAAGCAACGTATTATGAAGCTTGTATTCATCTTAAAAAAGAAGAAATCCCAATGAAATTTCCAGAAATAAAAAAAGCGGAAAAATTATACAAAGAAGGAAAAATTCATGAAGCAAATGATGTTCTTCATGATATTTGGAATGAATTAGAATTTCTTACCTCAATAGATAAGGAAAATATAAAATATTATGGAAATTAAAAATAGTCTTTTCTAGGGCAAGGTTTCTCTAACAAGATCCACATTTTTAATCAAATTCTTAACTAAATTCTCATCCATATTTTTCTCTAAAAAGAAAATTTTTATTTCGGAACTTTCTTTTGGAAAAGAAAGAAGATTCCCCTTTAATTTTGACCAATAAAATTCATATAAAATGTTCATTTTTTGTTTTTCAATTTCAGGATCATCTAAATAAAAAGTAGTTTTCTCAAAAAGAGGTAAACTGGAAAAAAAATTAATTTTGTAAATAAAAGATTCTGAATTAAGTTCATAGGGTTCATTCGGACCACAATAAGTTTCCTGTTTAGAATAACCAAATTTGGAAAAATTAAAATCATTCATTAAAGAGTAATCGGGGGTATAGATTTTAAAACCACAATCAAGATCTCCATCAATAGAATTTATTTTTATTTTAAATTTTAAAATTCTTCTAAAAAGGTCATCCTCAGATCTTACTTTTTCTTTTTTATCATTTAATCTTTTTGAAAACTCCTCAAAATTAATTTTCATGGAAAATCACTTCCTCCAAAGGGATAAGACTCTGTTCTACCAAAAGAAAGAGAATAATCACAATTGGGGCATTGTAAATTATTTTTCTTTAAAAAAATACTTAAATTCTCTTCTGGAACCAATCCTGTTTTAGATCTCTCAGTCTTGTCAGTAGAAAAATAATCATGTAGGTAATAAGTTAGATTATAATCACAATTATCACACCAGCTTCCACCTCCTCCTTGATTATCTCCAACAGTAATGATCTCACAAAACTTCTTTTCCAAATTTTTCTTATAATTCATTTTAAAACTTCCTTTAAGGAAAGATTATACTTTGATTTATTTCTAAACCAAGAGTTTCCAAAATGAAGCCAATCAAAACAATTTGGACATTCTAATTTTTCTCTTTCCAAAATTAAATCTAAATTTTTAGAATTTTTTCGATACTTAATTTTTTCTTTAAGAAAATAATTCAAAGAAGAATCACAATTTGTACATCCAAAATAAACAAAGTTTCCAGAGTTTGAATAAATGCAACCAATTTTTCCCATAACAATTCTAGACTTGCATCATTCATGACAATTTCTGAACAAAAAATACAACTATCAACCAAAGAGTAAAAATCCTTATAAAGCACAAAAAACCTAAATATTTATGCTTGATAATAAAACAGTTCAAGAAATTGAAAGATTTGTTTCAGTTGAACCAAGAAGTATAAATGAAATTTCTGATTATCTTAAAAAAAACTGGAGAACCGTAGATAGATATTTAAAAGAAATTGAAGAAGAATATAAAACAATTTCTTTAAAAACTTTTAGAGGAGGAACTAGAGGGGCCTTGAAAATTGCTTATTTTTCATCCCCAGAAAGAGTAAGTTCAACTAAACTTCAAGAAGAACTTGAGAATGAAATTATGAAGCTAAAAAGAAAAGAAGATTTTTCTGCATTTGATATTTTTCAGAATATTTCCGAAAAGAATAAGAAAACAATCGTAGAAGATGAAATCTCAGAAAGTTCTACAAATTTAAAAGAATTAATTGAAATTTTAAAAACAACAAAAAAAGAATTAAAACTTTTTTCTGGTAATCTCTCTTGGATAAATTTGAAAAAAGGAAAAATTGATTTATTTCAAACTCTAGAAGACCTCATAAAAAAAGGAGTGAAATTAAAAGTTTTATGTAGGGTAGATCTAAATGGAATTGAAAATATTAAGAAAGTGTTATCATTAAATTATAAATATGGAAAAGAGCTAATAGAAATAAGACATAGAGAGCATCCTATACGAGCATTTGTGATTGATAACACCTCATTTAGATTAAAAGAAATAAAAGAACCAACTGGCAAAATAAAGGAACTTGATAAGAAAATATTTATTTTTTATACAATCAAAGATAAGGAATGGACAGAATGGTTATCTAAAATTTTTATAAAACTTTTTAATACTTCTATTGGAGCAGAAAAAAGATTAAATGAATTAAATAAATTAATAAAATGAAAATTTTAGCAATAGCAGATATTCATGGAGATGCGGGATTAGTAAAGAAAATAGAAAAATTAATTGACAAAGAGAAAATAGAATTAGTTATTCTTGCAGGGGACCAAACCTGGTTTAGTCAAAATACAAAAAATCTTGTAGGACCATTAACAAAAAAAAGAGCATTGATAATTCCAAGTAATCACGAATCTGAGGAAACAATAGAAATGTGGGAAAAGATGTATCCAAATTTAAAGAGTGTTCATAAAAAGTCTCATCAAGAAGGAGATATTGGTTTTTTTGGATCTGGAACTCTTGAATGGGGAATGAAAAACAAAAAAAGCCCGGTATATGAAGAACTAAAAAAAGCCCACGAAAAAATAAAGCATTTAAAGAAAAAAGTAATGATTACCCACGAACCCCCGTCAGAAAGTTTAATAGAGCTATTGGGATTTCCAGGAACATATGGAATAAAAAAAGCTATCGAAAGATTTAAGCCTAATTTTTTAATTTGCGGACATATACATGAAGGAGGAGGATTAATTGAAAAAATCGGAGAAACAACTGTAATGAATGTCGCCAGAACTCCCTTAATCTTTGAAATTTAAAATGGAAATAGAAAGAAAATTCCTAATTAAAGAAAAAACAAATATTTATCCTTGTCCGTTTGAAATTAGAAAATTAGAAAAAGAAATCCTCTCAAAAGGAAAAAAAGTAACGCAACATTATATTCCAAGAAAATTATCCAAAGAAATTTTTAAGATATTTGGTTTTAAAATAAATTTTATCCCAAATAATTTAAGAATAAGAAAAATAAAAAAAGATTTTTTTATAACATTAAAATCAAAAGGGAATCTAAAAAGAGAAGAATTTGAAAGAAAAATAACTAAAGAAGCATTTGAAGCACTTAAAAAATTAAAAACAAAAACAGTTAAAAAAATAAGATTAGAAAAAAAATATCAAAAGAAAAAGATTGAATTTGACTACTATCCCGAATATCTTCTTCTTATTGCAGAAATAGAATTTAAATCAGTTTCTAAAGCAAAAAGATTCAAAACAGACATGAGGGATATCACTGGAATTGCAAAATATGGGAATAAAAACCTTGCAGACTAAAAAATAAACTCCTATAAAATTGCCAAAATGGCCCAAAACACTTTAAAAGTGGAATACTCTTAAAAAAATATAAGAACAAGAAAGTTTTATAAAAAGGATACAAAATGGTAAAAAGACAATCACGAGAAGACCACGCAACAGAATCTTTTTTTAGTTCGGACATGAATTTCAAAAAAACAACTGAAAAACCAGTCAAAAATAATGAAGATCGTGAAGAAATTTTAAGATATTCAACAGAAAAAATGATGAAAGAATACAATCCCAAAATTGAATTTACCATAAAAACAACTGAAGTTATTTCTTCAAAACCATCAAGATCAGAACTTATAACGATTGAAAAAGAAAACAATCTAGGAAAAAAAGTAAAAGGAAAAAAATCAAACCTTCCAAAAAAATCAAAATTGAAAATGGAAAGAAAAACAATCACAAAAGAAGAGATTTATGTTGCTCCAAAGATTCTCTTAAAAAAAGATGGATATGAATTAATTATCACTGAAAAACCTCAAGCAGCATTGAAAATTTCAAATGCACTTGGAGTTGCAACAAAAAGAGAAATTGTACGAGGAGTTCCTTATTATGAAGTGGATAGGAATGGCAAAAAAATTATCGTTGCTTGTGCAGTTGGACATCTATTTACTCTAAAACAAAATGTTTCTGGTTCAACTGTTCCGATTTTTGATATTTCATGGGTACCAAATTATATGGTAAAAAAAAAGGATTTCACAAAGAAATATTACGACACCCTTTTAAAACTTGCAAAGAATGCAGGATCAATTACAGTTGCAACCGATTTTGATATAGAAGGGGAAGTTATTGGGAAGAATGTAGTAAAGTTAATCTGCAATCAAAAAGATGCAAACAGAATGAAATTTTCAACTTTAACAACAAATGAATTAAATGAAGCTTATGAAAAAAAATTGCCTAACTTGAATTGGGGACAAGCGGTTGCCGGGGAATCAAGACATTATTTAGATTGGTTTTACGGAATAAATATCTCAAGAGCGTTAATGAATGCTATCAAGACTACTGGAAAATTCAAAATAATGTCCATTGGAAGAGTCCAAGGGCCAGCACTAAAATTGATTGTAGACAAGGAAAAAGAAATTAAGCTTTTTAAAAAAGAACCTTTCTGGCAAATTTTAATAGTTCTTGATAACCCAAAAATTGAACTTAAATGCACCAAAGATTTTTTTGATAAAAAAGAGATTGATACTCTTGATGAATTAGTCGGAAAGAAAGTAAATGTTGAAACAAAAAAAGCTTCACAAAATGTTTCTCCAAATCCCCCATTTGATTTGACCAGCTTACAAACAGAAAGTTATAAACTTTATGGGATCACCCCTTCAAATACCCTCAAGGCTGCACAAGCACTTTATCTTGCAGGGTTAATCTCATATCCAAGGACCTCTTCACAAAAACTTCCAAGCTCAATTGATTATAAATCTATTCTTGAAACCTTAAAAATAAGGTATAAAGTTTCAAAATTAATTACAAAAGATAAACCTTTAGAAGGATTAAAAACAGATCCTGCACATCCTTCCATATACCCCACCGGAAATACTCAAATTCTTTCAGGACATGAAGAAAAAGTATACGAGTTAATTGTGAAAAGATTTTTGGCGCTCTTTTGTGACGATGCAATAATCGATCGAAAAAGAATTTCTACAAAAATTAACAATTTAACTTTTTCTACTTCTGGTGCTCATATAAGAAAAAAGTCTTGGATGGAATTTTATCCTGTTAAATCAACCGAAAAAGAAATTCCTGATGTTGAAGGGGAAAGAACAATTATCAAAAAAAAGATCGAAGAAAAAGAAACTCAACCTCCAAAAAGATATTCTCCTGCTTCAATTTTATCAGAACTAGAAAAAAGAAATCTTGGAACAAAAGCCACCCGTGCAGCAATTCTCGAAACACTTTATGATCGAGGATATATAAAAGGAAAATCTATTGAAGCAACCCCACTAGGAATTTCCCTAATTGAAACTCTTGGAAAGTATTCTCCAATAATTATAGATGAAAAGTTAACAAAAGAACTTCAAGATGAAATGGATGAAATTGTAGAAACAAGTGAAAAAACAACTCCAGAATTATTAGAAAAAGAAAATAAAATCTTGGAAAAAGCAAAAGGATTAATCATTAATATTGCAAAAGAATTTGAAAAAAAAGAAAAGTTAATTGGAAATGAATTAATAAGAGCAAGAACCGAACAAATTGAACTTGAAAGAGAAGAAAATACCCTAAATCCATGCCCAGTTTGTAAAAAAGATAAATTAAAGATTACTTATTCCCCAAAAAACAGGAAATTTTTTATTGCATGTTCTGGATATCCAAACTGTAAAAACACATATTCTCTTCCACCATATGGAAAAATAAATCAGGTAGGAAAGGATTGTGAAAAATGTGGATTTCCCCTTTTAATGGCTCTTCAAAAAGGAAAAAAACCTTGGATATTTTGTTTTAATACTCAATGTGAAACAAACAAAGAGAGAGTCGATGCATATAAGAAAAAACTAGAAGAAAAAAATAACGAATTAGAAAGTTAAAAAAGAATAAAAAAGAAAGATAGGATATCTATTTTTTAGATTTGGATTTTACTGGTTGTTTTTTAGATCCACATTCACACCAATTTCCCATATGTAAAATTGAGTGAAGTAAAATCAATGCTGTTGCAACAATGATAATAATCTTTGAATAACTAAATTCAAAAATTACAAATACCAAAGCCACAAGAGCTAAAAAACCATCCGTGAAGTTACTTTTCATAAATTCCCTCCTTTTAAGTACTAAATTTAATAAGAATTCTCTCATTAAAAAGGTTTCCACAATGAAAAAAATTAAAACCAGTTCAAAAGATTCTTTTGAGTTCCATAAATTTTTATTAAATTGCTTTTTTTATAGATTAGGTCTGGATTAAAACCAAATTTTTCAATAGAAACCTTTTTTCCATTTTCCAAAAGCTCTTCGCGTGTTTCAAAGTCCAAAAAGTTGATAAAAGATTTTCTAACACTCTCCCTAACTACCCAAACTCCCAAAGAAGCCCAATAGCTTGGAGTTTCGAGACGAATAACTAAAACTCCAGCTTGCCTTTTTATTGAATTTAAATATTCCAAAATTGGAAGTCTTGTTGCATAATACCCTCCAGCACAATTTTTTGCATAAGTAGTTCTACCATTAAATCCTTCCGAATCCGTTGAAGCTTTCATCTCATTTCCAGGATTCCAACTTGAGCCAGGATAATAAAGTTCAAAAAGTTCATAACTCCAAACATTTGGAAAAAGAAAAATGAGATATTGATTTCCCAAATATTCTCCAAAAAAAAGTTTATGCTTTTCAACCCATTTATAATCTTTTACACTTTTGAGGAGCTCTTTAGAAAGAATATCATCCGTTGCAGTTATGCTCCATCGAGTAGGGACCATTTTTTTATCTTTTTTCAAACCCATAACCCCCACACTTAAAATTTTTGAAAGACTATACTCATTTATTCCAGAATTGTATAGATAACTAATTCCTTCATTTGCTTTAATTTCGTCATTCATAACTCTGTCTACTTTTTGATCAATCTTCACATTACTAGTAACCTTGGCATTTTTCAAATCAGCTCTCATCCCATGTGGAGTCAAAATCCTATCTGATTGATTGCCAAAATTGACTTTTGTTTTTAGTTCAATCTCCACATCAACTGGACTAGAAGAAATTGCAATTTCCTTTGCAAGCTCTGTAAACTTTTTATTTAATCTTGCGTCCATAACATTAGATTGAAATCTTGAATTGAGCAGATTTTCTCTTAATCCAATAATATTACTAATAGAAAAATCATTTTCTGCCCAACTTTTTGGATCATCAAATACACTTGCGTCTTCAACTTTTTCTAAAGGAGACAAAATTCCCACATTTACTAAAGGATATTTTAGCTTAGATCCTATAAAAATAGTTGGCGGAGAAACTCCTTCGAATTTTGAAAGAGAATCTATTTTCTTAGATTTAAAATTAAGTTTGCTTAATTTTTCAACAACCCCAAATTTAACCTCTTCCATTTTTAGAATAAAAATAATCAAAGTTTATATTAATTTAGGACAATTTATTTTTAAGGTTTCAACTTTGTTTGAACTCTTAAAAAAGTTTAAAAAGAAAAGAATTTTCACTCATTTATGGATCTTCTATTAAAAAGAATTTTCTTTTCTTTAAGCAATTTTATAGTTTTTATCCCATTCATAAACTACGATAACGGACTAAGATGTGTTATGGCTCCATGCGGTTCCATTAGTTTAGGTTCAATATTAATTTATCTTTTTAGAGGATTTCCCTATGTTCACCAAATTAATTATTTCTTCCTTTTTGGAGGAATTTTAATCACCTCTTTGGGTTCTTATTTTTTAATAAAAAAGAAAAATTAAAATAATCCCTTTTTGAATATCCCTTCATTCTTAATTTCAAAATGAAAATCTTTTTTGTCCAAACTTCTATGCTTTAACAAAACCGCCTTTCTTGTTCGATCATTTTTAAGTTCAATTATACATTTACTCCAATATTTGAATAAATTTCCACCAACAATGTTCATTTCTTTTTCAACTCCTTTTTTGATATCTTCAAAAGATAAAAAATTTCCATAAACTTGATTAGTAATTAAAACGGGGATACTTTTCTTTCTTGAAATCTCAACTAAAGTTCTCATTTGTCTTGCAACATCCCGATTCACTTCTTTTATTTTCTCTTCATCTTCTTCAGAAGAAGCATCTCCTAATTCAAGACGATAGAGCATGGCCATAGAATCTACAATAATTAGACCGACTTCCTCCCCTTTCATATTTTCAAGAAGTTTTGAAAAGGATTTTTTTTGCTCAGAAAAATTTGTAGGATTTAAAATTAGTATATTTTTTAAAACATTTTCAAGATTTTCTTCTCCTACAATTTGTTTGACTCTTTCAATTGAAAAACCTCCTTCACTGTCTACAAAAATTACCTTCTTTTCTCTAGCTTGACTACAAGCAGCTAAAATTGAAAGATTACTTTTTCCAGAACCGGGAGGCCCAACAATCATTGTAACAATCCCTTTTTCATACCCTCCATTAAGCCAATCATTAAAATCATAGCTTCCTGTAGAAATTCTTTCCGAAGATTGTTCCATAAAGAAAAATAGAAAAATGAATTAATAAGTATTTATGTAGATTATTTCAAAGCTTTAAAATCGCTTTCAACTTTTTCTAAATCTTTTATAATTTCACTTACTGCATGTTCCAAAACAGCCTTTGCATCTTTTCCTTTCGTCTTAACTAAAATAGAAGGATTCATAGTAGCATGCTCTTTTTTCCAAGCAGCAAAAGTAACTGCAGGATCTTTATTCAAATAAACTCTCAAAATTTCAGGAAAAGTAAGATTGTCAAATTCCAATTCAAGTTCATTTTTTTCTTTCTTTAATACTTTAACTTCCATATGTTAAAATTCCAATTTAGATTTATAAAGGTTTGGATTAAGAAATTAAATCTTAAACTCACTTGCTAATTTCACCAATTTAGAATATGCTTTTTTCTTAGACTTAGAATCCCCTTTTTCAATGGGATGAACAATTACATATGGAGGAAGTGAATTCAAAATTCTTCCAACCATTATTTCATCTTGAGTTAAAATATTTCCTTCTTGGTTATAATCAAATTCATTCAGTTTTAGAAGATTTACAAAATTCTTTTTACGATGGTATAAATTGTAAGCTAACTTTTGTTCCATAAGTTTGGTTATCTTCTTGAATTATTAAAGTTTTAGAGAACCAAAAGTATATAATAGAAAAAGATTTATTTTCCCCAAACAAGTTTTGAAACATCTTCATCACTAATATCTTTTTTTGAATTTCCCTTTTGAGCATCTTTTCTTGGAAGAGTTTCCGGAGTACCATAAATTTCATTAACTTTCTCCAAGTTTAAATTGCTAATATCAATATACTCATCTTTTTTCTCTTCGACTTTTTTTTTGATTTCAGAAATTAAAATTCCTGTAGGAACTTTGGACTCATTAATTATATCTTTATGATCAAAATCCCATTTGTCTTTTCTTAAATTAATCTGAAGATACCCTTCAATTTTTTTTATAACTGATTGATAATCTCTTGGGAGAATTCCCTTTTCTAAACTCTCAACTGCAATAAGAGGTTCAAAAATATCCTCTGCGACTTTTTCTTTTGAAATCTTTAAAGATCTCCTCTTTCTCATAATTACCCAATTAAAATTGTTAATTAAATCAGTTGGAGTCTTCGGTCCAGAATAAATTTCCTTTTTAAAATTTTTTTCTACAATGTCCCTTAAGTGAACATCTTCTTTATTTGGAATTATCTTTTTTTCTTCATGTTTTTCAAAACTAATATGGGCCATTCTTGAAAGCCTTTGCCTAACACTTTCGCTTGAATTAATTCTATCTAAGTAAATCTCTTTCTTATCGATTAATGGAATTTTCTCTTTAAAGTAGCATTTACGACAAACATGAATAATTCCCTTTGACTTGTAAACTCCTTCATATAAAACAGTCTTATCTCCTGAGACTCCACACAAATAACATTCGCCCATAAATAAATCACAAGAACTCCCTTTTTTAAGATTATTGTGTTAAATTTAGAAAATTCCTAAGGAAAGATTTCTTCTTTAGAAGAAATTTCAGAAAAAACTGTTTTTTCATTAACTATCACTGAAGGAAAACTAGTAATATTATAAGAAGAAACTAAAGAATTCAAAGAGATTAAATTAGAATCATAAGCAATGGGAATTAAAACAACTTCAGGATTTTCATTTTTTATTTCGAGGAGCAATTTGGACCAAACATTTTGTTCTGCTTTTTTAGTTAAATCCGTTTCCTCATAATTGTATAAATAAACTATTGTAGAGATCTTAGAAGGACACTTCTTTTTTAGATCAACTGAATTTATCCAAAGGTAAGTTCTAAGAACGTCATATTTTTTATGCAAATCTTTCAGATTATTAGTCAATTTTCCAGATTCTTCATATTGAGTTAACAATCTTGCGTCATCATAAACTCTATCAAGAAGGTCCTTATTTGATTGTTCCAAAACAGAACAAGAAACATTTCCTAGATTTACAAGTTTATTCAATGAAAGGATATCTATAAGAGCAACTTCTGATTGAGTATAATAACTATTCATCTCATTGGCACGGTTTCCTTCTATGCTCATTCCAATATAAAATCCAACTAAAAAGATAACAATTGTTACAAAAAGCGTTTGCACAAAAACAAAGTAATTTCTTTTCATCTTACCATTTAACGTTTCCTTTTATTGCTTTATACATGGAGATTACCAAAATTACTGGATAAACCAGAAGGTAAAAAAACATGTACAGTACAATATCGGAAATCTTTGGCCTTTTAAATTCTTTCTCTTTGTCATGAAAAACTGAAATTAAAGTAAATACTAATCCTGCCAAAAAAAGAACAATTCCAAAAAAGAAGAGAATATCGGGATTTAGAGTGATGTCTTTAAGTGATAAAACCGCCGTATGAGCTCCAATTGAGTAAGAAGTTGAAAGATATTTAATCAAGGCCCAATCAATAAGTCTGTAAAGAAAAAGACTTAATCCGAAAATTCCTAAAATCCATGAAGAAATAAAAAGAGGTAAAACAAAAAATCCAAGCATGCCCCTCCTTAAAAATTTACTTTTATGTTTTATAATTGTCTGAAGCCCTCCAACATTCCATCTTATTCTCTGTTTTATCCAATCTTTCATTGTTCTTGGAGCAATAGAATACACTCTTGAAACAAGACTCATTTTAACATTATATCCTGCCTCCAAAAATCTCCAAGTAAGCTCAATGTCTTCAGTTAAATTTTTCTCATCAAATTTTCCTAGTTCAAAAAAATATTTTGTCCTGTACAATGCAAGTGGACCAGGAGTAACATAAATTGAATCGACGTACTCCAAAAGTTTTCTACTAAATTTAATTGTCAAATATTCCAAAACTTGCATTCTCAACAAAAAATTATCCCTATTCTTAACCAAAATTGACGCTGTCACTGCTCCAGTTTTTTCATCATCAAAAAACCCAATCATTTTTTCTATGGCTCTTTTTTCTGGAAAACTATCTGCATCAGTAAAAAGAACTAAATCTGTCTTGACGAATTTGGACCCATAATTTTTTGCTCCGGCAGCATTCCCAGTATTCTTTGGAGTTTGAACTCCCAAAACCAATCCTGGGTATTTTTTTTCATATTTTTTTATAATCTCATAAGATCTATCTGTAGACCGATCATCAACCACAATTATCTTTTTTAATCCGGAATATCCATTTTTTGCAAGCATCTCTATTGTCTTTCCTATGCTTACTTCTTCGTTATAACACGGAACTACACAACTAACAGAATATTCTTTAGTTATCTTTGGAATTTGCATTAATTCATTTTTATGCTGAGAATAAATTAAAATAAAAAAAATTAGAAAATAAAACGCTAAAAAAGAATAAATCATATAAATCCACGTAAGAAGATCCATTTATTCCTCCTCCGTATTCAAAGGGCCCTCTATTTTAAAGGGATCTTTTTTTCCTGTTGCGACATTGAAATAATCATAAAATTCTTCAGAAAGCGTAAGCAAGTTGGTATGGCCTTCTTTTTTACTTTTTATAAGTCCAATTTGAAGAAACTTATGAACATGATCGTATGCTTTATTTCCTCGAATTTTTATAATCACTGACTGTTTTATAGGTTGTTTATATGCAATTATAGCAAGCGTCTCTTGTTCTGCTTTGGAAAATTCAACTGATCCTGTTGCAAGATTGTTAATAATACTATGATACTCTTGTTTAACATCCATTTTCCAAAGATTGTCTCTTTCAACAATTTCTAGTGCAGAGTCTTCCTTTGAATAATTATTTTTAAGTTTTTCAATTGCTTCTTTTATAACTAAAGAATTCAGATTCGAAAGAGAGATCAAATCTTGCATAGACAAAAAATGACCGGATACAAAAAAAATGGCCTCCACTAATTTAATGTTCTCTTTTTCTTTAGACCAATCTATCTCATCCAAGGTTTTTTCTGTAATCTCCATATAAATTAGACGGAATCTCTGTTTTTAAAATTTGAGGGAATATAAACACTTTTAATCTTTTGCTACTTCAAATTTAAAATGAAAAAGATTCATTTATTTTGGATAATTCCACTTTTGCTAGTCTTTACTCTTTTTTTTGTGAGGCTATTTGGTCATATAGAACTTGATGATGTGACCCCTGGAATTCCTTGCAAATATTCCTTGATTCAAAAAGCAGATGTGCTATGGGTAGTCCCTAATTTTGAGAACAATTCTATCGAAAAGAATCAAAGTTGGTGCAATAATCTCTTGTCTCTTAACAAAACTTTAGGAATGCATGGAATAAAACATCTCTATTGGGAATTTGGAGAAAATATCTCTAAAGAAGAATTGAAATTGGGAAAAGAAGAATTTTATGACTGCTTTGGAACACTTCCAGAAATGTTCAAACCCCCTCAACTGAAGATCTCTTCTAAAAATAAAGAATTAATAAAAAGTTCAAATATGAAATTGAAGTTGGGATTTAATCAGTTCACTCATAAAGTTTACCATTGTAATGATTCAGATTTCATAAAAAATAGGTGGATTGAAATTTTTTAGATTAAAATTATTCTCTAAAAGTCCAAAATCTATTTCCAATAAAATTTGTAATTAGGGTAAATCCACTTGCAAGAATTTGTGAAATAATATAATAAACATCTAGAAGATCTGTAAAAAGATAAAGAAAAAAAGTATTGACCAAAAGAGAAATTCCGGCAACAATTAAAAATTTTGTTCCTTTGGCAAATATTTTTTCACTAAGCTTTTCTCTGAAAGTCCAAATTTTATTTATAAAAAAATTACTAAATGTGGCTATCCCAAATGAAAAAATCGAAGAGACCAAATAATAAATTTTGAAAAATTCAGTAAAAAAGTACAAGAAAAATAAATTCACAAAAATTCCAGAAAACCCCACTAAGGCATACTTAAAAAACTGAACAAAATCTTTTCTATCAACCATAAAATTGACAACAAAAGAGAGAATTAAAAAACTTGTGATTCTTAATCAAATTAAAATGAATACCAAAAATAAAAATAATCTACACTTCTGGGAAATTGCTTTAGTTTTTTTCATTTTAAAAATAATTGAAATGCAATTTAAATTCAGCGACGGACATACTTATATGTATATGGCAAAGGCTGTTCTAGAAGGGATGATTCCTTATAGAGATTTTTTCTTTGCAAGTCCCCCTCTTCAGATTTACATTATTGCTTTTGGAAAAATATTAGTTGGAAATGAGATAATTCTTTTAAATTTAATTCCTATTTTCGCAACAATCGGAAGTTCATTGTTTATTTTTAAATTCATGCAAAAAAAGTTTGGAGAAATAGAAGGATTAGTTGCATCAACACTTTATTTATTTAGTTTTCTCGTTCTGCTTACAACGGATTATTCAACTGGAATTCATCTTACCACATTTTTTATTTTGGGAATGATTTATTTTATAGAAATCGACAAACCATTTATCGCAGGAATCTTTGCAAGTTTTGCATTACTCACCCGCCTTTATGCCCCATTCCCAATTGCAGGAGCATTAATCTATCTCTTTATATATAAAAAGAAGGACATCTTGAAATTCATTGTAGGAGCAATAACTTTCTTTATCCCCCTAAGTTTATTTTTTGAGATTATTTCTAATGGCAATTATCTCAATCAAATTTTCTTTTTTAGATTAAATTTAATCTCTGGAATTGGATTATCAAAAATTGCAGTTTCCCAATTTTTTATAATAGGAGATCTGATTTTAGTTATTGGATCCATTCTATGGATTGTTTTTGATAAAGAAAAAAAGAAACTAGCACTTCCTCTTCTTACTACCATTTTTTCAATATTTTTGTATATTATTTATTCTGATATTTACTACCTTTATTTTGGATTAATAATTGGCCCTTTAGCAATTTTTACTACAAAATTAATTTTCAAGTTCAAATCTTATAAAAATTTCAACAAGTTACTTGCTTTTTTAATTATTCTTTTAGTGATAATCAACTCAATAATTTATATTGCTAATTACGCAACTGCTTCGAATATTCCATTTCATAAAGAAATTTCTAGTTTTGTAAAAGAAAATTCTTCTGAAGGAGACACCATTTATGGAAGCTTTGAAATAACACCTCTTGTTTCACTTGAATCTGAAAGAGCTCTTGCAGGAAATATAATTGATACCAATCCAAAAAATATTATGACCAAAGAATTTGAGATAGGAGAAATTATAGAAAAAATTAAAGGGGTGAAATTTATAATTGTAAAAGCAACCTTGTTAGAAAGTGGGGAATTAGTAGGATTTGACGCTTCAACGCCAAGCGAATTTATTCAGAATAATTGTACTCTGGTTAAAGAATATCCCGTGGTAAAAGATCTTTCTTATTCAAATATAATTCTAGTTTTTGATTGTAAAAAATAAGATTATTTTTTTGGAATTAATGCTAATCCCCGTGCATTAGAAGAACAATTATACCCCAGATTATCCTTATAAGGATAATCAAAATAATCCGTAACTATTTCTGTATTTGGAGGTACTTCTTGGGAAAAAGTAGTTGACACTTCAAATGAAGAAACTCCATCCACAAAAACTCCCTTAAAGAGATAATCTTCCTCAGACTTTCCAACTGATTTTAAATAACTTTTATAATTCATAACTAAAATTTTTTCCAATGGGAATCCTGACATAAAAGGAAAAAAACTTTTTAGTTTATAAAAATTTAGAATCTAGAGAAAAATCTTTTTAAATTCCAAATCTCTGAATTGCGCCAACTCCAGACAATTTATTGAATTGATCTCCTTCATCTGTTTCAGTTGAAACCACTTCTATTGTAGTACCCATTTTTTCAGCAATTCTTTTTAATTCACTTGATTGTTCTTTTTTAAAACTTTTAGAGAGAATTAAAAGATCAACTGCTCCAAATTCCAGTGCTTTTTTTACACTTTCATATTTATAAGGAGTCATTTTTGGATCTTTGCCAAGACTATTAAAAAATCTTTCCAGAATTTTTTTCTCACGAATAATCTCTTGATTTGCTAAAACGTCTTGACTTAATCCTACTAATTCCTGAAGACCAGATACTGAAGTATCTCCTTGATCTTTGATTCCAATTATTTTTTCTCTTAATTTTGTAGGAAGATATTCCCCATCAACAAATTCATTTTTTGTGGGAACCGGACCACCAATAAGAATTCCTTTTAATTTATCTTCTTCATAAAATAAATTTTTCATTTCATCTGCAATTCGTTTATAAAATTCTTTAGTTAACCCTTCCGTGATTCTATGGAACCTTTGTGAACTTTGTCCTCCTGCTCTAACTTTTGAAGGAACTCCAGAAGTCATTTTTTGTAAAATTTCAATACTCTTTCCAAAAAGTCTTCCAATCGTTGCCTCTTTTCTATCCATAACTAAAAGTGCATAAATTTCACTTACTTCTGTCATTGATTCTAAAGGCTCTAAAACAAATTCTTTATCACATCTATAAAGACGAACTCTAATTTCCTCCGGGGGACTAATTTCCCAGATTTGAATATCAGATTGACCTTCAATGGGAGAAACATCTCCCGCAAAAAGTGCCATTCCTTTTGGAGGAGTTACTTTATAATCCTTAAGAGCACGAACAATTTTATCTAAGGAATCAGAAACATTTTTTCTTGTTGAAGTTGATTTAATATTTTTTGCGGTTGATTTTTCGGCTTCTAATTGACGTTGAACCGCATTAACATCATATCCTGCAGGTATATACACTGTAATCAGTTCTGTTGCTTGTCCACGATGAATTTTCATTAAATCAATAAATTCTTTAAGTTCTTCCCTTGTTAGTTCCTGTAATGCCATTTTAAAATAAAAAATATTTAGTTATTAAATGTTGAGGCTAGATAAATTCAACACAAAACTTATTTCCTTCTTTAATCTCTTTAGAATTCGTAACATTCTTCAAATCTTCAATCATTTCTCCAAACTCTTTCAAATCTTTTTTCTCTAAAGTTAAAATAATTTCTGAGTTCATTGATTTTTTGTTATTCGTTTTTTCCTGTCTAACTTTTGAAATCACTTCGAAAAGATGTTCAAGTTCTTTCAAATTTTTGGACCCTTTTTCAAAAGAAGGCCAAGAAAAAAGATGTATTGATTTCTCTTTTTCATATTTTTTATAATTTTCTTGATATATTTCTTCGCAAATAAAAGACATTATTGGAGCTAAAATTTTTAATATTTTGAGAAGGCCTTGATACAAAGTATATTGAGCAGAAAGTCTTTTGTCCCCCTCTCCCTGATAAACTCTTTTTTTTACAATTTCTAGATAATACCCTGTAAAAGAATTCCAAAAAAAATTCTCAATTAATTGCTTTGAGGTAGAATAATCATATTTTTTAAAATACTCTGTTGATTCTTTAATTAAAATGTCTAAACTTTTTAAAAAGAGCTCATCAATTTTTTCTAGTTTAATTGGTCTTTTTTTTCCGTCATAATCTTTTAGATTCATAAAAACAAAATTAGAAGCATTTAGCAACTTAGTTACCATTTTCTTTCCTGTAACTAAATCATTTTCTTGGTAATCTAAATCCTGTCCTAATTTAGAACCTGCTGCCCAAAAACGCAAAGCATCTGCACCATATTTTTCTAAAACAATCTTAGGATCAATAATATTCCCCTTGGATTTGCTCATTTTTTCTCCCCCAAGAGAGACATTCCCAGAGATTACAATTTCTTTCCAAGGAATTTTCCCCTCCTGAAAGTATGATTTAACAATTGTATAAAAAGCCCAGGTTCGAATAATATCATGTGCTTGAGGCCTTAAAGAAAAAGGTAATTTTATTTTGTTCCCAAATAAATCTGAAGCAATCTGGGGTGTAACTGAAGAGGTTGCCCACGTATCTAAAACCATTTTTTCGGGAATTGTCAGACCATTACACTTTGGACATTTAATCTTCATCTCTAAAGGGTCCACCGGCAAATCTTTTTCACTGGGTAAAATTATCTCTCTACATTCTTCACATTCCCAAACAGGAATTGGAATTCCAAAATGTCTATTACGAGAAATAGACCAATCCCATTCAAGCCCATTGACCCAATTATCAAAACGTTTTTTCATAAATTCCGGATGCCATTTTATTTTTGCACCTTGTTTTAAAAATTCTTTTTTCTTATCCAAAATTTTAATAAACCATTGAGGAGTTTCCACAAATTCAATTCCAGTTCCACATTTATCGTGAACATTTAACGAATGTTCAATCTCCTTTTGCTCAATAATTAAATCTTTTTCTTTCAATTTTTTAAGAATATCTTTTCTGAATTCTTTTATTTTAACTCCTCCAATTGTTCCATCTTTTTCAATCACCATCTCCGAATTTAAACCATATCTATTGATGGCATCAACATCATATTTATCTCCATACGCACAAATCATCAATGCACCAGTTCCCTTTTCCATTTCAGCAGATTCATCTTCTATAATCTGAACCAAAAAATCATAAAATGGAACTTTTGCAGATTTCCCAACAAATTTTTTATAACGCTTATCTTTTGGATGAACAAAAATTGCAGCACATGAACCCAACATTTCAGGCCGTGTTGTAGCGATCGGCAAAATCTCGGTTCCTACAAAAAATTTCAAAGTTGTAAAAAACGTTTTTTCATTTTTATCCTCAAGTTCTGCCTGCGCAATTGAAGTCTGACATTCTGGACACCAAATTGTTGGAAAACTCTTTTTGTAAATATATCCTTTCTTATATAATTCGATAAAAGACTTTTGCGAGATTTTTTGAGCTTGAGGGGTGATTGTTGAATAAATTCTTTCAAAATCACATGAAATTCCAATGCTTTTCCAATCTTGCACAAATTCGGGAGTTATTTTTTTAAGAGTTTTCAAGCATAAATCAATAAATTTTGATCGACTCATATCAACACTTTTCACATTGTTTAATTTTTCAACTAATCTCTCTGTAGGAAGGCCATTATCATCCGTACCAAAGGGATAAAAAACATTTCCATTAAACATTCTTCTAAATCTTGCAATAAAATCCTGTTGAGAATAGCTTAATGCATGTCCAATATGCATATTCCCCGAAACAGTAGGAGGAGGAGTATCAATAGAATAGATTTTTTTTGAAGAGATACTTTTAGATTGGTAAATTTTCTCATTTTCCCAATATTTTTGCCACTTCTTTTCCATTTCTTGGATTTTAAATTCTGCCATAAATCTTTAGATACAATCCAAATTTAAAAGTTCTTCTGTATCGAGAATTATAAATTTCACAAAAAGATTTTTATACTAGGAAAAATTCAATTTACAATGGCACAAAATCAAGGAATTAGTCTTCCATCAGGGTTCGGAGGATTAGTTAATTATAAAGAAGAATATGCAAGTAAATTTATGCTAAAACCAATTCACGTAGTAGCGTTCATTATCCTAATAATAGGATTTAGAATCGGTCTTAGCTTTTTCTTGGGTTAGAATGTTTGGCGGAGTAAACCCTAAACAAATGCAGGGTATGATGAAAAAAATGGGAATTTCACAAGAGGAAATTTCTGCAGAAAAAGTGATAATTGAAAAAAGAGATGGCACAGTTACTATCATTGAAAACCCTTCAGTGATCAGGATAAAAATGCAAGGTCAAACAAGTTTTCAAATTTCAGGAGAGGTAAGTGAAAAATCAAAGGAGGTTGAAATTTCTTCAGAAGATATAAAAACTATTATAGAAAAAACGGGTTGTTCAGAAAAGAAGGCAAGACAATCTCTTGAAAAAACAAGGGATTTAGCTGAATCAATACTCGAACTTTCATAAGATAATTATAAAAAGGTTTAACTCTTCCAGAAAGTTACTTTCTAGTTTAAAAAATGAAAAAGAATATACCCCCAAAAAATGCAAATTTAAGAAATGAGGTCCAATTTAAATGGAAGAAATAATTCAAGAAAAAATAAGTGCAGATCATCTTCTATATGTAAGCTTGAAATATACTAAAACTTGTGATGTAATCATGAATCTTTTACTTAGATGGAGAAAGATGATTGACACTTGCATCATTCACATTTTAAAAGATGCAAAACAAAAAGGAAAAGTAAAAGAAGTTTCTGAGAATGCAATGGGAAGAATTGCTGAAATAAAAGGATTATTAAAAAAAGATCAAAATGCCTTAAACACCATTGATTTTTTTATGATGCTTAGAAAAATTGAAAGTTTGCAAATTGAAAGAATTGGAGAATTTAGAAAAAACGTTACTTTGAAAGTAATTTTCAGGGGGAAAGAAATAAATATTAATCTTGAAAAATTAAAAGAATATGCTGAAATGTTAGAAAAATTTATTGACATGACCAAAAAGAAGTTGAATGAAAAATGAAAAAAGTAATTGTTATTGCATCTGGAAAAGGAGGAGTTGGAAAGACAACAACTGCAATCAATCTTGGAGCAGCAATGAAACATTTCAATCATGACGTCTTAATAATTGATGCAAATATGTCTACACCTAACATAGGAATTCATCTTAATTCGCCGGAAGTCCCAATAAATCTTAATCATATACTTCAAAAAAAAGCCCATCCTTATGAAGCAGTTTATGTTCATGAATCTGGAATAAAAATAATTCCTTCCTCACTTTCAGTTAAAGAATTGGGAAAATTAAAAATGGAAAAACTGAAAGATTTTAAAAAAGAATTTCAAAATTTAGCAGATATAGTAATTTTGGATTGCTCTGCTGGACTTGGAAAAGAAGCAATGAGTGCAATGGAAGCAGCAGATGAGATAATTTTAGTTTCAAATCCCGAAATGCCAGCAATAACCGATGCACTCAAAACGATAAAAGTTGCGGAGGCAATGAATAAACCTATTCTTGGAATAATCATTACAAGAGTAAGAAAAAATAAATATGAACTTTCTCCAGAGATAGTTAAAGAAATGCTTGAAATTCCTATTTTGGGGATGATCCCCGAAGACATTTTAGTCCAGGATGCACTTAGAAAAAAAAATCCTTTAGTCTGTGTTCATCCAAAATCAAAATCGGCAAGAGCTTACAAAGAAATTGCAGCAAAAATTTTAGAAGAAGAATATGATTCAGATCAGGATAAAGAGACTATCATAGAATTGTTAAAAAAACTTTTCACAAGAAATTAATTTTTCAAATTATCTCTTTTTATTAAAAAATCTTCATGTTTTTTGTAATATTCAAGATATTCTTTAAAAATTTTTTGATATTCTTGTTTAACTTGTAGATGGTCTAAATCAATTACTGGAAATCTCTCATAATTTTTACCTTTAATTTGGAAAGTTGATCTTTCCAACCCAAAAGGATCATTTTGAAAAACTTTTTTTAAAACCGAATTTAAATTAGAATAAAAATTAAAACTAAAAACTGCACGATGATAATTGCAAGTTAAATCTTCGCTTAAAATCCCTTTACGGGACTCAAGCAAAAAATATGCTTTTGGCAAATCAATTTCACCATTGGATTCTTCGTGAAGAATCCTCATTTTAGATAATATTTCTTCAAAAAAAGAAATGTGCCTCCTAGAAGGATCAATTCCAAGCGGAAAAGGTTTGTTCACTTCTAAAGAATAATAGCCATCCAAACTAGTAGAAGGGATTAAACTTAAATCCTCTGAAAAGGAGAAGATCTTTGATATTAAATTTTTATCTTTTTGAATTTTTTCCTTGGCCAATCTAAATCTTTCATTAAAGTTTGTCATAAAGTTTAGAATTAAATCTTATTATAAACTTTATTATTTTCTTTAAATTATATTTTATCAAAAACAATCAAATTAACCAATAGTTGATCCAGTTTCAATTTCTTCAGAAGGAGTAATTAAAGAAACTTTTGATTTATCTTTATTTGAAGCAGCAAGTAACATTCCTTGAGATTCAATTCCCTTAAGTTTTCTTGGTTTCAAATTAGAGAAATAGATTATCTTTTTTCCTTTAAGTTTCTCTTTGGCATAAAATTGCTTTAGTCCTGCACAGATAATCCTTGTTCCTAGTTCTCCAACGTCTAGAGTGAGCTTGTACAATTTATCTGCCCCTTCAACATCTTCAACCTTTTCTATTTTTGCAACCCTCAAATCAAGTTTTTCCCAATCTGAGAATTCAACTTCTTTCGTATCCATAATCCCTTGAATTTTCAAAACTTTATTAGTCTTTTCATTAATTGGTACCTCAATTTTTGAAAATAAAGATTCACTTTTCTTTATTTTAGCTTGATTGAATTGTTTTTTAATCTTCTCTGAACTTTCAGGAATAAAAGGATAAAGTAATTCTGAAATTTTTAAGATGGATTCTTTCAATTCAAAAAGTATTTTTTTATCTCCCGTTTCCCAAGGCTTTTTATCTTGAACATATTCATTACATCTATCAATAAAAGCAAAAATTTCATTTAGAGCCTTATCGAGTTCTAATTTTTCAATAAATGAGTTTACCTTTTTTTCATTTAATTTTTTTATCAACTTATTTTCAGTTTTTGATATTCCGTTTTTTTCAATCAATCCTGAAACACGACTAACTAAATTTCCCAATTTATTTGCAAGTTCATTATTATATCTTTTAATCAAAAGGTCTTCGGAATAATCTGAATCCTCAAAAATTGAAGAACGAAGTAAAGAATATCTCACTGAATCTGCACCATAGTTCTCTATCAATCCAATCGGATCAATTACATTTCCCAAACTCTTTGACATTTTTTTACCATCCGTATTTAGATATCCATGAACAACAAGTTTTTTTGGGAGTTCATACTCCGCAGAGAGTAATAGTGCCGGCCAAATAACTGAATGGAACCAATTAATTCCTTTACCAATAATGTGAACATCTGCAGGCCAATTTCCAGACGCTCCAGAAACATAATTGATTAGTGCATCAATCCAAACCCAAATTGTATACTGAGGATCATTGGGAAATTTTATTCCCCATTCTGAATCTTTTCTACTCACGCAAACATCCTTCAATCCCTCATTTATTCTTGATAAAACTTCATTAGCTCTAAATTTTGGAACAACATATTTAGGAATTATTTTTTTTAGATTTTTTTCATACTTACTTAATCTAAAAAAATAAGCTTCTTCACTTCTAAGCTCAGGAATTTTATTATGCTCTGGACATTTCCCATCTACCAAATCTTTTTCAGTGTAATATGCCTCACAACCTACACAATAAAGTCCTTCATATGTTCCCTTATATATGTCACCTTTTTTTATAATTTTTTCAACTATCTCTTTAACAACTAGAGAGTGTTCTTTATCTGTAGTTCTAATAAACTTTGAATGAGATAAATTCAATTTTTGGCAAAGTTCCAAAAAAGAAGCTGAATTTCCATCCACAAAATCTTTTATGGGAATTCCCGCTTTTTCGGCCGCTTGAACATTTTTTTGAGCATTTTCATCAACTCCAGTTAAAAAGAAAACTTCTTTTCCTTGCTGCCTATTCCATCTTGCAAAAACATCTGCTAAAACCTTTTCAAAAGCGTGACCAATGTGGGGTTTTGCATTAACATAATCTATAGCGGTAGTAATATAAAATTTCTTTTTCATGTAAAAACCAAAGAGATTACATATAAAAAACCTATTATTTCTATTTTTAATCCACAAAGTTTTAAAATACAGCTCTATTAAGAAAGAAAAATCATTTAAAAAGAAGATTCTTAATAATCAAATGCTAAGTAGAAAAAAATGTAAAATTTGTAAAGAGAAAGTTAAAAGAAGTCATAACTTCTGTCCCAATTGCGGATCTCAAATAAAAGAGAATGAGAATTCTTGGGGCCTTTTAGGAAAAAATGATTCGATTGAAGAAAAACCAGGAATTATTGAAGGATTTGGAGATAAAATAATCAACAAAATGATCTCCAGTACATTCAAAATGCTTGAAAAAGAAATGACAAAAAATTTTCAGCAGGGACAAAAGGTCCCAATGGGAAATATGAGATTAATGATCAATGGAAAAGAAATTAATTCAACTCAAATTAAACCTTCTAAAAAAGATCCAAATGTGAAATTTCTTCCAATTGATTTTTCAGAAGAAAACCTTGAAAAGTGGAAAAAAATAAAAAAGAAGGAACCAAAATCAAAATTAAAAAGAGTCGAAGACAAAATTGAGTACGAAGTAGAAATTCCAGGAGTAAAATCAATTAAGGATATCTCAATTATAAAACTTGAAAACAGCCTAGAAATTAAAGCAGTTTCGGAAAAAACAGGATACATAAAAAGAATTCCTATCGACCTTCCATTAAAAAAATATTCATTGGTAAAGGGTATTTTAACTCTTGAACTCGATGTTTTGAATTAATTCTGCATTGATAAATTTTATAAACGAAGAAATTTTAACTTTTGAGTATCAGATGATCCTGTAGCTCAGCCTGGTAGAGCGCTGCTCTGATAAGGCAGAGGTCCACGGTTCAAATCCGTGCAGGATCATTTTTTCTACAAAAACCTTTAAAAACCAAATCTTTCTCTAACTTCCATGGTACACGGATTATATTATTATATAAAACAAGCTTGGAAAAAGCCAGATGCTAAAACTCTTAGAGATAGAATGACTGAATGGAGGGCAGGAAATGTTTTTACAATCGTCGAAAAACCATTAAGATTAGATCGGGCAAGAGGACTTGGTTATAAAGATAAAAAGGGATTTGTGATTGTTCGAATTAGAGTTAAAAGAGGCGGACATAAAAGATCAAGACCAAACAAAGGAAGAAGAAGTAAGAGACTCCACACAAGAAAAAATTTAACTATGAGTTATAAGTGGATTGCTGAACAAAGAGTTTCAAAAAAATTCTCTAATCTTGAAGTTTTAAATTCTTATGAAATTGGAAAAGATGGAATGAATTATTTTTATGAAGTTATTTGTGTTGATCCAAGCAAAGCTGAAATTAAGTCCGATAAAAATATAAACTGGATAACAAAACCAGAAAATCAGAATAGACCTGAAAGAGGATTAACTTCTGCTGCTAAAAAATCAAGGGGATTAAGAGATAAAAGCCCAACTTCAAATGTAAGACCTTCAATTGGTGCAGGAAAGAGAAGAAAATCAAGAAATGAAGGCGTAAGAAAAAAAAATAAATTGTAAAAATTTCTCTAATAATTTTAAAAAAAGATGAAAATCTTCCGAAAACTATTTAAACATATGAATCTTTTTTCATATATCTAATAAAAATGATATATCAATTAAAACCCCTTGGTTATGCGTATGATTCACTTGAACCCTATATAGATAAAGAGACTATGGAGATTCACCATTCAAAGCACCATCAAGGATATGTAAATAAACTTAATCTTGCACTTGAAAAAAATCTAAATTTACAAGAAAAACCAATTAGTGAAATTTTAAAAGATTTAAATTCAATTCCAGAAAATATAAGATCCTCCGTTATGAATAATGGTGGAGGAGTTTATAATCACGATTTTTTTTGGTCAATTTTAAAAAAGAAAATTGCTCCAAAAGGAGAAATCATTGAAGAGTTAAACAAAAAATTTGGATCCTTTGAAGAATTTAAAAATCAATTTACAAATTCTGCAACAACCCTTTTTGGAAGTGGTTGGGCATGGTTAGTTTTGGAAAATAATGAACTAAAAATAATTCAAACAAAAAATCAAGATTCCCCTATTTCAAAAAATCAGATTCCATTAATTGCAATTGACGTTTGGGAACATGCTTATTACTTAAAATATCAAAATAAACGGCCAGAATACATTGAAAATTTTTTTAATATAATCAATTGGGAAAAAGTGAATAATCTATTTTTAGAATTTAAAAAATAAAACCCAAACATTAAAAACATCATTTAATTTAGATGAATTATGAGGTATGAAAAGCTTGCAAAGGTTTACGAAGAACTTTCACAAACCACCAAAAGATTAGAGAAAATTGATATTCTTTCAAAATTTTTAGAAACAGTTTCCATAGAAGATTCAGATATATTATATCTTTTGCAGGGAGATATTTATCCAACTTATGACGAAAGAAAAATAGGGATTTCTAATCAAATAGCAATTAAAGCAATTTCGAAAGCTACAGGAACTGATTCAAAAAAAGTAGTTTTATCATGGAAAAAAATTGGAGACATTGGAGAAGTTGCAAAAGATTTAACAAAAGGAAAGAAGCAAACAACTCTCGCAACTCACCTTTTAACCACAAAAAAAGTAATTGAAAATTTGAGAAAACTTCCCGAGCTTATAGGAAAAGGAACTGTTGATAAAAAGCTATCCTTGATTACTGAACTTTTAACTTCAGCAAACCCCACTGAATCACTCTACTTGGTAAGAACTTTAATTGGAGATTTGAGAATAGGAGTTCAAGAATCAACAATAAAATATTCTATATTAAAAGCTTTTTTCAAAAATAATAAAGAATACGAAGAAGAAATTCAAAAAGCAATTGATAGATCTAATGACTTGAAAGAAGTTTTCGAAGCTTCAAAAAATGGAAAATTAGAAGATTTGGAACAAATAAAATTGCAAGTAGGAAAACCTATTAAAGCAATGCTTGCCCAAAAAGCAAATAGTATCGAAGATGCATTTAAACATCTTGGAAAACCATTGGCAATTGAATATAAATACGACGGATTCAGGCTTTTAATTCATAAAAAAGGAAATGAGATTAGCCTCTTCACAAGGAGTTTAGAAAATGTAACAAATCAGTTTCCAGAAGTTATTTCATACATAAAAGAATTTGTAAAAGGAGACTCTTTTATTTTAGATTCGGAAGCAGTGGGATACGACAAAAAAACAAAAAGGTATACTGATTTTCAGGCAATTTCTCAAAGAATAAAAAGAAAGTATGAAATCAAAAAACTATCTGAAAAATTACCTGTTGAAGTAAATGTTTTTGATATTTTATATTATAATGGAAAAAATGAACTTGAAACGCCATTCCAAAAAAGAGCCGAATTGATTAGAAAAATAATTACTGAACACCCATACAAACTTATTGTTTCAAAAATGAAGATTACTTCTAATGAAAAAGAAGTAAAAGAATTTTATAAAAAAGCATTAAAAGATAATCAAGAAGGAATTATGTTCAAAAATCTTGAAGCTCCTTACAAACCTGGAAGAAGGGTTGGGAATATGCTAAAACTAAAACCTGAAACAAATGATCTTGATTTGGTCATAACTGGGGCAGAATGGGGAACTGGAAAAAGAGCGGGATGGCTTTCATCATTTATTCTTTCATGTAAAAACGAAAATGAATTTTTAGAAATAGGAAAAGTTGGAACAGGAATAAAAGAAAAATCTAAAGAAGGAGTTGGATTCGACGAGCTAAACGAAAAATTAAAACCATTAATTATAAAAGAAAGCGGAAAAGAAGTAAAAATAAAACCCAGCATTGTGGTTTCTATTCATTATCAAGATATTCAAAAATCCCCTAATTATGCTTCCGGGTGGGCTCTTAGATTTCCAAGAATAACTGCTCTCAGAGATGATCGGGGAACGCATGATATTGCAACCCTTGAAGAAATAGAAAAAGATTTTATCACCCAAAGATCAAAAAATTATAAATATGGTTAAAATAAGCCAATATTTTTCTTAAAAAAACCTTTATAAACCTCTTTTTTCTTTAAAAAGGATGTCCGAGAAAAATCAGCCAAAGTCTAAAAAAACTTCTGAATATAAAATTCAAAATATTGTTGCTACAACTTCTCTTGAAAAGCCAGTTCCATTAACTAAACTTGCAAGAACTCAACCAAATACTGAATACAATCCAGAAACTTTTCCAGGATTAGTTTTAAGAATTAAAGAACCTAAATCCGCAGTTTTAGTTTTTTCATCAGGAAATCTAGTTTGTACTGGAACAAAATCTCTTTCACAAGTTAGAAAAGTAATTGATGAAGTAATAAAACAATTAAAAAAAGTAAATGTTAAAATTACAATTGTCCCAAAAATAACAGTTCAAAATATAGTTGCATCTGGAACAATTAATCTTCAGCTTAATTTAAATTATCTTGCATTGGAAATGGAAAATACTGAATACGAACCTGAACAATTTCCAGGATTAGTTTACAAACTTGAAGATTCAAATGCAACATTTCTCCTTTTTTCAAACGGAAAATTAGTTTGCACTGGAACAAAGAATAAACAACAATTAGAAGATTCTATGACTCAACTTCTAAAGAACATAAAAGCAATTCTTAAGAATTATAAAAAATGAGTTTAGTCTGCCAGAGATAGATAATCATTAAAACCACTTCTTAGTTCACAATTATTTTTATAAACAAAACATCCATTTCTTTTGCATGGATGAAATAGATTTTACTCAAGAACCAGATGAAGGAATTATGGAACAAAAAAGACCTGAACAAAGTTCAAAGCAAGAAGAACTTATTCTAGAGTCAAAAAGATTTATTGATTCTTATAAAAAAGAATTAAAATCCTCTTTAAGAGATGAAAATAATGTAGTTTATGTAGACTTTATGGAAATTGCAGAAGAATCTCCCATGCTTTCCGAAGAATTAATGAAAAATCCGGAAGAGGCCCTTAGAATTTTGGAGATCGCAATTGAAGAAATGGGTTTAATTGAAAATGTTAGAGTCAGACTTTTTAATCTTCAAAAATCAGATGAAGTTTTAGTTAGAAACATAAGATCAAAACACCTAAATGAATTAATTTTAATTGAAGGAATAATTCGTCAATCATCAGATGTTAGACCACAAGTGGTAAACGCAAAATTTGAATGTCCAAGCTGTGGAACAGTTATTTCTGTATTACAAATAGAAAAAAAATTTCGTGAGCCTAGTCGGTGTTCCTGTGGTAGAAGAGGAGGATTTAAATTAATTTCAAAAGAAATGGTCGACACACAAAGACTTATTATCGAAGAAGCTCCAGACATGCTACATGGAGGAGAACAACCAAAGAGAATTAATGTTTTTGTAAAAGAAGATTTAGTTGAACCAAAAATGGAAGAGAGAACAACTCCTGGAGCACGTGTTAAGGTAATTGGGATTTTGAAAGAAGTACCAGTTCCACTTTCAACAGGAGGAATGTCAACTCGTTTTGAATTGGCAATTGAAGTAAATAACATTATTCCCATGGAAGAAACTTTTGAAGAATTGGACATTTCAGAAGAAGATGAACAACAAATTCAAGAATTAGCTGCAGATCCAAAATTAAGAGAAAAACTTAGAGATAGTATTGCTCCGAGCGTTTGGGGTTATGAAGAAATAAAAGAATCTTTACTTTTACAACTTTTTGGAGGAGTTCAAAAACAAAAAACAGATGGACAGAAAACAAGAGGAGATATTCATATTATGATGATTGGTGATCCAGGAGTTGCAAAATCCGTGATATTAAACTTTATGGCAAACGTTTCTCCAAAAGGAAGATATGTTGTAGGGAAGTCTACTTCAGGCGCAGGATTGACTGCAAGCGTTGTGAGAGATGAGTATTTGAAGGGATGGTCATTAGAAGCAGGAGCTATGGTTCTTGCAAATAAAGGATTGGTTTGCATAGATGAACTAGAAAAAATGGATCCCACAGATCAATCTGCAATGCATGAAGCAATGGAACAACAAACAGTAACAATCTCAAAAGCAAATGTTCAGGCAACTCTTAAAGCGCAAACCTCTGTTCTTGCAGCGGCAAATCCAAAATTTGGAAGATTTGACCCTTCTCAGGGAATAGCTCAGCAAATCAATCTTCCTCCAGCATTAATCAATAGATTTGATATTATTTTTACCATGAGAGATATCCCAAATGTAGGAAATGATACCAAAGTTGCAGATCACATTTTAGAAGAACATCAAAGAGAGGCAAAGGAGATGATAATAGATAAAAATTTGTTTAGGAAATATATTGCATACGCAAGACAAAGAATAAAACCAAAATTAACTGACGAAGCAGTAAATAAAATGAAAGAATTTTACGTAGGACTTAGAAATAGACCCATGATTGAAGGACAAGAAATGAAATCAATTCCGATTTCGGCAAGACAACTAAATTCATTAATTAGAATGGCAGAAGCCACAGCAAAGTTGAGAATGTCTGAAAAAGTCGAAGAAGAAGATGCAAAAATTGCAATTGATTTATTAAAGTATTATTTAATGCAAGTTGGATTTGATGAAGAAACTGGGGAAATTGATATTGACAAAATTTCTGGAAAAATGAAATCAAGCCAAAGAAATAAAATTTTTCTAGTGAGAGATACAATACATAATTTAACAAAAGAATTTGGAGAATTAGTTTCCATTGAAAAAATTGAAGAAAGACTTGAAGGCAAATCTACTCCTGAAGAAATAGAAGATGCAATTGAAAGACTTGCAAAAGAAGGAACTATCTTTAAACCCCGAAGGGGATTTGTCCAGAAATTATAAAGGGGATTGAAATAATTATTAAGAAACTCACTCATTTAAAAAATTTAGAAAAAATGGAATTGCATTAGAAATTTTTAACAATTCAAGAATTTACATAAATATTTAAAAACCGTTTTTGATTTTCAACCCTATGACTGATCAGTATAAAAGAAATATTGCTTACAAATTAAGGATAGGGGATCTTCTTTTAGGGAAACCAATTTTTGATAATGAAAAATTTATATATATTGAATTAGGCACAAAAAAAATATCCAGAGTAAATATTGTGGGAAATATTGTAGATAAGTATGAAAGTGAGGGAGACAAAAAGTACCTTTTTTTTACCTTGGATGATGGTTCAGGACAAATTAAATTAAAGATTTTCGGCGAAGAAGATTCTGAAAAATTTAAAGGAATCACTCAAGGAGAAACAGTTGTAATAATAGGGGTTGCTAGAAATTGGAATAATGAAACATACATCCAACCAGAAATAATCTCCCAAAAAGATTCAAAATATCTTCTTGTAAGAAAACTTGAACTTGAAAAACACAAAAAGGAAAATTCTAAACCCGTTAAAGATAAAAAAGAGGTTCAAGCAATAAAAGACAAAATTTTAGATAAGATAAAGGTAGCAGAATCTGAAGGGGGAATTGACTCAGAAAAAATACTTCTTGAATTTAGAGAAATTTCAACTGAAACTATAAATGAAGAAATTCAAAGACTTCTTGAAGAAGGAATAATCTTCGAACCAAGACCAGGAAGATTAAGATATCTAGGATAGATTTTTATCAAGCTCCCAGATAAAACTAGTTCTCAAGCATACATAAAAGATTTTATAAACCTAATTCAATAATCAAATTTATGGAATCTTATGAAGAACTTCTTAATCGAGCATATAAGGATGTAAAAATAATTGAAGGAACTGGGGAAAGATTTGAGATTCCAAAAGTTGAAGGGATGTTTATAGGTAAAAAAACGGCTCTAACAAATTTTTTTCAAATCGCTTCAAAATTAAGAAGAGATAAAGATCATTTCTTAAAGTTTTTGACTAAAGAACTTGCAGCAAAGGCCACAATAGAAGGAGATAGAGTAATTTTAAACATGAAAGTTTCAAGTAAAAAAATAAATCCTAAAATTGAACAATATGTAGATGAATTCGTATTATGTAGAGAATGTAAAAAACCAGACACTGAACTAGTTAAAGAAGGAAAGTTTACTCTGATCCGTTGTCTTGCGTGCGGAGCAAAACACCCGATTAGATCAAAGATTTAATGAAATCATAACTTTTCATTAGTGCCAGAACCTTTAAAAAATAAATTTTACTCTTAGGAGAATAAGAAAAGTTACAAGGAGGTAAAAAAAATGACAGTAAAAGGATATTGCGTTAAATGTAAAAAAAAGGACCATCCCATGAAAGATGTACAAATGCACCAAACTCCTAAAGGAGGATTTATGGCAAAAGGAAAGTGCACTGACTGCGGATGTGGAATGTGTGCAATGATGTCAAAGGATAATGCTGAGAAAGCAGTTAAATCCGGAGATGCCAAAAAGGCATACTAAATAAGTAAATTTTTATTTTATTTTTTATTAATTAAATTGGGATCTAAAGAAATGTTTGTAAACATAATAGAATCATATAGAAACGTCATTGCAATTGCAGATGAAGAACTAATTGGAAAACAATTTTTTGAAGGTAAAAAACAACTAGACATAAAGGAATCCTTCTATAAAGGGGAGAATGAAAAAACTCTTCCTGAGGAAGAAGTAAAAGAAATTATGATCAATCTTTCAAGAGAAGATGCAACATTTAATATTGTTGGAGAACATTCAATAAGATGTGCAATTGAAGTTGGAATAATCACTGAAGATCAGATTTTAAAGATAGATGAAATTCCTTACAGTTTAGTTTTGTTATAAAAAATTAAACCCGACAGACTTATAAACAATTTTTTTGACTATTATGTATGGGATATCATAAAAACAGCTCTAATCAGGACGTAGAAGAACCTTCAATAATGAGGGCCCCACTTCCAAAAGGAAGAGAAGTAATTGGAATTATTGAACAAAGGTATGGAGGAAATAAAATGAAAGTAAATTGCCTTGATAAAAAAGATCGTCTCGGAAGAGTTCCTGGAAGATTGAAAAGACATTTATGGCTTAGACCAGGAGATGTAATCATTATCGAACCGTGGGAACTCGATGACAACAAAGGAGAAATCATCTTAAAGTACAAACCTAGTCAAATCGCTTGGTTAAATAAAAACGGATATCTTGAAAAAGAAAACGAAGAATTTTAATATTTCTCAAATCAAAAACCTTATAATTATTAGTTCTCTTCAAAAAACATGGCAACAATTATTTCGGATAAATTAGTAAGAATCATAAAAAACAAAAAAAGACTTGAAAAGTTGTTAAACATAAAAATTACTAACAATGGGCGAGAAATTACTTTTGAAGGTGCACCAGAAGAAGAATTTTTTGCAACAAAAGTTTTAGATGCTTTAGAAATGGGATTCAGTTTTTCAGATGCAACATCCATAAAAGAAAATGAACTTGAATTTGATGTAATAAATATAAAAGAATTTGTAAGAAGAGGAAATTTGGAAAAAATAAGAGGAAGATTAATCGGAAAAGATGGAAGAGTTTTAAAAGCACTATCAGAATTAACAAAATGTTCTCTTGAAATGAAAGGGAATGAAATTGGAATTATTGGGGATTCGGAAAACATCAAACCAGCAATCGATGCAATAATTCAGATAATTCAAGGGTCAAAACACGCCAATGTTTACAAAGGTCTCGAAAAAAGGAAAGAAGATCCTCTTTTGGATTTAGGTCTAAAAGAAAAGAAAAAATAAGCGTCCCGGGTAGGACTCGAACCTACGACCTATCGGTTAACAGCCGATCGCTCTACCAACTGAGCTACCAGGACATACTAATCCTTAAGAAATTTCTTATTTAAAGGTTTCCAAACTGATTTAATTAAAGGTTGGAGATAAAAGGGAGTCTCCATTTATACAAATAAATTTAAACAAAAAAAGATTAAAATTCTAATGATATTTGGAGCAGCAATAGGAAACGTAGTTTACAGAAGTAAACAAGAGATATATGAAAAAGTAGAAAAAGCATATTTTAAGTTAGAAGAAAAAGATCCAAAAAATGAATTGCTTAATTTAATTCATATAAACAAAAAAGATCCACTTAAGTACATTAAAATAACAAAAGAATTAGAAGAAAAGTATCCTTTTACCCCTGAAGAAAAAGAAAAAATTAGTTTTTATCTTTTTGAAAGTGTTAATTTATTAGAAAGGTATCTTTCTGATTTGGAAAAAAGTTTATTAGATTAATCTTAAAAAATCAAAACTCTTTTAACCAATATATCCCAAATAGATTTATGCAAAAAGTCAAACAAAAAGTTCTTCTCGCAATGTCTGGAGGAGTTGATTCATCTGTAGCAGCACTTTTATTACAAAAAAAAGGATATGATGTTTATGGTGCCTTCATGAAAAATTGGTCAGACACCAAGAATAAAATGACTGGGGAGTGTGCATGGGTTGAAGAAAGAAATCACGCGATAAAAATTGCCACAAAATTAGGAATTTCTTTTGCAACACTTGACTTTGAAAAAGAGTATAAAGAGTTAGTGATAGACGAAATGTTCAAGAAATATAAATCTGGAATAACTCCTAATCCCGATATAGACTGCAATGAAAAAATAAAATTTCCTTTGCTAATCAAAGCTGCAAAAAAAATAGGAATCAATTTAATTGCAACAGGACATTATGCTCGAATAAAAAAGAAAGGAAAATTTTTTGAACTACATCGGGGAAAAGATGAATCAAAAGATCAATCTTATTTTTTGTATAGGCAAAGTCAAAACGATTTATCCCATACCCTTTTTCCGATCGGAGAATTTACAAAAATAAAAGTCAGAAAAATTGCAGAAAAAAATGGATTTCAAAACGCACAAAAAAAGGGAACGGTAGGAATTTGTTTTATTGGAAAAATAAACTTAAAAGATTTTTTAAGCAAAAAAATAAAATCAAAAAAAGGAAATATCTTGGATCCAAATGGAAAACTGATTGGGAAACACGATGGAGTCTACTTTTACACAATCGGGCAAAGACTTGGACCTAGATATGGATTTGAAATTGAAAGAAAAAATGAAAAAACAAAGAGAATGGATCGATGGTATGTTGCTAAAAAGGATGTTAAAAAAAATGTTTTGATCGCCGCACCAGAAGGGCACCATCTTCTATTAAGGAAAGAAATTATCATTGACAATCTACATTTAATCGACGAAACAAAAACCGAATTTCTAAAACATAAAAAAGTTTTTTCCAGAATAAGACAAGTAGGAGAATTAATCTCTTCAAAAATAAAAAAAAGAGGAGATAAAATTATCATCGAATTGGATAAACCTCTAACTGGAATTTCTGAAGGCCAAGCAATAGTTCTCTATGAAAAGACTAAATGTCTTGGTGGAGGAGTTATCAGTTTCTAAGGAATAAGTTTATAAATGTAAAATAAATAATTCTCGAATGAAAAATTTCGCACCAGATATCCATAGACAAAGATTAGTAATTGAAGGAATCTATTCTGTAAAAATGACCCCGAAATTATTGAAAAGTTGCATGAACGAGCTCTCAATAAAGTTGGGCATGAAAATTATCTATGGGCCAATCATAAAGAATATTGCTTACAAGGTAAATCCCAATCATGGAGGGTACGAATCTATTCTGATCTGGGCAGAATCTGGAGCTTCAATCTACACTTGGAATAGGAACAATTTTTTCACTGTAGATATTTATACTTGCCGTAAATTTAATCCAAAAGATGCAGTAGAGCACATTAAAAAGTATTTTAATGCACAAAAGATAGATTACAAAGAATTTTAACCCTCCTAGGGCATAAAAACTTAAAAATCCTAGTATCGTCTAGATTAGATGGATTTACAAGAATCAATAAAATCTCGAAGAAGTATTAGAGAGTTTACAGATAAAAAGCCAGATTGGAGAGAGATCATTGAAGCAATTCATTCTGCACAATATGCTCCAATGGTAGGAAATCTTTTTCCAATGAAATTTTTAATTGTGGATGATGAAAAGATTATCGCAGAGATTGCAAAATGGTCAGAACAAGAGTTCATAAATCAGGCAAAATACGTTATTGTTCTTATTTCGGATGAAGGCATTGTTACAACACCCTTTCCAGATAAAGGGGAAGTTTTCCTAAGACAAGAAGCAGGAGCAGCAATAGAAAATTTCCTCTTAAGTTTAACAGAGTATGGACTTTCTACATGCTGGATTGGACATTTTAATGAAGAAAAAGTAAGAAAATCGCTAAAAGTTCCGGAAGCTTATACTATTGAAGCAATTTTTCCAATAGGATACTCTAAAGAAAAACCGAAAAAATCCAAACCAAAATCAGATATTTATAATCTTTTATATTTCAATCAATGGGGAAACAATAGAATGAGAAAAATTGAAAAGATTGATTCTCGTGCTCCAGAAGGATATTAATTGTCAGAAATTAATCCACCAATTAATGAAACCAATCCTGCAACTCCTGCGAAAATTGCAGCAGGAAGAATTGATTCCCAAGTTGCCCAAGCAACAATCAAACCTATAACTCCCGAAGAGATTAAACTTAAATTCATTTTCTTTTTCCTCCTTTTTAATAAGTTTATAGCTGGAAAGGTAAAAGCCATAATAGAAAAAAATACCAAGGATAAAATAAAAGTTCCAGAAACTTTTAGAATTAGTAAATCTGGAATCAAATTAATTTTGATTGATTCTTCTAAAAATAATTGGGAGCAGATAATAAAAAAACCTCCTGCAATTCCTGCCCAAACACTTCTGTTAAAATCTCTTTGCCATTTATCTAGTTTAAATTTCACTGTTTTTAATTATCATCTTTTAGACAAGATTTTTATTTTGTTTATTAATTTATTCTTTTTTGAATGAAGAAAAAACCAAGATAGAGGAAAGAAAATAAAAAAAAGAATGGATCCAAAAATTACATTCTTTCCAAGATAAACCCACAGTACGATAGTAATTATTCGAAAAACCCAAATAACAGTTTCTGATTCGTTAAATTCATCAAAATCTTCAATTAACTTAGATTTTTCTTTATCCTCTAAGTGATTAACTTTTTCAAGAATTAATTTCTTTTGTTTTTTAGTGCTAATCTTCCTAAGAATCTTTTTAATTTCTTTCTCTTTCTCTTTTTCCTTAATATAAATTTCTTCTTGCTTCTTCTCTGTTTCCTTTTGTTTCTTTTCTTTTAATTCTCTTTCCGTATTTAGTCTATTGAAAATTTCTTTTCTTTTCGGAAAACAAGTTTTACAGAAGTCTTCTCCTTTAGTAGCAAATCCTTCCCAATAGCTGAGCTTTTTACCACACCCCAAACAATTCCCCATCTTTTAATTAATATATAGACTTATAAAAACTTATCCAAAATCCTCTTCTCAAAAAAACAAAAAATCCTGGAAGACCCCTATCCTCCAGGATTAATTCAAAATAAAAAATAAAAAGGGATTTATTAACTTAACCGTAAATATCAATCCCTAAGTCAGACATTCCTTTAGAAGTTGGCATTGAGTGTTCCTCAAAATCTTTTCCTAATACATAAGGAGATTTAACTCCAGTCATTATTGTAATCACTCTAACTTTTCCAACAAAGTCCTTTGCGATTCTAGCACCAATAATAACTTGTGCATCATTACTCAAATTTTCTGAAACAGTTCTACCAATCACATCGAATTCTTCTAATTTTAAATCAGGACCACATGTTATGTGCACTAAAGCTCCGCTTGCACCTTTGTAATCCACATCAAGTAGAGGATGAGTAAGGGCTTGCTTTACCGATTCGTGTACACGATCTGTAGCATCTGATTCACCAATTCCAATAACTGCAACTCCACCGTTTTTCATAATAGATGAAACATCAGCGTAATCTAAGTTAATTAAAGAAGGCAAAGTAATTGTTTCCACAATACCTTTTACCATTGTACTAACAAGTTCGTTAGCAACAGCAAAAGCCTGTTCTAAGGGAAGTTGACCTGCAATGTCTACTAATCTATTGTTATCAAGAACAATACAAGTATCAGTAGATTCTCTTAATTCTTGCAATCCAAATTCGGCTTTATCAATTCTAGCTTTTTCAGATTCGAAAGGCATTGTAACAACTCCGATAACAACTGCTCCCGTTTCTTTAGCTAATTGAGCTACTACTGGAGCTGCACCAGTTCCTGTTCCTCCACCTTCACCAGCGAGAACAAAAACCATATCTGAATTGCCAACAGCTTTCTTCAAATCAACTAAAGATTCTTTAGCAGCTTCTCTACCTTTCATAGGTTTTCCACCAGCACCAAGACCTCTAGTCAACTCTTTACCTAAAAGAATTTTTTCATCAGCTTTAGCAACACTTAAGTGTAAAGCATCTGTGTTAGCAGCGTAAACTGTTGCACCATTAATTCCTTTATTAAAAAGCCACGTAACCATATTACTTCCACAACCACCACAACCAATTACTTTAATTGAAGCTTTTCCAGCTTTTAATTCATCAAAGTTAATGCTGTGTGTAGATGCATTTTGAATTGCTTCTTTTGCAAAATCAAGTACCATTTTTTTTATTTTATGACCTCCTTTTTTTGTTATTTTTCAACTCTGCTTATGCAAAGTTCCTATCTTGAGTTGATAAATTGAGTTTTATTTAAATATCTTTATATATAAGAGGAGATATTTTGAAATTTATCACAATAATTTTTATAAACTGAATAAAATCCAAAAATAGATGGAATGTGAAAAAAACTTTTTAGAAATTCATTCTTTAAAAGGATTAGAAAGATATATTGAAAAAGAATTTGGAGATAGAGGATTAAAAAAATTCAAAAATTCTAATTTAAAATTAAAAATAGAGCTCATTTCAAAAAATCTTGATTTTTTTGATTACTCTTTTTCAGAATTGTATTGTAGAACAAAGGAAAAGACCTATAAAGAAATAGGAAAAAAAATTAATTTGAATTCCGAAGAAAATATTAAAGGATATTCGGTTAAAAATGCAGAAGTTTTTGCAGAAAAAGTTGAAAATGTTTGCAAAATTTTTATCGATTTCGAATTGCAAAAAGAGAAATTTTTAAGAATAGCTTTTAATCTGAACAATTAATCTTTTGAAAAATCTTTATCCCATCCTTCAATGGATTCAATTTTTTTAATCGGAACTTTTTCCTCTCTCTTTTCGGAAAATTCTCTTAAATTCAATTTAGAAATTGCTTCTCTTATATCATAATCAAAAAAACCTTGGGAAAGAAGATGTTGTTTTATCTCCTCAATTTTAAGTCCCCTTCTAAGATTAGAACTGATAAATTTACCAAGCTCACTTTTATCCATCATTTTTATAGTAATTCCAATTATAAAAAAGTTACTAAATCAATTTCTCTAAAGAAACAATTTTATCCCACCCTTTTTCAAGTTTTTTATTACTTTTTTCAACAATTAATTTCAAAAATTGATCTTCCACTAAAATTTTTCCATCTTTGAGAATGGGAAATTCTAATTTTTCAGTTCCATGTAATTCAAGGACTATATTTTTCCTTAAGCTAATAATTCCAGATTTTTTCCAGCCAGATTTAAATCCTTTTTCCAAAAGTTCTTCTGCATCATTAATAGTTTTGCATACAACATGAATGATCGGAGGTTCACATTTGAATTTTATGGAAAATTTTTCTTTGAAAGATTCAAAAAATTTTCTGAATACGGATAAATCTATCTTTTCATGGCTTTTCCATAAAAAAAGTCCAGAACTTTTTTTATCTTGATCTACCATTAAAAGAATTCTTCCTGAACAAGAAGAGGTAGTATAATAATTCTCCTTTGAATTTATTTTATTGCACAACTTAACAATATGCTCGTCCCATGTGCCTTCATGAGACTTATCAAATTTTTTCAAGACATCCATTTTTCTTTGAAGAAAATTATATTCTGCCATAAAAAAAGCAGACTTTCTAATCTTAAAAACATATCCCAAAATGAATATATCTTTATAAATAAAAGAACCAGAAAAAAAACATGACTACCTCCTTAATAAAAAAATTCGAAAAAGCAATATCCGGAGAATGGTTTTTATTGGATCCAAACGATTTTGAGTATGGAACTTCTCCAATTATAGGAATTTATCACTCGATTAAAGAAGTAGAAAACTTAGCAGATTCCAATTTTAGATACTACGATTCAGAAAAAGAAGAACTAAAAGGATATAAACTAAAAATTATAGGAAATGCCTTAGAACTATTTTTGCCAGAAAAAGATGGAAAACAAAAAATTCCTAGAGTAAAATCCATTAGTCAAGAAGAATTTCTAAACAAAATTTTTTCTGCTGAATATATTTACCTAGGAAAAGAAGAAATCATTAATGCATTCAAAACAAACTGGGAACCTATGAAAGATTATGCCGAAAGCGTTTGGAATTTTTTTATGGAAAGCAAAAAAACCTTAATTTAAACAAGTATATCCCAAAATGAAGATATCTTTATAAATAAATTACAACACAAAAAACGATGGTTAGCACACTAGTTGAAAAATTTGGAAAAGCAAAAAAAGGAGAATTATTTTTATTAGATCCAGAAGAATATGAATTTGGAAATTTACCTCTTCTTGGAAAATATAGTTCAATAATTGAAGAATCTGATTTGAAAAAAGGAAATTTAATGTATTTCAATAAAGTTGATTTAAGAATGGAAAAGTATACCTTGACAACTATTGGAAACTCCTTAAAATTATTTCTTCCTAATCAAAAGCCTTTGATAAACTTCCAGGGATACAAAAGACTTAGCCCTCAAGAGTTCCTAAAAGAAAACATCTATCCTAAAAAAATTTTGATTGGAGAAAAAGAAATAATTAAAGGATTTAAAGAAATTTCTCAAGGAATGGAAGAATATTCTACAATGATTGAAAATGGGGAACTGATCACCGAAGATAATCAATTTGAAAAATTTCTTGAAAAAATAAAGCTTATCCAAGTCTTTGGAAGAGGTCCATTAAAATTTACAAGAAAGCTAGTTTTATCTTAAAATTTTATTAAAAATCTTTTAGTAATAATAAAAAGAAAACAAAGATTTATATATCACTCAATAATAAAAATAGAAAAGAGAAAAAAATTACTACTTCTTAACAATAATCAAATGTTTATAACCACGGTTCAGATTCTTAAGGAAAAACTTAAGGAAAAAAATATTTTTCTTTCCGACGAGGAAACTCTAAATATTGAAAAAGTAACAGATAAATATCCCATGCGAATTAATGGATATTATTTTTCGTTAATTAAAGAAAAAGGAGATCCCATTTGGAATCAATGCATCCCAAGAATTGAAGAAGTGACTTCTGAATTTGGAAAAGAAGATCCTTTAAATGAAGAAAATGAAATTCCATTTTTAACACATAGATACCCTGATCGATGCCTCCTATTAATTTCAAACTCATGTGCAATGTATTGCAGGTTTTGCACAAGAAAAAGAAAAGTAGGAGAAATAACAAAAAATCCCACAAGAAATGGGATAAAAAAAGCTTTGAAATATATTGAAGAGCATCAAGAAATAAGGGATGTTATTCTTTCTGGAGGAGATCCTCTTTTGTTAAGTTTAGAAACACTTGAAAATATTTTAATTGATTTAAGAAAAATAAAGCATATTGAAATGATTCGAATAGGAACAAGAATTCCTTGCACAATGCCAGAAAGAGTAACAGCCAAACTTTGTGAGATGTTAAAAAAATATAATAAAAATCCCGTACTTTACATAAATACTCATTTTGAACATCCTACCGAAATCACAACAAAATCAAAAGAAGCATGCGAAAAACTTATTGATGCAGGAATTTCTTTAGGAAACCAAAGTGTGATCCTCAAAGGAGTTAATAGTAGTCCTGAAATTTTTAAAGAATTGAATAGAAAACTTTTATCTATTGGAGTAAAACCTTACTATTTGTATCAACCAGATCTTGTAAAAGGAACGGCTCATTTTTCAGGTCCAGTTAAAGAAGGAATAAAAATAATAAAAGGATTGAGAGGATTTACTAGTGGGATGGCAGTCCCCCATTTTGTTATTGATGCCCCAGGAGGAGGAGGAAAAATTCCTTTAATTCCAAAATATGCCACAATTCAAAAAGACGGAAGTGTAAAAATTAAAAATTACGAAGAAAAAAATTTTGAATATAGGTTAAACTGATCTACTCTTTTTCCAATATTTCAACGTTAATTCCTTCCGCTTTGCATAATTCCTTAAATTCTTCTGCATCTTTAATACTCCCAATTATTGATCCCCAGTGCATAGGAATTGCAATAGTTGGTTTTATTATTTTTGCAGCTTCAAAAGCTTCTTCAGCACTCATAGTAAATCTTCCCCCAACAGGAAGCAAAGCAATAAATTTTTTATCTTGTTGATTGTATCCTGTTAATTTTTGCATTTCGGGAATTAAATCTGTATCCCCAGCATGATAAATTATAACTTCATTTATTTTTATTAGATATCCTACAAGGCCTTCTTCTTTTGGGTGAAATGGTTTATCAATATTATATGCAGATAGAGAAGAAATTTTAACAGAACCTAAATCAAGTTCCTGGCCTGGAGAGATTACCTCCATTCTTATTGGAACCTGAAAACGGGCAACTTTACTTTGAGAATCTGCAGTCATGATTATTCTCGTTCCATCTTGAACAATTTTCCCCATATCTTCAAAACTACAATGATCATAATGTCCATGGGTAATTAAGATCAAATCAGCTTTAGGAAGCCCCTCATTAATCTTAAAGGGATCAATATAAATTGTTTTTGAATTTTGAATCAAAAATCCAGAATGACCTAACCATCTTAGATTAATCCCTCCAATGTTCATCTATTAAAAAATAAAAAATGGTTTTTAAGTTTTTATATTCAAAAAATTTCTAGATTAGAATAAATTTTTTAAAAATAGACTATTTTTTCCCTAAAATTCGCTCTTTAAAAATTTCAACATACTCTTCTGGAACTTTTGCCGCAGCGGCAGGAACATGTCCTCCACCCTCGGAATTTGGAAGACCTTCGGTGCCCTCATTCATAAGATGTCCCATATCCAATTTCAATCCAGAACTCCTTGCACTAAATTTTACAAAATCCTTAGTTCTGTACATAAAAAGAAAATTTTTTTCAGGATCAGTCCCTCCAATTAAAGTTGCAACATAACTTAAAATATCAAATCGCGATTTAATTTCGTAAAAGTATATTTCATTTTGAGGGTAATATTCCTTATTTTCTGAAAAATTATCAACCATCTTGTAAACTTCTTCTTCAATCAACTCATGGATTTCTGAAAGTTCATCAATATTTCTTTCCTTAACAAGATTGTACACATATTGAATATCATTTCGATAATAAATCAAGGCCGAAGAAATTCTCCTTGCATTAAGTCCTGGAATTGATGAAGAAATATTCTCTAAAGTTACTTCGGGATAAAAAGATTGAACAAATTTAAGATTTTTTTCGGAACGGAAAGCATAATCTGCAAAAATTGCTGAGCAAACAAGCCATCCCCAAAGTTCTGAATCTAAAAGATCCCATCCAAGCACAAAAGTCACAAGAGCAGCACAATCTTCAGATGAAGTTTTTACCATATTTGAAATATCTTTTATATTTTCCCGTGTTGGATGGTGGTCTATTAAAAAAACCCCCTTTTCTCTCTTTAGATCTTCAAACCCTTCATAGTCTATTGATTCAACATTTAAATCACTAAAAAATACTTTTGTAATTCCAAGCTCATTTAATTTCACTGAAGCTTCTTTAACCATATCAGACCGAATATCTAAAAACTGAATATAATCTACTTTTATCCCTTTAACTTCTAAGATTTTCTCCAAAAACAATCCAGAAGCAAGTCCATCAAGATCGTTATGGGTCAAAATTGCAACTTTATCATAAAGTCCTATCGAATCCAAAAAGTCCAGAAAATCTCTTTTTGAACCAACCAAATAATCAATATTCATCCCATAATAAAAATGAGGATGCCTATTTAAAAGTTATTAACAGATACAGCAGAATAATTAAATTTATAATCTAATTAATTCATTCTTTTATATGGCAAGCATAGAAACAAACAATTATTTAAATGCATTAAAATCGAGAAAACAAAAAGAGATTACAATGGCTACCTTTAGTAGAACAGATTTAATGAAAAAGCAGGATGGGAAATGTTCAAGATGCAAACAAGATCTAAAAGCAGGATATTACAAATTCATAAAAGATCCAAAGAGTGGAAGCGCGGACATAGTCTGCTCTGATTGTTTAGTGCATATTCCAGATAGAAGATAAGATTTATTTTTGAACTTTTTTAGAAAATTTAAAAATCACCCTATAGATTTCTTTAATAAATTTTTTATCCAATTTTGTTTTATTTGTCAATCCAAGAATAATCTTTTTCTCTCTATTTAGATCTGAGATTAATTTGCCTTTTTCCCTTTTATAATTCCCAATCTTTTTAGAAAAAACCATTCTTTCCTCGAAAAGACCCAATATCTTAGAGTCTATCCTGTCAATCTCTTTTCTATACCTTTCAATCATAAAAACCAAGCTTAAAAATTAAAAATTAAAAATTAACAAACGAAAACCTACTCTTCATCCCAACTATCTTCATCTGTGTCTTCTTCACTGTCTTCGAAGTCATCATCGAATTCATCTTCTTTCTTATCTTTAGGCATTATTAATCCCTCCAATTTAATTAAACTTCTATTTCTCAAAGAGTTTTTAAAGTTTACTCTAAAGTCTAAAGTAACAAAAATGAAGAGAAAAATTTAAAAGGGAATTTTGATAAAAACTGAACTCTTCAAAAGATTAAAAAGCTTAATTTAGTTCATTCTATTATGAGGAAAGTAAAATCTCCAGAAATTTATCACGCTAAAGAAATTATGAAATTTAAATCTAATTCTGATTTAAAAAAGTATTACGAAAAAATGTGGAATAAAAAAGGATATTCCGGATATATTGAAAATGGGATTAATATAAGTAAAATTTATGATAGAAAAAGAAAAAAAGCTGCTTTAAATTTTTTGAATCCTAAAAAAGAAGAAATAATTCTAGATGCGGGATGTGGAAATGGAAAAATTTCAATTAAAGTTTCCAAAAAATGTAGAAAAGTTTATGGGGTAGATCTTTCCAAAAATGCTTTTAAAAAAGTAATGAAAATTAATCCTAAAAAGATAGAATTCATTCAAACAGAGCTAGAAAAACTTCCTTTTGAAAATAACTTTTTCGATAAAATTCTTTGCATAGAAACTTTAGAACATGTAATTAATCCTGAAAGAGTATTAAAAGAATTTTATCGGGTATTAAAATCTTCAGGAACATTAATTATTACTTATCCTACAAAAGCGATAGTCGAAAGAATTTACGAGTTTTTAGTTCCAAAAAAAAAATTTATTATCTCCGAACATTTAACTAATTATTCCTATTCTCAACTAAAGAACAAATTGGAAGTAACAAAATTCAAAATAATTCAAAAAAAAGGATTATTTTTTTATATTCCTTTTCAAGCTTGGTTTAGGCATACTGCTTTTGGAACAAAAAAAATGGTTGGCCTAGAAACTTCAATTGACAAATTTATGTTTAATCAAAATGGTGTAGCTTTAATAGCCAAAAAGGAGAATTAATCTTTTTTTCCAAAAAAATCAACCTTCAAAACCTTTCCTTTTTTTTCATCTATCTCGACAATTGCAAATTTTCCCTTTGATCCTTCTCCAGGATTAACGACCATTGAAGTTCCGAGTTTTTTCTTTCCTTGATATTCTTCCATATGCCCACACAAAACTAAAAAAGGTTTCTTTTTTAAAATTTCTTTTCTAAAGAAATCTATACCTGCACTACCACCATGGTAAGGATTTGTCTTATCCTTAATGATATCAAAAATTCCCAGAGGAGGGTAATGGAAAATAAAGAGACTCTTTCCATGAATCTTATTTACGAAAGTATTCATCTTAATTTCTGCTTTTTTCATTCGCTGATCAACCCTTTTTTGCCACTCTTTATCTCTAGACTTTTTGTTTGCACTAACATCTAAATAACCTCCAAAACCCAAAAAAGTAATTTCCCCATACCTCTGAATTCCATAATTCAAATTTTGAACATTTTTTATTTCTTTAAGAAAATTTAAATTTCTTTTATTTACATTAAGAAGATCTTTACTAAATGGAAAATTATACCATTCTTCATCTCCGTTTCCAAAAACAAAAAATCCAGGTTTTCCAAGATTGTTAAAAAAATTCAATACTCTTTTTCCAGCTTCATAATCTTTTTTTAAAAGATCTTTAAATTTCTTTTTTCCGTAAAATTCTTCAGGAGATCTTCTATTTGGACCCTCACCAATTTTAGGCTTTTTTTTGTCAGAAAAAATATACTTAATATACCTCCTCCACTCTTCAATTCCAGCATAATCTCCAACACCAATCACCAAATCAAATTCATGTTTTGAAATCTCTTTTTCTAACTTTTCAGTTTTTCCATGAATGTCTCCCATCACCAAAAGCTTCATAAAACATAAAACAAAAAATATTTTATAAAACTACCTTCTCAAAATTTATTCAACTCGAAAAGTAATTCTATAACGATCATTTCCCACCCTTTTTATCTTTTCAACATAAAAATTCCCAATTTCTAGAGTTTTGTTGATATGAGGATCTCCACAAGGACGAGAATCAAAGTCTCCTATAGAAACAATTCTTATCTTTTCAAGCTCTTTGTTAACCCTTAATTTTTCAAAATCTTTTATTTCCATTTTATTAAAAATTTGAATATTTACATTCAGATTTGATTTAATAATTTTATTAATCTCAAAATTTAAATCTTCTAAAGGAATCTTCCTTAAATCATAAGTGGTCAAAAATTCAACCTCCCCATAATCAGAAAAAAATTTAGCAATTCTAACTTTACAATTAATAATTTTATTTTCCAAAATTTTAGCTAAAATATGCTCTCCAGTTTGTAATCTTCCTTCATTTGGTTTCATTTGTTTTTTCAATCAAACTCGCAACTTCAAGCATTTTTTGTTCATTGAATTTATCTGCCATAATTTGAATTCCCACAGGAATTCCTTCAACTTTTCCTATAGGAAGGCTCATAGAACAATTGCCTGCGAGATTAGAAGGAATGGTTAAAGCGTCATAAGAATACATTTCCTCAACCGAAATTTTCTCTCCTATTTTATGTGGAAGTCTTGGAACAGTTGGAGAAAGAATTACATCAACTTCCTTGAAAGCTTCCGAATATTCTTTTTCAATTAATTTTTTAACTCTTAATGCCAGATGATAATTTCTTCCCTCATGTTCTGCTTTTGTAATTTCTGCTCCTCCAAGAATCCTCCTCAAAACCTCCGGGCCACAAAAGTCCTCAATTTTTTTCCCATATTTTCGACCATCTAATTTCCTAGTTCCAGAGAAGAATTCAGTATAAACAATAGGGTAATATGTTTCAATTGCAAGATCAATATGATCTATTTTTATTTTTTTTATTTTCCAATTATATTTCTTTTTAATTTCTTTGATTTTTTTATCAATTAAATTTTGAATCTTGGAATCATTTATTTTAAAGTCCAAAATTCCTAAAACAAAATCCTTTTTCTTTCCAAGATCATTTAAGTTTAATTTTTTAGAATTTAAACTGATTGAATCATTTTCATCTTTTCCTCTTATCACATCTAATAATAAGGCCGCATCAGAAACTGTTCTTGCAAAAGGACCAATTTGATCTAAGCTCATAGATAAATCAATTAATCCATAACGAGAAACACTTGCATAACTAGGTTTTATTCCTACAACTCCACAATGAGAAGCCGGATTTCTAATTGAGCCTCCAGTATCCGAACCTAAAGATAGATCACAAAATCCTGCAGCAACACACGCAGCAGAACCAGAAGAACTTCCTCCTGGAATTAAATTAGGATTTGTGGGATTTCTAACAGGACTAAATGCAGAAGTTTCACCAGATGAACCACATGCAAATTCATCAGAATTTACCATTCCTAAGATTATTCCATCCTCGTCTTTTATTTTTTTTATAACAGTAGCATCGTAAGTAGAAAGATAATTTTCTAAAACTTTAGAAGAACAAGAAGCATGTAATCCCAAAACATTGATATTTGGTTTAACACCTATGAAATATCCTGCAAGCCTTCCAGCCCTTTTATTTTTTATTTTTTCATCGACTTCCTTTGCTTTTTTAATTAATTCTTCTTCTGAAAAAAGCTCCAAAAAAATATTAAATTCTTTATTTTTATCTCTTATTTTATCTAGATATTTTCTTAATTTCTCTAATGCGGTTACCATGATTTTTTCTCCGAAATGAAAGAATCTTTAGTTTTATGGGGAGCATTTTCTAGAATTCTTTTTTTAAAATTTAAATCACAAGGACTTTCTTTTTCCTCCAATCGATATCCAGAATTTTTTTCAATTGAAGATTCGGAAGGTAAATTTTTTACTAATTCAAGTTTTTTTCCAAAAGAATTGATAATTTTTTTAGCTTCTAAACTAATCTCTTCTCTTTCTTTTTTTGATAAATCTTTATATAAAAATTCTGTCATATTAATAAGTAGTATTTCTAATTTATAAGAATTTTCCTTAAGGAGTTAATCTTTCTCTATCTCTTGGGAAAAGAACTACTTCTCGAATATTCTGAATTCCTAGAATAAGCATAGTCAATCTTTCAAGGCCCATTCCCCAACCAGCATGAGGAGGTGCTCCATATCTGAATGAATCTATATAACTTTTGAAATCGAGGGGATCCAAATTTCTTTCTCTTAATTGTTTTTCAAGAATTTCTGGGATATGAACTCTTTGCCCTCCGGAACTTATTTCCATCCCGTTATAAATCGCATCAAATCCTCCAGAAAGACCTTCTCCCTTGGGCATTATGTAAAAAGGTTTCCCTTTAATTGGCCAATCATGAACAAAAATAATTGTATCTGAAAAAAGTTCTCCTAGCTTTTTCTCTGCTTCAGTACTTAAATCATCATCACCGCAATGAACTTTTTCTTTTTCAACGATTTCTTTCGCTTCTTTAAAAGTCATGTATTTTATTTTCGGAACTTTAAGTTTTACTTCTAAAATTTCAAGCTCTTTTTTATTTTCTTTCAAAACTTTTTTTATAATATATTTCACAACTTCACCAAGAAATTCCATCACCACAAACTCATCCGCAAAAGCTTGTTCATAATCAAACTGTCTTGCTTCATTTAAATGCCTCACGGTATTATGTTTTTCCGCTCTCCAAACTGTAAAAATAGTAAATACTTTTTCCATTGAGCAGGCAAGCATTTGTTTGTATAATTGACAACTCTGTGAAAGAAATGCTTTCTTACCAAAGTAATTTGCTTCGAAGAGCTCGGTTCCACCTTCAGAAGAAGATCCAATTATCGAAGGAAATTGTGCCTCAATTGCTCCATTTGAAACCATAAATTCTCTAAAAGCTTGCATCATAGTAGATTGAATTTTGAAAATTGCTTGAATTGATTTTCTATGCAAATCCAAAAATCGGTAATCTAATCTTTTAGGAAGCTCTGTTTTTGAATAATCCGCAACATCAATTGGAAGTTCATCTGCTCTTGATATTAATTTCATTTCATGAGGAATAATTTCCTTCCCTCCTGGAGCTTGAGCCGAATTTTTAATTTCTCCTTTAACATAAATTACAGATTCCCTTGAAATATTATCCATCAAACTAAAAGAATTTTCATCCGATTTTCCCTTAACAGCTACAATCTGAGCAACTCCACTAATATCTCTTAACATCAAAAAACGAATTTTCCCTAATGCACGAGTATCATAAACCCATCCAGCAAGTTCAACTTCTTTTCCTTCCTCTAAATTAAAAACATCTGCAACATAGGTTCTCTTCTTACTAAATTCTCCAAAGTCTAAATCTTTTGACATTTAAATTTATAATTTAACTTATTTATAATGATTTCGATGTATGAAATCCAACAATTTAATAAACTTGTTTTATCTTTTTTAGACATGGTAAAGATTGGACTTGAGATTCATGGATACCTTCTAACTAACGAAAAATTGTTCTGCAAATGTAAATCTGAACACGGAAAAAAAGAAAGCCAACCAAATACAAATGTGTGTCCAATATGCACAGGACAACCAGGATCAAAACCTATTCTTCCAAATTATGAAGCAATTAAAAAATCAATAGAAATCGCCTTAATCTTAGGATGCAAAATAAATGAAAAACTTCTCTGGCAGAGAAAACACTACTCATGGCCAGACCTTCCAAAAGGATTCCAAAGTACTATGTCTGGGCCACATTCAATTCCCAATGGAGAAAATGGAAATTTTATGGGAATAAGGATAAGAGAATGCCATCTTGAGGAAGATCCTGCAGCATGGAACCCTGAAACCGGAGAGGTAGATTATAATCGTTCGGGAAGCCCGCTAATAGAAATTGTAACAGAACCAGATTTTAAAGACAGTGAAGAAGTGACTGAATGGTTAAAAAATTTGATAATTGCTTTGAGTTATGTAAAAGTTATAGATAAAAAATCTGGAATAAAAGCAGATGTGAATGTTTCAATTTCTGGAGGAAAAAGAATTGAAATGAAAAATATAAATTCTATAAAAAAAATAAAAGAAGCAATTGAAGTGGAAGTCGAAAGGCAGAAAAAAGAACTTCCAAAAGTGGAAGAGACCAGAACATACGACGAGAAAAGTAAAACCACAAAACTTATGAGAACTAAAGATAATGCTCAAGATTACAGATTTATTAGTGATCCGGATCTACCCGAAATAAATCTAAAAAAAAGTGAAATTGAAAAAATAAGAAAAAGTATTCCTGAGACTCCCCAAGAAAAGTTAAAAAAATTAATTAAAACTTACAAAATAGACAAAAAAGTTGCAGAACTCCTGACAAAAAAAATAGAAATTGCCGAATTTTTTGAAGAATCAATAAAGAAAGTCAAACCAGAACTTGCAATTCCTTGGGTTACCATTGAGTTGTTGGGTTTCTTAAATTATAACAAAAAAGAATTAGATGAAATAGATGTTCAAATTGAACATTTCGTAGAATTACTAAAGGCCGTAGAAGAAAAGAAGATAACTGAACTCCAAGCAAAAGACATTTTAAGAAGTTGGAAAGAAAAATCCTATTCTCCTAAAGAAGAGATCAAAAAAGGCCCTGTAATTGAAAACTTAAAAGAAATTGAAAATATTGCAAAAAAAATTTTAAAAGAAAATCCAAAAGCCATGGAAGATTACAAAAAAGGAGAAAAAAATTCCATTAATTTTTTAATTGGACAAGTAATGAAAGAATCTCAAAAAAGGGCTGATTATAAAAAAGCTAAAGAGATCTTAGAAAAATTATTAAAATAATTGATTATCCAAAAAATTATTGGAAGAGGAGAAAATTTTCTAAAAACTGGCAAAATGTTTTTGACCTAAAGACCTATTCATTTGATGTTTATTTTCTTTTTCAATTTGTTCCAAAGCAGAATTAAATCCCCCCGCATCATTAAGAAGATCTAAAGAGATTCTTGATTTATCCATCCTTTTAAAAAGAGCTAGAGCATTATCTTCTTCTAAAGAGTAATTGTTTTGAGACATTTTATTATAAGAAAGATCCATTTTGGCTAAACTAAATTGGTATTTTATAAACTCATTATTCTTAAAGGGATTTATTGGCTTTAAATGGGGAAAAGGATTCTTAATTTCGATATCAAAACGATTAATTACAAAATCACTTTCTGGAAGATCAGAATATCTTCTTCCATCAATTGGATTAATCTCATTAGTCGCTTGATCTTCTTCATTGCAATTCTTTTTATAGGACTCTACATTTTTAACATTATCAATTTCACATTGCAAACGACTATCTTTCTTGCTCATGCTCACCTCAAAATTTTATAATTTATAAACTTTTCGAAAGTGTAACCCCTAAAAAATTACTTCATCAACTTTAAGATTATTTCCATTGCCTCTTGACCCGTAATTGAACCCTTCAGCTCCTTCATAACAAGACCCATATAAGCATTATGGGAGAGATTTGGTTTTTCCTTAATTATCTTTAAAATTTTTTCTTCAACTTCATCAAAATCTTTTTTTCCAAGTTTGATTGCTTCTTTGAATGGTACTCCGGAACAAATTTTTTCTAAAACATGTTTTACATCCTTTTCGTGAATTTTTTCATTATAAACTGCATTCAAAATGAAAATCATCACGTCCTTATTCAAAAGTTCTTCAATTTCCTCTAAAGATTTGTTTTCTTTTTTTGCAATTTCTTTTGGAAGAAGCAAGAGCATCTTAGAGATAAGTTTGGGATTTCCATTAACTTCATAAAGTTCTTTATATTCATCAAGCTTGTCAACCTTAAAAATTAATTTTATCATCTCCTCACTTAATCCTTGTTTTCTTAGTTCTTCTTCGATTTCATTTTTTAATTTGGGCAAATTTCTTTTCACCTCATCTATAAATTCTTTTTTTATGTGAAGTAGTTCTAAATCTGTTTCTGGATACATTCTTGCTGATCCAGGAATTGGCCTCAAAAATTCAGTTGTTCCATCCGGTAAACAATTTCTTACTTCCGGGGGATTTTTTTGATTCTTATCCAAAAACATTTTTTGCCTTTCAACTTCAAGATCAATACATTTTTCCATTATTTTCGGATCTTGAAATCCTTTTATCTCAACTCTGTTACTTCCTTTTATTGAGATATTCAAATCCTGACGAATTGTTCCAAGGCCTCTTCTAACCTTTGAACTTCTAAGTATTTCTCCAATTTTTAATGCTGTTTCCTTTACTTGGAATGCAGATTTTAAATCTGGTTTAGTTGAAATTTCAACTAAAGGAATTCCAAGTCTATCAAGCCGATATGTAGTCGAGTCCTCAGTTTTTTCAATTGGTCTAGCTGAATCTTCTTCTAAATAAATAGAATCGATTCCCACTTTCCCTTCGCTAGTTTGAATAAAACCTCCATAAGCAATCAAAACCGTTCTTTGAAAACCAGAAGTATTTGATCCATTAACAATTGTTTTTCTCATTATTTGAGTAACTGGAAAAATCTTACAGTTCAAAAGAAGTGCAATTTCAGTTGCAATTTTCAAAGCTTCCTTATTAATTTTATGAGGAGGTTCTTCATCCAATTCAACTAAACAAGTAGTATCATAAGTTTGATAAAAATAATCCTTATTTCCTTTTCCTTGAAACTTGACAGCTTCATCAATCTCTCCAGATTCTCCTGCAACAACATGGATTTTTCTTTTAATTGTATTAAATGGTTTATCTGTCCTCAAAACTGAAGGGCACTCACAAAAAAGTTTATGAGTATCTAACTGTTGATGTATCTCAAGTCCTGCCTTAAACCCTAAAATTTTATAATCATTTTTCATTCCAGGACAAATCTTTAGATAGTTAAAAATATGTTGGTCAAAAAGAAATCCATCAAAAAATTTATAACCGACTTTAACTAAGAGAACATATGCCAAAAAAAGAGCAAGATAAAAAAGTAAAGAAAATTATCCCTATAACACATCCAAATTCTCTTCCAACGACTAAAGGTCAAAGAGCTGCAGACAGACTTACAAAAATTGCTGGAAGTTGGAGCTTTATTATCGGATTTCTTATATTTCTTGTACTTTGGATGATGACAAATGTAATTTGGTTAGAATATCAATCTTGGGATCCCTACCCCTTCATTTTATTAAATTTAGTTCTTTCCTCCTTTGCAGCTTTCCAAGCTCCAATAATTTTAATGAGTCAAAATAGAGAAAATGAAAGGGACAGACAAAGAGCAGAATATGATTATGCAGTAAACAGAAAAGCTGAAAGAGAAATTGAAGAAATAAAAAGGTCAATTGAAAAAATTGAAATAAAAACTAAATAATTCTTTACATGAAACTTGAAAAAATATTAGGAGAAATTAAACTTTTAATTCCAAAGATAGATAAAGAAATTGATAATCTAATAAAAGATAATTTTTCAAATCAGCATGAAATAGAGAGGTTCATAGATTATCTCATGCATCCAATTTTAAAAAAGCAATTCGACAAATTAATTGATTATTACAGTAAGATAAATAAGACTGCTGCACAAGATTATAAAAGAATTTACAAAGAAATTTGGAATTGAACTATTCAATTAATCTCTTATTGAATTCACCTGCAAAATTTTCCAACATTTTTTCTTTGATCTTGTCTCTTGAAAAGTTCCATTCTTTATGTCCTAACACCCACCCTAATTTTACAAAAGCCGTTTCGGAAAGCATATCTTCAAGATAGATTATTCCAGTTTCAAGCATTTCACGTCCATTCGAATAAACCATTGGATTCAAACATCCAAAAATAGTTTGGGCAGAAGCACAAATGGTCAAACCTTTATTTTGAACCTCTTTTAGTTTTTTCGTCCAGCCCAAACGCGCACGGGAGGTTGGTGCATGCCCAAGCCCAGACATCTCTAAAATAATTCCTTTGTATTTATTTTTCAAATAATAATCTAGAATACCCGGATCTTGACCTGGATAAACTTTAACCAAAGCAACTTTCTCTTCAAACTTTAAATCTAGTTTAGGTTTATCTTTATTTCTAGGATGATATGAATTTAAAATTTCCAACCTTTCTGGATAAACTCTCGCAATTGGTTCATCATTAACCGCTTTAAACGCATCTCTACGCGAAGCATGTAATTTTCTGACTTTGGTTCCCCGCATTACATTACAAAAATCATCATTTGTAGATGCGTGTCCGACTAAAACAATTTCGGCAATATTCGAGATTGCAACAAGAGCAGAACACTGCAAATTCAAGTTAGCATCACTAGAAGCTCTATCAATTGAACGCTGAGAATAAGTTAAAACTACTGGTTTGTTCAAATTTCTTAAAAAAAATGAAAGTGCAGCAGAAGTATAATGCAAAAAATCAGTTCCATGCGTAACAATAATCCCCTTAACATTAGAATCATTCAAAAGTGTTTCGACAACTCTGGCAATTTTTTGCCAATCTTTATAATCCATATCCTCTGATGCTTTCATAAATGGAACTTCAACTTTCACCACATTTACTTTTTCAAAAATTTCAGGATAAAATTTAAACAAACTTTCGGGAGTGTCTAACCAATCAACTCCCCCTTTTAGAGGATTCAAACGAGCAGCGATTGTTCCTCCAAGAATTACCATTGCAACATTTGGTTTATCTTTTGAGATTTCAAAATTAAAGTCTTTTTCTTTTTCAGAAATTTTTTTTAAAAGTTTAAGTTTTAAAATTTCCTTTTTATTAAATCCAAGATTATAACCATTTTCAAGTTTAAGAAGAACAATTCCATTTTCTGGACTAGGAAGCAATATTCCCTCATAGATTTCTTTTCCTCGTTCTAATTGAACAAGATTTCCAAAATTCTGGTCTATTTCCATTTTAAAATAAATCTTCAGAGAGTTAAAAATATGTTGGTTCACACCTTTCCAAAAATACTTAGAACTTCTCTCACGACCCCAATGCCAAACACCAGAATCGCAAAGATGATCACTATCCAATTCAGGGGAATGGAATACTCTGGTTTTCTATCACTTTTCTTTTTTGCACTTTTGGCCATAAACAAAATTAAAATTGCAGTAAGACCTCCAGAGATAATTCCCCCGATAGAGAGTACTTTTGTAAATGAAAAAAGATTTGTAAAACTGATTAAAATATAAATTGCAACTGGGATCACCGAAGCTAAAAACCATGATTTTTTCTTTTTCATAAGATCATCAAATTTAAAATTTTCTTCGAGAGCATTACCAATTGAAAGATAAGAGGTAAACATTGTAAAGAGACCCAAAAAAATAAAAATTGCTCCAAGAGCAAGAGTTGCAATTTCTGGAGTACCCCATCCTTTAAATCCCACGACAACAAAAGCGAATAAAGAATAAAAGATTATTGAAACAACTGAACTGGTAATTATTACTTTTTTTAAAAGATTTTTTTTCTTTCTTAAAACATGAACTACCAAAGGAATTGCAGAGAATGAAAGAAGGGCAAATAACACAACTCCAAATGGCAAAAAAATATTTTGAAAGTTAAGGTAACTTAAATTTTCTATATAAATAAGCGGAGTAAAAAGAATAAGAATAAACATCAAAAGTGCAAGTACGATTATCACCCCAAATTTTTCAAATCTTTTAAGACCTTGAACTCCTTTCCATAAAAGGAACATCATTACAAAACCAGAAAAAATTCCAAAAGAAATAGAATAATCAAGTGTTTTGAAAATGAGAAAACTCAAGCTTTCCCCCATCCCAATTAAATATGCAACAATAGCAGAATACACCCCAAAAATAAAAGCAAATTCCATTAATTTCCTCCATTTTGTCCCAAGATATTTTTCAGTATATCCACTCAATTGATGAGTTCCGTTTGTTCTTAGAGCAACCTCCCCCAAATAAAGATTAATCAAAAGGATTATCCCCCCGACGAAAAAGATGTAAAAAAGTGCAATTAAAAATCCAGATTTTGAAGCAACATAGGGAATACCTAAAACTCCTGCTCCAATACAACTTCCAATTAAGATTGAGGAAGCAATTAAATAATTCCTTATTTCACCTTTCATTTTTAACGAACCTACTAGGAATCGAACCTAGATCTTCGGGGCCGAAACCCGATATTCTATCCGTTGAACTATAGGCCCTAATTTTGAACAAATTTGCCAAAACTAACAGATTAGTTTGTAAGATTATATTTAAATAATTTGATATTTTCTCAAATTTATGAAAAGGCATCATAAGGTGATAATTGGAGGGTTCAGTTCATTGGTTTTAGCCTCAATCCTTGTAATTGCAATTCTTCTTAATGGGATTATTGTAAAGCAAAATTTGGAGAATACTCAACTAAAAGACCAAATTTATAAATTACAAACTTCGGCCAATGGAAAAATAAATGAACTTGCACAAAGTGCAATAGAAACAAAACGCTCAATTAGTCTTCTGGATGAAAATTTAACTAATACAAATAACCAAATAAGCAAACTAAAAATTAAAGCGAGTGAAGATTTTTCAGAATTAACAAAAACAAGTATCAGTTCTGTAGTAATCGTAAGAACTCTCTCATCTCTTGGATCCGGATTTTTTATTTCTGAGGGTTATGTAGTAACCAATGAACATGTTCTTGAAAATGAAAATGGAGAAATTTCTCAAGTGATACAAATTGTAACAAATGATAATAAATTTCACAATGCAGAATTAATCGGATATATTAAAAATCTGGATTTAGCACTAATAAAAACCGATATAGGATCTTCTCTACTAGAACTTGAAAAATCAGAAAATGTTGGCGTTGGAGAGAAAGTTCTTGCAATAGGAACTCCTGAAGGATTGAGTTTCTCCGCAACAGATGGAATTGTTTCTGCTGTAAATAGAACAGGATTTGGAACTGCAGGTTCATATGTTCAAACAAATGCTCAACTAAACCCAGGAAACTCCGGAGGCCCATTAATAAATAAAGATGGAAAGGTAATAGGTATGAATAATTTTAAATTGGTAAATTCTGAAGGAATCGGTTTCGCACTTGAAGCAGATAAAATTAAAATTGGGGTAAACACAATTAGCAAACAACTGCTAAATGAAACTTTGATAACTTATTAACTAAACTAATTTAAACTACAAAAATTTATTTATATGATGGATGAAAAAAAGTCTCAAGAAGGATTAATTGCAAAAAAAAATGAAAACTTTACAGAATGGTTTACCCAATTAATGATTAAATCCAAACTTGCAGATTATACTGACATCTCGGGATGCATAGTTTTCAGACCTGCCTCTTATTCAATCTGGGAAAAGATAATTGAAGAAACAAACAAGGAATTCAAAAAAATAGGTGTTGAAAATGTATATTTTCCTCTTTTTATTCCAGAAAAACTTTTGTCAAAAGAAGAAGATCATGTAAAAGGTTTTGCTCCTGAAGTCGCATGGGTCACGCAAGCAGGGAAAACAAAACTTAATGAAAGATTGGCCGTAAGACCAACTTCCGAGGCGATAATTTATCCTTCCTACTCCAAATGGATTCGTTCATGGAGAGATCTTCCATTAATATTCAATCAATGGTGTAATGTAGTTAGATGGGAGTTTAACAATCCAGTTCCGTTTTTTAGAACAAGAGAATTTTTATGGAATGAGATTCATTCAGTTTTTTCAACAAAAGAAGAAGCGATTATCCATGGAGAGAAAGTTATAAAAGCTTATAATAAAATCACAGAAGGGCTAATGGCAATTCCAGGAATTTATGGACAAAAAACAGAAAATGAAAAATTCGCTGGAGCAGTCTTCACAAAAAAAGTTCATACTTATTTGCAAAATGGAAGAGTAATAGAAGGAGTATGCTTCCATTATGACGGAGAGAATTTTGCAAAAGCATATGGTATAAAATTCCAAGATAAAAATGGCGAAGAAAAATATGCACATCAAAACACTCACGCAATAACCACAAGGATGCTTGGAACAATGTTTGCACTTCATTCTGACGACAAAGGACTTGTGATCCCTCCAAGAATGGCTACAAATAAAATTGTAATTATCCCCCTAATTTTTAAGGGAAAAGAAAAAGAAGTTTTAGAAAAATCTAGGGAAATAAAAAAAATGCTTTCAAAATTCAATCCAATTCTAGATGAAACAGAAAATTCCTCTGGTAGAAAATTTGCCAAATATGAATTAAATGGAATTCCCATAAGGATTGAAATAGGTCCAAAAGAGATTGAAAAAAAAGAAGTGGGAATAAAATTAAGAAATGAAAAAGAAAAGATTAAAATAAAAGAACATGATCTCCTAAAAACAATTCCAGATCTTTTAGAAAAAATGCAAAAAACTCTTTACGAAAACGCAAAAAAAATTCTTGATGAAAATCAGAAAAAAACAGACAAAAAAAGTGAGATGATAAAATTTGTAAATGAAAAACAAATAGTTAAAATTCCTTTAAAAAATTCTGTTGAAGTTGAAGAAAATTTAAAGTCTGAAACCGGAGGTGCAAAAGTTCTTTTTATAGATCCAAAAAATGAGTCTATTAAAGGAAAAAAATGCATAATCTCTGGGGAACCAGCAGATTATTGGGTTTACATAGGAAAAACTTATTAATCCAAAATTTTTTCAAGATTCTCTTTGAACTTATCTAACTCATCTTCATCCATTTGAGCTCCAACTGCATCTCTGTGTCCCCCAAATTTTGCAAGAGGAAATTCTTTTATTGCTTTTTCCACGATACCTTTTGCATTCTCTCCTCGGATTGAAATATTCACTCTCGCTCCTTTAAGAAATGCAACTACAACAAATTTATCTGGGAGTTCATAACTAAGTTTATTAGATAGATCAGAACTCATACTTATTTCTCCTGAATATTTAAAAAAAAGTAATTTAGAATTTCCTTTCATTTCTTTTGCCTTTTTTACCAGACTAAGCAATTTTGAATTAATTTCATTAAATCGTTTATGCAAGCTCATTGTTTCTGATTTTTCTTCTAAAACTTCATATGGTGTTCTTGCTTGAATAAGAAAACGAATCATTTTCATCACCAAACTCGTTCTGTCTTTCAATCCCATTCCGATTATTCTAGAAACTTTTCCAATTTCCGAATCATAAAAAATTTTAAAGGGATCTTTTGAATCAATGACCAGATCAGGATAAAATTTTGAAAATTCTTTATACTCTTTTGGAAAAAATTTATCTGATAAACATCCTGCAATTAATAACCACAGATCTTCTTTCTTTTTTGTAACCTCATAGCAAAGTTTAGTAACTGGTTCATTACTTTTTTTGGAGCTATAAATTGGATTATAATAATGGATCTCTTCAGGAATTAAACTTTTATCATTCTCATGATGATCTATCCAAACCACTGGAATATTCTTTTCTTTGATTGCATCAAAAAATTCTTTAGACACCGTTGGTTGATCTAAAATAAAAATATAATCTGGATAGAATTCCTCAATTCTTCTAAAATAATCCATACTTAGTGGAGAAGTTTTTACTGGAACCCCATTTCCCTTGTTATAAAATCTTCTCAAAAGTAGATAACTACATAATCCATCTTGATCATTATCAAAATAAAAAAGGGGACTCTGAGCACGAAGAAGATGTTCACGAATTTCAGAGATTTCTTTTTTAGTAAGCATTAAAACAAAAACCTATTTTACTATAAAAAGGTTAGTTCTCTAATTTTCAGAAGGGGTTTTGAAGGGGTCTTTATTTCCTTCATCAATTTTAAGATTTAACTTTTTTACATAATCCTTTAAAAAAATATTTGAAATGCATAATGGAAGATCCGCGTTTCTTCCGGAACATCCAATAAGAGGCTCTTCAACAATTAATGCATCATTATCTTTTGAGAGAATAATCTTTAAAAGAGAACCCTTTGAGCCTTCATAAGAAGAAGAATTCCCTTCGCAAATGAAATTTCTTCCAGCTCCTGTATCAGAGGGATATTCTTTAATTCTCAGATAATTTACCTTAATCTTATCGCCATTTTCTGAGATTGAATAAATTTCATCTTTTGGTTTTTTCCCCAAAAGTAATTTTTTAATTCCACAAAGTTGATCCAATCTCTCTTCCAAGAGATTTGTTTTAGAGTCATACTTAATCCAATCAAATCTCGTAATCAAATTTAATCTTTGACTAAAACTTTCTTCACTATCCATTTTATTTAAAATTTTTACCAATCTATTCTTTAAGAATAAAGAACATCCCACCCAATCTATAAAAAATTTATCAGAATAAGAAATTAAATCTAAAGAAACATTTTTTGGGGGGAAATGTCTTCCCCAAACAAGAAACTGATTATAAACTAAAAGGCTTAAAGGATCTTTATCCTGAGCCTTCTCTAAAAAGGTTATCTCTTCAAGAACATCTTTTGAAATAGCAATTTTAAAAAGTTCTTCGAAATTTTCTTTTTCGGGATACAAAAATAATTCAACGGAATCAGATAAGCGAAAATTAAAAGATTTCTTTGACATCTTAAAAAAATATAAGAACGATTTATAAAAATTTATATTCTAGAAAATTTCCAACCTTTTCAAAGAGAGTTTTTTCTTCTGGAGATTTAGAAGATTTCTTTGTTTTTATCACAAACCTTTGCCTAAATTTATTTTTTCTTTTAAATTATAGATCTCTTCTCTAAAAAAGGCTAACATTGCTTCACTTCCTAATAATTCCAATAATTCTTCGTTACTTGCAATCAATAACTGAGAAAGGTTTTCAAAATTTCCAACAAGTAAATCTACATATCTTTCAATAAGGTTTGTTTTTCCAAGAAGTCGTATTCCCTTAGGAGAGATATTCTTATCATGAAGTTCTTCAAATAAAAGTCTTGAAAGATTCATCGGCTCAAGTAAAAAATCAAAATCCATTTTTTCCAAGATTTCCAATGAAGAAGAATGACTTAATCCAAAATAATCTTTAAGGATTAATTCTTCTTCTTTTTGAAGTCCACCCATTAATTCTTTAAGTCTCATTTTCACAATTATTCCCTCTTTTCCCAATTCAATAAGATACCTTTGAACAACATCAGAAATTCTTTTCATTATTTCTACTCTTTGTAAAACCATACAAACATCATTTATTGTAGAATGTCTTCGTAATTCTAAGGAATTCAAATCTAATAAAAGTTCATTAAATACATCTCTCTGTTTTTCTAAAATTTGTAAAGTTTCCGACGCTCTCCTTAAAACTTCTGAACTTCTTTGAAGTTGATATGAAGAATCTCCATAATAAAGAGAAATTTTATTTTTTCTTTCAGAAACAGCAATTACGAGGGTTTTTGCTTGTTTTGCAGTTCTTTCTGCAGCCTTGTGTCTTGTCCCAGTTTCCTTTGTATAAATTGAAATGTCAGTAAACAAAAGTGTATTTACATTTACAATATCTTTTCCATCCCTAGAAAGAATTATTGCCCCATCCATTTTTGCAAGCTCCACTAGTTTTTGAGCACTAAACTTGGTATTAACTCTAAATCCTCCTTCAATGATTGATTCTAAATTACCATTATCAAAAACTATTAATGCTCCCATTTTTGCATTCAAAAAATCATCAAGCGCTACTCTTAGACTTGTTCCTGGAGCAACCATTCTCAAAACGTCTACAAAATCTTTTCCAAGTTCACCTTCAATATTTTCTTTTGAAAAAGGTAAAAAAAGTTCCCCATTTTTTTCTATTTCATTAACCATAAATGTGAAAATCTCTACTTCTATTTAAATATTTATCTAAAATAAACAAAAAATTAATCTTTAGCAAAAGTTTTTGCAACGATGAGGGGAAAAATAATTGAAGCATCTCCATGAACTTTAATTTTTTTTGCGTCAGGTAAAATTTTGCCCCAGCTAACTGCCTCTTCTGGTAAAGCCCCAGAATCAGAACCATCAAATTCCTGAGCAGTATTGATATACACTGCATAATTAGTTCCATTTCTGAACATATTGGCATTACATATTGAATGTTTAACTGCTCCTCCCCCCAAAATAATAATCCCCGTTTTTTCTGGTCCCAGAGTAGAATTATTTAAATTCCATATATCTTCTGCAATATCAATAACAAAATCAGGATGCTTAGATTTGAAAAAGTAAATCATATCTCCTAGACTCCCATCTGTAATTGCGGGGCAATAGACCTGAATTTTATTTTTGAATGCCCAATAATAAATTGAATCTTTATTTCCAATCTTTTCTCCAAACTTTAAAATCAGTTCACTAGGAGTAACTATCTTTCCTTCTTTTTTTTGTCTTAAGTAAAAATCTTCTAAAACAGGCATAATAAAATCTTCAAAAGCACAGTATCTGGAATTTGGAATAAAAATATTTCCTGCACGATTTATCCCCTTATCTCTTAATTTTTTTCCATCGGCTCTAAAATCTCCAAGCTTAAAGTCTCCCAAACATTTTATAAAATCTTCTTCGATTCCCCCTGCACTTGAGACTAAAACATTTACCTTTTTATGCTCAACAAGATATCTTATTATTTCGCGAATTCCTGAAGTAACCATGTTTGAAGTATAACCTAAATAAAGATAAGCTTTATTTTTTATCATTTCATTAATAATATTCACTGCTTCTGAAAAATTACTCGCTTGAATTCCGGTTGTTGAAAAACTATCTAAGATTTTTTCATAATCAATTCCATTATCAAAATCATATCCTCTAATTGATTTGCCTTCTGCTTCTTCAGATTTTCTTAAAATGTTTTTTCTCGCAAGATTTTCTTTATTCATAAAAAAAGGAGATTTTACCTGTTTTTAAAATTATTCTCTTACAAGGGCATACCCTAAACGAGGACTTTCAGGATTATCAAGTTCAATAAATTTATTTAAAATCCCATCTGAAACTTGCCAATCAAGATAATCCTTAACAGTTTCGGTTGGAGCAACCCTCATTATAAAACCTAAATCTTTTATTTTTGTCTCCAAATCATTTAAAAAGAATCTTTTTGAAGAAATAAATTCACTAATTAACTTTAAAGTTGGATCATAAATGTCCATTTTCTATAAAAATTAAAGGATTATTTAAATATTTGTAACTTTTCAATTTTTGAAAAATTAAAAAAACAGGTCTCAAAAGGAAACAAAAACATATTTAAAATCTATTTTACACCTAAAGAAATGAATAAATGGTTAAAAATTTTATTAGGACTCCTAGTTTTGGTTATACCATTATATCTAATTATGCCAGGAATGCCCCTTTCAAATTGGGGAATTGCAGCATTAGAATTGATAAAAGGCGGATTAACAGTTTTTGTAATTTTAATCGGATTAGTTTTGATTATAATGGGAATTGATGAATTAAAAAATTAGATTCCTGAGAAAATTAAAATTCCTTCAATGATTGCCGCAGCGACTAGCAAAGGAATCACAATCATTAAGTAACTCCAAAAAGATTTTTCTAAATATTCTTTGAAATAAGAAAATTTATCCTTTTTGAAAATAAAGGTAGAAAATTTAACACCTAATCCTAATGAAATAAAGATTGCCGGAAGTTCAAAAATTCCATGAGGAAAAAGTCTCCAAAGTGAGAGAATTCCATTCTCTGAAACACTAAATTTGGCTGCAAATCCTAAAACAAACCCATTTATCACTGCATTAAAAATTGGAAAAATTCCAAAAAAGAATCCAAAAAAGAGGCCCATAAAACTGGAAAGAGAATTATTATTAAATAAAAATAAAACCATCTCAACTAATCCAAATCCTTTAGTTTGATTTACTAATTCTTTAAAATAATTTAAAATTTGTGCTGTAACGTCTTGAGGTAATTGTATAAAAAAACCAACTATTCCAAAAAAGAGAAAAATTAAAATAATGGAATAGATAAAATTCCTTGATTCTTTAACATGATTAAGGGAACTGCCCAGTTTTTCATTTACAAATTTTTGAAGAGAAAATTTTTTCAATTTTTTGTTTTTCATTAACTAAACCTCTTAGATAAAACTTTTACTTTATTTGGAAAAACTTTTCTTAAATAAATACCATAAATTACTCCCACAATTAACCCTCCAAGATGAGCAATATTTCCTATAGGAATATCTGCCCCAATTGAAATTAACCAGAGAAGCACAAGCATACCAGGAGCAGCATACTTCATCTTAATGGGAATTGGAACAAACATTAAGTAAACTGGAAGGTTTGGAGTAAGAAACATAAGTACTCCAATTAATCCAAACAAAGCTCCAGAAGCTCCAACTGCATATGAGTTTAAATCTGAAGGGAAAATTTGCGAGGAAAGAACGAACAAAATTCCGGAAAAGATGCCTGCTAAAAGATAAAGGTGAAGATATCTTTTTCTACCTAAAATTTTTTCTAAAAGATTTCCAACAAAAAGTAAAGAAAACATATTAGCAAAAAGGTGAAAAAAACCAGCATGCATAAATATACTGGTGAATAATGTCCAAAGAAATTTTCCTTGAAGAATATTTGAAGGTTTAAGCGCAATTAAATCTATAGAGATTATTCCAGAAGAAATTAATAATGAAAAAAGTAGAAATAAAAAAACATTGATAATAATTAACCAGATAGTTATGCTAATCTTTTCAAAAAAACTTTTCTTTTTTTCGGTAAAAACTTGATAGATTGCCATGATTAAAAAAAATGAAAAAGATTATTTAAAGTTCACTGCTAAAGCTATTTCTTCTTTTTAGAACTTTTTTTTATACTCTTTCTTGATTGAATTTTTTCCTTGGATTTAGATTTAACATTTTCTTTTATTTTTTTAGTTTTCTTTTCCGTTTTTGGCTTTTTTGCTGGCAAACTTGCTTTCTTTTCTTTTCTCTTTTGATCTCTTCTTTCTTTTGCCTCCGCTTTTCTTTTTTCATTTTCTTTTTCTTCTTTTTTTAATCCCACTGCTTTCTTTTTTCCCAATTTTGATTGTTCTTTCTCTATTTCCTCTTGAACAATTTTCAACTTTTCATCAAATTTAGCCGTATTTCTTCCCATCTCTTTTATCAATTTTGAATTATCTTTTACAGTAAAGATTTCTCCGCATTCATCACACGTAAAATTCATAAGAAGTGCTTCATCTTCGTCGTATTCTAATCCGCAAGATTCACAAGCATAAAACACTTTAGAACTCCTAGTTTTTACCTGATCTTCAATTTCTAATCTACTTTTTATCAAAAAGTCTCTTAAGAATTCCAAACATTTCATAATTTCAAATTTCCAGTAATAAGTATACCATCCCTTTTTTTTATCTTTCTTTCTAACGGATGAAACAAGCCCATAATCTGAAATTTTATATAAGATATTTCTTGTTTGATTTATGGTGATCCCTAATTTTTTTGCAATTATAAATTCATTAACATATTTTGAAGTATTTAAGAGGGGAACAATTCCCTCGGCAGATTTTCCTACAACCGAAACGATAATTTCATCTAGAAGTTTGTTTAACATCACTAATTAAAAAAAAGTCCCTTAAAATAGCTTTCGGTTTTTATTCTAAAAAATAAAAAAATTAAAACTCCATCAAGGAAGAACATTTTTAAAGTATATCTTCTAATATATACTTAAAGGTGAAATAAATGGGATTTTTTTCTAAGAAAGATGAGACAAAGAATGTAAGTCTGCCTAGGCTTCCGGAAATTCCAAGTTTACCTTCAGAATTTTCCGAGATGGATGAAGATTACTCTGAAGATGGACCTCATGAACTTCCAAGTTTTCCAAATAACAGTATGGGAAATAAATTTTCACAAGAAACAATAAAAAATGCAATTTCTGGGGACTATGATTCAGATGAAGAAGAAATGCCTGAACCTTTAATTCCAATACCAACCTTTAAAATTCCTCAAAAGATTAGTTCAAAGAATAATTTTGAAAGAAAAACTCCCCAAAAAAAATCTGAAGAAGAATCAGAAAAAGAAAGGGGTCCCGTTTTCATTAGAATTGATAAATTTGAGCAAGCATTGGAAATTTTCAAAGATACAAAAGAGAAAATAGATGATATCGAGAAACTTCTTTCAGAGACAAAAGAATTAAAAGAACGGGAAGAAGAGGAATTGTCAATGTGGGAAAAAGAAATTCAGGAAATGAAATCCCAAATCGAAAAAGTTGACAAAGATATCTTCTCTAAAATTTAAATGGGAAAAAAATCTAATTCTTCAGCTAAAATTCCAAAAGATAAAGAGGAGAATTTTATTCACATAAAACTTGAAAATTTTGAAGCAATTACTAGTAAAAAAGATCTTCTTTCTTCAGAAATAAATCTTCTAAAAATATTTCAGATTCTCGAAAATTATAAAAGGCTTCGTTCAGAAGAATTAAACAAAAGAATTTTAATCCTAAAAAAATCAAAGGAAATTAAAAAAAATTTATCCAATTTTCAATCAACCCTTCCTTCTTTAAAAATTCCCAAGATATTAAAGAAAGGATACTCTGAACTAATTCCTAAAGAAGAAAAATTAGGGGTTGTAACTCTAAAAAAGAAAGGAAAAATCGAAGATCAATTGCTAGAAATTCAAGAAAAATTAAAAAGCTTAAGTCAATAATATTTACATCAAAAACCATAAAAAGTCTATTCCTCTTTTACCACAATGAAAAGAGAAGATCTTATAAAAAAATATCTCGAATTTTTTAAAGAAAAAGGACATAAAGAAGTTCCAAATTCTTCATTAGTTCCAGAAAATGATCCTACTGTTTTATTTACTACCGCCGGGATGCATCCGCTGGTTCCATTTTTAATTGGACAAAAACATCCTCTTGGGAAAAAACTTGTAGGAATTCAAAGATGCATAAGAACAAGGGATATCGACGAAGTAGGAGACAGTACACATCATACCTTTTTTGAAATGTTAGGAAATTGGTCTCTTGGAGATTATTTTAAGTCAGAAGCAATAGAATACTCATTTGAATTTTTAACTAAAATTTTAAAAATCCCCATAGAAAAAATCGCTGTTTCTGTATTTGAAGGAGATAAAGATTCTCCAAAAGATTTGGAATCTGCAAGAAAATGGGAAGATTTAGGAATTCCAAAAGAAAGAATTGCTTCTCTTCCTAAAAAAAATAATTGGTGGGATCCTGCAGGTTTGACCGGACCATGTGGACCCGATACTGAAATGTTTTATTGGAGGGTAAAAGAAAAAACCCCAAAAAAATTTGATCCTACTAATGAAAATTGGATAGAAATTTGGAATGATGTTTTAATGCAATACACTAAAAATGATGAAGGAAACTATATGGAGGCAAAACAAAAAAATATTGATACAGGAATGGGATTAGAAAGAACTATTGCAGTATTAAACGGCCTTGATGATAACTATCTTTCAGAAATATGGCAACCCTTAATAAAAAAAATAGAAAAAATTTCTGGAAAAGAATATTCTCAAAACAAAAAAGAAATGAGAATCATTGCAGACCATCTAAAAGCTTCAGCATTCATAATTTCCGATGGAGTTCTCCCAAACAACACTGAAAGAGGATATGTTCTTAGAAGATTAATTAGAAGAGCAATAAGACAGATAAAAAATTTATCTGAAAATAAAATTTCAATAGTTGAGATTATAAAACCTGTGTTCAAGATTTATCCAGAATATAATTTGGATGAAAAATTAATTCTAAAAGAATTAAAAAATGAAGAAGCCAAATTTAGTTTAACCCTTGAAAAAGGCTTAAAAAAGTTTGAAAAGTTTGTTGAAAATAAAAAAGAGCTCTCTAGGGAAGAATCATTTCTTCTTTACCAATCATATGGATTCCCAATTGAATTAATTGAAGAAGAATGCAAATCCAAGAAAATTAATTTCAAGAGAGAAGAATTCTTAAAAGAATATGAGAAACACCAAAAATTATCCCAAACCGCTTCATCTGGAAAATTCAAATCTGGGTTAATAGACGATTCCGTTGAAACTACTCGTCTTCATACTGCAACACATTTACTAAATGAAGCATTAAGACAAATTTTGAAAGATAAAAATTTAGTTCAAAAAGGATCAAACATAACTTCGGAAAGATTAAGATTTGATTTTAATTTTTCAAGAAAATTAACAAATGAAGAAATAAAAAAAGTTGAAGAATGGATAAATGAAAAAATCAAGAAAGGCTTTAATGTAAAAAAAGAGGAAATGAGTTTAAAAAAAGCAATTGATTCTGGAGCTCAAGCAGAATTCGGAACAAAATATCCGGAGAGGGTTTCTGTTTATACTATCTACGACGAGAAAGATCCAAAAAATTTTATAAGCAAAGAGCTTTGCACTGGCCCACATGTAAAAGATATTTCAGAGTTAGGAAAATTTAAAATTTTAAAAGAAGAATCTTCAAGTTTGGGGATTAGAAGAATAAAAGCAATATTGGAATAATTAAAAATTTAATTGATATTTATCTCTAAGATTATCCATCTTATATTTATCAAAATAATTAAGCTTTCTCGTATTTTCTATTTTATCAACTAATTTTGCGAGAGAATCTGCATCTGCATAATCTTCTAAATTTTCAGACAAACTAATCCCTTCACTAACAAGTATAATCTCTGGTTTACTCATTAATCGACCTTCTCCAGAAAGACCAAGATATCTTCCTTCGCTAAATGAGATTGGACTCGGCATAGTCGTTTCAACAAAACAATAACCAGTTTCAAGATAACTTTTTTCAATGGGACACTTTATTCCAACCGCTTCGTGATTCTCTTCGGAATAATCAAATAAAGTCACTCCAAAACCAAGTTCTTTAAGCAACAACACCAAAAGTTCAGATTTATCTTCACAAGAACCTTGATTTTCATATAAAACCTGATAAGGATATCTTGAAAGCCTAATTTTTGAATCAAATCCTGGAATCTCTTTGAACTGAGATTCATTATAAGGGATATTTTGAACTAGACTAACTGCAATTTCTGCTTGAGTATCTTTTGAATTAGAAGCAAGATTTTCAATTTCAGAAACAAGAGAAAGAATATAATCTCTTTGAACGGGATCATTAATTTTGCTTAATTTAAAGTCATCCATACGAGGAATTTCTCCATCATAATACACTTTTATTTTAGTTAAATTTAGGAGATAATCGACCACTCCAGGAAAAACATTGAAAGAGATTTCTTTTTTTTCTCCGTCTAAGAAATAATTAAATCTTCTTTCTTGATTTTCTATAGAATATTCAGAAAAACAACCTTCTTTAGAAAATTTGAATGAATCTGGACACCCACATTGGATTGGATTTTCAATTAAAAATCCCCCTGAGCAAAAGTAAGGTTTCTTTAGTGAACAAGACTCATCAAAAGTCCCATCTCCACATTTTTTAATAGAGTTCACAATTTCATGTGAAGAATACACTAAAAAGCCTACAATTAGAAACACCAAAATACCTAAAACAATAAAAAAGTAAAATTTTTTTGAAAAAACTCTCTCTCCTTCTTTATTAATTAAAGTACTTCCCATCAAGAGATTTAGTTAAAGAGATATAAAAAAGTATCTTCCAATAAAAAGAATTATTCTTTTTTCCAACCTTCATTAAGTTTGGCCATAACATAGATTAATCCTGGTTTGAAGAGATTAATCCAAGAGGAATAGGATTCATTTATAAAATCTGTTTCAAGTTTTTTGTCATGTTTTAAAGCAAGGAGAGAATGCATGCTTGAAAATTTCATTGAAATTTTAATTAAAGTCCAAATTTTTTGTCTGTCATCTTCGGAATTGAATAATTTTGATTCTGTCTGTCCAGCATAATAAGAAGGGTTGGGAAGCAAAAGATTGTTTAGATATCCATGCCATTCTCTATAATGTTCAACAATTCTAGAGCACAATTGCCTAGAAAAATTTTCGCTCACAAAATCAGAAGAAAGGATAAAATCATTAAGTGCAAATTCATTTTCTAGCTCTTCAAAAGAAGGTTTAAAATTTAATTCTTTTTTTGATTCTCCAAATTTCTTTTCTAATTCTTTTAAGAGTTCCTTTTTTTCCATAAAATTCTTTATCAAAACCCCTATTTAAATTTATTCGAAATAAAATCCTGGCATTCCAGGTCTCGCCTTTTTTGATCTTCCTTCGGGGTCATATTTTTTATCATCTTTGACTGAATAGACAAAAATTTCTTTTTCGAAACCTTCTTGCAACTTTTTCTTATTTATTTTCTCAATTTCAAATGGAAGAACATAAAAATAAACTTTAGAGATTTTATCTCCCTTAGACTCTAATTTATGCAAAACTCCAGAAAGATTTTCTATAATTTTTTCACTTAAATTTTCTTCAGATTTTTTTCCAATTTTATCTTCTTTAAACTCTGGCCAAAGGCTTGAAGTAATTAAATTTTTATTTCCTAATTTTTCCCAAAACTCTTCTGAAAGGTGTGGACAAAAAGGGCTCATCAATTTCAAAAATTTCTGAAGCGTCTCTTTACTTAATACTTCTTCTTCAGAAATTAAATCGAATAATTCTCTAAGCTCGATTGTCGCTTTTCTATAATCAAAATTTTCAATATAACCCCCAATACTTTTTATAGAAGAATTCATCTTCAAAGAGATTTTTTCTGAGTCTTTTCCTTCTTTAAATTTGTCAAAATAATCATAAATTTTTTTTATGAATCTAAAACTTCCTTGAATCCCTGTTTCACTCCAATCAAAATCTTTATCAGGAGAAGCAACAGAAACCAAAAAAAACCTCAAAGCATCAACTCCATATTTTTTTGAAACCAAAAGAGGGTCAACAACATTTCCTTTAGATTTGCTCATCTTGGATCCTCCCTCCGAATGAATCATTCCTTGATGGAAAAGTCTCTTAGCAGGTTCATCAAAATTAAGAAGCCCTATATCTCTTAAAAATTTAACATAAAATCTCGAATAAATTAAGTGCATACATGCATGCTCTGCTCCCCCAACATAAACATCAACCGGATTCCAATAAACTGCTTTTTCCTTGTTAAATATCTCTTTTTTATTTTTAGAATCGGTATATCTCAAAAAATACCAAGAAGAATTGACAAAAGTGTCCATAGTATCCGTTTCTCTTTTTCCATTTTTTCCACATTTTGGACATTTAATATTAATCCATTTTTCATTAGTTAAAAGAGGATTTCCATTTCCAAATTTAACCTCTTTTGGAAGTTTAACTGGTAAGTCTTTCAGAGGAACTGGAACAGCCCCACATGAATCACAATAAATTATCGGAATAGGAGTCCCCCAATATCTTTGTCTCGAAATCCCCCAATCTTTAAGTCTAAAGTTTATTGCTTTTCTTCCTAAACCTTTCTTAGATAAAAATTCGCTAATTTCATGTTTAGCTTTTTCATTTGGAACCCCATTAAAATTTCCAGAATTAATCAGGGTTCCACTTTCGGTATAAGCTTCGGTTAAATTTTTTTCATCTAATTCAAATTCAATTGGATCAATTACAATTTTTATTTTTATTCCATATTTTTTTGCAAACTCAAAGTCTCTTTTATCATGAGCTGGAACAGCCATCACCATTCCACTTCCATAATCTGCAACAACAAAGTTCCCCACGTAAATTGGAACTTCCTCATTATTAATCGGATTTATCGCATAAGATCCAGTGAATGCCCCTTCTTTTTCAAGATCAACTAAATCTTTTTCAGAAACAGATTTTAACTTATTCATAAATTGATTAACTTCTTTTTTTTGCTCTTTTGTAACAAGTTTATCGATTTCTTTATGGTAAGGAGAAACAACTACAAAAGTAACCCCATAAATTGTATCTGGCCTCGTCGTAAAAACCGGCCATTTTTTTCCAGAAATAATTTCTGAAAGGAGCTCCGGAAATTCTTCAGCATTCATATCTTCCTTAGTAAAGTGCCCGTGATTTAGTAATTCTATCACTCTTCCGCCAAGAGTATTTTTATAGGCCTCCAAACTTTTTTTTCCAGCACTTTCCTCATCATTAGAAGTAAATATTATAATTTCTTCAACTCTTTCTTTAATGGAAGGATCAACATCAAAATTGTAAAATGTTTCCTTATATTTTTTATCTGCAAACTTCCAAGGTGCAACTAAAATCAATTTTTTTATTTTTTTCTTTGTCTCTCCAAGCCAACGCACCAAAAACGCAGTTCCTCGACTATGTCCAACTAAAACACTTCTATCATTAATTTCTAATTTATCAAATATTTTTTTCCAATCTGAATAAGTAGCATCCACATGAATTGGCATTGTAGGAATCCGAACTTCAATTTTCTTTTTCAAAAGTTCATTCTTAATCCAAGGAAACCAATTTTTATCAACCTCTTTTCCACTTCCCAAATCGCCCCCATGAACAACAACTACTTTAGAAATTTCTGTCGGAACTTTAAAATCGATTTCCGTTCCATAACTTTTTCCAATCCAATGTTTTTGCATATTTTTAGTTCTTTCTGGCCAATTCAAATCATCTAATTTATCAAGAAGCTCATCTGCGTAATCTGTGATTTTTAAAAACCACTGTTTCAAAGATTTTAATTCGACTTTTGTATCTTCATGCCTCCAACACTTCCCATCAACAACTTGCTCATTCGCAAGAACTGTGTTACATTCAGGACACCAATTAACAGAAGATTCTTTCTGATAAGCAAGCCCAGATTCAAACATCTTTAAAAAAATCCATTGATCCCACTTATAATACCCTGGATTTGAGGTATCAACCATCCTAGACCAATCATAACTAAGACCTAATAACTTTAGTTGCTTCGTAAAAGCCATCATAGAATTCTTTGTATACTCTTCTGGATGCGTTCCAACTTTTATCGCAGCATTTTCTGCAGGAAGTCCAAGAGCATCATATCCCATAGGATGAAGAACATTAAATCCATTCATAATTTTAAATCTTGCAAAAATATCTCCAATAATATAATTCAATGCATGGCCCATATGAAGTCCTGATCCGGAAGGATAGGGAAACATCTCCAAAGAATAAAACTTTTTCTTTTTACTATCTTCTTTAACTAAAAAAACTTTTTCTTTCTCCCATCGTTTTTGCCATTTTTTTTCAATTTTTTTAAAATTCACTTCTACCATTTCAATCTTAAGAAGATCTCCTTTTAATAGATTTTTGTTTTTAAAAAAAATGGAAAATTTAGTTAAATTTTAGAGCATTCTTTTTGTGATTATTCTTGCAAAGTAAGCTAAAAGTGCAAATACAATAAAAAATTCCCCTAAAGCAATTAATTCGGAACTAATTGAAGAAAAGGAAAATTGAAATAAAATTGTTTTCTTCAGAGCAGAATCTAAAAGAACAAGTGGGTTCAAGAAAGAAAATTTCATTAAATTTTGTGAAACATTTTCAATTGGAAGAATTGTATTTGAAAAAAATAAGAAAATCCCTGAAGTTATCATTGAGGCAAAAATAACTCCTTCTTCTGATCGGAATAAATATCCAATGAATATTCCAATGAATATGAACACCGTGAGAGCAGCAAATAAAACACTTATAAGTTCGAGAGAAACGAAAAAGCTTTTCATTCCTAAAATGAATTTTATCCCAAAAAACACAAGTATAAATTGCATAATAAGTATTATCAATGAAACCAAATAAGTAGAAAAAACAAAGATTACCTCTTTTGTAGGAGTCATAAAATTTCGAAAATAAGCGATAGTTTTTCTCTCCTTCAAAACAAAAGTTGAAGAGAGCAATAAAGATCCGAAAAGAGCAATCAAAGAAATTAGAACTGGAATTAAATAATCTCTGCTTTTTGAATTTTGAGTTATTGGTTCTACTACTAATCTAATTGGAGAAACTATACTTTGGGCACTTGAAATTTTCTTTGATTGAAAGTTTTCAACAAGAGGATTAAGATTTTCCAAAGCAAAAGTAATGTTCCCTGAAATCCCTTCTTGAGCTGAAATGAGCCCTGTAAGATTTAACGAGATTTGTTCTGTATTTGCTTTTATTGCAGAGACCAAAATAATTGCACTAGAGATATTCTCTTTAGCAGAAGAATCATTAAGTGAATCTTTAGTTTCATTAAGTGATTCTAGCAAGGTATCAAACTGAAGAACAGAAATATTAAATGAACTTAAAGTATCCTTGTTTTTATTTGAATATAAAAGAGCAGAATCGAGATTAGTTTGTATTTTTGGCAAACCTCCTTTTGTTAAATCAACAATATCAATTAGATCCTGAACAAAAATCTTACTTTCATTGCTGGATTCTGCATAAACACTATTCTTAGCATTATTAAGGAGGGTATCTGCAAGATTAATTCTCGAATAGTCCACATAAAACGTAACTAGATCTTTTGATTGATCTTCCGGCAAATCTTTGGAAAAAACACTACAAATTTGAACTTCATTCATCTTCACAGCATTTATACAATCTGGTAAAAGAGAATAATTTTTAGTTAAAAACCCACTTTCTTGAAATCCTAAAACAATTTTTTGAGTAAGGTTTGATGAAGAATTTGAATAAACTCCAACATAAACATTTGATAAATTAGAAGAATCAAATGCATATCCTGCAGCAAGAACAATTAAAAGTGGGAGGAGAATAATTATTGCTGAAGAAAATTTTGATCGAAAGAACATAGTTAAATCCTTTCTGAGAATTGCAATTAAACTGGGAGCTATCATTTTTTCTTCTTTGAATTCTTCATTTCGGGAAAGAATTTATTTTTAATTTTTTTCAAAAATTCAAATTTTTTAATTTTGTTTGAAAGAAAAACTTCTTCTATTCCTTTTTTCGCAATTTTAAGTTCACCATCTTGTTCTTCTAAAAATCCTTTTTTTAAAGGAAGATTGTTTTCCACTTCAAGAATTCCATCTTTTAAGATTGTTTTTTTCTTAACCGATTCTTGATAAGTTTTTCTACCTTTTTTGGAAAATATTTTTCTAAAAACTTCATCGAGATCACTTGAATTATATTTAGTTTTGATCTTTGAAGAAGAAGTTTGATCGATTATCTTTTCATTATACAAGATTACAATTTTGTCACAAATTTCATCCGCCTCATTTAAAATCTGGGTGGTAAAAACAATAGTAGTTCCATGAGAATTTATTTTTTTTATAAGTTTTATAATTTGAAAACGAAGTAAAGGATCCAAATCTGCAGTAGGTTCGTCCAAAATAAGAACACTCGGTTTGTGAACTAAAGAACAAGCAATATCAAGACGTTTTTTCATTCCCAGAGAAAGATTTTTTGCAAGCACATCTTTCGCATTAATTAAACTCACAAAATGCATTAATCCTTCAATTCTTGGAAGGAGCATTGATTTCTTAACATGATATAATCTTCCAAAATAAAGAAGATTCTCTTTGACCGTAAGGTCCTCATAAAAAGAACCATCCTCGATTGCAAAGCCAAATAATCTTTTTATATTTTTAATTTCTTTAAAAATATCTTTGTTCGAATAAAGGATCTTTCCAGAAGTTGGCTTGTAAAATGAAGCGATCATCTTCAACATAGTCGATTTTCCTTCTCCAGAAGCACCAATTATTCCAGTAATTTTTCCTTCTGGAATATCCAAGTCAATTGAATCAAAAACGGTATTTTTTCCAAACCTTTTGGTCACCCCTTGAAGTTGGATTAACTTCTCATCCATCTTTAAATTAAGAAAAATCTCTTTTTAAATTTACACTTCAAGGAAAGAACCTTTTTAACAAATTTTAAATATCTTCCTTTTCATAAGAATGGATGATTAAAAAACAAAATCAATTTGAAGCCCAATTAATTGGAAAAAACATTTCAAGTAATTCAAAAAAAGCATATGCTCTTTCTAAGGAAAATTTTTTTGGAGAGTTAACGGGCGGCAAGGTGATTTATTCCCTTCAGGAAGGATTTTTTCTTTTTAAAAATAAAGAGATGGGAATTTTGCAAAATAAAAAAAATTTAAATGAAAATGAAGTACTAAAAAAATTTTTAAAAATTGATAAAGAATTTTCTTCAAAATATCAAGTCTTTGAAAGTTTAAGAAAAAAAGGGCTCATTCTTAAATCTGGAATAAAATATGGGGCAGATTTTTCAGTATATGAAAAAGGGAAAAAACCTGGAAAAGATCACTCAAGTTTTCTTCTTTCAGTTGAACCATTTTCAAAAAAAGTCAATTGGGAAAAATTTATTTTAAAAAATAGAGTTGCAAATTCAACTAAAAAAAAAGTCCTTCTTGCAATTCAAGATGAGGAAGGAAATATTCTTTATTACAGGATTGATTGGATCAAATTCTAAAAACATTTATAATAAACACTAAATTACTCTTTTCATGCCCACAACTGATTCATCTATAATAAACGAAAAAATTTTAAGATTTTTAGAAATTCATGGTCCGAGTCTTCCAGTCCATCTTGCAAGAGAAGTTGGAATGGATATGATTTTCACTTCTGCATTTTTGTCTGAATTGCTTGCCCATCAAAAAATAAAGACTTCTCATATGAGAGTTGGAACAAGCCCTGTTTATTTTTTACCTGGACAAGAGGAAGGACTTGAAAAATTCTCGGAGTATATTAAAGGAAAGGAACATGAAGCTTTAAATCTTTTAAAAAAAAATAAATTCCTCATAGACTCTGAACAAGAACCAGCAATAAGAGTTGCACTAAGAGCAATTAAAGATTTTGCAAAAATCTTAGAGAAAAATGAAATTTTAGTCTGGAGATATTTTACCGCCAAAGAAGAAGAATCTCTTTCTGAAGAAAAAAAAGAAGTTCAGAAGGAAATCCTAGAAAAAGAAGAAATTCATAAAAAAGAAGCAGGAATCATTGAAAAAAAGAAAAAATCAAAACAAATAAAATCAAAAACTAAAAAGATTCCAAAAGAAAACGATGAAAAATTCTTTAATAAGGTAAAGGAGTATTTATCTAAGAAAGGATTTGAAATGCTTGATATTATTAACTTTAACAAAAAAGATCTTATTTTAAAAATTTCTAAAGATAAGGAAGAAAAACTCCTTTTTGCATATAACAAAAAAAGGATAAATGAGAAAGACATCTTCAATTGTTATAAAAAATCAGAAGAAAAAGATATGAATTATTTGATCCTCTCTTTGGGAGAAATTCCAAAAAAAACAAAGACGTTCATAGACGCAGCAAGAAAATTAGATTCAATTGATAAACTTGACTAATTGAAATTAAACACAAGGTTTAAAAAAGAAATATTATACCTTTTAATATGGGAAAAATAAAATCAAAACAAGTAAAAAGAGCCTCTAAAGAGCTCATGGAAAATGGAATCGAATTTTACGATGATTTTGGAAAAAACAAAAGAATACTCGGTCAAGAAATGCCATCCAAGAAAATGAGAAATAAAATGGCCGGATATTTAACAAGATTCACTAATCAAAAACAAAAAGAAGCTGAACTTCTAAAAGTAGAATAGTTCTTTTTCTGACTTTCAAAAAATGGCTCTGAGGAGAATTTAACTCCCGACCTCTGCCTCATGAGAGCAGCGCTCTGACACTGAGCTACAGAGCCATAAAAGAGGGTCCTAAAAGCCCAACTATGAAACTAATAAAAAATAACACTTTAAAAGGGTTATTGAAAACAAAAAAATTCCAAAAAGGAAAAAAATAAATAAAAAGTTAAAACTCTCCAACTAGTCTAAATCTTAAGATTTATTTCTTAGGTTTAGTTTTAACTGGTTTTTTTGGAGTTTTCTTTTTTACCATTCTTTTCACTTTTTTAACAGGCTTCTTTCTAGCTACCTTTTTAACAATTTTATTTGCCAATTTAGAATTTGAGCTCTTCTTAATTTTTTTCTGAAATGGCCTTTTTTTAACTAATTTCTTTACAACAACTTTTTTCTTAGTCATCTTTTTTTTAGTAGCCTTGCCTTTTTTTAATCCCATCATCATCCTCTTTTTTAATTTTATACCTCCAAACTAAGTTTGGACATTAACTTGAATAATTTTTTCATGTTAACATCAATTTTATGATGAACTTCTTTAAATATTTTTTTATTTTTTTAAAAAAAGTTTTTAAAAAATTTTAAAAAAATATTTTTTATCGACGAAAAAAAGAATATTTGTTAATTATAAAAAGACAAATGAATTTTTTATAAAAAAGGGGGTTATTCTCCTAAAACTTTAACTAAAATTTTTTTATCCTTTTGTCCATCAAATTCTCCATAAAAAATTTCTTCCCATGGACCTAATTCGAGTTCAAAATTTTGGACAGAAACAACCACTTCTCTACCCATAATTGTCCTCCAAAGATGGCTAAACCCATTCTTTTCTCCAATATGATGATGTTGATAATCAAAATTTTTTGGAGCAAGTTTTTCAAGCCAATCTTTAAAATCTTGGATCAGCCCAGACTCATCATCGTTTATAAAAATTGAAGAAGTAATATGCATTGAATTAACCAAAACAATCCCATCTTGAACTCCAGATTCTCGAACCGCTTTTCTAACTAAGTCAGTTATTTTAATAAAAGCAATTCTTTCTTTGGTATTGAATTCTAATTTCTTTGAATAAACTGTCATTTTAAATTTTTGAAGTGGTTGGCCTCACCGTGATTGAAGCCAACCCATCATTTCTACAAATGAAATGATTATGAGTTATGATTGTAAAGCGGAGGGTGGGACTCGAACCCACGAAAATTCGCTCTGCAGGCGAACGCAGTAGCCGCTGTGCCACCTCCGCATGATTTTTCAAAAGAAAAATTCTATTTAAAGATTGTTATTAAGAAAACTAAAAACTTTTAAACGGAATGCCATTCTAGATTATACGCCTGGGTAACTCAGCCTGGATAGAGTGCCAGCCTTCTAAGCTGGAAGTCGCAGGTTCAAATCCTGTCCCGGGCGTTCTTTAAAGTTCTATCTTCTCTAAATCTTTAACTAAATAGCTTTCATTAAAAATTTCATTCGCTTCGGAGAGTAAAGTTTTCATCTCTTTTGAATACCTTGAACTAATATGTGTTAGAATTAGCTTTTTGGATGTGGATTTTTTTGCAATTTCGGCAGCCTGAGAAATCGTCAAATGAAAATGTTCTTCTGCTTCTTTACTTAACTCTTTTGAATAGGTTCCCTCAGCGATTAGTATATCGGAATTCTTAACAAAAGGAATTATTTTTTTGTTTAATTTGGTATCAAGAACAACTGAAATCTTTTTGTTTAGATCTTTATAGACTAAATCTTTAGATTTGAATTTTTTCCCTTCATAACTCACATCTTTTCCATCCTTTAATTTTTGAAGGATAGGTCCTTCTGGAAGCCCGGATTTTTTAAGTTTATCTTTATCAATTCTAATATTTCCTTTGTTCACAAAAGAATATGCTAGAGTGGGAATTCCATGCTCCATCTCTTCACAAGAGAGATAAAAATTTTTATCTTCATAAAAGATCCCAGATTTTAATTCTTCAACTTTTATTTCATAATTTTTAAAAAAATTAAAAACTTCCAACGTTTTTTTAATTTTCTCTTTAATTCCATTGGGTCCATAAATATAAAGAGTCTTATTATACCCGCTGATTGCCAAGGTAGAAAGTAATCCTGGAAGGCCCAAAATATGATCTCCATGCCAGTGAGTGATCAAAATTCTAGTAATCTTACAAGGATTAAGGCCTGCTTTTCTAAATTGTCTTTGCGTCCCTTCTCCACAATCAAAAAGAATATTCTCTTCATTCATTCTTAAAAGAATAGAAGTAGGATTTCTAGCCCGGCTAGGAATATTATCACCAGTTCCTAAAAAAGTTAAATTTATTTGAGGCATAAATTAATTAGAAAAACAGGATATTTATAACTTTTTAAAGAAATTTACCAAATAAAGAGCTATTGAAAAGGCAAGGACTAAAATTCCAATAATATAGTAAGCTCCAAAATAATTGAAATTATCTTTAAAATAAGAAATTACTAAAAGAAGGATCCCAAGAGACAAAAAAACTTCTTTCATCTGAATTGAAAAATCAATCAACCATCCCATTGGAAGTTTAACTAATTTAAGTTTAAATATCTTAACAAAGTCCAGACTAACTCAAACTATTCCAGAATTCTATTCCCGGCGAAAAATACAGGAATAAAACGCCAATTACTTTAGTGCAGTTGAAGCAGGCGAAATATAGATGATAGTGTCTCCTCTTAAAAAAGTCAAACCAAGACTTTTTCTCTGAGCCCCATTTTCCATCTCTTTTACGTTATCCAACACCAAATTGATGTGGATATCAAAAGCCAAAAGAGTTCCAACAAACTCTTTATCGCCTTTCAACCGAACCAAAACTTCTTTACCTTTAGACGTGTTCAACAAATCCAAGGGTCTTTCAATTCCGTTAACCATATCATACTTGTGATATTTTCATTTATAAATTTTCTTATAGTCAAAAAGATTAAACCTAAAAATTTATTTTCATCGGAAAGTTTATAAACAAAAAATAAAGAAAAGCTATATAGAAAATGAAACTTGGAAGAAAAATTACAGGCGGAAAGTATATTAAACAAAGGAAAAAGAAAAGGTTCGAAAGAGCTGGGCAAAGAAAAGAAGTTAAATTGGGTGAAGAGAAAAGGAAAACTGTAAGAACAACTGGCGGAGCAAAAAAAACATTTTTACTTAGAGGAAGTACCATAAATGTTCAATCTAAAGATAAAAAACAACAAACTAAAATTAAAAATGTTTTGGAAACTCCTTCAAACAGATTTCTTGCAAGACAAAATATAATCACAAAAGGCACAATTGTTGAAACTGAACTTGGAAAAGTGAAAGTAACTAACAGGCCAACTCAAGAAGGAAATATTAATGGAATTCTTCTTGAATAGAAAATTTATTTAATTCTAGACGGTAAATCTGTAAATAAACCTAAACCAAAAGCTTTATAAATGCACTTCATTTTTAAATCTTACGTAAAATTTAAGTTCTGAAAAATGTCAAATATCAAAGAATGCCCAGAATGCGGAAGCGTTAATTTAACCTTTGATTCTCATCTAGGAGAAGTGATTTGTAATGATTGTGGCCTTGTTGTTGAAGAAAAGATGGTAGATACTGGGATGGATCTTTCTGGAAAATTTGATAAAGGTGAAAAAAAAGGAAGGGGTGGAGCTCCAATGTCAATGCAGAAGTTCGATAAAGGATTGACTACAAATGTTGGAGAAATTTCAGATATTTATAGACTTGAACCTAAACAAACAAGAAAATTCTTAAGATTAAAAAAATGGCAAGAAAGAGTTTCAACTTCAATTGAAAGAAATTTAAGACTTGCAATGGCAGAATTAAGGGTAATTTCTTCCTATCTTAATCTTCCAAATGTAGTAAGAGACGAGGCTTCAAGAATTTATAATTATGTTCTTCAGAGAGGATTAGTTCGTGGAAGAAGTATGGAATCTGTTATAGCCGCATGCCTTTATGCTGCATGTAGATCCTATAATATTCCAAGGACTTTAGATGAAATGGCAACTGCATCAGACGTCGAAAGAAAAGAAATTGGGAGAACTTACAGATTTATAATTAGAAAATTAGGAATTAAAGTAAAACAATCTTCCCCAAAAGATTATATCTCGAGATTTTCTTCCGTTTTGAAATTATCCCCTGCAACTCAAAATGATGCATTGGATATCCTAGATCAAGCAAGAGATGTTGAATTAACTTCTGGAAGAGGACCGGCCGGAATTGCCGCTGCCGCACTTTATGTTGCTGCTTTAATGAATGATGAAAAAAAGACTCAAAGAGAAGTTGCGGATATTGCAGGAATTACAGAAGTTACAATAAGAAACAGATACAAAGAACTAATTGAAAGACTGAAACTAGAAGATAAAATAAAACAAAAAGAAGCTGAATCAAAAGAAAGAAAAAGTAAACTTCAATAAGTTTTCAAAATAAAATTCTAAATCTTTTTATACTCCCCAGACCGTATAATTTTACGCGGGGGTGCCGGAGTGGTCAAACGGGCAAGATTAAGGCTCTTGTGGTTTATCCTTACGCAGGTTCGAATCCTGTCCCTCGCATTTTTTTATTTTAGTCCTTTAGAATTAAGTAAATTTTTTATCTTAATCTTATCTGAATCTTCTTCTCTTTCATTTAAATATTGAATTAATCCTTTTCCTCCGTTGTCTTTAACATTTATGTCTGCACCTTTCGAAATTAAGTAATTAACAATCTCATAAGACCCCCATCCAACTGCATCCATTAGAGGGGTCACTCCCTCAGTATCTTTTGTATTTATTTCTGCCCCTTTATCAACAAGTAACTTTACCATCCCATAATTAAAAACAGAATAATGTAAAGGGGTTAAACCCTCATTATCTTTTGCATTTATATTTGCACCATGAGAAAGCAAGAGATTTGCAGCGTCTGTTTCACATCTGTCAGCAATCCAATGAAGAATGGTAGATCCATACTTACTTTCTGTGTTTACTTCTGCCCCCCGCAACACCAAATAACTCATTTTTGAAAATTCTCTACAATCGTGTAAGGCAAATAAATAAAGAATGGTCACCCCCTCTTTATCAGTTAAATTAATCAAGTTATTATTTTCTTTTACCATTTCAAAAGCTTTTTCAAAATTTTCAAAATTTTCTTCTCCAGTTTCTGGATTAACTACCCTGTAATTATTTAGATAAGAAAGATACTCTTCTTTAACCTTGTTTAAATCTTGAATTTTACCTAGATCATATCCCGCTTTAACATAATTTTCTTCCAAAATATTCTGAACATAATTCATATCTTCCTGCCAATTAAATAATCTGCTCCAAACATTTTGTCCTCCAATTATATCTTTATATTGAGTTTCAGTAATAAGATTATCACTATATATTTCGTCAACAAATTGAAAATTATCAATATAACTTCCCCTTAAAGTTTTTACTTTTTCTAAAGCTGAACTTAAATTCCAAATTTTTGAGCTTAAAACTGGACTAGAAACAGTTTTATTTACAATAGTTTGATCAAGAGTTGATCTCCAAACATGAGTAATATACCAATCCTCATTATTTTGATAAACTTTTTTTTCGATATTTGTACTTGCCCCTCCATCATGAACTACCTGATAATTAGTTCCTGAAGAATAATCAGCAAAGATGGTGACATGTTGAAATTCTTTACTATTACAATAACTTGCTCCTCCATTTCCTTTTAGAGGTTGACAACCCCAAATGATAACATCTCCTGGTTTTAGTTCACTTTTCCACTGTGATTGATCAAGAGAGACAAAATTATTTTTGGGTAAAATTTCATTATTAAGTTTTTGAACACTTTGAACTTCGGGAGTTGATTCTGCGGGACACTCTTTAAATTCAGGAAGTGCTCCAGCCGCAATTAAAACTTTTGAAACAAAAGTTGCACAAACTCTATCATAAACAGTATCTCCATTTTGAATTCTAAAAGTATTTTCTCCAACCAAAGAATTTGCCTCATTCAAGATTTTTTCTCCCATTAAACTATTAGAGATAGCAGGAGCTTCAGGTGTGCTTACTGTTTTAAAAGCCCCAGCAGATTTTAATTCATTCCAAATTTTAACGACTTTTTCAACATAATCTATATCCGCACCAGAACCACATCCCCATCCGTTATATCCTCTAAGTGCAGCACTATAATCTATATAATTCCCATATTTAGGATTAGAAGAAATACAATTATCTACTAAACTCTTAAATGCAGAGTCAGTTTTATACACATTACTATTTTTTATCCCATTCTTGTATGATCCAAAATAACTTACTAAAATTTGAATTCCCACCTCAATATTTTTTGAAGGATTTGTAAGTAAAGTATTCTGACAAGTTTTCAAATCTGAAGACAACCCATATTTCCCACACCATCCTTTACTATCCGCTCTTATTTGCATTAACCCGAAGGAGCTTGGGGACTGCGCAGAAGAATCACATTTAGATTCTTGGTACATTGTTGCAAGAACTAAAGCGGGATCAATTTCATATTGAATTGAATACTTTTGAATATCTAGATAATATTTTGAACATAATGAATCTCCAACCCAATTTATTTTTGGGATGAAATTATCAAAAATTTTATTTTCAAAAAGATCAGAAGCACCTTCAATTAAAGTTTTTCCCTCTAATTTTGAAATTGTAGTAAGTGGAAGTCCATTCATACTTTGTTCAGTTTTATAATTTTGTGCAAAAGAAGCCGAAGACCAGACTCCATCAATTGTTCGACTAAACAACCATTCCTTTTCATATTTAACAAACATCTGCAATAAATTATTTGCACTTCCAACAGTAAATATCCCAGAGTTATCTAATTTGATAGTTCCTGCAGATAAAGAGATTTCTGAAGAAGGATTTATTGTCGCCTCTATTAAAATTTTTAATCCTTCTAAAAAACTATTTGCATCTTTAAGAGAAATTATTTCTGAAGGCAAAGATTCTTCAAAAGATTTCCAAGTATATTGAACTGTTGAAGTTTTGGGATTACTTCCTGCAACAATTGAAGTACTGGAATCTTCACAACTTTCACTCCATTTCCACGCTCCAGATTGGAATTGGTAACAAAAGTCACTATCCTTAGACAAAAAATCAACTACAAAATAATTCTTTTTTATATATCTATATTTACTAGATGTAAAATCCTTTTCTCCAGAAACAGTTTTAATAGAAACTTTTCCACCTAAACAACAAAGATATCCTTCCATACAGTCAAAAGAATTATAAGAATCTCCCTCACATTGAACAGTATCTACTAAAAAACAGGAATTTGGAGAGTTACAGGCACTCCCCTGAGGAATTTTATCAAAAAGAAGATGGTATAAGTCAATCGTCAAACCTTGATAAATTCCTCCTCGAATAAAGAGAAGATACCCTTTTTTATTACTTTCAAGAACCTTATCATAAATTTTTTCAAGGAGGTCTATCTTTTTGAAAGGATTACTTTCATTAAAAATTTCATTGAGTTTAGAAAGAAATTGATTTTCGTTTAACATTCCATTTTGATTTGCTAAATTTTCTTTTAAGAGATCCCCTAAACTTTCAAGAGTTTGGTCTTCACTTATTTGAAAATTAAAAACCTCTTGCGCAGAAAGACTTTGCCGGTCAATCCAACATCTCATGTTTATATTATCACAATATCCCACATCAACCCATCTTTGATTTAAACCAGGATAACTTAAATCATTATTTTTTCCAGGATTTTCAGTTGCACAAATTCTTGTGACCCCTTCATTAACTATTTCTGGGGAAGCGGCATTTGAAATTCCTGCTTCTAAATTTGGATTCAAAAGACTAATCAAATTTGGAGTTCCAGAAATACATTCACTTTGACTAGTGATATTATTCATAATAGCTTGATCCTTTACATATTGATCTCCTAAATAATTAATTACAAAATCCGTACTTACAGTTCCAAATCCACATTCTTCTTGATTATTCACTTGAACACAAAGTTGTTTATATCCTTCTGAAGCTGTAAAATCTTTGGTATTAGTTTCATATTCTCCTGGAGGGATATACCCAGAATCGACGGCTAAAGAGTAAGAAGCATCGCTATAATAAGAAGAACCATCTCCTTTCAAATAAACCCTATAATAAGCTCCCTGATCATTTCCTGCAAATATATGATAAAAAACTTTATACTGAACTTGAGGAGGATTCGTTACACTTGAGAAAGGAATCACATCGAATTTTGCAGTAAACTGTGGAGGACTCCTTGATTGCGTCAAAGCATCAAGAGCCCCTTGACCTTGAGGATAAACCACAGATAAGAAATTTTTACAAACTAAACTTCCAACTTCTTCTTGGCTCTTTGCTTTAAACGCACTATTTGCATTTAATGAATAATACTGAACTAAATAGTCTGCAGAATTTTTTGCATTTTGAAGAGCACCCTGTATTCCTCCGACGTACTCTCCTCCCCCTTTTGCTCCACCACCAAATATTAAACTATCGATTTTAGGAACCGCTAAATTTAGAATGGGAAGAGCTTGTCTCCAGAAAAATTCACACATGTAAATACTATTTATTTCATCACATATTCCAGTTGTTGATCCAGTAACTAAACTTGTATTAAGACATTCCCTATAAGATTTTGCAACAGACATAAAATTGTCAACTCCTGCTTTCACTCCAGTTAAGCAAACCGGAACATAAATTCCTTCATTCCAATTAGGTAAACAAAGCATTACACTTCCAACAACTCCTGATTGAACCACATTTTGAACAGTATATTCTCCTCCATAATTACATCTCGAAGAAGGACAAATCACGGGATCACAAGCATTAAATAAAATTTTACATTCCGAAGGACTCATTACATCTGTACATTCCACAGTAGGTGTATCTACTTCCGGAACTCCAATATTATAAGTTTTCCCGTCTAATTTAATATTTTTAATTCCATCTTTATATGCAGTCGAAACAGTCTGAATATTTTTTACTGCGATATTCACAAGTTTGATTGAATCACTAGAGCTTAAAGTTCCAATATTAGAATAGGTATTTACATTTCCTAAATTAATCAATTGACAAGCATCATTCATTGGATTATACTCTATTACTCCATCTGAACCAGCATTGCACACCCAAAAACTATTAACTCTTCCAGAAAGATCATAAGTTTTTGATGAAGAAGATGTAGAAACAATCTGAGGAATATAAGCATACCATCCTTTATCTGAATCTATTGGGACCAAAGCTGGAAGACCTTTGTAAGGATCTGTTTCATAATATTTTATTTCTGGATTTTTGATGGGAGTCCCCTCGGAAACATCCGCTTTTTTAAAATAAATTTGATAGAACTCTTTAGGAAGATTTTCCTTTGAAATAATAGAAGATCCATCCTCTGAATAAACTACCAATAACTCCGCTTCATTTTTCTGAATATAAAATTGTCCCTGAACTTTTTCTTCTAAAATTGTATAATAAATGTTACCTTGAGTACTAATTATTTTTTGTACTGGAGTTTCAGCAGAATGTTTTTTACTAAAACCCAGATTTTTGAAATTTGCAACAGTTCTTCCAGAATAGGGAATTGATTTTATATCTTTTCCAACTTCTAAAACAGAAATATCCCCTTCAGAGATACTATCCTTTTTTGCAGCTTCTACAATTCTAAGAGTGTTATCATAATTTTTCTGAACTCCATATAAAAGAGTAAATAATCTTTTTTTGTAAGTAGAATCTTCAGGATATTTAGAAGCTAAATTTGCATAAAGTTCGATTTGTTTTGCATCCTCTAAACTATAAAGTTTTCCTAAGTTCTCTCCTGTGAAAGATACTGCAACTTTTTGCAAATCAACTATTTCAACTCCCCCATCTGGATTTTTGAATGTCGAACCAAACCCACTCAAACTTAATTTAATTTTTTCCGCATATCCTTTATCCATTAAGACATTTTGATTTACTTTATCTTGCCCAAAAAGTCCACCAGAAGTCGTAACACCATCAATGGCTTCGAGTGTCTCAAAAGATTTAGTTTGTCTATCCATCTCCTCACTAACTTGCTTTACTTCATTTTCAATTTGATCAGAATTGTCGAAGAGACATTGATCTTTTGTAGAGTAAGTCTTTGTCCCTACCTTTAGACTTTCACATTGAGAGTTCCATCCTTTTTCTCCATTCATTACTGTTTTTCTTGCAATAGAATCTGTGCCGGAATTAAAAAGTAAATTTTTAGCAGTAAGAATTGCCCCCGCAATCTCACAAGTAGTTTGAAAGGTTTTTATTGTAGACTCTAAGTTTTCAGAAATTCCTTGAAGTGTGTTCAAAAGATTATTCAACTTTTCAATTCTAGACCTAGTTTCCTCTGGGGAAAGTTGAATTGATCTTTTTTCTATTCCGACGGTAAAGTTAAAATCTATATGACTCAAATCTCTAAACGAGGTATGAATAGATACTTTTGCGACTTTCTTTAGATTAATCCTTGTTATAACAAAGGTATAATCAGTTCCATCAACATTAAAGGGAATCTCTTTTTCAAGAGTTCTGGATGGGGAAGTTAAAAAAGATCCTGCAGTTGAAAGAACACTCCTGTTTTGCAAACTAAAATCAAGATTTGCATATTCCTCATCCTTTATTTCATTTAGTTTTATAAACTCTTTATTTGAATTAGTTTTTCCGGAAGTACTAAAAAAAGAATCTAAATAAACAGTCTCTCCTTTTGCTAACTTAATTGGACTATTAATTGTTTTATCTCCTTTCCTCACCATAACTTCTATTCCATAATCCTCAAAACTAGGTTCACGAATTCCTTCTAAAGAAACTTCTTTATAATCTCCATCCATTAAAATTATCTGGCTTGAGACTCCAACATTTGAATATTTTGGAAGACCTTCACAAGGAGAATAATCTAAATCAGAATTTGGATATTTCGTTTTGAATTCATCACAATATTTTTTTAAATCCTCTTTCTGATTTAAAACATTTGACAAATTTATTAATTGTAAAAGAGCATTTTCTCCAAGTGGAGTCGAATCTTCTTCGGGATATTTTTCATTTGCAAAGTTCTGTTGAATTTGAATATAATCTCTTACAGCATTATTTTTATACCCTATAAGCGTTTGATTTTTTAAATCTAAATTTGTTCCAATTCCAAAACTTTTTATTTGGACTCTTCTTCCAAAAGCCTCTTCTGCTGGCCCATAATTAATTCTCTTAAAATTATTTCCATCAAATAGCCAATCAAAACTTGTACTCAATAAACCAAAAAGAGACTTTAAATAATCCGAAGCTGTTTTATCGTTTCTTAAATCATTTTTTGCATATTTTGCAACTTTGCTTAGAGTATCTTGATCTAATTTTTCCAGAGGTTCTCCGGGAACTGTGACTAAATAGATTAACGAATTTCTTAGAGTGTCTGCTTTAGATTTTGGATCTGTTCCAACGTATCCCAAATAAATAGTTTTTTCATCAAAAGAATATCCTAAAGGATCTCCAACGTGATAAGTTTTTTCTACTCCGCTGTTTATACTTAAAGTAATAGTTGGTTCAATTGCCAATCCAAATGTTTGGGATTTATCATCTCCTGCACATCTCACTTGGACCGTCTCTCTTAAACCTTCTCTTAAAGGATCTGAAACTACTTGGCATTTCCCGTCATAGAAAAATTCTCCATTTGTGACCTCAAAAATTTCAGAATTAACTTTCAAAACTGCTCTAGTTTCTTGTCCTTGAACTGCATCCAATTTAAACGAAGAAGAAGCGAGACATCCAAAACCTGGAAGAAAAAAAGAGGAAGATTCTTCTCCAACATCTAAATTACGACTAAGAATTTTTTGTTTTTCAATTCCATTTTGATTTGAATTAAGCCCAGAATATATTGAAATTGAAGCCGAATTTGATTGAATATCATCAGCTCTTAAATAACCCATATGATTAAAAAAAGCATATTGACCTTGCAATTCACTAAATTCGGAGTCAGTCATTAATGGAAGATAAAATTTATAATTTTCTAATCCAAAAGAATCTCTAAGAGAATAACGAATAGTTGCCGAAAGTCCTCCAGCAAGAAATTCCGGCATTGAAGATTCATTCGCATTTCTTTTCAAAAAAATTACTGCATATCCAATATTTTCCCATGCACCATTGCTTAGCTGCCTATCTAATCCCAAAGCGGGATAGCTTGGAACAAATGCAACCGTACTAATTCCCTCAGGATAAGTTCCTCCGAAGCTAATAGAATCTATTGAACTAACTGTAATCAAAGGATTTACTTTCAATGCTTGAAGTTTACAATAAACAGGAACATTTTGCTCTTCAAGCAAATCACTTCTAACAACAGTGGGGGTACATCCTCCTGGAACAATTCTAATAATAAAATCTTGACCACTTATACAAATTTCACTATTAAAATTCACCTCAGAAGTCGTTCCAGAACCTAAGAAAGAGCTCCCAATTCCGGGTTGAGTAAACTGAACACTTGAAGTAGCATACGAAGCAGAAACAGATCCAAATAGAAAAATTAAAAGAAGAATTCCAAAATAAAATTTATTTGATTTCATATAAACTTAACCCCCAATCCTTTTGCATCAACGAGGGTATAAACAATCTGAAGTTCTTGAAGTGAACTTGGAGAGTTATATCTCTCAACACTTATTTCTAATTTCTTATTTGAACTCAAATCTGCTTCTGAAAAAGTAAAACTCCCGCTTCCCCCTCCAATCAAAACATTTGTAAGATTCTGAGCAGGAACATTAGAATTGCTACATTCTTGATGGGTTATCCCAAAAATTCCTCCAATTCCCGAAGGGACCTCTACACATTGCTGAATCGTAGACGCATCGAATTTTATGCTAGAATTATCATACAAATAAATTTTTACTTCGTAAGTTCCTGCACTTAAGTTTATTTTATTTCTTTCTGGATAACTAATAATATTTGATTCATCATCTAAAGAAAAATAAATAATTGCCTTTTCATTAGCATGCGAATTTTGAACTTTTAGAAAAACTTGTTTTTCATAATTTTTATCCATAACTAAAGAAAGGACTCCATCATTAACTGTAGAAAAAAATTCAGATTTTTCCTTGTATCCTTGAGAATTTACCACAATTTTCCCATTTGCACATTGGGGAAAAACTCCTTTCAAGATTCCATCTTTAGTTAAACCTATATAACATGAAGACCCTAAACAATCATAAGAAACTTCTCCTTCAACAGAGTTTAAATTCGAGCTAATTAAACTAACGGTTAAATTAGAAAAAGGCCCTTCACATAAATTAATTGTATTCTCTTGAATTGGACTAAATGAAGTAGACTTTTTTGCAACATTTCCCTCAAGAATTATTGCCAAAGGAAATTGAAATGTTTCATCATTTCTTGTTAGTTGAACTAGAACGGGGTACTTAATATTGTAAACAAAATGATATGGGACATAGCAGAATCCTAAAATTCCCAATCCTTGTTGAGTCCCGACAGGCTTTGATACCAAAATTTGTGAGTTTGTAGGATCAACCTCATAACTATTTGGCCAATCAATTGAATTAAAAACTTTGATCTCAGAATCTACTGGTATATTAAGATTAAAATAATCAGTTTTTTCTCCAGAATTTTTAAGAGCAAGAAAATTGTCTTGTGTTGCAATTTTTAAAGTGTCGAAAATTTCATTTGCATTCCAAATTTTTGGAGCACAAGTAAGTTCAACCCCGTCGACAGGAGCATAATTTCTTAAAATGTCAACTGAATAATTCTCTAAGAAACTTTCTTTTTCTTCTTGATCATAAAATTTAATTGCATCACTATAAAGAGATCCAAGTTCCGAATTGACTTCTACTTTATGGTTTGCTAAATTTGCACTTTCTTCTCCTTTGCCAACGTTCAAGTCCATATCTAAAATCACCTGTACCGAATGATCTTTAATTGAAACTTCTGTATTTGGATCTCCCCTCAAAATGCTGAATCCTTCTTTAGTAAATGAATTAAAATTACATTTTGGAATCTCCTTATTCAAGTAATTTGCAAGTTGATTTTGAATCTCTTCTTTTGTTGGAACTTGATTAATTTCAAAATTATTCCCACTAACAGAATGCCAGTAAGGAATTGAAACTCCCAAGAAATCTAATTGTGAAGAAAAGGGCATGTACTGTGATCCAGAAACAAAAATTGGATCAGAGATATATCCCCCTTTTGATTCAATTATTTTAATTCCAGTCTGTGTTTTTTCTTGAATACAATTCAAAAAATTTGTTTCAATAGGTTCAAAAGTAGAAGAAATTTTTATTGGAAAAATAGTATCCTTGAATATGAAATATGATGCAACTGCAACAACTAAAACAATTGCAAGAATTACAAAAATTGTGACCTGTCCGGCTTTATTCACCCCTCTTCCGACCATAGGTAAAAAATGAAAAACACGTATATAAATATTTGTTTAAAAACAGGAAAATCTCTTATTTAAAAAATCAGCAAAAAATTAAATTCTTCTCGAAAAAAGAATAAGATAAAAGAAATTAAGTAAGAGTAAAATCCCTCCCAAAAAAGTTAACAAAGAATCTACTGTTTGGCCAAAACTAATTGCTCCCAAAAATAAAAGTTTAGAATTTAGAAAGTAAATTCCCAATAAAGCATCTAATAAAATCAAAACCCATTTTTTTCCATCTCTTCTATATACCCCAGCTCTCATAAAATTAATTAGATTTTCAGGTATTTAATTCTTACTCTTTTTATTTTTACCTCCTTTTATTTGTCCCCAATAATTTTCTAATCTCTGAATTTCTAGAGTTTGAATTTCAAATTTTGATAAAAAACAAATTTGATTAAACAATTCTTCTGGTAAAAGTCGTGCCTCAGAAAAATAATTCTTCCATGTGGAGTAAGGAATTTCAAATCCGAATTGATTAAACGCTCTTAAAGTAGGACAATTAAGTTTTTTTAATACTTCAATTAAAAACTTTCTTTGCTCTCCTTCTCTGAATTTAATTCTTGACATGAGAGATCTTAGAAAAAGAAGTTTATATAACTGCGGGACCAAGTTTACACAAAATTTATAAACCAAAATTTCACCCTATCTCTATGAAGATTCCTAAAACGACAAATAGATACTGTCCAACTTGTAAAAAGAAAACTGAGCAAAAGATCAAATCAGTCTCGACAGGAGGAAAAAGAGGAACTCTAAAAAGAGGAGGAATTGCAAGAGCAAAAACTCGTGGATTGGGAGTTGGAATTGGAAATAAAGGAAAATGGGGTTCAAAACCAGCAGTTTCTAAATTTAAAAGAAAAGCAAAAACAACTAAAAAGACAAATTTAATGTATACCTGTAAGGTATGCTCAAAATCAAAATATCAAAAGAAAGGTACAAGGGCAGGTAGAGTAATACAAGAATAAAATGGCACAAGCAAAAAGAAAAAAGAAATTTTTCAATGTTGAAATTCCTTTAATAAAGAAAAGGACTCAGCTTCAAGCTTATGAAGTTAAGGAGCTCAAAGGAAGATTCATAAAATATGATTTGACAAGAATTCTAAAAGGTAAAGCAACAATTATGACTCTTAAAACAAAGGTAAAAGGAGAAGAAGTTCTAACTTCTCCTAAAGAATTAAGACTTTTACCTTATTACTTAAGAAGAATGGTTCGAAGAGGAACAAATTACGTTGAAGATTCTTTTTCTACTGAGTGTAAAGACTCTCAAATTAGAATTAAACCTTTCCTTGTCACAAGAAGAAAAGTTTCTCGTGCAGTAAGAAAAGCTTTAAGAAATAAAGCAAAAGAAGAATTAATCTCTTGGGCAAAAGAATCTACAACTGAAAAAATCTTTGATGAAACACTTAAAGGAAAAATTCAAAGAGAACTAAGCATAAAACTAAAAAAGATTTATCCTCTTTCATTATGCGAGATAAGAATTTTGAATGTAGAAAAAGAAAAGAAAGAATAATTCTATAAATCTAAATATCAAATTAATTAGATGGATGAAAGAAAAGGTGATTGGATGCAGATCTTCACTGGAAAAAAATTTTGGCCTCTTGACCCAAAGTCAGAAGAAGTTGATATAAAAGATATTGCACACTCTCTCGCATTTCAATGTAGATTTAATGGGCATTCAAACTATTTTTATTCGATAGCACAACATTCTGTTATTGTTTCTAAAATTGTTTCAAAAGATCAGGCATTTGCTGCACTTCTCCACGATGCTGCTGAAACTTATATTGGGGATATGGTTTCTCCATTAAAGAGATTTATGCCCGAATTTAAAGAGATTGAAAATAAAATAGAAAAAATTATTTTCGAAAAATTTGGAATAAAAAATGTGAATCAGAAGGAGATAAAAAGAGCCGATAATATCGCACTTGTAACTGAAATGAGAGATTTAATGAAGAGCCCTCCTGAAAGGTGGAAAGTCGCTTCTTTTGAACCAATACATGAAAAAATAATTTCGATGGGTCCAGAAGAATCAGAAAAGATTTTCCTTAAAAGATTTGAGGAGCTATTCTCAAACAACAACTTTTAAAAAACATCGATTTCTCTAAAATTAATCATGCCTGTGTAGCTCAGTGGCAGAGCGGCTGACTTGTAATCAGTAGGTCGGGGGTTCAACTCCCTCCACAGGCTTTTATTTAAAAGGTCATACAAAAAATCCTCAAATGAAATTCAATCCTGGACTAAAAAAATATGAACCAGATTTACCAACAATAAAAAAAGGAAAAGAGTCAGAAATTAGTTTAACAAAATTTGTTTTAATTCTTTTGGGAATCATCGCTCTTGCAATTTTAATGTATTTTTTAATAAAATAAAATCTACTTTAATTTAACTGCAGTTCCAAAAGCAAGCATTTCTGATGCTCCAGTCATTATAGTTGAAGTCATAAATCTCATTCCAATAATTGCATCTGCGCCCATCTCAATCGCATCATTAACCATTCGATTATAAGATTCATCTCTTGATTGACTTGCCATTTCAGTATAAGTTTTTATTTCTCCACCAATCAAATTTTTGAATCCGGCAGCAATATCTCTCCCAACATTTCTTGCTCTAACTGTGTTCCCCCTAGCAACGCCTAAAATTTTAACAACTTTTTTTCCAGGAATTTCTTCTCCAGTTGTAACAATTATTTCTTTCATTTGTTTTTAATTACCTCCTTTTGTTTCTTAAATTTTATTTCTTCTATTTTATCTTCTTTCTTATTTAATAAAATGATAATTCCAATAACCAAAAGAGGAATCCCATAGATTAAAAGAAACATTGAAACAAAGATTGAAGTTATAACCAATAGAACTCCTAATAATAACACAACCACACCAGATTTTCTTAATATCATGTAACAAGATATATCTTTTGAATTATTAAACTTTACCAAACAGAAATTTTCTTCTTAAAAGTATTTGTCCAATTATCTAAAGTTTCAGTCACTGTTTTTCTGATGTTTTCTTTATCTTTAATTTTATACAAAAAAAGATATCCTCCTACAGATTGATTAATTTGCGAACGTGAAACTAATTCTTTTTCATGTAATTTTTTTATTGACCTTTGAATTGTTGACTTATCAAGATGAAGTTTTTTTGAAAGTTCTTCTGTCGTAAATTTTGAATCATTCTCTGAAAGATATTTTAAAAGACGAAACTCCGACTTTGTAAGTCCAAGAACACATTTTATTACTTCATCTAAATCAAATTTTTTACATGCAAAATCTATCATCTTAAAATTTTAGAGACTAAATTTTTGAAATAATTGAATTGATTTTAGCTCTTAATTGATCTTCACCCATATAACCTACAATTCTTCCAATTTCTTTTTTGTTATTCACTAATACCAAAGCAGGAATTCCTTGTATCTGAAAATTCATTGCAAGAAGCTCATCTTTCTCGGTATCAAGTTTAAGGAAGTTTAATTTTCCTTTAAATTCTTCATCTAAACTTTTGAAAACAGGTTTCATCATTTGACAAGGGCCGCACCAATCTGCATAAAAATCAATAATTACAGGAAGTTTTGATCTCAAAACTTTCTCTTCAAAATTACTTGCAGTTAATTCTTCTACCATTATTTTTTACCTAAATTTAATTACTGCAATAAGTAAGCAGTACTTTATAAATGATTTCTAAAACTGCAAAAAGAAGAATAATTTTTACAGGAATCAAAAAGAAAGATTTATTTTTCCATACTTTCAACAATTTTATCTGCCAAAAATATTTGAGCTATTTCTTTAGGAAGATTAGAAAATTGCCCGGTTGAATAAGGTCCATATTTTTCACCCTCTGAAGATTTAAATTCGTTTACATCCTCTAAAAAAACGACAAGTACATTATTTTGAACCTCTTCATCATTTCCAGAATTCAAGAGCTCATTAAGCTTTTTATCAGAAATTTCTATGCATTTCATAAGCTCTTCAAAAAGATTTTTTTCTACTAAAAGCATATTATTAAAATCAAGCTTAGAAATACCAGTTTCGCTCGCAATTAAAACTAAACTCAAAATTTTCTTTCTTCTTCTTCTTAAAAGTTCTTGAAACAGAGTTACTGCATTCTCAAGTTGTTTTTTTGTTTTCAAAAGAACATCTGAAAAAACATCTTCATCCTTAGAAGCAGCTGCTTTTTTATCTTTAAGATATTTTGAAACATCTTTAACAAAACTCTTAGGAATTGGTTGTAATTTCTCAGAATACCTCTCTTTTTTTGCTGCCTCATAAATATCTTTATACGTAATCATAGAACTAAAAAATTCACTTTTCTTTTTAATTATTGTTGTTCCACTATAAAATAAAAACAAAATGGAAAATCTATTTTACAAATCCAACTTTTTTAAACAAGTCTTTGCCAAGAATTTTTCTTAATTTGCCTTTTCTTGCCTCAGTCTCATTAAAATATTTTTTTTCTTTGGGTAAAGCTCCATTATAAAATAAAACTGGAACGGGATCATCAGAATGAGTTTTCAATTTACAAGGAGTTGAATGATCTCCAGTTACCACTACCTTTATTTTTTTCATAGGAGCAATTCGAGCAAGAAATTTAAACAAAGTTTTATCTAAGTATTCAATCATCTCTTTCTTTTCATAAGGTTTATTATCATGCCCAGGAAGATCCGTTTCTTTTAGGTGAATGTAACAGTAATCCGCTTTTTTCAAATTCTTTTTAATCGTCTTTATTGAATATTTTGAAGCCTTTTTCAATCCTTTCCATAAATTTTGGTAAGAGTCCAACCCTTTTAGTGGAGGATATTTAAAAGAAAAGTTTTTCATTCCGCTAAGTAAACAAAATCCCATTTCAAGGGCCATATATTGAAAAGAAACCCAATTTTTGTATTGTTTAAATTTTGGTTTTTCCACCCCTGGACCCCTAACAAAGAGATAATTTGCTGGAAGAAGGCCTCTCTTTTTTCTAGAAACATTAATTGGATGGTTTTTCAAAACTTCAAAACTTAAATTTAAAAATTCATTTAAAATTTTTGAAGTATTTATGGCATTTTCATTCTTTATCAAAGCTTGACAATTTAAAATTTTTTGAGATTCGATTATTTTCCCATTTTGGTAAGTAAGATCATTTCCTACAATTTTATCTGAAAAATCTCCTTTAATTACAAGAACTGCCCTATGTTGATTTGTTGCAACAAATTCAAATTTGTAAGGGAAGAGCATTTCATTTACTGATTTGGCCAATTCTTTTGCTTCTTTTGTAGTTAACGTTCTTCCAACTCTTCTATCAATAATTCTTCCCTCTTCAAGAGAAGTAATAGTTCCAATATCAACTCTTAGAGCAAGATCTCCTTTTTTTAGGTCTATTCCTGCACCTCTGGCTTCAAGCTGGCCTCTGCTTAAATTTTTAATATCATTTCCAAAAATTGAAACAATTGCTTCATCTGATCCAGGAACATATCCTGGTTTAACGGGATACATATAACCCATTTCCCCTCTCGTAGCTAAAAAATCTAAAAAAGGGGTTTCTGCAGCTTCTAAGGGAGTTTTATTTCCAAGTTGTTTTGTGGGTAAATCCCCCAATCCATCTAAAATAACCAAGATCCCTTTCATTAAAAAAGGAAGATTTTTTTGTTTAAATAAATTACTAAATAAAAAATAAAATTCCAAGTCCAATAATTAAGATTAAAGTAAATATTCCTACAATTATTTTTCCAAATTTTTTACTTCCCATAAAAAAAGCAATTCCCATCTTTACAAGGGTATTTGAAATTACTGCAAAAAGTATTGATGTTGAAGCAACAACTTGAGCAATTTCCCCCTCTTTGCTCAAGCTAGACATGGATAAGGTAATCGCGTCAACATTTGCTAATCCTGATAAAATACTTGCACCATAAATTCCAAGAGAACCAAAAATAATTTGACCAATTTTTGAAACTAATAACACCAAAAGAAAGAAGAACCCAAATTTTAACGCTGGACCAAGAGCAAATGGTTGTCTAAAGTCTATTTCTTTTGCATTGAATTTTTTTTCTTTCTTTTTTAAAAAATAAAAAGAAAAGAACATTCCAACTCCAAACATTGCAATTAAAGGTAAGAAGAGATTTTCTAAAAGAGAAGGATTAATTACTGCAATCTCAAAAATAACTCTTAGAAACATTATAGACATTGCAATTATAGTTGCAAGGGCATAGGGAGAAACTTTGGATTTCCTTTTACTTTCTTTAGACATTGAAAGAGTAACTGCCGTCGAAGAAACTAACCCCCCAATAAATCCTGTTAATCCATGGCTCTTTTTAGAATCCAAAATTTTTACCAGGAAGTATCCAAAGAAACTAAGTCCTGCAACAAGAATAACCATTAACCAAATATTATAAAAATTGAAAATATTCAATTGGGAAAGAAATTCTCCCTTTAATCCGAAATTTTTTAAAATCTCTCCTAATCCTGGGATGTCTATTGGAGAAAAATTTTTGTTTGGCAATAAAGGTAAAATTACCAATGAAATTATCGCAAATTTAATCATTCCGAAGAGCTCTTTTCTGTCAAGTTTTTTTACAATTCCGTGGAGTTTTTCTTTGAAGGCCAAAAAGGCTGTAATTAAAATTCCAAAGATAATTGCAAATTTTTCATATCCAGTTGTGCACATAACTCCTAAAATGAATGATATTATTGAAGTGACTTCAGTAATAATTGTTGTAACTTTAAATCTTAAAAAAGTTAAAACATATGAAAGAGATGCTAACAGAACAATCCCTCCAAGACCAATAAAAACAGGGAATGAATTAAAACCTCCTCCCAAAAAACCAAGCATAGCCCCAAAAAAAGTAATTAGAATAAAAGTTCTAAGACCAGCAAATCTAGTAAAGTGGTGATGTTGTTGAGTGAATTCCCTTTGCATTCCAATTAAAGCTCCAAGAAAGATCGCAATCCCAAAGTTAAGGAAATCCATAATTAAGATTAAGAAAAAAACTATATAAAGATTTACAATCTTCATTTTTAATGTTCGGCAAATTAAAAGATAAGCTAAAATTATGGATAGGAAAGGTCTCTGAAGAAAATGAGACTTTTACAGAAACGAAAAGACCATTAGAAAAAATAAAAGAAACTTCTAAAAAAAAGGAAAAAGTAAAGCCTATCGAAGAACATATCTATGTTCAACCCGAAAAAAAGATATTTGATGAAGAAGAAAGAAAAGTGGGAGATAGAATTTCAGAAGATATAAATGAAGAAAAGAAACATTTTTTCAAGAGTATTTTTTCAAGTAAAAAAATAATCTCTTCTGAAGAGTTTGAAAAATATTCTGAAGAATTAGAAATGATTCTTCTAGAAAATAATGTTGCATTAGAAGTTGCCGAAAAGATTATTTCAGAATTAAAAGAAAAAATTGTTGGAAAGGAATTAGACAAAAAAGATTTGGAAAATTTAATCAAAAAAAGTCTTGAAGAGATAATTAAAGAAGTATTGGTTAAACCATTTGACTTAGTAAGAGAAATAGAAGAAAAAAAGTCACCATATGTAATTCTCTTTTGTGGAACTAATGGTGCAGGAAAAACTACTTCTATTGCAAAATTTGCAAATTTGCTTAAAACCAAAAAAATCACTTCCGTTTTGGGAGCAGGAGATACCTTCAGAGCTGCGTCAATTGAACAGTTAAAAAAACACGGAGAAAATTTAGATGTGAAAGTTATCAGCCATGATTATGGGTCAGATCCTGCCTCAGTTGGATTTGACACCATTAAATATGCTGAAAAAAATAAAATTAAAGCAGTTTTAATAGATACTGCTGGAAGAATGCACACTGCGAAAAATCTTCTAAAAGAAATGGAAAAAATTAAAAGAGTTTGCAAACCAGACAGAGTAATCTTTTTAGGGGAATCAATTACTGGAAACGATTCAGTGGATCAAGTCAAGGCTTTCGATGAGACAATTGGAATTGATGGAATTATCCTCTCCAAAGCGGATATTGATGAAAAAGGTGGAACTGCACTTTCAGTAGGATACATCACGAAAAAACCAATCCTTTACCTAGGAACAGGACAGGAATATAAAGATCTAGAAAAATTTGATAAAGAAAAATTTATTGAAAAATTGGGATTGAATTAAGCTTTAAAAAATTATTAACTATTCCTTTTTCCATAAAAAAGTTTTTTATAATCCACCCCATGTTTCTCATGAACTCTTCTATAGATAGGAAAAGCTTTTTCATGAGCCTCATGTTTTGAAAAATATTCTCGATCTGCATATGGTTTTAGATCAAAATTCATTTCTCCAACAACATCATCTATTTTTTCCGCCAAGGGGGGATCATATTCTCTTCTGAATCCATGAGGAGTTTTAAACATAAATAAAAAGTTTCCAACATGATAAGGAGATAAAACTCCTTTCAGCATATCCTCACGACTTTCATTAGAAAGCTCTAAGTCATCATAATCTACCCTTAATTTTTTTAATTTTTTTAAATTAAATTTTTCCATAAAGATTCATACCTTAAGATTTTATAAAACTTAAGAACAACCCAAAAACTTAATAATCAACTTATTACTTCTAAAAGTATGCTAGAAAAACTTGGAAACGCTTTAAAAAAGGCAACGGATAAAATCTCCAATGCGATCTTTTTAGACAAAAATTTAGTAGACGGAATAGTCAGAGAACTCCAGAGAGCCCTAATTGAGGCAGATGTAAATATCCTTCTAATTAAAGAAATTTCAGAAAGATTAAGAAAAGTTGCTTTTGACGAAAAAATAAAAGGAATTGAAAAAAAAGAACATTTAATCAAAACCCTTCATGATGAGTTAAAAAGAATTCTTGGTGAAAAAAAAGAACTAACCTTAAAAGAAAAATCCCAAACAAGAGTTATGCTCGTTGGACTATATGCTTCAGGAAAAACTACAACAGTTGCAAAGCTTGGAAATTATTTTCAAAAAAGAGGTAAAAAAGTTGCTCTTGTGGGACTGGACGTTTGGAGGCCAGCAGCAAAAGAACAACTCCTACAGCTTGGAGAAACAAACAACCTTCATGTTTTTACAGACTTAAAAGAAAAAGATCCTATAAAAATATGGAAAAAATTAAAACCAGAATTAAAAAAATTTGATTTAATCATTGTTGATACTGCCGGAAGACATGATTTAGATAAAGAGCTAATTCAAGAGATAGAAAAATTAGCTAAAGAAATTAACCCAGATGAAACAATTCTTGTTATGCCTGGAGACATTGGACAAGCCGCAAAAAATCAAGCAGAGAAATTTTCTACAGCCTTGAAAATTACAGGGGTAATTATTTCGAGAATGGACTCAACGGCAAAAGGAGGAGGAGCTATTAGTGCTTGTACCGAAACAAAATCTGGAGTTTACTTTGTTACAACAGGCGAAAAAATAAACGATCTAGAAACATTCAATCCAGAATCTTTCTTATCTAGACTTCTGGGAATGGGAGATTTGAATGCACTTCTTGAAAAGGTAAAACTTGCTTCTGATGAAAAAAATCAAAAAAAATTAGAGGAAAATTTGAAAGAAGGAAAATTAACTTTAAACGATGTAATTGAACAAGTTAAATCAATGAATTCTATGGGCGGTTTCGAAAAATTAAAATCAATGGTTCCTGGAATGAACAATGCAAAGATCCCAGAAAATGTTTTAGAAACTCAACAGAAAAAAGTTTCAAAATGGGAACATATTATAAAATCTATGACCGAATATGAGAGAGAAAATCCAGAATCATTAAAAAAACAAACTTCAAGAATTGGAAGAATCGCCAAGGGAGCAGGAGTAACCTCTTCGGATGTTCGTGCTCTTCTGAAACAATATGATATGCTTCAATCAATGGTTAAAGATGCTGGAAATTTGGATATGTCTAATGGAATGAATCCAAAACAAATGCAAAAACTTTTAAGAAAATTCGGCCGTGGTGGAAAAATGAGGCTATAAAAATGATAAATATAATTGAAGAAATAATCAACTTCTTGGAATATCTCACTAAAAATGAGCATGACATAGAAAAAAGAGAGGAGGGAAATTTAATTAAAAAGTTTGGAAAAGAAAATTATAAAAGAATTTATTCTCTTTTGGTTTCTAGAGGAAGAATTGGTTCACTACCTTTTGAAAAAAATGAAAAGAATTTTAGGAAAATTTATATAACAGATGAAGGACTGGAATTCCTTGAAAATTATTATCAAAGGACAACCCTTAACGAGCACAACAAGTCTACACTCTATTTAACAACAATTTTGGTTTTGACTACAATACTCTCTGCATTTTTAGGGATAAAATTAACAGATCCCCTCATCTTAATTATAATTTATTTAATCCTTGTTATACTTACAACTGTAATTTTTAAGAAAAACAAAATAATAAGAGTCTAAAATTAAAATGTAATGCTCTTGAAATCAATTCCCCCAAAACCCTTTTATAATAAAAAAACTTTAAAAAAGAATGAAACACAAAATTTTAGTAATTATTTTAACAATTTGCTTAATCGCATCTATAGCTTTATCCTTTTTACCAACAAGCCAAATTTGCGGAGTAAGATCTGGATGTGAAGCAGTGCAAAATTCCCCTTATAAAAATACTTTTGGTATTGATAATGGATATCTTGGAATAATCGCTTTTTTTATTTTGCTCTCATTAACAATTTCTCACTTAAGAACTCCAAAAAGATATAAAAAGATTTTAATTTTTGCTGGAGTTTTGACAGGATCCATTATTGCATTCTTTTTCATTTGTCTGCAAATTTTCATAATAAAAGCTTTTTGTACATACTGCTTGGTAATTGATATTGGAATAATTCTAGGACTTGTTTTAATTTTTCCCACAAAGATAAAAAAATAATGGCAAAAAAAATTTTTAATCGTGGGGCAGAAGCTTTGATATATTTTGATGGAAAACAAGTAATAAAAGAAAGAATCCCAAAAAGTTATCGACTTCCAGAATTAGATAAAAAAATAATCAAAAGAAGGACAAAATCAGAAACTAAAATTCTAAAAAAAGCTTCATCAATCTCAAATGTTCCTTGTCCAAATGAATCTAAAAAAGAAGGAATAATTTTAATGCCTTTAATAGATGGAGAGAAACTTTCTGAAAAATTAAATTCATATGAAAAGAAAAAGCAAATCGAAATAATGAAAAAAATAGGAAAAGAAATTTCCAAGATTCATAAAGAAGGAATAATTCATGGGGATCTAACCACTTCAAATATGATTCTAAAAGGAAATGGGGTTTACATCATAGATTTCGGACTCGGATCTTTAAACGGAAAAGATGAACAAAAAGGGGTAGATATTCATCTTTTAAAAGAAGCCCTTGATTCAAAACATTTTGAGAATTCAAAAAATCTTTTCTTGGCTTTTAAAAAAGGATATGAATCTCTAAACAAAAATGAATCCAAAAAAGTTTTCGAAAAACTCAAAAAAATAGAAAAACGTGGAAGATATAAGTATTAGAAATTAATTTTTTATTTATAAAAAGCACATAAATCCTTATAAGTTTAGAATATTATTCAAAAATATGTGGAATTCCTTTGAAGAATGGGCAAACACTATAGAAAATTTAGACTTAGAAATTTTTCATAATTCAAAAAAAAATCGGGAAGAAATTTATGATAAAACAGGTATTTGGTCTCACGTGTACGCCAGAATTTATGAAACTCCTTATGAAGAAGTTATCAATCCCCTATTAATTCCAAATAATTATTTTAAAATTCCTTTAATCGGAATTAGTTATGAACAAAAACCAGAATATTCCTTTTCTTCAGCTCATAAATTTAATCAAATAGGAAAAGAAGAAGAGATTGATCTATTTTATACAAGCAAATTTAAAGAATCAATTGAAACTAAATTTGGAAAATTAACCACCTTTGCCACTTTCTTTTCAGCAGGTAATTTTCATTCTGAAATAAAAGGAATTCCAATAATGAGCTCTTTAGTAGATTTTGGAAAATATTTAATACAAAACAGAATAAAAGCAAATTTAACTGCTGCAGGAAACAGAATAAATTTTTTGCTATAGAATTGAATAGCCCCTCCAGGATCCTTGAAAAGGTCCTCGCACCCCTTGGTGTCGAACGTAGTTCGAATCAATAGCCCCTCCAGGATTCGAACCTGGGTCTCAAGCTTCAAAGGCTTGCATACTTGACCACTGTAATAAGGGGCTTTATAGATTTTTAACACCTAATTCATTTTAAAACCTTTTTGTTCACAATGTTTCTATAACACTAATTCTATCTTATTCTGCTTCGGGATTGTTAACCAACCTTCCTTCATGCAAATGTCATTTTAACTAAGAAACAGGGAACTGTTTCTTTAACTAAATAATTCTAACTCTATACTTTCACTTTAAAATTTTGATGAATGAATATAAAATAAAAAAGATAAATTAAGTTATGGAAAAAGCAATCGTCTATTGCCCTAGGCAAAAGATTTTTTTCAAAAACTTGTTTGTTGAGAGATACATTGTTCCTGCAGAGGAATTTTTACTTTCAAGAAAAAGCAAGTTAGAAGTAAACATTTTAGAGGTTGTCGGAGAAAAAGCTTTGGTACTTCTACCAAAGAGAATGGCTAAAGGGGAACTAAACACCATATTAATTGATATGAATTACATTAAATAAATTAGAATGCCGAGATATAGAAAAGCTCACGATTGACCTCTTGCCTTTTAGGAGATATGTTTTGAAATATTTCTTTAATCCTAAAAGGTTTATACTTCTCTCCAGATAGACAAGCTGCAAGCTTCTTGTACTCAATACTTAAATCAGATTTAGGTTTAAGGAAAGTAGAAGGAATAAAATAATACTGAGATTTTAAAACACTTAAATCATGAGGAATTACAGCAAGAACTGGAACCTCACTTGTTCTTTCAATTTCTCCAATACTAAGCTCAAATTTATTATTGTAAACTTTATTTAAAATTAATCCAGAAATAGGAGTTCCTCTTTTTTTTGCAAGAGCAATTGCCTTAAGGGTCATTGTAAGGGTGGAATAATCAGGAGTCGAAACAACAAATAGTTCATCTGAGGATAAAATAGTTGCAAGTGTTTCATTATTTAAAGAAGGAGAAGAATCAATTAAAATGAAATCATATTTGTTTCTTAATGGTCTTATTTTATCTTTAAGTTTTAAAGGATCAAATTCTTTTTTTGGATATACCGAAGCTGGAATTATATCAAAACTCTCAAGATTGTGAATTGCCTCTTCAACAGGAATATCTCCATTTAGAACATGATGAATTGTTTTATCTGGATTAATTACATTTAAATGAATTCCTAAATTTGGGGCAGAAAAATTTGCATCAACTAAAAGAACTTTTTTCCCAAATGATGCCAACGCTGCTCCTAACGAAACAACGCTCGAAGTTTTTCCAACACCCCCCTTTAAACTTAAAATTCCAATCACCTTTCCCATTTGTAAATTAGAAAAAGATAATTTAAATACCTTCTCATGATTCAGAGAAAAGCCTATCACAAGCTTTAAAAAAGAAATTTACAACTAAATAACATGGTAACTGAAACAAAAGAAGAATCAAAATCAAAAGTAAAGAAAATGAAAGAAAAAAAGAAATTAACACAAAAGGAGTTTGAAGAAA